>Ga0209504_1000226_pt1 | contig 53387 bp, 53 predicted proteins | sample COGITO_mtgs_1005_FD_184791 | JGI IMG/M metagenome (GOLD analysis project Ga0209504, IMG submission 184791) | Pelagic marine microbial communities from North Sea - COGITO_mtgs_100511 (SPAdes) (version 2) | ecosystem: Environmental > Aquatic > Marine > Epipelagic ... | reverse complement strand
GATGGACGAAGGTGTGGCACAATTGTTCACGCTGGAATTGAATGGTCGAAAGGTAATCGGGACCGTTGGAGCCCTTCAGTACGAAGTCATCCAATACCGATTGGAACATGAATACGGAGCCAAATGTACTTATGAGAACCTCCCAATGCACAAAGTTTGCTGGGTACAACCGACTGAAAACAACGAAGAATTCAAAGATTTCAAACGGGTAAAACAACGCTACTTGGCAAAAGACAAGCAAGGGCAGTTGGTTTTTCTCGCCGATTCTGCATTTACAATTCAGATGACACAAGACAAATATCCTTCTGTACAACTGCACTTTACAAGTGAATTTGAATAAATTCGTCGCCTTTTTTAAAGTTTTCTCCGTTTAAAAATAAAATTCAAGATTTTTTTTAGAAAAAAGTTCAATAAAAACAATTTCAAATTGTAAAATTGACAGATTATTCTTTAAATAAAAGCAACATTGACAAGTTTACAAGTTGCACTTTATCAATCTCTTATTTCTTATGCAAGTGTGCTTTTTTGTTTTGCTAGAAACCTAACAATTCTTAATTTTACAGCGAATTTAAAACCCTATAAAATGGCAATTAAAAAGCAATATCTAAAGAGCAAACCTGTTTGTAAAGTGACTTTCGAAGTTTCTGCAAAAGAAGCTAACAGCATTTCCGTAGTGGGCGATTTTAACGAGTGGAATGCAGAAGCTACTCCGCTTAAGAAATTAAAAAACAAAAAATTTAAAGGCATCGTTTCTCTTGAAAAGGGAAATTCTTACGAATTCAAATACCTTGTGGATGGCACATACGTCAATGAGGAAAAACCAGATGCGCTTAAGTGGAACGCTTATGCCAATGCTGAAAACAGTGTTTTGGAAGTTTAACACAAACCGAAAAACAGGCAGCGTATTTTTGCCATAAGAAAAATCTATTTCAACATCGAATTATATAATTTAACTGATCGCTCAGACTTCCTGTCTTTGACTATCTTTGTTCAGTTAACAATGTTTAAAATAATCTAAAAAAAGTAAAATGGCAGTATTAGTAGGAAAAAAAGCACCCGATTTTAGTGTACAAGCAGTGATCAATGGAAATGAGTTTACAGAAAACTTTAGCTTGTCACAATTTCAAGGAAACAAATACGTAGTGTTGTTCTTTTACCCAAAAGATTTCACCTTTGTATGTCCGACAGAATTGCATGCATTTCAAGAAAAACTGGAGGCGTTTGAAAAAAGAAATGTACAGGTAATCGCAGCCTCTACAGATACCGAACAATCACACTGGGGATGGTTGCAAATGGCCAAATCTGAAGGAGGAATCCAAGGAGTGACCTACCCGATCATCGCTGACACCAACAAGACAATTTCAAAAAACTACGATGTTTTGGCGGGAGATTACTTTTACGATGACAACGAACAATTGCAAGCTGATGGAGAATTGATTGCGTACAGAGGCTTGTTTTTGATCGACAAAGAAGGAATCGTTCGTCACCAAGTGGTCAACGACTTGCCTTTGGGAAGAAATGTAGACGAAGCTTTGAGAATGGTAGACGCATTGCAGTTCAACGAAGAACACGGTGAAGCATGTCCTGCCAACTGGAATTCTGACAAACAAGGATTGACAACTACGCACGAAGGTGTCGCAAGCTACTTGTCTGAAAATTAATCTTTTTTAAAATTCTTTTAAAAGGGTCAAAAACAGAAACAAAACTCTCGAATTTTTTCGAGAGTTTTTCTTTTTAACGTACATTTGAAAAACATCTAAACCAACACCATGGCATCAATTACATTGGGAGGCACCCCAACAAAAACAAATGGCAACCTTCCGGAAGTCGGCAACAAAGCACCAAACTTTACTTTAAAACGTTCGGATTTGTCAAAAACAACATTAGAAGACTACAAAGGGAAAACATTGATTTTGAATATTTTTCCGAGCATTGCGACAGGTGTCTGCGCAACCTCCGTAAGGAATTTCAATCAAAAAGCAAGTGCGCTGGAAAATACACAGGTTTTGTGTATTTCCAAAGATTTGCCCTTCGCACACGAAAGTTTTTGCGCGACAGAAGGCATCAAGAACACCTTGAATCTTTCCGATCTATCCGGCGCTTTTGGAGAAGACTACCAGGTAAAAATAATCGATGGGGCCTTTGAAGACTTGTTATCGAGAGCTATTGTCGTCATTGACACAGCAGGTAACATTGCCTATACCGAGCAGGTTTCGGAAATCGGAAACGAGCCCAATTACGAAGCAGCGATAAACGCGGCAAGTTTATGAAGAATTCCAAAGACTCCTTTGTAGTAGACCGGTTCAAAAGTATCAAATATGCCTTGAAAGGCCTGTGGATGCTCTTAAAATATGAAAACAGCATCAAGTTGCAATTTGGCATCGGAATAGCACTGACCTTTTTGGGTTTTTCGATGAACATTTCCACCTCCGAGTGGACGGCGCAATTTCTTGCAATTGGCCTTGTGATGGTCGCAGAAGGATTGAATACCAGTGTTGAAAAAATTGCCAATTTTATCCATCCAGAATACCACGAAAAAATCGGAGAAATCAAAGACATCGCCGCAGGGGCCGTTGCCATTGCAGCACTCGTCTCTTTCGTTATTGGTTTCCTTATATATCTGCCCAAATTTATAAACTAATCACATCGGTTTTTGTACCTTTATCCCTTAATCACAGCTGTATTTGAATGAGAAAACCCAAGCAAACCAAGGACAATACGCTTCACATCAAGCCTTCAGAAAAAGTGAGCTCCTTTTTTAACAATCCCCAAGTTAAGACGGTAATCGGTGTTTTTACATTGTTGTTTGGCGTGTTTTTGGGCATCTCTTTTATTTCCTTTTTCCTTAGTTGGCAAGAGGATCAAAGCATTTTACTCGAATTTCAAGACAAAGAAGTGGTCGCTCAAAACCTCCTAGGTAAGATAGGAGCTTCTTTGGGTTTCTTTTTTATTTACAAAGGTTTTGGAATTGCTGCCTTTGCCATTCCTTTTCTCCTTTTTTTGACAGGCAGCTACCAATTGCTCTTGATCCCAATAAAAAGAATTTTTAAATCCTTGAACTGGAGTTTGCTGGGCATGATTTGGATTTCAACGAGTTTTGGATTTTTAAATGAGAATTTTTCGCTTCTCTCAGGAGTCATCGGAAGGGAACTAAATAGTTATTTGGAATTGTACCTTGGAAACATTGGATTGAGCTTGCTGTTGCTGTTTGGGTATTTGACTTATTTCATTGTTCGTTTTGGGATCAATGTCAAAAAAATAAAAAGCTGGTTCCCAAAAAAGGAAGCAACTACCAAAAGCAGCTCTGAAAAAGAAGCTTCCAAAGAAACCTTGACAGACAGTGCTCAAAAGGAACTTGTGGAAGAAGAAAAAATAGAGCAAGCTGACAAATCCGAGTTTGAACTGTCTTTAGAAAACATACAACCGACGATCAAAAACTTTTCCTCATTTTCCAAACCCGAAGAAACTCCAGAAGCACCCCCTCTTGCCACAGAGAAAAAGGAACTCGAAACTGACTTGGAAAAACCTAAAAAAACAGCCCGAGAAGACACTGTAGAAATTGCAATCGAAAAAAACACGGACGAAGAAAAAGTCACAGAAAACCTCGCCGACAATTTGGTCGAAAAGTTTGGTCAGTTTGATCCGAAACTCGAATTGGGGAATTTCAAATTTCCTACGCTCAACCTTTTAAAAGAATACAACGAAACAATCGCTGTTGACGCTGAAGAGCTCGAACGCAACAAAGTCAAAATTGTCGAAACCCTTAAAAATTACAAAATCGGCATCGCCAAAATCAAAGCGACAGTTGGACCGACAGTCACTTTGTACGAAATCGTTCCCGATGCAGGAGTTCGGATTTCAAAAATTAAAAACTTAGAAGACGACATCGCACTATCACTCTCTGCGCTGGGAATCCGGATCATCGCTCCAATTCCCGGAAAAGGGACCATCGGAATCGAAGTGCCGAACAGCAATCCAACAGTCGTATCCATGCGATCTGTAATTGCCTCCACAAAATTCCAAGAATCAAAAATGGAACTGCCCATCGCTTTGGGAAAAACAATTTCCAACGAAACTTTTGTCGTGGATTTGACTAAGATGCCTCACCTTTTGATGGCAGGAGCTACAGGGCAAGGAAAGTCCGTAGGGCTCAACACCATTTTGACTTCATTGCTCTACAAAAAACACCCGGCGGAACTAAAGTTTATTTTGGTAGACCCTAAAAAAGTAGAGCTTACCTTATTCAACAAAATTGAACGCCATTATTTGGCAAAACTTCCGGACACAGACGAGGCCATCATCACAGATACAACAAAGGTTGTGCATACCTTAAATTCCTTGTGTATCGAGATGGACAATCGTTACGATTTATTAAAATCGGCCATGGTGAGAAATATCAAAGAGTACAATACCAAATTCAAAGCGCGAAAACTAAACCCAGACAACGGGCACCAGTTTTTGCCTTATATTGTTTTGGTCATTGATGAATTTGCAGATTTGATCATGACCGCAGGAAAAGAGGTGGAAACTCCAATAGCACGATTGGCACAACTGGCAAGAGCCATCGGAATTCATTTGATCGTCGCCACACAACGCCCATCGGTCAATGTAATTACGGGAATCATCAAAGCAAACTTCCCCTCGAGAATTGCATTTCGAGTGACCTCAAAAATTGATTCTAGAACCATTTTAGACGCTTCTGGAGCCGATCAATTGATTGGCAAGGGAGATCTGTTGTATTCTGGCGGAAATGATGTCATGCGGATTCAATGTGCATTTGTGGACACCCCAGAAATTGAAAAAATTACAGATTTTATCGGATCTCAACGGGCATATCCCGACGCGTATTTGCTCCCCGAATACATCGGTGAAGAAGGTGGCACAGGTCTTGATATAGACATCTCGGAAAGGGACAAGCTTTTTGAGGATGCCGCTCGGTTGATCATTCAAGCGCAACAAGGATCCGCCTCCTTGCTGCAAAGAAAATTGAAATTGGGATACAACCGAGCAGGTCGGTTGATCGATCAATTGGAAGCTGCTGGTATCGTGGGGCCTTTTGAAGGTAGCAAGGCACGACAAGTGCTACTCTCGGACAATGAAGCTTTGAACCAATTGCTGCAAAATGAAAAAAAATAGAAACTTATTTATGAAAAATAAAATTGCCACATACACCCTCCTGCTTATAGGAATTGCCTCCTTTGCGCAATCTTCAAGCAAAGCCCAACTTCTTTTGAACGAGGTCTCTGCCAATATGGCTACCTATCAAAACATGTATTTCAAATTCAAATACATTCTTGAAAACAAAGAAGTCGGAATGAAGCAAGAGAGCGATGGCTTTGTAACTACTGAAAACGAAAAGTACAACCTTGAATTTATGGGAACACAATTTATTCACGATGGAGAGAACACCTATGTCATCGTTCCCGAAGATGAAGAAGTCAACATCGTGGAAGGCGGTGACGAAGAAGCGACCTTAACCCCTTCCAAATTGCTCTCTTTTTACAAAGAAGGTTTTACCTATGTCTGGGATCAATCTCAACAAATAGCTGACATAAAGATTCAATTCATCAAATTGATTCCTATTGACAGCAAAGCAGAATCTTCCTATTTTATGCTGGGCATCAATTCAGAAAAAAAACAAATCTACAACATCAAAGAGGTTGGAAACAATGGAACAGAAACCCTCTTCGAGATTGAAGATTTCAAAACAAATCAAACAATCTCAAAAAACCTCTTTGTCTTTGACGAGAAAAAGTACCTCGAAGAGAACTATACCATCAACAAATAATTCCACCTACTCGTTTGAAAATCTTAGACAAGTACATACTGAAAAGTTTTCTAATTCCTTTTTTCGCGACTTTTTTTATCGTGATGTTTGTCTTGGTCATGCAATTTTTATGGTTTGCTTTTGACGAAATTGCAGGCAAGGGGATTGACCTTTCTTATATCTTAAAATTTTTAGGCTACACTTGCTTGCAAGTAACTCCTACAGCATTGCCAATCGGTGTTTTATTGTCTTCAATCATGGCCTTGGGAAACCTGTCAGAAAATTATGAAATGGCGGCCCTAAAATCAGCGGGAATCTCGCTAAAAAGAACGATCAGACCTTTGATTTTTCTCACCTTGCTAATCAGTGCAATCAATTTCTTGTTTCTCAACAACATCTATCCTTACGCTTCTCTTAAACAGCGGAACTTGCTCTTCAATATGAAGAAACAAAAACCAGCTTTGGCGCTGATTGAAGGGAGTTTTAATACGGAAATCCCTGGATACAGCATCTACTTTGAAAAAAAATACGGCCCTGAAGAAAACCTTTTGAAAAATGTTCGGATTTACGATTTGAGGGGAGGGAAGAAAAACGACATCTGTATCACGGCCGAACGAGGTGAAATCACCACACAACCCGGGAGTAAATACATGACGCTCAATTTGAAAAACGGTTATTATTACGAAGACCATACGGAAGACAAAAAAAAGCAGAAAGACAAAAAGAAAATGCCTGCTTCTTCTGCAAAATTTGACACCTACAAGGTGAATATTGATATTTCCGCATTGAACGACAACAATTTGGATTTGGAAAAATACAAAAAACACTACATGATGCTAAACATCAAACAGTTGGACAAGCAGTCCGACAGTTTGAAAGCTACTTATGACAGCTATTTGAACAACAAAGCAATTGGTTTTTTTGTCCGAAACAACGCCAAAGAATTGTTCGCAAAACCGGACAGCCTGCAAGACCACTCTTTGAAAAAAGAAGTGTTGCAAAATTTCGACTTGAACAGCCAAATCCGTGTTACTCAAAAAGCATTGAACAGCATAAAAAAGCCTTTGAGAACTATCAAAGTGTACAAGGAAAGCTATAAAAATAGACGTAAAATATTGAACTTATTTGATTTTGAATACCATTACCGAATTGCCTTTTCCTTGTCTTGCCTGTTGTTGTTCTTTATTGGAGCACCTTTGGGGTCCTTGATCAGAAAAGGGGGATTTGGCTTGCCTATGGTCATGGCAATACTTATTTTTGTTCTTTATTTTTTCATCAATTCTTTCGGGAAAAACATTGCTGAAGAAAGTTCCATATCAGCTACTTTTGGTGGCTGGCTAGCAACAATGCTCTTAGCGCCTTTTGGAATTATTCTAACTCGCAGAGCGACAAAAGGAATTGGGTTGGTCAATTTTGACAAATATACCCTCTTTGTAAAAACAACAACCCGTCGAATAAAAACACGAATCCGGTTTTCCAAACCCCAGTAAAAGAGAAGCACCCTACCATGAAATTAAACACCATACAAGAAGCAATTGCAGACATTCGCCAAGGAAAAGTTGTCATCGTAGTCGATGACGAAGACAGAGAAAACGAAGGGGATTTTATTGCCGCTGCAGAAAAGGTGACTCCAGAAATGATCAACTTTATGGCCAAACACGGAAGAGGCCTTATCTGTGCACCGCTGATCGAGGAGCGCTGTGAAGAATTGGGTTTGAACATGATGGTCAATGACAATACGGTGTTGCACAACACGCAGTTTACAGTGTCGGTAGACCTGATTGGTAATGGTTGTACGACAGGGATTTCCGCACAGGATCGCTCAAAAACCATCTTTGCGCTCACAGAAAAGAAAACACGTTCAATAGATCTTGGAAGACCCGGACATATTTTCCCTTTGAAAGCAAAAAAAGGAGGAGTTCTTCGTCGGACTGGACACACGGAAGCTGCCGTAGATTTGGCACGACTAGCAGGGCTTGATCCTTCGGGAATTTTAGTAGAAATCCTCAACGAAGACGGAAGCATGGCACGACTACCGCAATTGCGAGAAGTGGCAAAAAAATACGACTTGAAGCTGATCTCCATCGAAGATTTGGTTTCTTACCGAATGCAGCACGACTCACTGATTCAAAAAATTGAAGACTTTGACATCGAAACGCGCTTTGGAACCTTTCGTTTGAGAGCTTACAACCAAACGACTAACAACCAAATACACATCGCCCTGACCAGAGGAAGTTGGAAAAAAGAAGAAGCTGTATTGGTCAAAGTAACACCCAATTCTTTTGGCAACGATATTTTAGGTACGCTTCAATACAATATTGATGAAAAATTGCACAGAATTTTCCAACTTATTGAAAAAGAAGGAAAAGGTGCCTTGGTGTTTATCAACCAAGAGGTACAATCCTTCAATCTAAAAAAACGGTTGCAAGCATTGAAAAACAAAAAAAGCGAAACGAATCCACAACAAAAATCCAATAACATGGACGAAAAAGATTTTGGAATCGGCGCGCAAATTTTACACGATTTGGACATTTACAATTTGAAATTGATTTCCAATTCTGAGGGTCTTAAAAAACGGGTAGGCATGACGGGATACGGTTTGAAAATAACGGACCGAGTTTCTTACTAAACAAGCGGGCAAAAGCCCTGCTCCCTTTACCGAGCACCAAAGCTATCTTAAAAAAGAAAAGTCGGTTTCGCTATTGCAATCGATTCGTTCTTTTCCCTTTTGGAATAAGGGTGCTTTATGCGTTCCTTTGAGAACAATGGAATTGCCAGCGACTTGCAACCAACTCCCCTCTCTCAATCCTAACACAGACAATTCATTAAACTCATGGAATTCTTGAATCCGAGTCTTTCGAGACTCACCTCTGTGGGTAGAAGCAGGGTCGGGATCTAAATAATGCGCATTGATATTGAAGGGGATGCTTCCCAAAGTTTTCAAAGAAGCAGGGTCCACAATCGGCATGTCGTTGGTGGTTTGCATGGTCGGACCACAAATATTACTGCCCGCACTTGTCCCCAAAAAGAGAAGTCCTGCTTCTATTGCCTCCTTTAAGGGTGTCATAAGCCCTTTTTGATACAGTGTAGCAACCAAAACAAAAGTATTGCCTCCGCCTACAAAAACAGCTTCTGCCTTTTCAATAGCCAAAATGGGATCGTCAAAACTGTGAATGCCGGTCACCTTGATTCCCATAAAATCAAATCCCTGCTGTGCAATTTCTGTATACGCATCGAAAGAAATGCCTTGAGGACGCGCATAAGGGAGGAACAGAATGTTTTGGACCCCCTTAAAAAAAACTTCGAGTGCGGGCTGAAGGTATTCCAAATAACCACTTCCATGAATACTTGAGGAACTGGCGATCAACAATTGTTTCATAACTGTAATTTTAACGATGAATTCACAAAGGTCAAAAATACACATTGGAAATGAAACAGCAACCGTTTAAGTGTTCTGCATATCACAAACAACCGAGGCTATTTGGAAAACTAGAACTGCTATTTCAAATAAAATGTTGTAAATTTGCCAGGCCAAAAAAAACGTTTCGAGATGGGGATAAATAGAAAATATAGCAGAAAAAAAAGTTTCGCAAGTGTCTTTTTTGGGCTCCTCATTACAACACTACACGCAGGCACTTTGTTTTCAAAAAAACCTGAAATTACTATTGCTACTGTATTGACAGAAGAAGAAACCACTGCATCCTTTGGTCCGCTTTATGTAAAAAACGACTTTAAACACTTTAAAGAAGCATTGGCTTTAAAAGAGTCGCAAGGCAATTACAAAGCAGTCAACAAACTCGGATACTTAGGCAAATACCAATTTGGACGCAGTACCTTAGAGCGCTTTGAAATCTATAACATTCATGCGTTTCTTAAAACTCCCGAATTGCAGGAAAAAGCTTTTCTAGCCCTGTGTTCTGTCAACAAATGGATCCTAAGGAAAGACATCCGACGTAACAAAGGAAAAACCATCAATGGTGTTTTTATAACCGAGTCGGGAATCTTGGCAGCTGCTCACCTTGGAGGCGCTGGAAATGTAAAAAAGTTTTTACGCAGCCATGGAACGATAAAATTCAAAGACGCTTTTGGCACATCCATTGAAAGTTACCTGCGCTTGTTTGCAGCTTACGACACCTCAGCGATCAAAGCTGACCGGATGGCAAAAGTGACCTCACTTTCCTAAACCATGTACTTACTGTGTGAAAAAGGATAGCCTAGTCCCTTTTCAATTAATTGTGAAGAATAAAAATTGCCGGTCTTTTATGTAAATTAGGGCTGACACGTTGCCATTCCTCTATGAACAAAGTTTTGATATACTCACTTGAAAGCGTGATATCAGCCGCAATACAAAGACGTGTTTTGGGGGACAAATATGCTTTTAAATCGGCAAACATTTTGTCATTTCTATAAGGTGTTTCTATAAAAATCTGTGATTGATTGGTCTCTTTGGAGATTTTTTCCAAACGTTTGATTGCTTTTTTACGTTCGGATTTATCAATTGGGAGGTAACCGTTAAACGCAAAGTTTTGACCGTTCATACCCGAACTCATCATGGCCATTAAAATAGAAGATGGTCCGACCAGAGGCACCACTTGAATTCCTTTTTGATGGGCGAGTTTGACCAGTTCCGCACCAGGGTCCGCGATGGCAGGAACTCCCGCTTCGGACAACATACCTACTGAAATTCCCTTTTCGCAATCGTCCAAATAATGTCGTACTTCTATTGCGTCTGCATATTTGTCCAACAACATGATTTTTAAATCGGGTTGGGATTTTTTTGGAGCAATTTTTTTGACAAATCGACGTGCCGATTTTTCATTCTCTACTACAAAAGAATCAATCTCTTCCACTACTTTTTTAACTGAAAGAGGCATCACCTCCAAAGGCTCTGTGTCTCCAAGAGTTGTAGGAATCAAATACAATTTTCCGATACGCATCGTGTTTAATTATCAGGTTAATTTATTCGCAATCAAAGAACAAGCAGCCTCTAAAAGTTGGTATACCTCTTCAAACCCTTGCGCTCCTCCGTAATAGGGGTCTGGTACTTCTCTGTTTTGATCTGGAAACAAGTCATTTAGAATCAAATGCACCTTGGCGCGGTCTGTTTTATTTTTAGCAAGCTCAAGCAGGTGGTTGTAATTGGAAAGATCCATCGCATAAATTAGGTCAAACTTTGAAAAGTCTTGAGGAGTAAAAGCCCTTGCTCTTTGGCCAGTGATGTCTATGTTGTAGTGATTTGCGATTTCGACAGACCTAGGATCGGGAAGGTTTCCCTCATGATAGGCTGCAGTTCCTGCAGAATCCACAGAAACTTTTGAAGCGGCTATTTTAGACTGAAGGATTCCTTCTGCCAGCGGTGATCTGCAAATATTCCCGAGGCAAACCATCAAAACACGCTTCATCTCTTTTAAAATGTCAGTTTGTTGGTCAAGTCCTCGACGTATTTCTTGAACTGCTTGTCTGTTTCAGTCAAGTTGTCAACCGTCTTGCAAGCGTGCAAAACAGTTGCGTGATCGCGTTTTCCAATCTGTGAACCGATGCTCGCCAAAGAGGATTTGGTCATGCGTTTTGCAAAAAACATGGCCAATTGCCTTGCTTGCACAATGTGACGCTTGCGAGTTTTGGATTGCAGCGTTGCGACGTCCATATCAAAATATTTGGACACGACTTTTTGGATGTATTCAATGGACACCTCTCGTTTGGTGTTTTTGACAAATTTGTCGACAATTTGCTTTACCAAACTCATGGTAAATTCTTTTTTATTGAAGGAAGCCTGAGCAATCATGGAAATCAAAACGCCCTCGAGTTCACGAACATTGGATTTGATGTTTTGAGCAACATACTCCACAATCTCGTCGGGCATCTCTACCCCATCTCTAAAAAGTTTGTTTTGAAGAATGGAAATTCTGGTTTCAAAATCAGGAGTTTGCAACTCTGCTGAAAGCCCCCATTTGAAACGCGACAACAAACGTTGTTCGATGTCTTGCATGTCAACAGGCGCTTTGTCAGATGTCAATATCACCTGCTTTCCATTTTGGTGCAAATGGTTGAAAATGTGAAAGAAAACATCTTGAGTGCCGGTTTTACCAGAGAGAAACTGTACATCATCAATGATCAACACATCAATCATTTGATAAAAGTGAATGAAATCATTGCGTGTGTTTCCTTTGACTGAATCAATGTATTGCTGTGTGAATTTTTCAGAAGAAATATACAGAACCGTCTTATCAGCGTATTTGTCTTTGATCTGAACACCGATGGCATGTGCCAAATGTGTTTTTCCCAAACCTACGCCTCCGTATATCAACAAGGGGTTGAATGAGGTTCCTCCCGGTTTGTTAGCGACCGCCATTCCAGCTGATCTTGCCAAACGATTGGAATCTCCTTCGACAAAACTGTCAAAATTATAACTTGGATTTAATTGGGATTCTATTTTGACTTTCTGCAAACCTGGAATCACAAAAGGGTTCCGAAGTTCTCTTTTGTTCAATTCCAAAGGAATGGAAGCGTTTTGACTTTTTAAAGGGGCTCTGTTCGAGCTTGGGATTTTTACGATTTGTGGACTGCTACTGCTATAGGTGTTTTCCATCTTCACCTCGTACACCAATTTTGCGTCTTTTCCAAGCTCTCTGACGAGTGCCACACGAAGCAATTTGATGTAATGTTCTTCCAACCATTCGTAAAAAAATTTACTTGGGACTTGGACGGTTAAAATTTCTCCAGAAACACGTATCGGTTTGATGGGTTCAAACCAAGTTTTGTATGCCTGCGGCTTGATGTTATCTTCTATAAAAGAGAGACACTTTTCCCAAACCGTAATAGCGAGTTCATTCATTGTTTAGATGACGTAATTTAATTGAAATAAAGAGGTGTGTAAAATGACCGTTTCCCATCGGTTATTTTGGTTCTACAAATGTGTGAATATTTTTTAGTAAAAAAAAATTTAATTGCTATTGGTTCTTACTTATTTTTTACGTACAATAGCTTTCGAAAAACTTGACAAATGATTGAAAATAAAATTGACTTTAGAATTCGATACGGTGAAACAGATCAAATGGGTTATGCACATCACGGAAACTACCCATTGTATTTTGAAATGGGAAGAATCGAATTGTTGAGAACGCTTGGCATCTCGTATAAAAAAATGGAAGAAGAAGGACTCATACTTCCTGTATACTCAATTAACACTAGGTTTTTAAAGCCTGCACGCTACGACGACAAGATTACTTTAAAGACCTATTTAAAAAGCCTCCCAACTGCGAGGATTTTATTTGAATACGAACTCTACAACGAAGGAGGCGAACTCATCACCACTGGAAACACGACGTTGGTCTTTGTTGACACTCACAAAAAAGGTCCTGTCAAAATCCCTGAAAATCTACTCAAAAAAATGACGCCTTTTTTTTAAAAAAACCTCTTTGAATTTATTTTGATTTGTTGATAAACAGACTCATTTACAAGATAAAAAAGGCTGTTTTTCTAAGAAACTTTTTAGCGCATCAAATTCGGATTTTTTGACGGACAAAATGAGGTGGCAGTTCAGCTGTATTTTTTTCTCTAAAATCACCATTTTTTTTTGCTTCACAATTTGAAGCACCTTGTTCCAATTTGGGTAGTCAAAAACAACCTCCAAAGTCTCTTCGAGAAAGCGCTCGGAGATTGCTGAATTTTGAAGGGTACCTTGTGCTGTTTTTTTGTAGGCGCGGATCAATCCTCCGACACCGAGTTTGACACCGCCAAAATAACGCACTACAAGCACCAAGACATTCGTCAAGTTTGCAGACAAAATTTGTCCATAAATTGGTTGGCCTGCAGAATTATTGGGTTCTCCATCATCATTGGTTCGAAAAACAACGCTTTCAACACCTAGCTTCCAAGCAAAACAAATATGTCTTGATTTCGGATGGATCTTTTTTACAGCAGCAATGGAATCTTTGATCGCTGTTTCAGAACTTACAGGAAAGGCATAACCAACAAACTTGCTGCCTTTTTCTTTACAAACAAATTCTAAAGAGGGTTTGGAAAGTGTGTGGTACCGATCAACATCCTCCATTACACTTTGTGGCTGGGATTTCGATACAAGTGCAATTGCGTGTCTTTGATCTGGTGTTTTTCAAAAACAGCTGCCCCGAGTTTGGGAGCTTCGACGCCCGAACCAAAAGTCTGTGATCCCACAAAAACCCGTGCTTCGTCCCAAAGACCAGCATCGACAAAGGTCTGAAGTGTCTGCCTTCCCCCTTCAACAAAAACAGACTGCACTTTCAAACGGAACAATACCTCACAAATCTGAGAAGCCAACTCTTGGCTGAAATCGATTTTAAAATAACGGGTATGTTTTTGATCTTTTGGCATTTTTTTGGACGTGACATCCACCAAAACCCCTGTTGGAGTACTGTCGTCTAAAACTTCGAAATCCTCAGGGATTCGCATACTGCGATCCAACACCACACGAAGAGGATTATTACCCGACCAAGTACGAAGAGTCAATTTGGGGTTGTCTGCAATGACAGTTTGTGTCCCAACTAAGATGGCTTGTTCTTCTGCTCGCCATTTGTGAACCAATTGCTGTGATTCTGCATTACTAATCCAAACAGGACGCCTCCCATCTTTGGATTCCGGAGCTATAAAACCGTCAAGGGTCTCCGCCCATTTTAGAACGATGTAAGGACGTTGTAGATTTTGAAAAGTAAAGAAACGCCGGTGTTGTTCTCGGCATTCTTGCTCCAAAACCCCGACGACAACATCACATCCTGCTGCCAACAAACGTTGGACTCCTTTTCCAGCCACCTCAACATTGGTATCCAAACAACCGACAACGACATTGGGGATGGCGTGTTTTACAATCAAATCTGCACAAGGAGGTGTCTTTCCAAAATGTGCACAAGGCTCTAAGGTCACATACAACGTAGCCTGAGACAACAGGGATTTGTCTGCCACAGCACGGATCGCATTCACTTCTGCATGGGCACCCCCATAAGCACTGGTAAACCCCTCTCCAATGAGTTGGCCTTGCCAAACAATGACACAGCCCACAGAAGGATTGGGCCGTGACAATCCGAGCCCTTTCTGTGCCAATTCGATACAACGCCGCATGTATGTCTCTTGTGTATTCACAAAAACAAAAGTAAGTCGAAAGTCCGAGAGTCACAAGGACATTGCCGATTGAAGAAAAAGAATTTTTATTGGAAACTAAATTTTTAATTTCTCGTTTCTTAGAGTATTTTTGTAGTATGAAACTCTTGCAACTCAAATCTGAATTCAATTCTCAATTGGAAACACAGTATCCAAAAACAGAAATCGATTCTTTTTTCAATTTGTTAACGGAGTACAAATTGGGTTTGACACGCGTAGATCGCGCACTGCAGCCCAATTTTGAATTGAAGGAAACATCGCTTGCTTTTTTCAAAGAAGCCCTTCAATCGCTAAAGGAAGATGTTCCTGTTCAATACATCATTGGGAAAACATCGTTTTACAGTTTGCCGTTTTACGTAAACAACAGCGTATTGATTCCCAGACCAGAGACCGAAGAGCTGGTGAGCTGGATTCTTGAAGACCTCCGCGACAAACACGAAGTCAACATCTTAGACATTGGCACGGGAAGTGGCTGTATTGCCATTGCTCTTGCCAAAAACCTAACCAAAGCTACTGTTTGGGCGCTGGACATCTCAGAAGCAGCCCTGCAAACGGCCAAAAAAAATGCCACCTTAAACAAAGTCGACATTCGTTTTGCAACACAAGACATTCTCACAACGGACAGCTTGCCCTCCTCCTTTGATGTGATTGTTAGCAATCCTCCTTATGTACGAATGCTCGAAAAAAAAGAACTCAAAAACAATGTCTTAGTCCACGAACCTTCCACAGCTCTTTTCGTAGCAGACGATACCGCTCTTGTTTTTTACGACAAAATTTCTGACTTGGCGCTGAGTCACCTCAAACCCGATGGCAAGTTGTATTTTGAAATCAACCAATACCTCGGAAAAGAAATGCTGGCCATGCTTGCTGAAAAAGGTTTCTCATCGAACGAATTGAAAAAAGATATTTTTGATAACGATCGAATGACCAAATCCCTTCTTTGAAACCCATCTTCATCCTTATTGTCTCATCACTCATTTTATAAAAAGAGCGTGTTCATCAAAAAGGATTTTCTGTACCTTTGCTCTATGAGAATTGACATCATCACTGTATCCCCGGAATTGATTCAAAGTCCCTTTGAACATTCTATCTTAAAAAGAGCCATCCAAAAAGGATTGGCAGAAGTACACTTTCACAACCTGAGAGACTTCGCAAACAACAGCTATCAAAAAATTGATGACTACCAATTTGGAGGAGGCGCAGGAATGGTTTTGATGATTGAACCGATCGACAAATGCATTGCCCAACTCAAAGCAGAAAGGACCTATGACGAAGTCATCTACATGACACCTGATGCCCCAATCCTGAATCAAAAAACCGCCAACACCTTATCCTTAAAAGAAAACATCCTCATTCTTTGCGGCCATTACAAAGGTGTGGACCAACGTGTGCGAGACCATTACGTCACCAAAGAAATTTCCATCGGAGATTATGTCTTGAGTGGTGGAGAATTGGGTGCTGCCGTTCTGTGTGACAGTGTCATCCGTTTGATCCCAGGAGTTTTGGGAGACGAAACCTCTGCCTTGACCGATTCTTTTCAAGACGGACTGCTCGCTCCTCCCGTCTATACGAGGCCTTCTGAATACAAGGGGCATGCTGTTCCCGAAATACTCCTCTCCGGAAACTTTCCGAAAATTGATGAATGGAGGACACAAAAAGCTTATGAAAGGACCAAAAATATCAAACCCGAATTGTTCGATGATTGAAATTCGCATCCTAACCTTACTTTAATTTAACAGAAAAGCAATCCCATCCCCCCTTGAAAAAAGAACACTTTAGTCCATTCAATAAACATCCCGAAATTGCAATTGTCCTCGGTTTTCAATTGTTTCGACTGGTGTTGTTGCCGTTTTTTGGTTTGATGCCTCAAGATGCGTACTACCATTTTTATGGAGAAAACTTAGCGCTTTCTTATTTTGACCATCCGGGAATGATTGGATATATCTTGCGCATTTTTACTGAACTGTTCGGAAAAACAGTCTTTGTGGTCAAACTCGCCGATTTTGTGGTCAGCTCCTTTACTTTGTTCAGTTTCTTCCAGCTTGCAGGGAATTTTCTTCCCAAACACAAACAGTTGCGTGCGCTGGTCTTGACCGGATCGACTCTTTTTGTTTCTGTACTCAGCTTCAACTCCACTCCGGATGTGCCTTTGCTGTTGTTTTGGACCTTGTCAATCAACAGCTTGTACTTGGCCATTTTCAAAGAGAAGAAACTGCACTGGCTGTTGGGAGGCTTTTTGATGGGACTTGCTTTCAACAGCAAGTACACGGCATTGTTATTGCCGATAGGACTCTTGGGCTTTTTGTGCTTTTCCAAAAAGTATAAAAAAGAATTGTTTTCTCCCTGGCTGCTGTCGTGTCTTTTGATTGGAGCAGGTGTCACCTTCCCCGTTTGGTACTGGAACTACCAACACGACTTTGCTTCTTTTCTTTTCCAATCTTCAGAAAGAACGGGAAGCATCGCTCGGTTCAAAATTTCTCCCAGTTACTTTTTTGGAGCGATTGGCCACCAACTTTTCCTCTTGCTACCAATACTGTTGATTGCCTTTGTAAAAATAGGTTTCAAACACTTGCGAAATTTACTGTTGAAATTTAAAACCCCCTCTGACAGCACCTTGTTCCTCTTGGCGTTTTTTATTCCAACATTTTTTGGATTCTTTTTGATCACTCCTATTTATTGGGTCAAAATGAATTGGATGCTCCCTTCTTACATCACCGGTGTCATTTTATGCAGCCATCTTATCTCAAAAAAACAAGTCAAAATTCATTTGGGTTTTTCCATTGCATTTCATCTAATTGTCGCTATCGAAATTGTGACCTATGCTGTCCCTATAAAAAGTGACGACACCTGGGTGGGTTGGAAAACCTTGGCGCAAGAGACCATAAAACTTCAAGAAGCACACCCGAACAGTTTTGTGTTTTCTGACGACAACTACAAAACAAGTGCTGTATTGTCCTTTTACCTCGACCAAAAAATATATGCCCAAAACATTCTTTACAAACCGGCTTTGCAGTTTGATTACTTGGGGGACAACCTAACACTCCTCGCCGGAAAAGACGGGTTGTTTATTGACTCTGACAAGCGCTTTAAAAACAATAAAAAACGCAAAAACACCCCCAAAGAATTGGAGCTCTATTTCGCTGAAGTCAAACAATTGGATCCAATCATCGTCAAAAGAGGGCAACGAGAAATTCGTAAATTTTGGGTTTTTCATTGCAAAAACTACCAGCCAAAAAAACAATAAAACACTATTGATGTTTTAAAAAAAGTCGTAAGTTTGCAACCTCAAAATCAACCGCTGACGAAAATCGTGAATGTTGGTTTGTCGAAACCCCATTAAAATTAAAAGAAATGGCTAATTTAATTGATTTTGTACAAAGTGAATTTGTAGCAAAAAATGAATTTCCAGACTTCCAATCTGGAGACACGATTACCGTGTATTATGAAATTAAAGAAGGACAAAAAACACGTACTCAGTTTTTTAGAGGTGTTGTCATTCAAAGAAGAGGTGCCGGATCCTCTGAAACGTTTACAATTCGAAAAATGTCAGGGACTATTGGAGTAGAGCGTATCTTCCCAATCAACTTACCTGCCATTCAGAAAATCGAAGTAAACAAACAAGGTAAGGTCAGAAGAGCTCGTATTTTCTACTTTAGAGATCTTACTGGTAAAAAAGCAAGAATCAAGGAAGTGCGTCGGAACTAAGTTACACGGACTTTCAAAATGTATCAAAATCCCGATTGCAATGTGCAATCGGGATTTTTTATTTACAACCTGTTGCTCAACAAAAAACAGATTTCCAAAGAGCCTGTTTTTTAACAGAATTTGATGGATAAAAAAAAAGCCACTCTCATTTTTAGGGTATTGACAAAAACCCCCCTAAATTTCTGATATTTTAAATCTTAAAAATATAACGGAATTTACTACATTTGCGCTGTTTAAATGCAGATTTATTCCTGCGTTTATTCATAGGACAAAGAGAACCTTAACGTTTACTTCTCTTTGCAAACAATTGGAATCTCATAAAACCAAATCAAAGTCGGCAAAAGCGTCTTGAAGACCTCTTAATTTCACAACACTTATGACAACAAAATCATCTCAGATTGTTTATACAATAACAGACGAAGCACCTGCATTGGCAACCTATTCTTTTTTACCTATCGTAGAGAGCTTTGCAAAGACAGCAAGCATTGAAATTACCCGAAAAAACATTTCGCTTGCCGCAAGAATTTTGGCCAACTTTTCCGAATACCTAAAAGAAGCACAAAAAGTACCCGATGCACTTTCTGAGCTAGGAGCTTTGGCAAAAACAGCGCAAGCCAACATCATCAAATTGCCAAACATCAGTGCTTCAATACCGCAGTTAAAAGCGGCCATTGCAGAATTGCAGGCAAATGGCTATGAAATTCCCTGTTTTCCCGAAGCACCGAAAACAGAAACTGAAAAAGCGATCAGAGACAGGTACGCAAAGGTTTTAGGATCTGCCGTAAACCCCGTTCTAAGAGAAGGGAATTCTGACCGCAGAGTTGCAGGACCTGTAAAAATTTATGCGAAGAACAATCCGCACAGCATGGGCGCTTGGAAAAATGATTCCAAAACCCACGTGGCAAGCATGCAAGAAGGCGACTTCTACAGCAGTGAAAAATCCACAACGCTCAAAAAAGCAGGAAACCTCTCCATTGAGCTGTTTGGGAATGACGGATCCAAGAGCACATTAAAAACCTCGATCCCCGTCCTGAAAGGCGAAATTTTTGACAGCGCTGTATTGAGTATTCAAAAACTAAAAACCTATGTCGCTAAAGAAATTGTAGATGCAAAAGCCAAAGAGGTCCTCTTGTCAGTCCACATGAAAGCGACAATGATGAAAGTCTCCGACCCAATCATCTTTGGTGCCATTGTAGAAGTGTTCTTCAAAGATGTATTTGAAAAATACGCCGCGACCTTCAAAGAATTAGGAATCTCTGCCAACAATGGATTGGGCGATGTCTACAATAAAATCAAAACGCTCTCCAACGAAGCACAAGAAGAAATTAAAAATGCCATTGACCAGGTCTACCAAAACAGTCCTGCATTGGCCATGGTCAATTCAGATCAAGGAATCACCAACCTGCATGTGCCAAGTGACATCATCATCGATGCTTCCATGCCTGCGATGATTCGAAACTCTGGCCAGATGTGGAATGCCGAAGGCAAGTCACAAGACACCAAAGCCTTGATTCCAGACCGTAGCTATGCTGGAATCTACCAAGAAACCATCAATTTTTGCAAAAAACATGGTGCCTTTGACCCCACCACTATGGGAACGGTTCCCAATGTCGGATTGATGGCGCAAAAGGCGGAAGAATACGGTTCCCACGACAAGACCTTTCGAATCGCTGTAGATGGAACTGTCAAAATCACTGACGAATCAGGTGCTGTATTGATGGAACAAACTGTGGAAGCAGGAGACATATTTAGAGCGTGTCAGGTAAAAGACGCCCCAATTCAAGACTGGGTAAAGCTAGCGGTTACAAGAGCCAAAGCATCCCAAACACCTGCCATCTTTTGGCTCGACATCAACAGAGCTCACGATGCAGAATTGATCAAAAAAGTAAACACATATTTGCCAAATCACAATACTAGCGAATTGGACATCTCCATACTTTCTCCAATTGATGCCACCAAAAAAACATTGGAGAGACTCAAAAAAGGAGAAGACACCATTTCGGTTACCGGAAATGTATTGCGGGATTATTTGACAGACTTGTTCCCTATTTTAGAACTTGGGACTTCTGCAAAAATGCTTTCCATTGTACCATTGATGAACGGCGGAGGCTTGTTTGAAACAGGTGCCGGTGGATCTGCACCAAAACACGTTCAGCAATTTGTCGAAGAAGGACACTTGCGTTGGGATTCCTTGGGTGAATTTTTAGCCCTTTCTGTTTCTTTGGAAGATTTGGGAATCAAAACAAACAACCCAAAAGCACGCATCCTGTCCAAAACATTGAACGAAGCCAATACTCAATTTTTGAACAAAGACAAGTCTCCCTCACGAAAAACCGGAGAGCTGGACAACAGAGGAAGTCACTTTTATTTGGCTCTTTACTGGGCACAAGCACTAGCAAACCAATCAGAGGACCTCGAATTGCAAGCTACCTTTACACCAGTGGCAAAAGAACTTTCAAACAACGAACGTGCTATTTTGGACGAACTCAGCACCTCACAGAGTGTTGCCCTTGACTTGGGTGGGTATTACTACCCAGATCCTAAAAAGGTTTCTCACGCGATGCGTTCAAGTGCTATTTTCAACAAAGCGTTAGAATCTATCAATAAATAGACAAAAAACACTTCACACAAAAACTTATAAGACCTTCATTATTTTGGAGGTTTTTTTTGTTGCTACAAAGAGAATGATTAGTTTTGTTTAGAAAATCTCCCAAAAAATTAAACAATGATAAAGCAACTCTTTGCTCCAATCCTTTTTTTGTTGCTCAGCACCCACTCTTTTGCTCAGAAGGTTTTTACAATTAGTGGCATCGTTTCAGAACAAGCCAGTGAGGAAACCTTGATCGGTGTGAACATCATTTTTCCAGAATTGTCAAAAGGGACCAATACCAATGGGTATGGCTTTTACTCCATCACGCTTGAAGAAGGTACCTACACCATAGAAATTAGCTATTTGGGCTACAAAACCATAGTAAAGCAGCTCCTTTTAAACAAAGACACCAAACTCAACTTTAGCTTGGAAAACCAAAGTGAAGAGATAGACGAAGTTGTGGTCAATGCCAACAGCACGCGCATCAGTTTGAAACGACCAGAAATGAGCGTCCACAAAGTAAAGGTAAGCACGATCAAAGAAATGCCCGTCGTATTGGGAGAAGTTGACATCATCAAATCCATCCAGCTCTTACCGGGAGTCACTAGTGCCGGTGAAGGTGCATCGGGGTTCAATGTTCGTGGAGGGGCGGAAGATCAAAATTTGATTCTTTTGGACGAAGCCACCTTGTACAGTTCTTCTCATTTTTTTGGTTATTTTTCTATTTTCAATGCAGATGCGGTCAAAGACATCAAATTGTACAAGGGAGGCATTCCTGCAAAATACGGAGGGCGGGTTGCTTCGGTACTTGACATTCACCAAAAAGACGGGAACAAAAAGGAAACTCACCTCACAGGTGGCATCGGACTGATCTCAAGCCGCTTGATGGTGGAGGGCCCCATCAAAAAGAACAAAAGCTCCTTTTTACTTGCCGGACGTAGTTCCTATGTCAATGTGTTTTTAAAACTCAATCCCGATACCAAAGAAAACGAATTGTCGTTTTACGACCTAAACGCAAAATTAAATTTTGATCTGGATGCCAACAACAAACTTTATTTTTCAGGCTATTTTGGAAGAGACGCTTTTAACATCTCTAATTTGTTTGTGAATTCCTATGGAAACTCGACCTTCAACGCGCGCTGGAACCACTTATTTTCGGACCAATTGTTTTCAAATTTATCCTTGATTTACAGTGAATACAACTACTTTTTAAACCTGGATTTTATCGGGATGGATTGGGATTCTGGAATCAAAAATTTTCAACTCAAATACGACTTCAATCATTATTATTCCGAAACATTCAAATTGTCTTATGGATTGGGAGGAATCTATTACCACTTCAACCCAGGAGTCATCAGACCCAGCAAAGAAAACTCCGCAGTAAATTATGAAAAACTAGAACAAAAATATGCTTATGAACCTGCGCTTTACATAGAAGCCGAACAAACACTCTCAGAAAAAATAGCCGTTAATTACGGATTGAGAACTAGTTTTTTCTACAGAATGGGAGGACAAAGTATGTATTCCTACAAAGACAACCAACCAGTTGCATTTGACTCCAGTCTGGGCATCTACAAAGAAGGAACAGTCACCGGCAGTACCCGCTACTCAAAAAACAAAGTACTCAAACGTTTCCACGGTCTGGAGCCTCGCTTTGCTATTTCATACAAAGCCAATGAAAACAATGCTTTCAAAGCAAACTACAACCGAACGTTTCAATACATTCATTTGATTTCCAACACGGTTTCTGCTGCTCCCTTGGACGTATGGGCGCCCAGTGGAAAATTCATCAAACCCCAAATAGCGGATCAATTGGCGCTCGGATATTACAAAAACCTCAAAGATGAAACCTACGCCCTTGAAACAGAAATCTATTACAAAAAAGTTCAAAACAGGCTTGATTACCGCAACGGTGCTGACCTCATTGCCCAAGAAAAAATAGAAACCATCCTATTGGCAGGGAAATCTCGGGCTTATGGACTGGAAGTTTCTTTAAAAAAGAACGCGGGAAAGCTAAAAGGATGGATCAGCTACACCCTTTCCAACACCGAACAGCAAGTAAGAGGAACAACGCCAGAAGCTACCGGAATCAACAACGGGGCATGGTACAAAGCTCCCTATGACAAAACACACGATCTGTCCATTACAGCAAGCTATGAAGCCTCGAAAAAATGGCGCTTTGGCAGCAACTTCGTCTACCAGACCGGAAGACCAGTCACCTACCCTATCGGACAATTTACAAGCAATGTCGGAGGAAATTACGACAGCCCTAATGAAAACATCACCGTTCCTATTTATGGAGACCGAAACGGGGAAAGGTTGCCAGCTTACCACCATTTAGACATTGCAGCTACTTATACCCCAACAAAAAACAACTTTAGAAGCTGGAAAGGAGAATGGGTCTTTAGCATCTACAACGTTTACAATCGCAGAAATGCTGCCTCCGTAAACTTTCGTCAAAATGAAGATACTGGAGCCAATGAAGCAGTCCGAACTTCGATTTTTGGCATGGTTCCTTCTGTTACCTATAATTTTAAATTTTAAATCCGCACCTCAACACGCAACGTCATGAAAAACTTATACGTTATAATCGTTCTCCTACTCTTTGCTTCCTGTGAAGATGTCATCGAAGTGGATTTGAACGAAGGTCCCAGCCGCTTGGTCATCGATGCCAACATCAACTGGAAAAAAGGCAGCGATGGAAAAAAACAACAAATCCGATTGACAAAAACGGTGGGCTTCTACGAATCCCTCACCCCTCCTGCAAACGGAGCTGAAGTAATGATTTCTGACGGTACGACTGACTTTTATTTTGAAGAAATTGACATGACAGGGATTTATGAGACAGAGACCTTTGAACCTGAAATTGACAAAACCTACACCTTGACCGTAATCTACGACGGAGAAACCCACAACGCAACAGCAACCCTGAAACCAGTCACAGACATCACAAAAATCGAACAAAGCGAAGAAAACTTCTTCGGAACAGTGGCGACTCGAGTAGATTTCTTCTACACAGATCCTGCAGAAGAAGAAAACTATTACCTCTCAGAATTCGTCAGTCCAGAGGCTTTTTTATTGAATCAATACCGTGTCCGAAGAGACGAATTCACCAATGGCAACGAAAGCAGCATCTTTGAAATAGACGAAAACCTAGTTAAGGGAGATGAGCTGACACTCCGTTTTTACGGCATTTCTGAAAGCTACCACAACTACCTTGACTTGCTGTTTCAACAGGTTCAAAACGGAGGACCATTTGCGACAGCACCTGCCGCTGTCAATGGAAATTGCACCAATGCAACCCGTCCGGAAAACAAACCCTATGGCTACTTTAGGTTGTCGGAAATGGTCGAAGAAACCTACACCATCGAATAACTAAAAGTGCAAGCATGCCATTAGGAGCGAGCAATTGCATTTAAAAGCAAGAAAGCCGATGAGATTTTTGTATTTTTAAAAAAAAGTTTTGGATTTTACAAAGACAACAGAACAGAGTTCACATTACCAGCACTTGGAAAAGATGAGCATCGACGGATTGCTCAACGCCATGCACGAAGAAGACAAAACTGTCCCTCAGGCAGTAGAAAAAGCCTTGCCCCAAATCAAAACTTTGGTGGAACAAGTTGTTGCCAAACTCAAATTGGGTGGACGTTTGTTCTACGTGGGTTCTGGAAGCAGTGGCCGCTTGGGCATCTTAGACGCATCCGAATGCCCTCCAACTTTTGGAGTCCCACACGAGCTTGTTGTCGGCATCATCGCAGGAGGAGATACCGCAATCCGAAAAGCCGTAGAAAATGCAGAAGACCATCCAACACAAGGATGGAAAGACCTTCAAGAACACAACATCTCCACCAAAGACCTCGTCATTGGAATTGCCGCATCAGGAACGACTCCCTATGTATTGGGTGCTTTGGAAAAAGCCAATGAAGCAGGCATTGCAACAGGATGTATCACGATGAATAAAAACAGTCCATTGCACCTGCTTGCACAATTTCCAATAACCGCCGTAGTCGGTCCCGAATTTGTTAGCGGAAGCTCTCGAATGAAGGCTGGAACCGCCCAAAAATTGATTTTGAACATGATCAGTACTGCTGCGATGATTCAACTTGGAAAAATCAAAGGAAATAAAATGGTGGACATGAAATTATCGAACAAAAAACTGGTGCAAAGAGGGGTAGAAATGCTGGCAGACAGCTTGCACATCTCCGAGTCAAAAGCCCTTGAACTGATTCAAAAATTCGGCTCTGTCAGAGAAGCCCTTGAACACTTTGAAAAATGAACACTTCTACAGAAACACTCAGAAAAGGATTGAAATTTGTTTTCGGAGCCATTCCGCTTTTTATCTTGGCGCCTGTACTAGCCAACATCGGATTTTCTGCACTTAGAAAAGACAACAACTATTGGTTTCTCATTACCGCGGGTGTACTTGGAATCGCAGGAATCGCTTGTCTTTTTATGGGAATACGTACCGTGCTAAACTCTTTTTTTAGTAAAAAATAACAGTTTTAAGAACGTACTTTAGCTTGTTTTGGGCTTTCTAAGTTGCTTCCAAAATCCTCATCTGGCAATGAACCCCCAAAATGATGAAACAAATAACCGATGCTGGCATAGTGGTGCAATGTGTGGCTGTGCGCCTGAATAAGAACAGCTGACACTGTATATTTGGTACTCACCTTTCCCAAGCCTAAGTCGTCAGATACTAGTACCAATCTTTCCATGTCGTCGTTTTCAATAGCCTGAATTTTTTCAATTATTGTGGCTACATAAGACAACCCGACAGCAATATTTTCTTCAGCCAAAGTGTTTCTTTTTCGCGCTGAAAGATCAATAGTCCCAACTACATAGCCTTCAAAGATGCAATCAAAAACATCTAAGACATGACGAATATGTCCGCCAATACTTGAATAATAAGGAGCTACAGAAAGGTCTTTGTACTGTGTTCGGAAATGGTGCTTAATAAATGAATGCTTCGTTGTAAGTTTTTTTCAATAGCTTGAATCATCGAGGTTCGGATTTTTATAAGGCTTTGACGTAAATATACAAAATCAATTACATTCTATTAATCAAAACTTTTATAAAGGGTGTCTAAATCTATAAATTCGTATTCTGAAATACCAGTCCATACTTGTTTTCCTTGTTCGTCAAAAGAAAACACAAATTCTTCTTTTCCCTTCGTGTAATTTTTCAACCAATACAAAGTATTCCTAGGTATGTTTTGATATTCTAACAAGGTGTCGTTTGCAGTTCTTTCACCCAAGGACAACCAATCTTTATCCCAATAAAACAACTCATAATTATCTCCTATATCTATATGATTCCCATCATTTCTCGCTTGTATTTGAAAACCTGAAATGACTTGCGCGTTATCGAATGTGTATAAAAGACTAAAATCCTTCTTGCTTAAATAGGTTTGCGCTTTATCATCAATAATCCTATTTAAATCTTTAGGCTTACCATTAGCTAACTCTATGTTAGACCAGTTATCTAAAACTTTTCCGTTTGCATCCAGAAGCCCAAAATTAGCAAGATATATTATCTTATTTTTCACCCCCTTTAATCTATAATATTTGTAGTTTTCGGTCTTTTGAAATCTGAATTTAATATTTTGAGTTGAATAAAAATTTTCTATTTTATATAGATCAATAAATTCATTTGAAGAATTTTTATTAGCCCCTTGAAGAATACATCCATTTAAACTTTTTATTCTTTTAATTTTTGCCTTGGACCACCTCATCCTAAACGGCGGGTACTTTCGTGTAACCATACCAATTCCAATTGTACCTTTTCCTTTTTTAAAAAACTTTACAACTCCCGATTTTTGTAATTCAAATGGATAATTTACTAAGACATCTCCCGTATCGCTGTTCGCAACTACGGCATAAATCATATTGTCAGCCATATTTTTAAAATATACAAACCCCTCTTCAATAGAGGATGCACTTACAATTTTATCCCATCCATTTTTAGGACTAAAAACTCCCAAATACACATTTTTTATATTAAGATTCTCAATTCCCCATATATTCTTAATTTTAAAGTTATGAGTGTTATGGTATTGCCCTGTCATATCCTTTTCGTTTTTTTTACTAAATGACATTCTAAATATTTTAGGCAATCCACTAATTTTATAAATTTTATTCAAATCCCGAATTCTATCTGTCCCCATATCTAGACTTCTAAATCCTTTTCTCTTTATATAAAAAGGCCAATGATGTCTTCCGGCTACTGCATTTACTCCCCAACGGGGGCAATAATCAATTCCTGAAGGAATCCCAATAGACCTCAGAACATTTACAAAATAAGAAGAAATATAAGTACAGTCTCCAAAACCTGTTGCTTCGATTTCTGACAACGAAGGCACTCCTGGATATTTGTATTTCTTACCCCATAAACCACCGTATAGTTTTACATCGTTATATATTTTTTCTACCACATCATTTAAAGATCGTTGTTCTAATGAATCTAAAGCCCATTTGTATTTTTCAAAGAGTTCTTTTCTTTTTCCCTGTTCTAAAGGTTCATTTAACACTCGATAAGGAAGGACGTATTCTAAAAAATCTTCAAAGCTATTACATAGTTTTAATGGGTTTTTAGCATAGGCTTCAAAAGCAATTTCTATGTTCTCAATAAACTCGTTTGCATGTATCTCTTCTAGGTCAAAAACTCTTTTCCGATATTCTATAAACCCTGAATCTCGTCTTATAGAATCAATGGTTCCCGCAAATATTTTATTTACTTTTTTACCTAAGGTACTCGCTTTTATGTTTGGGGATTTTTTTCTTATTTTTTTTCTAACTACGGCTGCTTTCTTAAATGCAGGCTCATAGATATTCCCATAATCAATATAGGAATGGTATTTCATATTTGTGATTAAGTATATTGCCGCTTTTAATTTTAGGCTATCTTTAGGAGCTGTATAGTACTCCAATACCTTTTGTAGTTCCAACTTGTTTTTTCCAGCTAACTTTAAAGATAAGAGGAACTCACTATCTGAATTCGAATTGACACAACTAATGCTAAAAATCAAACAAAAGAAGGAACCCATGAGGTAATAAAATCTTGACTTATTCATAACTATTTTCTTATATGAATTAATATTTTTTTATACTAAACAAGGGCAAATAGACAAAAATAGCGATTAATGAAAAAAACAATCCACCTATAGTCCCCACTGCAAAAGAAAACCAAAACACTTCTTTTTGTCCATCCCATATAAAAGGAATCAAACCTGCTATTGTTGAAATAATTGTCATTACAACAGGAATAATTTTATAATTGAATGCTTTGAAATAGAGCATGTAATTTTTTCTCATCGGGTATTCCATTTGCAAGTTGTTCCAATCATTTATAATATACAAAGCAGAATTAACACTTATACCCGCTAATAAAATAAAAGAAGCATATCCTCCTTGGTCAAAATTAAATTCAAATAAATAAAAGGTTAAAAACACACCAATAAAGGAGATTGGAATCATAGAAAGAATAACCAAAGGTTGTTTTAGTGATTCCAATAAAACGGAACAGACAAAGAAGATAATGCCAAGCACTAAAAATAAATTATAATACTGACTAGCATCCTTTTTATTCCAATAATTATAAGACGGCTCATAAACCCGATAACCGACAGGCAGGGTCTGTTTTAAAATTTCAATATTTTTCTCTCTTACTTTTTTTGCCAAAGTTGCTGTCCCAATAAAATTATATGCCAATACTAATTTGTATTGTTGGTTGCTTTTTGCAATGGCGTTTCCAGTTTTTTTCTTCTCGATACTTGCTAATTGATGTAATTTAAACTCTTCATTCTTAATAGATATCGGTGCATTTTTTAAATCCCACACATTAAACTTTTGGTGCTGACTGGATACCAATTGTACCTTTTGAATTTCATTTTGATGTACCACAGATGACAAGCCCCCGGAATGTACTTGATTTTTCAGATAAGCATACAAGTCTTTTTGTGAAATTCCAGACAGACTTAATTTTTCATTATTAAATTCTAAATAATATTCATGCAATACTTTAGAGTCCCGCCATTCTCCATTTGTAATTTCTACTTCTTTGATTCTACTGTTGGAATTCTCAATCAATTGTATTTTTAGCATTTCTGCATACTTATATAAACGATTATAATTATACCCCGTGAGTACAATTCTATTGCTTTTATAATCTGAGTTCAATGCATTTGAAAACCCACGCCCTACTCCACTTACAGACCAATCCAGGCCTCCCAAACTAATGGCTTTAGATTCTATTCTACTTTTTAAAACAAAAGGAAAAGAGCTATATTCATACTCTTTTTTAAAATAAATTTGAATGCGTGAATTTTGAGGGCTATTTACCTGTGTTTCGTACAACTGCACTTCTTCAAAGCTACTAATGAAATTTTCCATTTTTGAAACCACTTCATTTAATTGTGCTAGTGTACATCCCTCGGGCATACGCCCTGTGATTGTCAATTTTGTTCGTTCGGGTTCTGCATAATAAGAACTTTCAAAAACCTCTTCCGTAAACAAGCGCAAAGTACCTCCAATTGCTTTTTCTAAAACAGGTCTTACTTCAGCAGCAAACCAATCACTCCCAATCGTTTTGTTGTATTCTTCTTTGTAGAAGCATTCTTTTTCTATTTTTTTTGGCAACAGATGAAATGGAATTCCAAATCCGAATACAAGCAAGAGTATCAAGCTCCATTTTAGCAAAGGCTTTTTCAACCAAAAAATCAATTTTGCATACCCTCTAGTAAATTTTAGGATTCTTCTTTTTCGCTTCCTTGAAAATCGAAGTCGCTTTTTTTGAAGCTTTAATTTCATTAATAATGCAGGTACATAATACAATGAAACCAGCAAAGAAACACCTATATTAATGGCAATAACCAAGGCAAAATCCCAAAGATTGGCACGCTGTTTTTCTTCTAATAAAAAGACCACTAGCAAAGCTCCAATAGTTGTTAAGGTAGCTGCCAAAATAGCCAAGAATGCTTTTTTATCTCCTTTATTTAGAAGGTGATCAATCATAATGATACTATTGTCTATAATAATCCCAAAAGAAATCGTAATACCTGCAAAGGAGTACAATTGCAATTCTACGTTAAAGGCATAATAAAAAATAATCGCAATTAATAAATTGGTTGCAATACTTAAAAATAAAACCAATACATATTTAAAACTTCGGTAAATACTTAAAATCAAGAGTAATAAAATCACCAATGAAAACAGGGTTCTCTTTTCTATTTTCTGTAACTCTTCTTCTACATATTCTGTTGTGTCCTGAGTTAATTTCAGAGAATATCCGGGTGCTAGTTCTTTTTCTAATTGAGCAACAACACTACGGACTTCTTTTGTCAATTTTAAAGTATTGACTTGTTTTTCTGCATACACCACCAAATTAATTGAGTTGAGTCCGTTAATTCTGTAAAATGCATTTGCAGACCCCTCTTTAAAGCGAATTTCAGCAATGTCTTTAAGCCTTATGATTCGATTCCCAATTTGTTTGATAGGAATTTTTTCCCAGTGCAAATCTTCTGCTTCTTTGTAGATTAAAATCAACGATTGTTCCTGACTATCCGTGTTTGATGTTTGTTTTACCGTACCCAATTCTTGTTTTCTAAGATAGGTATTGATGGCAGACTCAATCTCTTTTACAGAAATAGACAATCGCATCAATTCTGATGTATCATAGACTATACACCACTCATACGGAGTCGCTCCATACACAATTACTTGGTTGACCCCCTTGATGGTTGTTAATTTTGATTCTATATTATTTTCTACATATTTTTTTATATAATAGGGACTTTCATTGGCGTTGATACTGTAAGATAAAATTGGAGTTTGGTTTTCATTAGGATTGCTTAGCGACAATCTAGGATAACTTACGCCTTCTGGAAAACTCGCGTAAGCCTGCCGAATCAAATTCGCCATTTCAAACCGTATCGCATCTAAATCACTGTTTTTTTTGAAAATAACACCTATAGAACCTTTTCCTTTTTTAGAGTTGGAGCTCATTTTTTTGACTCCTTTTATGGTATTAAAAACCCCTTCTAATTTAGATGTTACTTCTTGTTCTATTATTTTTGCAGAAGCATCATTCCATTCGTATTTTACATGTATTGTTGGTGTGTTTTTTGAAGGTGTCAACTGAACGGTTAGTAAAGGCAACAATGCTACTCCAATAATGGAAAGGCAAGTAAATAGAATTAATACCGTAAATGTTCTGTTTTTGTTTTGCATTGAACTGTTTTTTTGATTTCTTTCAAATACAATGCTTCCATTTTTTTATGCCGCGTAGGATTTCCTAATAACAATACTTCATTCTGTTCATTTACTAAAAAAATTTAAAGAAGCTTGTTGTCTAGAATTAGACCGCCTATTAAATTATTTCCTCTCAACCAAAACATCTTGTATCTGTATTTCTATAGAGGGATCTAAAGGTGTAAAGCTCTCTAAATCCTTCCAAAATTCTTTTGCGTAATGAGATATGGAAGTATCTTTATTCCGCATTTTCTTTAATTTTTTATAGTCCTTTTTTGAAATAGATTCAATACTTGTATTATAGGGGTCAATACAATCTCTTTAAACTTCTCTAGTTGATCGATTCTAATTTCTTCTCTCTCATAAAAGATGCTTTCTACATAAATTTTAGCAGGGCTGTTTTCTAGATGGATTTCACCTAGTTCATTTGAAGTTCCAATGATATCATTTTGTTCATTCACAACCATTATAAAAGCAACAGGTGCTTTACTGATAGCGTCTTTAAACATCAATTTAGTTTGTGATACAACACAAATTGAAGAGAGTAAAAAACAAAAAGTTAGTAATTTTTCAAAATTATTTTTCATTTTGATACTTTTTAATTTCATTAAAATATAATTCTTTCATTTTGTTTGAAGCAATAGGGTTGCCTATTAATAAGATGGTATTTTCATTATTTGTAAGAACGGTCTCAAAATTTTTACTTTCATTCATAAATCTATTTTGTTTGAGGTAGTGGTTTTTATGGTCTAAAAGTAAAGGGTGTGTGAAATTTTTAATTTCTTTTGACTCAAAGAAATATTTCAAGAGATCGAATTTATTATCTGAAGAACAGATTAAATTGACTTGAACGTTCTTTTTATTGAATTCTGGAATTAATTGATTCCATATTTTCAAACTTTCTATACATGTACCGCAGGAAGCGTCTATACTAGAATATATTTTTAATCTAGGTTTTGAAGATTCTTTTGTATTCCTAGAACTTTCAAAAGGATCGTATACTTCTAAGCTATCTGGAATGATTAATTTTTCTCCAAGACTCTCATCAATCACAATTTTTAAGGATGCACTCTTGGCTGTATGTTGTTGTTTTTTACATGACAAGATGCTACACAAACATAGCAGCATCAAGTATTTTATAAGATTATTTTTCATAATTTATATGTGTTTTTTTTGAGGCCATACTTTGATTCTGTAGAATACAAAAGAAAAGTATAACGTTCATTGATTCGTTTTCATTGGCATCAAAAATTAGAATGCCCTTTAAAATTTTAATTTAAAGCAGTAGATACAATATACCCTGTTAATTCGTCATAAGAATACAATGTTTTATCATCTCTTGAAACAGATATTTGAAACACTTCTCTATCTAAGGTTATTTGTTTTATAGGGTTTAAATCCCAATCATAAATAAATATCTGATCTCCTCTAAATGATTTCTCTTCCTTAAATTTTTTCCCTGAATACAATAAATAAATATATTTATTGGTTGTTGTTCCCCCAAGAAAAGCAACCCTTGTTTGATTATTTTCTAGCCATTTATCATTATGAATCCTAAAATGTGAGTCAAATTTTTCAGGCCCTTGTAAAGAGATGCTTTTTTTAGTATTTAAGTCAAAAACCTCTATAATATCCGTATAGACATATGCTAGAACCATTTTGTTCTTTGTTGGTTTTAAAAAAGATTGAGTTAGGCTAGCCATGGTAAACACATTTGAAGGTAAATCTTTAGGGTAGCTTTTTAACTTGCCAAATTCTTCTATCGCTCCCGTAGGTAAATCTATTTTTTGAATTTTAAATTTTGAAATTTCTCCTCCAGTTGCAATACATTGCACGCTATCTATTAAATTGATGCGGTAATAGCGATTATTCTCAAAAGAGTACTCTATGCGATCCAAACCTAAATCGCCCGAAATTGCTTTATTCTTATCTATCAACATCATTTTTTTTCCTGTAAAATCATTTATCATTAAATAATTACCACAAAGCCCAAAAGATGCCATTCCAACAATCTCGCCTGGACCTCTCCCTTTTGCTATATAGGGTTTAGAAAATTTATGAGTACTCAGCGAATAGTTATGTAAATAATATTCTTGTCCACTTGCATGATTTCCAAGAATTAATGTCGAATCACTAATGATCATATTTCTTGGATTTCCAAATGTAAATTCACGTAAATTTTTAAACACTTTCTTTTCTTCTTTCGGAAATTCCGAAAATGTTTTAATATCATCACTTATTACAATCTCACTTTGTTTTTCACAGGATACAAAACATAAACTCATTATTAACACTAAAAATTTTCTCATTTTTTTGGTTTTTAAAAGGTAGACTCTAAAAAAGGAAAGCCTACCTTTGGTTGAAACTATTATTTTTCAAGTCATTAATTACTTAACATCCTGATGCAAATAATGAATAGTGGCAGTATGAGGATCCGTTGCAGAAAGTCCCTTCAGGGCAACAACCAAAAATACTCCATTCAGCATCAGCGGTTTCCATAGCAATCAAATCAGCTAATTCTAAATCTCCATTAGAGCTATTCACAATACTTGTATTAAAAAATAGTGCCATAGCAAAAACAGCTACACTTACTATTCCCAATCCTTTTTTAATTATTGAATTTTTCATAATTCTTAAAATTTAATTTGTTTTTGAGAAAATTACTTCTCTTATAAAAATTGTTTGTAAAGTCTGAAAGGAAACACTACTTTTAAAATGTTTTAACAATTGCATTCGTGCAATTGTAAAATCTTTAACTCACAAAGATTTCCTCTGGGCGAAAATGTGTTGCTAAGTCATAGTTTCCATTTTTTAAGTTAACATTTCGACAAAAGGGCAATGCAAGACTTCGACAATCTCAACGCAAGCGCTTTTGAATATTTTTAATTAAAACCCAGAGGTTTCTTTTCTAACCCCTTTAGTTTTTGGATTTCTCTCAAATACAATTCTTCAATTTTTTCATGCCGCGTAGGGTTTCCTAATAACAATACTTCATTCTGTTCATTTACTAAAAAAGTTTGAAAAAGCTTATCATCTGGAATTGCATTTTTAATTCGAAGACTATCTCTTTCATCATAAAAATAGGGATGTTCCAAGTGAATTTCTAAACTATCTAATCGTTCAAAAGTGATAAGTTTGTCATTGGAATTAATCAAACAGACAAAACCAACTTTAGCAGTATCTATTTTTTTCAAAAGTTTTTTCCACTCTTGCAATTCATCTACGCAGACACTACAATCACCATCAATAAAAGTTATTATTTTCAGTTTTTTGTATAGTAAATTAGGACTTCCTTTTTCAATCCTTCTCATCAAATTCTTGTCAGGAAGTATTATTTTTTTTCCAATCCATAAATTCACTAAGTTTTTTGTCTTTTGAGAAGTCTCTTTACAGCCTATTTGAAATAATAGGATACAAAGCAAAATCATTGAATTTTTAAATATCATACTTGTTTTTGTATATCTCGTTTATTACTTCTCTGTTTTCTATGTTTAGTGAACCTTGTTCAAATAACCCAATTTCACCAAGTCTTGAAGCTGTTCTATTTCTTGTAATCTACCTTCATGTAAGAATTCAATACGGTTTGAAACATCCAAAATATTTCTATAATCATGGTCGGTAATGATAAAGCCTTTCGTTTTTGATTTTTCTTGTATCATCATTTTTATGTGATTACGATAAATTGGAGATATCCCATTGAAAGGTTCATCTAATAAAATAAATTTTGCTTTTGTATGTAATAGCATAAAAACTTCAACTAGCCTCTTTTCTCCACCGGATAAACTGTTACTTTTCTTAGGTAAAAAAGGTTTTATGATATCATTTTTCAACAGCTGATTTCTTCCTTCTTTATCACAAAATAAACCTATTAATCTCGCTACTTTTATGTTTTTTGGTAAAAAACTATCTTGAGGTAAATAATTTATTAGATTCCGTCGACCATAAACATCCTTTAGAATCTTATCATCTATTTTCACAAACTTGGACTCCGAATTTAAAACACCAAAAACAATTTTTAAAAGTGTCGACTTCCCTGAACCATTTGAACCTAACAAACCGATAATATCCCCAGTACTACAACTCAAATAAATATTTCTAAGTATTTTACGAGACTTATAGTATTTAACGACACTGTCAATATGTAAATAACTCATAACAAATTTATAAGCAAACAAATTATCAAACTAAAAAAGAAAGTTGTCATCCATAATACCAACCGACTGAGTCCCAAATTATAGTAATAATAGTATTCCTTCGAATACACCATTTCGTAGATCAAAAAATGATAGACAGGTGTTATTACGAAATAGGATAGTCCAATATTCATTCCCAACGCAAACAACAATGCAGATATGGGTAATGTAACGTACATTAGTTTGCTATGAAATAAAATAAGATTGTTTAAGAATTGCATCTGTTTTTTAATTTCTTCTATTCTAACTCAAATTTTACTAGGGATAATTCTCCATCCTCTCCAATGGCACCCGCATATAGAATGTTGTTTTTTTCATCAATAGCAATAGAACGCACTTCTTTATCTAACTCAAATCGTTTAATAGGATTTCCTTCCCAATCGAAAACATATATTTTATTGGATTGAAGTGCATCATAAGGGCTTAAATAATTTATCTTCTTGCCACTATACAAGCTATAAATATACTTTTCAGAAATTGCATGCGATATAAAAGCAGTCCTCCTTTCTTTTGAAGGAATTATTTCGATATTATCAACTCCATCACCTACTTCTTTACTTTTAGATTTCCACCATTTTTTTTCATGTAATTTGAAATCAATCGAATCATAACTGACTACTCCAAGAGAAGCATTTTTAATTTCTAAAAAAGCTATTTGATTTCGAGTAGGATGCTTAGAAAACATGCATTGATTCAAAAGAGGACCTAAATCGTATTCATATTTTTTTATAAGTTTTTTATTCACAAAATTATATAACCCAAAACGATTTTGAATTAAACTTCCAAAAACGTAATTTCCACCAATGTATATTTTATGCATAAAAGACTCTTCATTTAACTTTATATTCAATAATCCGATTGGATCATCATTACCTCTCTTCAACTTAGCTATACTATAAACAAGACATTTATTCTCACCTGTAATATATAATTTATTCTCCGCTATGTCAGTAGTATAACTATAACCTTGAGACCCTATTTCATTTGGCCCTCTACCTATCTGAACAAAATTTCTTGTATTTTTATTTTTCAAATCAGCGATTTTCATGTGAAAATCTGAATTATTATCAGATATTATTAATAAATCATCTATAAATTTTAACGAAAACAAATATGAGAACTCAGCATTTAAATTGAGATCTTGAAGTGATATAGATTTTATTTTTTTCAGCTCAAATTTCTCAAAAATATTATTCAAACTATCTGTCTTTTTTTCACAACTTATGAAAAGTATCATTAAAAGGATTAAGGTGTTCTTCATCTCTACATAATTTAAAATATGAGCTTGCTTTATCTGGCAAGCTCATACAATGTTTAATTTTACAACCAACCTATTGTTTTTGTTCCATTAAATCGTTTACAACCTAAATATGGATGTGGAAAACAAAAAAACAAACCACTAGACTCCGCTTCCGCTTCATTCAAAGCCGCAATATTCTCCAAAGTAACATCTGAATTTTGGTTCATTTGATTAGAGCTCATTGTAAACGTAATTGTCATCAATACCAAAAATCCAATTCCTGCTATTGCTTTTATCAATTTATTTTTCATAATTCTTAAAATTTTAATTTGTTTTTGAGAAAATTACTTCTCTTATAAAAATTGTTTGTAAAGTCTGAAAGGAAACACTACTTTTAAAATGTTTTAACAATTGCATTCGTGCAACTTTTAAAATCTTTAACTTACAAAGATTTCCTCTGGGTGAAAATGTGTTGCTAAGTCATAGTTTCCATTTTTTAAGTTAACATTTCGAAAAAAGGGCAATGCAAGACTTCGACAATCTCAACGCAAGCGCTTTTGAATATTTTTAATTAAAACCCAGAGGTTTCTTTTTTATTTTGCAAGGAGCTTACAACATCATAAAAATCATTTAGCCAAAACAACATTTCCTTGTACCATTAATTTTTGTGGAGTATCAATTCCTTTATAAAAAACATTAATAATATTAATAAAAGGTCCCAGCTCATTAGAGTTATAGGTAATCGTCATATTAGCTTCTTCGTTAGGGTTTAATACAAAACTATCCAAAGAAACAACAGTACAGCTACAACTAGTGGTTACTTTTTCAATAATTAATTTGGATTTTTCTTTATTTGAATATTTTATAATTTCTTTTGTATTCGTATTGTTTAATACATTTTGAAAATTATGTAATGTTTTTTCAAATGTAACTTGTAGGTGTTTATTTCTTTTCTCTTTTGCAACACAAGAAACCAACATGAAAATAAAAATATTTACACTTATAATAGTTATATATCTTTTTTTGAAAGGCATATTAAATAGTGAATTTGAAATTAATACTTAATTAGAGTCCTATGTGCTAAAGTTTTTTTCTAAATTTTGTAAACATCAACACTTGATTGTCGTTACTATTTAAACCATTTGCAAAATCTTTAGACATTAATAGCGTATCTATGCTTTGTTTATTTAAAACCTCTAACAAAGAAATTGGATCTTTTACACTAATAAAATAACCATTGTTAAAATATTCATATTCAATTCCATTAAGAATACCTTCATTAAAATTTTCTATATCATACAGTTTTTTGGTTTCCAATTCATATAAACAAAAATGTTTTTCTTTTTCAAAATAATATTTAATTGCTAAATAACTAGTACCAACTACCACATTCAAACTTTTAACAAAATTATTTTTATCTATTGCGTTATCAAATGAAGAAGGATTCTTATTTGCATACATAATAGTATTATCCATCCAATGCCCCCCAAAATCAATTAAATATTTAATTATCATTTTTTCTCCATCTAGTTGAAAAACAAGCGGTGAGTAAATAGGATTAAAATATACAGATGAGTTACATCTTGTCAAACTATGTGGCGATTTACTCAAAAAACCATATTCCTTTTTATGCTCAATAATTTTATTTTTTAGGTAACTACCTTTGCTTTTAATAATCTGATATTTTTGATTATCATAGTCCTCCTTTAAAATTCCAGAAAACACACGTTCTCCATTATCTAAAGTTAAAAACTCCATTACACCAGTTATTCCAATTTTTTTTGTCGATAAATACTTTCCTTCAAAATCATATGAAACAATTTTTTTTTGATTTGAATCTAAAACCTCTATGCTCCTGTTTTTTTCATCTACTTGAAAGTCATTAATCCTGTAGTATTCATTTGGACCAACACCCAAAGCATTAATTTCTCTAATAAAATTTCCCTCAGGAAAAGTATATATAAATATAGTTTGTGAACCTATATCAGAAACAAATATTTTATCACTAGTAACCTGAACATCCGAGATATATCGTAAATTACTTTTATCTGTTGCTTCTAACTTTACAAAATAGTTATCTGCAATTAAATCATTAAATTCGACTGCTTCTTTTTTTGCAATATCAATTTTAATCTCTGCATCTTTAAAATCATGTTGTTTTTTTCCTGAACATGAAAGAAAAAGAAGAATTATTATAAAAAAACTGTATTTATATTTCATATATATTATTATCAATAATGCACTCATTTGACATAGATATACCAAACAAATGCATCGTTATTTTCATCTTAAATTAACAACTTTCTGATCCTCCGTTAAGACATACCTTGATTCTCCCCCAAGACCTATCTACCCAAAATACGTGATAACCACCCTCTTCTTCCGCCTCAGCAGAATTCAGGCTGACCAAACTAGCCAAACTAATATTAGAATTTGTAGCATTTACCGAATTTGTATTTACAAATAGTGCCATAGCAAAAACAGCTACACTTACTATTCCCAATCCTTTTTTAATTATTGAATTTTTCATAATTCTTTAAATTTTAATTTGTTTTTAAGAAATAATACATCTCTCTTTTTTATTCTTTTTATTTTATATTTTTCCTACGAGGTGTTGTACTTTTGTACAAAAAAAAACTTCTGTGGGCTGAGCCTGTCAAAGTCCAATCTTCAAATAGCTAAAAGATTTCCTCTGGGTGTTTTTCGTTTATGTCATAAGCGGTATTTTAAATTAAACTTGTTTGAATATTTTTAATTAAAACCCAGAGGTTTCTTTTGTTTGTTGTGGTAGCATTTTTTTTGAAAGTATCTATAGCTCTTTTTAGTAGAAATTTCATTTGCGATTTATTCTCTATCAATTCTTTGTTACAAAATTAACTTGTTAGGGTGATAAATTTTGTCACCCTAAATGTTTTCTATAAAAAATTTACTTTTTACCTTACAATATGTAATATTATACTCTTCTGTTCTTAATTCATTGAGTATTCTTTCAAGGGTTCTTTTACTACAACCAAAACTTTTGGCAGTTTTTCTAAAGAATACAACCACTTCTTATATTTCTATCATTTCATAAAATTTTATTGAATGATTAGAAAACCAATCAATATTTATCACCTAAACTTTGTAAACATTAAAATGGGATTGTCATGAATAGTTAAATTAGAAACAAAGTCTTTGGTGAGGTATTTCGACTGAAGAATTCCTTTATCGTAAGCTTCTATGATTCTATCAGGTTGTTTTATGCTAATAAAATATCCATTGTTAAAAAATTCAAATCTGTTTTTTTGACAAATTCCCGATTCATAATTACTTATTGAAACTTTGACTTTACTTTGAGTATCAAACAAAACACAGTGTTTTTTTTGATGTTGGCGAAAACTAAATATAAATTTATTTTCCCCTTCCGTTCCATTGAAAAAAATAACCTTTCCTTCATTATCACATTTATTTACAAATGCTTTTCCATCTTTAAATTTTTTCGACAACAAATCGTCACTAACCCATTCGTCTCCAAAATCAAAATAATATTTACATTGTATTTCTTTGTCATTTACTTCAAAAATAAATGGAGAGAATAGTGGCTTATAAAATACTTCACCATTTATTAATTTCAATCTATTTGAAGACCCTACTGCAATACTGGGTACATTTTCTATTTTTATAAACTTTTCTTTAACTTTAGAATCATTAATAGTTATTAACTCATATGGTTTTTCTAAATTCGTATTTTGTATATGCTGTGATAGCAATACTGTTTCTTCTGATAAACGAGTAAACTCCATCGCTCCCCAAAAAGGTATTTTAGTTGTAGAAATATATTTACCCTTAAAATCATAGCGAAGTATTTTTTTTAAATTTGAATCTAACACTTCTAAATATTTGAATTCATTATTTACAGACAGATCATTCATTTTTGAATACTCTTCAGGTCCACGACCAAAATGGTCAATTTCTCTAATAAATTTTCCTTCGGGATAAGAAAAAACAAAAATTCCTTGATGTAATTTATCACCTACAAAAATTAAATTTTGAGTAATGAATAAATCACTTACACTTGAAATTTGATTATTTTCTGTTGTCTCTAATATTATAAAATAATTATCCTTTACCAATTCTTCAAAGGGCTTTTCAATTATTTTATCCATCTTGACAACTGTAGTAGATTCATTTATATAATTGGTTTTTTTCTTAACTTCCTTGCATGAAAAGAAACTAAAAACACATACTAAAAAAGTTGTTGTATACCTATTCATAATTTATATCATTTTATCATTCTTATAAAACGTTCTAGAAGAAAACTTCTAGAACATTTCTTTATATTAACATGAACTAGAACCTCCGTAGTCGCAGTGTTTTGTATAATTACCACCATATTCTTCCTGATAATAAACGTACCATCTATTATTCCAAGTGTCTTCCCACCATTCAGCATCGGCAACATTTAATTTAACCAATTGATCCAAAGTAATCTCTTTAGACATTAAATCTTTTTTCTCTATTGATATTGTCGAAAAAGCGACAACTAAAACTAGTCCCAAAAATATTTTTTTCATAATGTTATATTTTATCAATTATTAACAATCACTAGATCCTCCCCAATAACAAATCTTTCTTATATCAGTATTATAAGATTCCCCATCGCTATAAGTCACATAAAAATTGTTGCCCTCCGGATTCTCCGCCTCCGCAGAATTCAAACTAATCAAACTAGCCAAACTAATCTCTGAACTCATATCACTTACTGAGTTTGTGTTTACAAAAAGGGCCATCGTCAAAACCGCAACACTCAATATTCCCAATCCTTTTTTTATTATTGAATTTTTCATAATTATTAAAAATTTAATTTGTTTTTGAGAAATTTATATTTCTCATTTATTTAATTGTTGTTATTTTGTGTTTTTTCTACGAGGTGTTGTACTTTTGTACAAAAAAACAACTTCTGTGGGCTGAGCCTGTCAAAGTCCAATCTTCAAATAGCTAAAAGATTTCCTCTGGGTGTTTTTCGTTTATGTCATAAGCGGTATTTTAAATTAAACTTGTTTGAATATTTTTAATTAAAACCCAGAGGTTTCTTTAGTGTTTCTTTGATTTCTTGCACTCATATTCTTCAAAACAGCATATTGCAACCTTGATATTTGTTAAATAATTAAACAAAGTTAATATGTCAGTGGGACAAAATTTGACCGTTTGCTATTTTTTCATAAAATATTCATGTTTTACTCTACAGTAATATATAGCATTACCCTCTTCCCGTAAATTAGAAATCATTCTTCTAATAGTTCTCTTGCTACAACCAAATTTATCTGAAACTTTCTCTAAAGAACTAAGCCTCCCCTTCTCTATCAGATACAGCAGGTATGCTTCTTTTTCTTTTCTTTCTTTATAGGTCATTTTTTTTTACTCTTTTACATATCACAATTATTCAATACCTTTCAAAAAACGTTTCCAATTGAAATCTCCATATGTATAGTTAAATAATACTACATTTGTTTTTCCAATAATATTTTTTTCAGGAACCACTCCCCAACGTCTTGAGTCTTCAGACCCTTTGCGGTAATCTCCCATCATAAAAAAGTAATCTTGTTGAAAGACATAGCTGGTTTGTTTTTTCCCATTGAGAACATACCCGTTAGTTGTTTTCTTCAAATGTTGCTTTTCGTGTTTTTTGATTACTTTTTTATACAAGGCAACTGTTTTTTCGTTCAACGGAATACGCATTCCCTTCTTAGGAATTTTAAAAGGACCAAAATTATCCATCGTCCAACTGTACTTTTTTGACTTTGGGTATACATTTTTATAATTACTTTTCGTTGCTACAACCTGCCATAAAGGATCAATGCCTTTCAATGAATTTACCTTTTTTAATTCTTCGTTTGTTAGCGCTGCTTCCAATATTCCAGAAAGCTCATAAGCAGGTTTCCTGAAAACATCCAAACCTAAAGAATCTAACTGCCTATAGAATATTTTTTTAATAGGTATTTGCACACGGTATCTGTTTTTTACCAAATCGGGTTCTGTATACAAAACTCCATTGATATAAACTTTTCCTTTTTTGATTTCCAATTCATCTCCAGCCAAACCAACACATCTTTTTACAAGAGTTGTTCTCTTACTAAAATCCATGTGAAACACAAAAACATCACCCTGCTTAATTTTAGAAATTCCCGAAAATCGTTTGTAGCCCCACCAATCAATACCCATTTTTTTCCTTGCTGCGTCATTTAGATAAAAGGCAATGTTTACCCAAGATATCTCAAAAGGAGAACGTGGTAACTTCGGCCCGTATTGTAATTTATTCACTAAAATCACATCTCCAGGATACAAAGTGTTTTCCATAGAAGCACTAGGTATTTTATAAATATCAAAAACAAAGACACGTACACCAATCGCTATCGAAAAAAAAAAGACAAATGTAAAAACACCTGTACATATTTTCCGTAATAACATGGGTTTTATATAAGGTATCCCTTTCATAACAATTCCATAACTTAAGGACATAGCAATAATAAGTACTGCCAACCACCCCAACCCTAATACCCATAACAAAACGGTTATGCTCACTATTGAAAATTCTTTTAGCCTCTTTTTCATATGTTTAATATTTCTGTGTTTTGGAATGGTTCTATAATTTAAATTTTTAATGTTTCCTGTTCAATTCTGAGTGCTACATCAAATAGGATACCTTACATCTTAAGTTCAACATCGTAAATCCTAAATCGTACATCGTAATTCGTAAATCCCAAATCCTACTTCACAATTCCTTCTAACCTCTCTGCAATAGGTCTTTTCTCAATAAAATCATACAAGGTCAATTGTTGTACCTCGTAATAAAGCTTCCAATAATTGGACAAACTACCTATGTACCTTTCTGTTGCCGCTTGCCATGCTTTTCTAGCACTATTTAAATTCAGCAAGTCTATTTTCCCAGATAAAAATCGTTTTTCAGTTAACAGGTACGATTCTGTCGCGATTTCACTACTTCTTAAGGCTCCTGAAACTATTTTTTTTTGCAAATTAAAATTGGTTACTTTTAATACTATTTCTTTATGCAAACGCTCCTCTTCTTGCTGGTTGTCGATCGTCGCTACTTCCTTATTCATTTTAGCGGTTTCAATATTTCCTTTGCGTTCACCCCAATCCAATAATGGTATTTTAAAATTAATTGCGACCATTTGCTGGTCTAAAAAATCACTGTATGCATCATTGATATTGTCTGCTTGTTGGTTCAAACCATAACTTGCTTGTAACGAAAGGTCAAACCTATTTTCTTTTACTACTTTATCTAAATCTCTCTGAGCTTCTATCTCTTTTAATCGTAAGTCCAAAAAATTGGGATTGTATTGTTTTGCCAACCCAATAGCTTTTTCTGTATCCATTTTTAATGATAAAATAAGCTCTGGAAATTCAGGAGTAGTATAAGCTGATAAATCATTCCTTAGAAACAACTTTAAGTCTATTTCTGTTTTTTCTAAATCCTGCAAAGCTTGTGTCAAATTTGTTTCTGCATCGTATATTTCTAATTCCAAATTCAATACATCGGTTCTTTCCAAGGATCCCAATTCATAGCGGCTTTTTCCTATCTTAAATAATTTTTCGGCTGATTTTTTATTTTCTGTTGCAATGCTTACTCTCTTAGTCGCCAAAGCCCAATCAAAAAAATAGGTGATCGTATTTACATTGATTTCTTGAAGATCATATAGCAATTGTTGCTTTCCCTTTTCATATTCTAGAGGAGCTGTTTTGTGCTGCCATTTAAAGCTATTGAATGCCATCAAAGGTTGATTCAAACCAATATTTACAGGTGTTGTCGTATAACTTTCTATCTTATCATCTCCAAAATTCACCAATCTATTAAAACTCGAATTGACAAAAACTTGTCCTCCCGTAGCTTTTATATTTTGCAGTACTGAAATATTTGCATAGGAATTCAAATTTTGTTGCGGTCTGTATACATCTATATTGTTTTCAGAATCATACCTACTTACAAAAGACCTGTTATAACTTAACGGATTCACTTCTAAATCAATTTGTGGAAGAAGTGTTGCCTTAAAAGATTTAAACTGCCAATGGTTGACTCCATATTGCTGTTTTGCCTTGTAAGCGTCTAAAGAATTTTTAGTCGCCATTTCTAACACTTCGTCTAGCGTTATTGTTTGTGCGGACAAATTATGGCATATGAGTAAACAGATATTCAATAGTACACAAAGAGCGATTTGCTTAAAAATTTGTTTTTGTATCGTTTTCATATTTCTTTTAATTCTTTGTATTTAATAAATTATTCGTGTGTTTGACTTTGACCAAGACCAAGACCAAGACTAAGACTAAGACTCTGACACTGACTAAACATTACTTCCCTCTTCCCTCTTCGCTTTTAACTTTTCTCTCTTCCCCTCAAGAGAAAAACAGTTTCCAGGTAATAATAACACAGCGGAATAAAATAAAGACTAATGAGTGTTCCTAACAGCATACCTCCAATCAAAGAAACGGCTAGGGGGGCTTGCAATTCTGCTCCCAAGCCTGTCGTAAATAATAAAGGTACCAATGCTAATATTGTTGTCAAACTCGTCATCAAAATAGGTTTTAACCTTCTTTGTCCTGCAACCAACAAAGCTTTTAATAAACTAGCACCTCCTCTTTGAAGTTGAATAATCGTATCCACTTTTAAAATGGAATCGTTGATGATAATTCCGCTCATCACTACAATTCCAATCATAGACATTAGATTGATACTCATGCCAAATAATTTCAAAAACAAAAATGCTCCTGCCAAATCTAAAGGAACTTCTAGCAAAATAATTAGGGGCAATACAAAGGATTCAAATTGGGATGCCAAAATAAAATACAGAAGTACCAATGAAATCAACAACACAAGTTTCAATTCCTTCATCAATTCTTTATTGCTAAAAATACTTCCTGTAAAATGGACATCGTAGTTTTTGTTTGATTGGAAAACTGCTTTCAATTTAGAAATGACTGATGCTGCTTCATCAGTTGAAACATCCAAAAGCATCGGGTAATAAGTTCCTTCTACGCCTCCTACAATCGTTTTTAAATCTTGTGATTGCTGTACTTTTATAAACTCCTTGATACCTATACGAGCACTGTCTTTGGAGTATACTGTAGTTTCTTCCAAAACCGCTGCTATCGATTTGGAATCGCCTCCCAATACAACGGGCACAAAATCTTGATTGTCGGTTATGGACAATATTTCTCGTTCGTTAAAAGCACTTTTCAGACTTCCAAATAAGGCATGCGCCGTAACACCATAGGTCATTAATTTTTCTTGGTCTGCCACCAAAACAAGTTGGTCTTGCCATACTATAGGATTCAATGCCAAAGTTCCCAAAGTGGCTTGTACTTGATACCAAACAGCTTTTAATTGTTCATTTTGACTGCTTCCTAAATTTTCTACATTTCGAACCCTAGCGATCAAATCAGCTTCATTGTCTGAAAAAATTAAATTGAAAATCGTAGCCACTTCTTTAAAAGCATACAAGGTTTTAGGATAGCCTGTTTGAATTTCTCTTTCTAATTTCTCTTTTACTTTATTCAATACTTTTTCTGAAGTACAGCGCAAATACAAATTACTTTCTGATCCGCTCGCTCCTGCCTCTTTGTCCAAAATAAATTGTTGATTTCCAACCAAAGCAGTATGGTCTAGCAATTCTTTTTCAACAACCTGCACTATTTCCAAAACTCTTCGCTTGTTTTCTTCTACATTTATTTGCTCGTTCCAATCTATTTTCAACATAGTTTCCGTACGCGTAAAAGTGGGCATCTGTGTTTTTGACAAACTGTTATACAAAGCAACTGCCGACGCTCCTAAGAGGAATATAATTGCCCAAGACATTTTCTGTTTCCGCAATACCCAACGAAATCCTTTTTCATACAAGGCGGCATAATTTACCGTGTTCGTCTTTTCTAAAAAACGACTTATTTTTCCTTGTTTGCTTTTTTCCTTGCCATGAAATAAATAATACAATACGGGTAATAAAGTAATGGATACCGATAAAGACACAAACAAACCAATGCTAATTGCCATGGCTTGATCGTAAAACAAAGCCCCTGTAATTCCACTTAAAAACACCAAGGGAAAAAACACAGCACAGGTAGTTAAAGCAGCACTTAATAATGGTCTAAACACTTCATTGGTTCCTTTTACACATGCTTGCGTAAGTGAAAATCCTCGTTCTTTGTATTGGGTAATATTGTCAATTACAATAATCGAATTGTCTATCATCAAACCAATTCCTAACACCAATCCTGAAAGAGAGATGATGTTGATAGAAATTTCAAAGACTTGAAAAAACAATAGACAAACGACCAAAGAAACGGGGATACTAATTCCTATCAACAAAGGTGTTTTTACACTTTTCAAAAATAAAAACATGACTACAAAAGCCAATAGAATTCCCCAAAGCAAACTTTTCACTAGATTGGAAATGGCATAATCTAACAATTTGGTTTGGTCTCTTGTAATTGAAAAATCAACTGTTGGATAATCTAATTTTAACCGTTTCACCACAGCGCTAAGAGCTGTTTTTAAATCCCCCATGCGTGCATCACTTTGTTTGATAATTGCCATGGTGACTGCCTCTTTTCCTTCTGACAATACCAAGCCTTTACGTTTTTGGGGGTGTGCTATTACTTCTGCCAATTCTTTTAATTGAAATACCCGTCCACTTTTTCGGATATAAATATCTTTTAGTTCTTGAATTGTACTTAAAGAATTTCCCAAACGTACATTGTACTGGTATTGACTGTCTTTTATTAACAAACTACCAATTTTTAAATCGTAGGTTTTTATGGCGTTTTCCAATCCATCTAAGGTAATATGTAAGGCGTGTAGCTTTTGCAGGTCTGGAAGAATTAGTATTTCTGAAGATACCAAACCACTTGCATCCACCATGGCTACCTCTTCTACTTGTTCAATTCGTTTGCGAATCACCTGATTGGCAAAGCGATTGAAATCAACAAAATTTTGAGACACAGGGTACAAATCTTCATTATTTCTTACTTCTGAAACCGATTTTTGTGTATCCTCTTTTAAAGTCATACTCAAATAAAACACAGGAACATCAGTAACACTGGCTTTGATAACTTTGGGGCGTTGAATGGTTTTGGGTAAGTAGCCCATCGCTCTGTCTATTTTTTCATTGACTTCGATAAAAGAATAATCAATTTTTGTTCCGTGGGTAAACCGCAAACGAATCAATCCAATACCGTTACTGGTTTCACTTTGAATGTCTTTTAAATGACTTACCTGCATCAAACTACGTCGCAACGGTTTTACAATCCCATTCTCTAATTGCCGTGCCGACATTTTTTCTGAAGCTACCTGTACCGTTATTTCTGGTATATCAATATCAGGCATGAGCGATACAGGAATCATTCCTGCAGCATACAAACCCAAAATAATAACTCCCAATGTGGTCATTAAAACCGCAATGGGTTTGTGGATTAAAAATTTTACCATGGTTGTGTTTCTGTAATTTTATTATGAATTCATAATTGCAATACCTTATTCAATTGAGTCTTTAATTGTTTGTTGGATTTCTTTTAGATATAAATCACTTAACCTTTTATGACCTATTGGATTTCCTATAAGTTTTACTTTGTTTTGCTCGTCTAACAAAAAAGTCTGAAATAACTTATCTTCTGATATTTTATTTAAAGTAAATAGACTATCATTATTATCATAGAAATAAGGTAAATCAAAATCAATTTTATTAGTATTCAAGTTCTCGAACGTTGTATTTCCATAATTTGACCTTATTAAAAAAATAAATCTAACTTTATTCATATCCGCCTTATTCACAAACAACGTCCATTCTTTTAGATCTTCTATACATGAGCTACAGTCGGCATTTATAAAAGTCACAACTTTAACTTTTCCGTCCAAATAATTTTTATTGTTTAATTTTTTTACAACTTCTAGATTAGGTAAATAAAATGTTTTTCCCTACATATTCTGCAAATCTGTTTCTAATGTTTTGGTTTTCTTACAACACACAATTGAAAAGAGCACAAAAAATAAACAAACTGTTTTTTGAAATCTCATAATAAATTAAATTTAACAATAGAAAGTTCTCCTTCTTCATCTTCAGCCCCAGCGTATAAAATATTATTTTTTCCATCTAAGGCAATACAGCGAACATCTGTATCTAAAAGATATTTCTTTATAGGATTTCCCTCCCAGTCCAACACAAATATTTTGTTAGATTTAGAAAATCCTAAAACATCATTTCCTTTATAAATTTGACCACTATACAAGCCATAAATAAAATGTTCACCTACACTTATATCAATGAAAGGTTTTCTATATTCCTTATGCTTTTTTAATTGTTCTCCTCCATCATATTCCCACCATGTTTTTTTTGTGAATTCAATTTTTGCTTCTCCATAACTAACAAATTCTAAAACGCCACTTCTAATTTGTTCACGAACTACTTTGTTTAAAATAGGATGACTATATGTCTTTCCTTGTTCAATTCTTGAATTTGTTTTATATTTTGATTTTGTTCTTAACACTCTTGTATTCAAATTTAGAACGGCACAAGGACTTTCAATACTAGATCCAACTATATATCCGTTAGCAGCAAACGTATAGTACATAAAACGAAAATCATTTTCATATTTTAAAGAAATTGTTCTTTCTGGAATATCTTGCTCTTTTCTTAATTTATCAATAGCATATACATAGCATTTAAAATCATCTCCTACATACAACTCGTTATTTTTATAATCAACGGAAACTTCTGCAACAGGTGCGGTAATTTCATGGACTCCCTTCCCTATTTCTGAAAAATTACGAAGTTTATTCTTTTCTAAATCAAAAATTTTCATACAATGTTTAGCACTCTTATCACCTATAAACAATAAGCTATCTTTATAATTCATTGAAAACAAATAATTAAAGTGTTTTTCACCACTATATATAGGAATCTTTTCTGAAAATAATTTTTTAGAGTTGAGATTAACAAATGACATTTCAAAAATATCTTCTGTTTTCTTATTTATACAAGCACTACCGATTACTAATAAAAAAAGTAAATAGGGTATTTTTTTCATCTTACATATTTTTATAGGATGGTTCGAAAACCATCCTATTTTTAAAACCAAGCAACTATTAATTCCCGTCTTTACCATAACCTGAGTTACCGTTTACATCTGTACAACCTTGATAATCTGCAAAAGAACAAGCAGTTGATGATCCTTCTGCTTGTGCTTCACTCAAAGCTGCTAAATTCTCTAAAGATATATCTCCACTTTGGCTTATTTGATTTGAGCTCATTGCAATTGTAATAGCCAATAGCATCAAAAATCCAATTCCTGCTACTACTTTTATTATTGAATTTTTCATAATTATTAAGATTTAATTTGTTTTTGAGAAATTTATATTTCTCTTTTATTTAATTGTCGTTATTTTCTGTTTTTTCTACGAGGTGTTGTACTTTTGCACAAGCAAACTATTTATTCAACTACCCTTCGACCTCTTATTACTGTAGCTTCAGGAGTCTACGCTAAAGCTTCGACTACAGCGTGCGGAAGAGTACGATAACATACAAGCTCAGGGTACGTTTCATAAAAGCAAATCTCAAATAACAAAGATTTCCTCTGGGTGCTTTTTGTTTATGTCATAAGCGGTATTTTAAGTTAAATTTGTTTGAATATTTTTAATTGAAACCCAGAGGTTCTTTTATTTTTTAATCATTACCTCACTATCATGCGCCAAATTCAAATTTCCTGATACAATAATCGTGTCCTTAGAATTTAAAAGAGCAGAACTCTTATCAGGATGAGGAATCACCGCATAGGAATGACTGTTCTCTCTTGTTGTTTGTACATAAGTCCAAAAAGCCTTGCCTTGAATAACCTTAAACAATACCTCTTGATTTTGACGTAATATAACCGCCGATTTAGGAACGACAAACTGATTCGGAATTTGTTTTTGTATCCTCACTTTTACATTCATGCCTTCCAACAATTTTCCATCATTTTTCACTTTCGCTTTTACCAAGACGGTTCCGTTTTTCTCAACCAAAGGATTGATACTACTAATTTTCCCTTGGTAGTTTTTTTCAAAAGCAAAAGGGCTTATTTCAACTTTGTCTTTTAATGAAATAATTCCTATTTCAGATTCTATCAAATAAAATTCTACTTCAAATGTGGTGTCGTCAATCAATACTCCAAATTCTTTACCTGCATTTATATATTCGTATTGTTTGTTTTTTATATTGGCTACCTTGCCGTTGAATGGAGCTTTTAATTTTGTGGCATTCAATTCAAATTCGGCATCTGCTACTTGGTTTTGTGCTTCTTTATAGCCTGAACGAATGGCAAGCATTTCGTATTCTTTTTTAGGAATGCTGTCTCTGTTTTGGACTTCATAACCACGCCCTACCAATAAATCTTCAAATTCTAGTTCCGTCTTTTTTAACTGCATTGCTGCTTTGTTTAATTTTTGTTGAAACTTAAACGACTCTAATCGTGCGATCTCTTCTCCTTTTTGAATTCTGTCGCCATTTTTGACATTCAATTTTTTTAATTTTTCAGAGACTTCAAATTGCAAGACATTTTTTTGAAGGGCAACCAATTTTCCATTACTTACCAATTCTTGCTCAAAAGCACCCTCTTTTAGATAGATGACTGCTACCTCATTTTTTTCTACTTTAAATTGTTTTTTATCAATTTCTGTATCTTTAGGTTCTTTGGAATTGGAACAACTGCCTAAGAAAACCTCCAATGCAAGTAAAAAAAAGAGGTTTTTGAACAGGAAATTTATTTTTTTTTGAATTTTCATATTTTTAATTGTTTTTTATTTTAGATAAAGGATTGCTTAAATAAGATGTACAAACAACACAATTAATAGCCCTGGTACTGACTCTTATGTCCATTTACATCACATATTTGGATGTTGTCCAGAAAATTTTATAAAAAAACTGTTCTAAAGCAAGACAACTTCAGTAATTAACAAGTACATCACCTTCATGAACATTTTTGATTTTATTATGAAAAAAGAAATATTGTTTATTAACAAACTAGTTATCAAACAATACGATGCTTATTATTTAAAAACAATATGTAACCATTCAGTAAAATGAAGCAAAAATTAATTACTAGATGCTGAACATAAGTCATGCTTGTAAATATGCCTCCACAAGAACATCCCTCAAAAAGTGAAAAATTATTAATCGCTACTAAATAAACTGTATATAGTATCAATAAAAAAAGTGAGAAATATAAAGAGTTTCTCACGGTACGATTTAAATTCAGCAGCACAAAAAGAATCAATTCTATGCTTGGTAGTAAAATTTGTAAATAAGGAATTGAAAATTCTGGAATCAGAATAGAATTATACAAGGTCATTCCAAATTCTTGAAAATGTGTTATTTTATAAGAACTTGTATACAAAAACAAAAGTGACAAAGGCACTATAAGACCTATTTGAAGGCCTCTTTTACTAATTAATTTCATAAGCTGTAATTGCATTTTCATATAAAACATAAAGGATATTGTCTTTTTTTACTATTTCCCTTGCTTTTTCTTCTTCAAAGAAAGGAACCTTAAAACTACTCATATATTCTCTTGTTATGACATCGTAAACATCAACAACCGTGTAATCAGTACTTTTTTCTTCCGTAATATTTGAAAGAATATACAACTGATTATTTTCATCCAAAAAAGCACCTGGATTGGCAACCGTCAAACCACGCTCAGGAATCACTCCCCCTATAACTTTTTTAAACCGAGGTCTTGGGACATCATAAATCATATCCTGTGTATATAGAAAATTAAAATCCTCATCAAATACAAAGAAAGTTTTATAGTAAAAAGCATAATAAACTTCATAGGACTTATTTTTAACAAAAGAGCCCCAATATACCTTATCTGAATATTGTTCTTTTAGTTGAGGAGCATCTACTTCAATTTCTTCTAAAACAGAAGTTTTCATATTAAATTTCATGAACTTTTTTAACAAATCACTTGTGTCATCTGGACCTGTAAACAAAAAGGAATCGCCTACTTTTATAGTTTGCTCTAAAGGAACTTTTATTTTCTGATAAAAGAGTAAACTATCGTTAAAACTTACTTCTTGAATTGAATACTTACCACTATCATAGGTGACATAAGAATCCTCTTTTATTTCATAATAGATTGTGTTTACATTTTCTGTAGGCCCCCTTCCTTTACTACCATATTTTTTTTCTACTTCCCATTTCTGAATACCATACTGAATCAAAACACCTTCATTCCAATAGACAAAGTATAATTTATCATTAACATATTGCATCAAGCCCCATCGATGGCAAAAACCTTCTTTTATTAAAGAAAGTGAATCCTTAAATACTCGGGGTTCGTTTAAAGATACGGAATAGCTTTTCCTTGTAACAAAAAAAGTTAACATTCCAATAATCAGTAATGCCCAAAGAATTATCAATCCTATTTTTTTCATATCTAAAGTTTAATTCTCTATAAAAAACATCCGATTTTCGAATTACGGATGTTTTCAAAT
>Ga0209504_1000224_pt1 | contig 53727 bp, 42 predicted proteins | sample COGITO_mtgs_1005_FD_184791 | JGI IMG/M metagenome (GOLD analysis project Ga0209504, IMG submission 184791) | Pelagic marine microbial communities from North Sea - COGITO_mtgs_100511 (SPAdes) (version 2) | ecosystem: Environmental > Aquatic > Marine > Epipelagic ... | reverse complement strand
TAAGACTGTGCACCGCGTAGCATCTCCATTAACGTGGCGGGCTGATAAAGCACACCTATTAGCCATCTTGGATAAAATACAACCTGCTCGCGCGAAAAAATACAGGCCAAAACTAAGCCCCTTGCTTAAGACCCTCACTTAAGCCCATTACTTAAGCCCATTACTTAAGACCCTTACTTAAGCCTGCTGCTAATGCAATTTTTAAGATGAGTCTTGCAACTGATTCAGCACATCGAGTATTGAAGCCAGCCGAGCTAACGTATCGTCCATTTCGAGCCAGCGGTACCTAACCGCTTCAGGCACCGGCATCAAGCTCGCTAACTGCCAACTCAACTGTGCCGCTTCATTGCGCCAATAGTCTTCATCCCCCCCCGTCACATAACCCACGCTTCGCGCATAGTCATGATCGAGCAGAGACTGCAACACGGTGACTAACTCAACGAACTGCTCCGGCAACGTAATGGGATCCTCAGCGGCAACAGCCTCGATGGTAGCCACCACTAGACCACTCTCGCCCATACAAGGATCATGCGCTCTAAACTTGTAAACTCCCTCGCACACAACCCCTAGCAAGCCATTAGGCTGCTGACTGAAATCAACAATACGCACTGCAGTACCCATTGAAACCATAGGCGGCGGCGTTTTTTCAGTGTGCGACTCAGGTTGTTGTGCATCAAGCATGATCAACCCAAAGCACTGTTGCGCAGACATACTCCTTTTTATTAGATCGAGATAACGCGGCTCAAAAATCTGCAAAGCGGTTCGGCTATGCGGCGTGGCAACCAGCGGTAACGGAAACAATGGGAAATCTGCTTGCATGGCACCACCAAAGAAAAGTTAGTCAGTTGTCAGCAGTACTATAGCATTCGCATGTATAACGCCAGAATCAAAATGCTTTGCCGCTGGAGCGGTCAGTCGCTCAAGCGCTTCTAATTGCTGCATAGCGTGCAGCGGACCATGGGCACATAGCTCCGCCCGCGGCTGAAACTGCTCACACACCTGCGGGCGCTGCGGCAAACCAAATAATTGGCAACGTCTGGCTGCATCCAGCTGCACGCAATGCTCACCGGCCAACTTTCCCTGCGGCATACCAGGAATTGCAGAAGAAATAGTGATTGCTATACAGCAAGCACCGCAATTAGGTTGGCAATCGACTATTGAATTTTTCGCCTCACTCATAAAAATAGTTAGAGCTCATTCGCTTTCTGGCCCTAGCGGCTTAAATACAATGAGTAAACGCGGCAGTAACATGAGCGCCCCCATCAGCGCAGATAACATCGCAAAGCCGGTTAATAGACCAAAATAAATACTCGGCTTGAAATTCGATAACGCCAAAATAGAGAAGCCAAAAATAATGGTCACTGATGTGTAATACATCGCTCGCCCTATGCTGCCATGACAGCGATGCATCGCATTAATATAATTTCTATCGGTTGCAAATTCTGTTTTAAAGCGGTGTACATAGTGAATGGTATCATCAACGCCAATACCAATACTGATTGCGGCAATCGTAATCGTCATCATGTCTAGCGGCAAACCAACCCAGCCCATACCGCCAAGTACTAACAGGGCAGCCAATGCGTTAGGCGCCACTGCAATCATAGCCAGATTAAGCGAGCGAAACAAAAGCATCAGCATTACCGTGATCGCAACAAAAACAAAACCAAGCGTTAGAATTTGCGATTTGAACAAACTTTGCAGCATATTGTTGTACAAAACCAACATGCCCGTAAAACGGTACTGATCAGCGCTATAGCCCAAATCTTGCTGCATATATTGATCTAGATCTTTTAAAAATTCGTTGCGGCGCAAGCCACTACTTGTTTCTTTGACTCGCACCGAAATTCTAGCTTCATCGGCCTCAGCACTTAAATAAGGATCGACCATGCTCGATTTGATAATGTCGCTGAGGCTGCTGTATGCCAGCGCCAATTGAATATCGTCGACGTTACCGCCTAGGTCACTCATGATTTGATAAAAAGTCGCTAGCGATAGTACTTTTCCGGTTTCCGGCAGGCCATCGAGATGATCATGTATCGTTTGGACCGTATTCATACCCTGGCGCGTAAACCATTGATTAGTGCCAGCGCCACTGCTTGCACCATCAGCTGAAAATTCATCCTCGCCAAACTCATCATCACCAAACTCATCGTCACTAAACTCATCAAAGTCATCTTCAAAGTTGTCGCTATCTAATGCAGTAGAATCGTTTGGTGATTCGGTATCACGGGCACTCGAAAAAAGCATAATATCGAGCGGTATCGTTCCACCCAGCTCGCTATCGATAAGCTCCATACCTTTGAAAATTTCTGTATTTTCATCAAAGTAATCAATAAAACGATTTTCTACCTCTAACCGCATAATACCCAGCACCGCAAACACCGCTAACGTTGCGCTCACCCACAGCACTGCAACACCATGTTTCTGGGTGATATTTGCAAACTTAAGCGTAAACACACCATGGCCGGCATCATCCGTCCGCCGACCTTTGGTATCGGGCTTGGGCAGCCCACCAATAGACATGCCTACCGGCACAACAATAAAGGTCAGCACTAATGCAACCAAGACACCAATGGTCATCATCCAACCAAAATCAATAATCGGCCGAATGCCACTGATCACTAATGAGCCAAATGCAACGATGGTTGTAAGCGCTGTATATACGCAAGGTCGCACCATCGATGCCACTGTCATTAAGGTTAACTGCTTTGGCTCGGACAACGGCAACAGTACTTGATACTCTCTAAAACGTACGACTAAGTGAATGGATATAGCCAAGGCGATAATCAGCAATAGAGCCACAAAGTTAGACGACACGACCGTCATACGCCAATCGACCCAACCCAGGAAGCCCAACATAAATACAATGGTGAGCACACATGAGGTAACCGGTAAAATGATCCAGCGTACCGCTCTAAAAATTATTGCTAGTAAAACCACCATGAATAGCAAAACACCCAAACCAAAAGTGCGCAGATCACTTTGCACAAACTCAACCATGTCACTGGCAATCATTGGCACACCACCTAAGTAGATGGTTGCAGCGCCCAAACGATGCTGCTCAAGTACGGCGCGAGCATCAGCCACTAATTGCTGATGTCGCTCGGCGGCAATGCTGGAGTAATCTTTAAATAATTTTTCTGCATCCACCAGCTCGCCCTCTTCAGCTGGAGTCAACACGCCTTGGCGCTGCTGACTGCGCAACGTCTCACGATTTTTTAACAGGGCAATATATTTTTCATCGCGCTCAATATTGACCTGCAATGCCGTTGTTTTGCCGTCTTGACTACTTAACAATTCCTTATAAATGGGGCTTTCTCGCAACTCTAAAGCCACTAACTCACGATCAATACCGGCCGTTTTTAACGTGCGCACAGTATCGGTAATACTTGAAAGGGATGCTTTAGGAGAATAAAGCAACGGTACATCCAATATCGACATAACCGAGGCAACACCGTTTATTTTTGCCAAGTCATCGGCTAACTTCTGTAACAACGCCAGCGTTTCGTCGCTCAATAGTGCGGCTTTGGGTTGATAGGCAACTAACAAAAATTCTTCTGATGCATAGCGCTTGCCTACCTCGCGATAAAATTCAAGATCTTCATCTCCCTCCAAAACCAAAGAGTCAGCCGAAGCATCGACCTTATAGTCAGATGCATGCATCGCAAAAATCGAGGTGAGCAAAACGAGTAAAATGATGACCAGCCACGGATGGGAAAGTATTATTTTTTCATAGAGCCGTGCAAAGGCGGTCATTTTAAAATCGTGGTCAATGTTTTCCACGGTTTGATCTCCGTAACTTCATGGTTGGGTGTGTTAAGAAAAGCTATGCATAACCAAGCATTTTAATTGATGAGCGCTTAGCCTGTGAACAAAAACTAAGACGCAAGCGCAGCTAATAATTTTGCGTGAATGCCGGCAAAACTGCCATTGCTCATAACAATAATCACATCTTCGGCGCGTACCTTAGCAGCAACCGATGCAACTATTTCGTCTACATCATCAATCAAATGAACGTTATCACTCGTGTCAAAAATCGCCGCGGCTTCGGACTCAGGGGCGCACCACCATACTGCATCAGCCGTGGCCACAGCCTCGGCCAGCCGACTATTGTGCACGCCCATTCGCATGGTATTTGACCGTGGTTCAATAACAGCAAAAATACGCCGATCAGGAAACTTTCTGCGCGCGCCCTCTAGTGTTAACTCTATGGCAGTCGGATGATGGGCAAAATCGTCATAGATTTGAACACGATTAACCTCACCCACTAGCTCCATCCTGCGCTTTACATTGTGAAAGCGACTTAGCGCGGCGCAAGCATTAGCTACTGAGATACCCGCAAGACGCGCGGCCGCGACCGCTGCCAAAGCATTTTGTCGGTTGTGCTCGCCGCTCAGCGTCCAGCAAATAACGCCGCGCTCAAGCGGCTCTCCACTTTCAATTTCTGCTTCATCGGTGGTGGCCATACGGCAAATATTAAAGGAAGCATCATCGGCGCTTATATCGGTGATGTGCCAAGCGCTATTGGGCCCAGTTAAATAATCAAGCGATGACCAGCAGCCCATTGCCATAACGTCTTCAAGTGCCGACTGAGCGGGCATAAGGATATGACCATTAGCCGGCACGGTGCGCACCAAATGATGGAATTGCCGTTGTATTGCAGACAAATCAGGAAATATATCGGCGTGATCGAATTCTAAATTATTAATAATCAGTGTATTGGGCCGATAGTGCAAAAATTTAGAGCGCTTGTCGAAAAAAGCACAGTCGTATTCGTCAGCTTCAATTACAAAATACTCACCTTGCCCCAAGCGGGCCGAGCAAGAAAAATTGACCGGCACGCCACCAATCAAAAATCCAGGCTGGGCATCAGCACACTCGAGCACCCAAGCTAACATACTCGCTGTGGTAGTCTTGCCATGGGTGCCCGATACAGCAATGACCTTTTTATCACGCAGCACGTTCTCAGCAATCCACTGAGGCCCCGATTGATAATACAGTTTGTTATCCAAAACAAACTCAACCGCTGGATTACCGCGCGATAGCGCATTGCCGATAACCACCACATCAGGCTGCAAAACATCTAGACCATGCTGGGCATACCCTTCGAACAGCTCAATACCAGCATCTTCGAGTTGCGTAGACATTGGCGGGTAAACCTGCTGGTCCACACCTGTCACCCGATACCCTAACTCTCGAGCGAGCAATGCCACGCTACCCATAAAAGTACCGCAGATGCCAAGAATATGAATATGCATAGTAAAAGAGCTTCGCGCTTCTAAAGAGAGGACCGTTAACATCTTGAACGGTGTGTATTGGTTTTATAACGCGCCATCAAAAAAATGGCCAGTCGCAATTTTCACAGCACCTGAAACCCTCGTACAACTTGTGCCGCAATTGATTATTCTTAGGCTGCCAAGTAAGGCATAAACACAAATTGTAAAATTACAGCAATAAGCAGCCAGGCCGCGCGCTACAATGCACCCAAAATAAGCCAAGCTGGACGCAAGCGACTCACTTGGCATCACTACCGCCATTATTTCACGCCTGGGGCCCACTCGTTCATGTCAAAAAAAAATGCGCTATATGCTCAATCTGGCGGCGTAACCGCGGTAATTAACGCCTCAGCCTGCGGTGTAATTGAGACGGCTAAGCAACATCCTCAATCGATCGGCAAAGTGTATGCTGGAAACAACGGGATTCTTGGCGTCTTGCGCGAAGAGCTCATCGATGTCAGCCGCGAAACGCCCAAAAGCATTGCGGGCTTACGACACACGCCCAGCGCAGCCTTTGGCTCTTGCCGCTACAAGCTCAAGAACATTGATGAGCATCAAGCCGAATATGAGCGACTCATCGCCGTATTTAAGGCTCATAATATTGGCTATTTCTTCTATAACGGCGGCGGCGATTCACAAGATACAACCCATAAAATCGCTGAATTTTCAGCGCGGGCGAATTACCCAGTACAGTGCATTGGCATTCCCAAAACCATAGACAACGATCTTCCTCTTACCGACAATTGTCCCGGCTTCGGCTCGGTTGCCAAATATGTGGCCATTTCAACACGTGAGGCTGCATTTGATGTGGCGTCAATGTGTGCCAGCTCCACCAAAATATTTGTGCTTGAAGTGATGGGGCGCCATGCAGGCTGGATTGCAGCAGCTAGTTCGCTCGCAGCTCAACATGATGGGGATGCTCCGCACATCATTTTATTTCCAGAAATTGCCTTTAACCGTGAAAAATTTTTACGGCGTGTTAGTCGCTGCGTAAAAAAGCATGGCTATTGCGTCATTGTTGCCTCGGAAGGCACACAAACTGCCGACGGCAAATTTTTAGCTGATGGCGGCAGTAAAGATGCCTTTGGGCATATACAGCTAGGCGGCGTGGCACCCGTGATCGCCAACATGGTGAAAGATGCACTGGGCTACAAATACCACTGGGCAGTAGCCGATTATTTGCAGCGTTCGGCTCGCCATATTGCCTCCAAAACGGATGTCGACCAAGCCTATGCGCTGGGTAAAGCAGCTGTCGATTTTGCGGTGGCCGGAGACAATGCCATCATGCCCATAATTATCCGCGGCAAAGGTAAGCGCTACAGCTGGAAAATTGGCCAGGCGCCACTAGCCGATATGGCTAACACCGAAAAAATGCTACCGCGGCACTATATTAGCGGCAATGGGTTTGAAGTAACTCCAGCAGGCAAAGCTTACTTAGCGCCACTCATACTGGGGGAAGATTATCCACCCTATAAAAATGGCCTTCCCGATTACGTGCAGCTTAAGAAACAACAAGTGACGAAAAAATTAAAACCCATGAAGATGTAACATCGACGACAACGTGACGAGCCTACTTGGCACTAGCGGGCAATAAAACCCTGCGCATTGCTGTGGCACCCCAACCTCAAACCCACGCCGTTTTTACCCAAATTTTGCCAGCGGCCCTGCTCCATACTAGGCACCTTTCATCTTCTATAGTATGCTTCGCGCCCGTTTTAGCGTGAACTTAGGCTAAACGCAATCAAGGTATTTATGTGCTTGGGAAGCGCCGTTGAGGGGTTGGACCAACCACTTTATGTACTCAAACCTCCCAATTGGGCCCATGTCCCTACAATTGGGGTTCTTGGGCGCTACGTTCGCCTTAAACTTTAATCTCCACTTAATGGTGTTGTATTTATGAGCTTAATTAATGTTACGTCGGGTAAAGGCAACCCAGAAGAAATCAATGTTGTTATCGAAATTCCAGCTCACAGCGACCCTGTGAAATATGAAGTTGATAAAGACACTGGTGCTTTATTTGTCGACCGATTCATGTCGGCAGCTATGTTCTACCCCTGTGCCTATGGCTATATCCCAGCAACACTGTCTGAAGATGGCGACCCACTCGATGTCTTAGTCCATTGTCCATTCCCCGTGGTGCATGGCTGCGTTATCCGTAGCAAGCCTATCGGCATTTTGAAAATGGAAGATGAAGCGGGGCTAGACGCCAAATTACTGGCAGTGCCGGTAGCAAAATTGCTCCCTTCTTCTGAAGGTGTCCATGAAGTTTCCGACATGCCTGAATTGATCATCAATCAAATTGAACATTTTTTCAGACACTACAAGGATCTCGAGAAAAATAAGTGGGTTAAAATCATCGGCTGGGGTGACAGCGCCGAAGCCAAAGAAGAAATTCAAAAATCTATTATTGCTGCTCGATAGCAATTTACTTCTATGCCGTGTCGGCTTAGGAAAGGATTTAAAAGCATAAAAAAAGGCCCGCACTGCGGGCCTTTTTTTATGGCTACTCATACAAACACAATGTATTAAGCAGCTTTTTTCTTACCCGCTTTCTTTTTAACGGTCTTGTTGGCTTTCTTTTTAGCCACAACTTTTTTGGCGACTTTTTTCTTCACTACCTTGTTAGCTGCTTTTTTCTTAGTGGCTTTTTTAGTGGCTTTTTTAGTCGCTTTCTTGACGACTTTTTTCGCTGCCTTCTTAACAACTTTTTTAGCGGCTTTTTTCTTCGCCACTTTTTTAGCTACTTTCTTCTTAGCTACCTTTTTAGCTACCTTTTTACTTACCTTTTTAGCGGTCGACTTACGCACGACACTCTTTTTAGCGGCTTTCTTTTTCGCAGCTTTCTTTTTCGCAGCTTTTTTCGGTTTAGGGCTTGCCACTCGTTTCGGAATAGCGGCTAATAATTTTTTGTAAAGCTTGCTGCCCTTGCCAATAGCCTTGTGCTTAGCATAAGTGACTACGGCCATATTCCAAGCTTCGGCTTTACCATGAGCATTAATTGAATAGCTCGTACAAATAATTTTTCCATCAGATTCAGAAGCAATGCCCACTTGGAAAATTGGCGTTTTAGTTCCGCTCTTTTCAGTTTTGACTAAATAGCTGATGCCGCGGACTGAGCCATTTGCATTAAAGCAGCGCTGAGCTTTATTAGCTTGCTTGGCCTTCACTTGATCTTCAGCGAGCTGACCATCACGACCATTGGCTATATTTTGCACGCGCTTTCTGGCCGCACCCACCAATCTTTTACCATTTTGCTTCAGGCTAAAGTACTCCTGAAAGAGCTTGGCATCAACGGTACGTCGAACGCGATAGCCGTAAAACGCTTCATTATCTAGTAATTTAACACTCACTCTATTTCTCTCCCGATAAATAAGTAATCTCAGCGGTACCCCTACAAGACAATCTCATCTGTAAGATAAACGCCAGTAAGACAACGCAATGCCGAAAATTACAACATCTAACGGCAAATCGTATTAAGACACACAAATTTATAGTTCAAATTAGAGGTTTATCAAGAAAATAAGAGCCGCACGACAGGAAATATGCAAAAAACACGAAATATCTGCATAACTTTAACCGTTAGCCTTAGTGGTGATGTCTAACACAAAGAAGGTCTATTACTTAAAAAACGCAAACAAGCGGAATCGTTTGGAAGGATACAACTCTTTTTTAAACATAACCCATACTCACAGGCTTAACTAACGCGTTATATCTTGCTGCATAGATAAAGATGGCGCAGCGTCACTCATATCACCAATAATCTTGGCCGGCACCCCTACTACGGTAACGTGAGCAGGCACAGACTCTAACACCAAACTACCGCCACCAACTCTAACGCCGTCGCCAATTGAAATATCACCCAATATTTTAGCGCCGCAACTGATCATGACACCACTCCCAATGGTGGGGTGGCGCGCGCCGGCGGAGATGCCCGACCCGCCTAGTGTCACGCCATGCAGCATAGAGACGTTGTCACCCACCACAGCCGTTTCGCCAATGACAATACCGGTTGCATGATCAAACATTAACCCAGCGCCTAACTTTGCCGCGGGATGAACATCAACATCAAACAGCATGCTCGTCATGTGTTGAATATAGCGCGCCATAGAGCGACGCCCATTCATCCATAAATGATGCGAAAAACGATAGGCTTGAATGGCCAGGTATCCTTTAAAATGCAAAAATGGCACGCAGTAATTATTACAAGCCGGATCTCGATCATAGCAAGCAAGAATATCGCATAACGCAGCCTCAGCAATCTTAGGGTCTTGAAGCAAACATTGAGTAAAAACCTCACCCAGCATCATTGCAGAAACAGTTGCTGCATCGAGTTTAGCGGCCAACTGGCAAGCTAGAGCCTCAGAAAAATTTTGGCGATCAATAATGCTACTGTAATAATAACTGGCCAACAGGGGCTCGGCTTTGGCCAACTCGCGGGCCTGCTCGACCATCGACACCCACAAATGCTGCGTGTCTTTCATGCGTTTTTGCCGTTCTGTGTCTGTCATGATAAGTAAAGGCTCTAGTAAATAAGCGTTTTGATAAGTTTTTTTAGCTGCCCGTTACACATCGATATAACCGGCGTAAATAGCCTCGAAATTATCAAGTATTGCGCCCTGCAAAGCCATCTCAGACTGGCGTGCATAAAATGCATGGAACGTTTCGCAATTTAAGCATGCTTCAAAATGCCGGCTACTGGGTCGATGACTTAAATGCCAGCGCTCCGGTGCAATCCCCATAACTTTGAAGCTGTCGCCTGGTGCGCTATGCGCTGGGCCACCCACAGAAGGCTCGGCTAAACGCTGTGCACGGTCAGCACCTGCGTCCAACTTGGCTGCATAGGGTCGATAAAACCCATAGCTATGGCCATTGTTAATTATACTATCTAACCAGTCGTGCAATGCTGCAAATGGCCCGTCGTTATACACCTCTGCATCCGTCAGCTGAACACTATAGCCCGCAGGCATGGAGGCACTATCGACCACATCAACATCTGTACCCCAGTGATGACGCGACGCACCAGGTAAAGCCGACCAGCGCAATATTGAGAACAGACATTCATCATCACTCATCGCGCTAACGTCTAACACCTCGCCACGGGCATCTAATACCGGCCGCACACCGCGAGCTTTGTCATTCCAAATTTTTAATTGACGAGCAAAACTACGATAAGCACTTACCGCACTAAGCTCAAAACCCGCAGCACGCGCGCTATTTTGCAGTGCACGCCAATCGGGCAGCGTACAACGATGCAGGCTCACGCCATCGATTTCGACTAGATCAGGATTTTTCTGGCCTGTTAAGCAAGCTAGATTATCGGTATGATCATTCATTACAATATCGCTACGCTATTCATTATATTCACCAAGCTCATACGCACTTCAAACCAAGGTAGTGCATTGCGCGAATGTGCCAAGAGGTTGCACGCCATAATGCATTTTATTTGCGCCATCAACGACATTGAAGAAGGCACGTCAAAAGGTTTCACTATTGGCGAGCAAGCGATTTTTGTTGTTAAAAAAGACGACGTGCTGCACGCCTATCATAATCGCTGCCCACATTTAGGTATTGAGCTTGAATATCAAGAAGACCAATTTCTCGATTCCGAAGGCGCATTAATTCAATGCTCGACCCACGGCGCCTTATTTTTAATTGACAGCGGCCACTGCGTCAGCGGGCCTTGTCAGGGCGATAATTTAACGATTGCCGCCACTAAAATTGAGGCCGGCTCGCTCTATCTCATTAATGCAACGCAGTAGCGCCAAGCGCAACCTACTTACTCAACTGAGCAAGGTGTTAGTGTTACTCCACCATCAAATGATTCGTGGCAATTAAGCGATGTACCGCGTGAAATCACTAGTCGCTGGCCGATAACACCTCCATTTACAGCCGCATCACTTTCATTCTGAGTAAGGCGCCTGCCTGTGCCGGGGTCGCGCGCCGCCACGTCAATTAAGTAAACCGACTGCAGCACATCATCAAGTACATACAGCCGCTCAGCATTCGCGTCATAACTCATCCCTAGCGGCGAGACCATTGGGTTGGCGCCACTGTTGGCACTCATTATCTGAGGCTCTGCAACGGCAGCTTCGTCTATATTGACCGACACAGAAAACACCTCACGGTTGCCCCGGTCCAACATCAATAATTCAAGCTGAGTATCAGTACTGCGACTGCCGTCGCTAATCATATCGACGATATCCATAATCTCACTATTGGCAAGGTTGTAGTTAACGCTTTCGCAACTGCCGTCAGCTTGATCAATAATATGCAGCGTTGGCTCATTAGCCTCGGCCACTATTAACGTAGCCGAATCGGTTACGGTTACTTCTTCGTCGTCTTTGAAAGCGATTCGAATTAACATTTGTGCGGCATGATCAAATGTACAGCCGCTGATTAAAAATTCACTGCGATTACTATTAGCCGGATCAGCAGCACCCAATTCAGCAGCATCCGCATCAGTCACGGCGGCAATATCAATGGCAATGATTTCATTGCCATTTAACACATACATCAACTTTTCAGCATAAAACAATTGCTCGGGAGACTCTGGGTCGGTGTCGTGATCGCCGAATTGTATGTCGCCATAAGCCACCATTGCCCTGGGGTCATCAAACGGCAGCGAACTGCTTGGGTTGGAATATAAGCTGCGCACAGAAGAGGTTGCCCCAGAACCAAAAAATGGCACGTTGATAAGCGTGTCATCGTATTGGTCGATGACCACAAAGCCATCGGCCGTTGGAGCCGCTTGCAGTAAAACAGGGCGATCAAAACGAGTGCTTTCAAAGGTGGCAAAATCAACGGCTTGCTGTTCTTCACTGTCTGATGAGTTGCCGCCAAGCGCTTGATCAAAACGAGCACGGGTACCCGTTTGTAAATCAATGCTCACGAGCGTGTTCTGCGATTCATCTATGACGAACATACCCGAACCCGAGTTCAAAACATCCACCGCTGAATGTAGTGTCACACTAGTCGCACTAATAGCATCGGCCGCAAGGCCCTGCGCACTAGAACCTTTGCCCGCATCAAAATCTGCCTGATCCAGTGTCACGCTACCCGGTAAAAAAGTGCGCGCGCCCAAACTAACAGGCACTTCTGGCGTACCGTCTGGATCAGTCTCTTGTGCTGCCACTGCAACAATGGCGCCCAATTGATTATCGAGCACGAGTAAACGATCATCGTCTGCTGTAGCCGGCGTTTTTCTATCGTCAAAAACCAGCGCCTGTGGCGATCGGAACAAATTGTTCGTGTTAGGTGACGAAGCTGCCGACAATAGAGTTTTTTCGCCATCTAGTGTCTGAGCACCTGAAGCATCGACATTACCTGAGACATTCACTTTAAAAATCGCACCATAAAAAATAAATCCGCTGGAGGTAAATGGGCCTGCATCAGACACATACAAATCGCCGTCCTGTAGAGCTAACTGCCTAACTTGTGAGTAGGCTAAAACCAAGGTCTCAGTTTCTTCCGTACCAGCGTCTTCAGTCTCAGAGTCTAACGCCTCATTTTCATTGTTCTCGACGACAGGCTCTGGAGCAGCAAACACCCCGCTGACTCCAGTCGCAACATCAATAACAATAACTTCGTTAGCAGTCGCATCAGTGACAAACAAGCGGTCACCCACATTCTGCTGCTGAAAAGCAATATCTAACGGAAATACCAAGGCCGGCTCTTCTGCTGCTGGATTGACAGCAAACTCTTCGCGCGCGCCGGTATCAAGCGCAACTTTCACCAAATTCACTCGCCCTTGATCGGCTACGTAAGCGGCATCATTCGCAGCATCTATGGTGATCGCCACAGGCTGGATGAATGCAACACCACTCGACGGGGTCGCCGCATCGGACAAGACGCTGCGCGCACCACTACCTAAATCAATCGCAATAATGGCCGCCAACCGGCTATCTACAACCAAGGCACGATTGCCATCTATGACAAAATCTACCGGCTTATCCATAGCAACGCCATTGTTATCGCCCGAGGCTGAAAACAGCGTTTGTGCGCCCGTGTCCAAATCAATTTTAAGCAGGGCTTTGCGCGCGCTATCCAGCAAAAACCACTGGCCGCTGGCATCTTTTTGCAAATCGGCCTGCCACATCCATGAGCTGCCGCGCGTGGCAAAAAATGAATTGGCTATCGAATACTCACCAAAAGTAGCAACGCTGCTCACAGCACTAACACCCAATGGCAATGTATCTACCGATACTAATTGCTGCCAATTAAACACTGGGTAGGGAGCATCCTCAAGCGTATAGGGAGGTTGTGCATACTCACCACTATTTAAAATAGGGCCTAGGGCAATCGGGGCAGCATCAGTGCCGTCGTCAACACTCAATGCAATTTGCTCAACGACACTCTCATTAGTTCGGGCTACCGCAATTCCCGACACAGTCATATCGCCATCGGTGGCTACTACTTGTGATGCGGACGGGAAATCAAGCGCATTAATAGGCGCAACAACGCCAGTAGAATTTTCATCATCGCTATTAATACAACCGCTCAACAGCAGCGCAACAGCGCATCCGCTCAATACCTTCAATAATAACGGGCCGAAACTGCGCGACGAAGGCGCTGCACTCACGAGCCGCCTAACCACTAAGTTTTTTTTATTTCGCGGCGTTCTGCTTTGCGCCATCAACTGCTCTGTATTATCTGTGCCTAGATCCAACAAACTTTGCTAACCTCGATTTGAAATGTGACCATTAAGAAGTGACGCCTACCTGTCAGTTGATGCAGGTACGACATTATAACCAAACCATCTGGCGCGATGCCTGCCCCACCTTTAATCGCGGGCCACTAACTAATAGACAATTTAGTGGCTATTAAGCGCTCGAACCAATGGGTACCAGAGCCCCAGCCCAAAGGGACGCTGTATTCATAAGGCTTAGCCGTGGCCACTAAGCGGCGCAGTTTACCTTATTCTATGAGTCAGCGGTTTTCCCGATGATCATTTGCCATAGAACCTTGCAACAACCCAATAAGTAAAAGGCAGCGGGCAATCAGAGGCGCCCAGCTTGATTGATTTTAGCAATTTACAGTGGAATACCTGCACCTTTTCTGGTAGATTCCCCGCCCTCATTGGTCGAGGGGTGTGTTCTTACAGGTTCTCGTTGTACCCAATATCGGTTTGTAACAGCAGTAGCGCACCAAACAATACAGAATCAACAGGATCCAGCTACACCACTTTTTTCTGGATCCTCTCAATCGCTAAGGGTAACTTTGGCAGTGTTTAGTTAGCGCTAACTCAACTGCCAAAGCATGAATCAAGCACCCACTGGCGAGAAGCAACTCGAAAAGAGGGTTTTAACATGCCGGCAAAAGCGCGCAGCAAAAAGAAGAACGAACTCGCAGAAAGCTTTCAAAACTTTACGCCCTACAAGCCTAAGCGCGGCGAAGAGTACATGGGTGAGCCACAGCAAAAGCACTTTAAGGCTATATTACTCGACTGGAAAGGCCAATTGATGGAAGAGGTCGACCGCACGGTCAGCCATATGAAAGACGAAGCGGCCAACTTTCCTGATCCTGCCGATCGCGCTACCCAAGAAGAAGAATTTAGCCTTGAACTGCGCGCCCGCGATCGCGAGCGCAAGCTGATTCGCAAAATCGACAAGACCATTGACCGCATCGATGCTGATGACTATGGTTTCTGTGATGCCTGTGGTGTAGAAATTGGCATAAAGCGGCTCGAGGCCAGACCTACGGCAACACTTTGCATCGATTGTAAAACACTCGATGAAATTAAAGAAAAACTGCAACTGGGCTAAGTCATCCTGCACACTTCAGACTGCGCCGCCTTATGTCGGCCACAACTCACCTCACCTACCCTGCTTTTGCATCGCCATCAGCAGCGCTAAGCACAGCGACAGCCAAGAGCACCGCTACATTGGCCGTTTCGCCCCGTCTCCCACGGGGCCCTTGCATCAGGGCTCGCTACTAGCGGCTTTGGCTAGCTTTTTAGATGCCAAGGCTCATGGCGGCAAATGGTTACTGCGCATTGAAGATGTCGATCAGCACCGTACCGTGCAAGGTGCCAGCCAAACCATTTGTGAAACGCTCGAGGCCCACCAATTATTCTGGGACGAGACGCCCATCATCCAGTCCGATCGCGACGTTCGCTACATCGAAACCCTGCAACAATTGGCCGCACAAGAGCAAATTTTTTACTGCAATTGCTCGCGCAAGCTGCTTAAGCAGCATAGCGGCCCCTACCCGGGCTCTTGTCGCACACACAAGCAAGCCCACTACCGGCCAGCCACCGCAACCGAACCTGCCAGCCATGCCATTCGCTTTGATGTGGGTCACAAACAACCTATACGGGAGCAATTTATAGACCGTATTCTGGGGCAACAAAGCTTTGATGTAGAGGCACTGGGCGACTTTATCATTCGGCGACGAGACTCACTATTTGCCTATCAATTGGCTGTTGTGGTGGATGATGCTGACCAAGGTGTTACCGATATTGTGCGCGGGGCCGACTTGCTCGACTCCACCCCCTGGCAAATATTGTTACAGCGTGCATTAGGACTCAAGAGCCCACGCTATGCCCACCTGCCGCTACTAGTAAACTCAGCCGACCAAAGCAAACTCAGCAAACAAACCGGTGCTCCGGCAATTGATAATTCGCACGCTGTTGGCAATGTGCTGAAGGCTCTAGAGCAGCTGGGCCAAGTCCTGCCAATAGTGCCCCCCTCAGTGACCCGCCCAGCGCCAAGCACAATATCCAATCTAAAAGACCCACAGCTGCTGCGCGACATCTTGGCCCACGCCATTACTCACTGGGACGCTCATAAAATACCCGTATCACCACAGCCAATAGGTTTATAACAATATGATTTATCGAGTGAAATTGTTGATTTTCGCCAGCATGTGATTAATTAGATCGGCCAGCTTACGCACCTTCAGCCCACTGGCTAACACATACTATACGTAACAAAATTAGCTATTTGCGTTACAAAGGGTTACATTATTGCCGTGAGTTGAGGCGGCCTGAAAATGCTTAGCCCTTGAACTTGTCACCACATTGAGCAATCCGCTGCATAGGGGCCGAGTGATTTGAAAAAGGTATTGATTGTTGAAGATGATCAGCTCATCACAGCACACATTGCACGACTACTCACCAGCATCAACATTGTGGCCGATTATGCCAGCGGTTTAGCTGACGCTCGCCGTCAATCCAAACAAACTCAATACGACCTCATCCTCAGCGAACTGGAATTACCCGACGGCCCTGGCACCGACCTGATCAAACTAACTGGCATCACCCCCGTACTTATCATGACGAGCTACACCAGCTTGCAGACCGCGGTTGATTCCATGCGAAAAGGTGCGGTCGACTACATTACCAAACCGATTAACGATGACGACCTGCTCCAAGCGATTGAACGCATCAGCGCTCTACCTGTGTCAACTGCAGAGCAACGGCCCAGTATCCAACCACTACCGGGCATGATTGGCACCAGCGAACCGATGCAGGAAGTGTATCGCCGTATCAAAAAAGCTGCGCCCACACGCTCTACCGTGCTTATTCGAGGCGAAACAGGTACTGGCAAGGAGCTTGTTGCAAGAGCCATCCACGATGCCAGCGATCGATCTAAACAACCTTTTGTTGCGGTCAACTGCGCTGCCATTCCCGAAACACTGATTGAATCAGAGCTTTTTGGTCATGAAAAAGGCGCCTTCACTGGTGCAGCGGGTAAGCGCTCTGGACTCATCGAAGCGGCCGAAGGTGGCACTTTATTTCTTGATGAAATTGGAGAACTACCTAGCGAGGCTCAAGCCCGACTGCTGCGGTTCATTCAAGAGAGCGAGATTCGGCGCGTAGGCTCCAGCCAGTCGCGCAGTGTTGATGTGCGACTCGTTATTGCAACACACCGCGATTTGCAGGAGATGGCCAAGACCGGGCAGTTTCGGCCGGATCTTTACTATCGCATCAACGTTTTTCGGGTGTTTTTACCCGCCCTGCGCCAACGCGGCAAAGACCTGCTCGACTTAGCCGAGTACCTACTTGCCCGCGCGGCACAAAAGTACGAAAACCCCGGGCTTTACTTGCTGCCAGATGCTATTCAAGCCATCACGAGTTATGACTGGCCGGGCAACATACGTGAATTAGAAAATGTCATTGAACGCGCCGCTATTATGGCTGACGACAACGCCATCAATCGCCATTTGTTAGAGATGGACGTGGACCTGGTGGATATCAATCGCATCAATGCTGAGACGTTAACGCCGCTGTCAACGCAGGACAACAGCAACCTAGGCCCAACCGAACAATCCAGCAACAGCCATCCAGCATCGGTGCATCAAGACCCGCAGGAAGACCTTTCACTAGAAGAATACTTCCAACGGTTTGTGCTTGAAAATCAAGAGCAGATGAACGAAACCGAACTCGCTAAAAAACTCGGCATCAGCCGTAAATGCCTCTGGGAGCGTCGCCAGCGTTTCGATATGCCGCGGGTCAAGCCTGCCGGCAAACCGGGCAATCAAGTCGCCGATAACAGCGAATAGGCCCAGCCAACTGCGCGACTACAAGACTGATCAAAAATGTTACTTTTACCGCATCGCGAACCCAAGGCGTAACATTTTAAGCCGGCAAAAGTGTAACCCATAGAAACGTAACGGATACACAAGCCAAGCCCAAATCCAACAAGATATTGTTTTTTATAGACTTTCTATAACTGGCACACGCCATGCACTATAACAAGAACAAATAACAATAAAATCAAAAGCTCGTGCTAATAATATAATAAGTCGAGTGGGAAGAAATCAAATAAAAAAAGAGATGAAGACCTGGATGGGGAGCTTGCTCCCCATCGCCATTTCTGGCGTTCTGAAATGCAACCCGCTTTACTTCGTCGCAGCCAACCTAGCACACTTACTTCCAAGACAATAAACGCGCAGCACTTAGGAATCCCCAACGCGCTTCAGCCTTTCTGAGCACACTTGCTGCATGGTGCATACACGCTTGTAAGCCGCAGGGTTGCGGCATTAGACCGGCTCGCAAGCACGGCCTGTATGGTACAATGCTAGGCTGTGACGCGCACGAGCTTGCCTAGCATGAACCAGCGCATCTATAACCAATCACCGCAACGGCTCTAGCTATTTACACTTCAACTTTTCAATCAAGCGCCAATAATTCGTTGCGCTGCCTAGATTTACATCTGGGTTGCTTGCCTAGCCTAATAAATGCTTCTTACTGCGCCCAACTTCAAATTGGCAGCGCAGCGCCATCAAGATACCTGTGGATTCAATGCTAAAAAAAATACATAAAGCCGTCCGCTCACTGTTACCCACTAATAGCGCCATGACCGCTGAAGATGAACCTCTTGTGCTTGAGCGCGCAGAACATTGCATCTCGCGAAAACAGATCAGCAAAAATGCACTGACCGTTTTGTATGACCTAAACAAAGCGGGGTATGAGGCCTATCTCGTTGGCGGCTGTATCCGCGACCTATTACTCTCAGGTAAGCCAAAAGATTTTGATGTGGCAACCAACGCCACCCCCGAACAAGTGAATGCATTGTTTCGACGCGCCCGTATTGTTGGCCGCCGTTTTAAAATTGTGCACGTCCGCTTTGGCCGAGAAGTTATTGAAGTTACTACCTTCCGCGCAGCGCACCAAGAGCCCCAAGCCGGCACTGACCCGCGCGGCGAGCAGAATTCACAAGGTATGCTGTTGCGCGACAATGTTTACGGCAGCTTGCGCGAAGACGCCTTACGGCGTGACTTCACGATCAACGCGCTCTATTACAGTGTTGATGGCTTTCGCGTATTCGACTACACCGCAGGACTAGCTGACCTCGACAAACAACTGTTGCGCATGATCGGCGACCCCGCTCAGCGTTATCGAGAAGACCCAGTGCGAATGCTCAGGGTCATTCGGTTTGCAGCTAAGCTAGGGTTCACTATTGAAAAAGCAACGGCCGCACCGATTGCCGATATGAGCCATCATCTTGAACAAGTGGCACCGGCACGACTATTTGATGAAATCAGTAAGCTGTTTCTTGGTGGCCAGGCTTACAAGATTTTTCAACTGATGCTGAAGTACGATATCTTTGCGCCCTTATTCCCCGGAACGGCTCGCTGCATTAATAAAAACAACACGCTTGGCAAGCAGCTCATTGAAGCGGCACTCACCAACACTGACCAACGTATCGAAGCGAACAAACCTGTCACACCGGCATTTCTATATGCCAGTTTATTGTGGCCCGTGTTCGTTGAGCACCGCAAACAACTAGAAAGCAATGGCATGCATGCCGCGCCAGCCAGACAAACAGCTAGCCAAGAGGCCATTGAACAACAAATTGCCGTGATTTCAATCCCGCGGCGGTTCAGTATCGCCGTTCGCGAAATCTGGAATTTGCAATACAATCTCGAAATGTCCAAAGGCAAACGCGCCGTCACACTGTTGAGCCATCCGCGCTTTCGTGCGGCTTATGATTTTTTACTCATGCGCGAACAAGCCGGTGAAAAATTACCTCGCGGCAGTCAATTCTGGACAGACTTGCAGATTGAGCATCCCGACCAGGTGCGCACCACGCCAGTGAGTAATCATAGTGGCCGACCGCGCAGACGCAGAAGTTCTGGAGCACGCCGCCAGCCCGCAACCGACTAAGCCGCGTGGCCTGAGTTTTTTAGCCTATGCATTCAGAATCCCACAGCCCCAGCTGGCCTGCCGCGCAGCAACAAGCCATCAGCTATATAGGCTTAGGCAGCAACCTTGGCACGCCGGTTGAAACTGTCCTTGTGGCGATGACTGAGCTGGCCCAACTGCCCCAATCCAAACGTCTGGCCTGCTCTTCTCTATACCGTAGCGAGCCTATTGGCCCTGGCGAGCAAGGTGACTATATTAACGCCGTAGTTAAAATCGAAACCCAGCTCCCCCCCAACGACCTACTGAGCGCCTTACAAGCAATAGAGCAGCGCCATGGCAGAGAACGTAACGGCCGCTGGACACCGCGTACCTTAGACCTAGATATTTTGCTCTATGACCAGCTACAAATAGCCCATGAGCATTTATGCATCCCGCATAGTCAAATGCTGCAACGCAATTTTGTTCTTTGCCCACTGCTAGAAATAGCAGCCGACCTCACCCTACCTGACGGCAGCCAACTGACTGACCGAGTAGCCGCTTGCCCCGCTAGCCGCTTAACGAAATTACTCAACTCAACACCATAACGTATAACTTTGCTGATAATATACTCAGCAAGGCTAACCAGTCGCACTGCGTAAATAACTACTCGGCACGGGGCGGTTATTGATTATAATTAGCAGGACAATAAAGGGTATTTTTAAAAATCGGTTGATATTGATGATGGCGCATTACACTTTATGAATGATGAATCACTCGACCTAAAAGAGTCTATGGCCGTTAATCCTAGCTGGCTAGCCTCGATCATTAAGGATCGTCAAGTACCTGGTTTTATTACGGTTGAGGGTCCTATTGGTGTTGGTAAAACCACGTTAGCTAAACGCTTAGCCAACGCTTTCAACTATGAAACGATGCTCGAACAGGCCGAGCAAAATCCATTTTTAGGTAGCTTTTATAAAAACCGTCGCCAAAATGCACTAGCCGCACAATTGTTCTTTTTATTCCAGCGCGCGCAGCAAATTCAAGAAATGCGCCAGCATGATTTATTTTCACCGGTTCGTATTGCCGATTTCCTCATCGAAAAAGATCAGCTGTTTGCTAAAGTTAACCTAGACGACAATGAGTTTGCACTCTACCAACAAGTGTATGCGCAGCTAACCATTGATGCACCCAAACCCGATTTAGTTATTTATTTGCAGGCTCCTGTTGATGTGTTGATGCGCCGCATTGCCCAGCGCGGAGTTAACATTGAACGAGCCATTGATCGCGAATACATCGAAATGCTCAACCAAGCTTACAGTGAATTTTTTCTTTACTACGACGATGCTCCACTGCTAATAGTCAATTGCACCGATATAAATTTCAATGCCAATCAAGATGACTTTTTAGCGCTCGTCGATTACATGTTAAACATTCGTGGCGGTAGACATTATTTCAACCCCACCATTTTTTCCTGATTGGCAAGCTCACACTCTACAGGTATCTAATGATCGAAAAATCGGTTCCACACCTCCTGCAACTAAAACCTGATGCAAAAAAATTCAGTGTTGTTGCTGCCTATGATGCAACACTTGCCAAAACAATTGCCGACGCTGGCGTCGATGCCATATTGGTTGGCGACTCACTAGGTATGATAGTACAGGGCAAGGCGAGCACCGTGCCTGTAACCATTGATCAAATGGCCTACCACACAGAAGCAGTTGCACGAGGCAACGCTCGCTCTAACAGCCCGGCCTTGGTTATTGCCGACATGCCCTTTATGTCTTACCAAAACGTTCAAGCTGCATTAGAAAATGCTGCGCAGTTGATGCGCGCCGGCGCCAATATGGTCAAGCTTGAAGGCGGTGCATGGCTAGCAGAGACTGTTCAGCAACTTCTGCAAAGTGGTGTTCCGGTTTGCGGCCACCTCGGCTTAACACCGCAATCAGTCAATAAACTGGGAGGCTACAAAGTACAAGGTAAAAGCGATGCCCAGCGCACGCAGCTATTGCACGATGCAGTGGCGCTCGCAGATGCTGGCGCCGACTTTATTGTACTGGAGTGCATCCCCGCAGACCTTGCTCGCGATGTAACAGAAGCCATCGGTATCGCCACGATTGGTATTGGCGCCGGACATGAAACCGACGCACAAGTTTTAGTTGCCCACGATTTATTGGGTCTTAGCGAGCGCCCCGCTCGCTTCGTTAAAAACTTTTTAACGCCCGAAAACATCTATAGCGACAATCCCATAAAAGATGCATTCTCAAGCTTCGATAAAAGCGTCAAGGCAGGCACCTATCCGGCTGCCGAGCATCAGTACAACTAATGCTATGCGCACCAAATAAAACATTCCCCCTCACAACCCAGCCAAATCAACGGCCAGATACCTGCTGACATAATCCATGCAAACTCTTAATCAAGTCACCTATTTACGCGCCGCCATACGCGCCGAAAAAGAACAGGGTAAACGCATTGCACTGGTACCTACCATGGGCAACCTTCATGCTGGACATTTAGCGCTTATCAAGCGCGCGCACGAAATTGCAGACGTGGTGATCGCTAGTATTTTTGTCAATCCCATGCAGTTTGGTGCCGGCGAAGATTTCGATAACTATCCAAGAACGCTCACCGAAGATCTAGCGAAATTAGAAGCAGAAAATACGCATTACTTATTCACTCCTGATAATAAAGAAATTTATCCTAATGGCATTGAGGCACACACCAAGGTAAATAACGAAGCGCTGGGTACAAACCTAGAGGGGCACAGTCGTCCGACTCATTTTGAAGGGGTGTGCACAGTCGTTAGCAAACTTTTTAATCTAGTCCAACCCGACATGGCTATTTTCGGCGAAAAAGATTACCAGCAACTCGCAATTATTCGGCGCATGACTGAAGATTTATGCATGCCCATTGATATTGTTGGAGTGCCCACTGTACGAGAAACCAGCGGACTCGCCATGAGTTCACGCAATGGCTATCTAACTGATACTCAACGCAACCAAGCCAAGGCAATATACACCGAGCTACAATCGGTCAAAAAACAAATACTCTCAGGCAGCACTTCGTACAATGCGCTCTGTATCGAAGCAAAAACCGAGCTGCTGGCAGCAGGACTCGAGCCGGACTATTTTGATATATGTGACGCAAAGACCCTCACGCCGATTCGTGAGAATGCTCACAGTGATAATATCGTTGTACTCTCTGCTGCATTTGCTGGCAAGACACGATTACTCGACAATATTTCACTTTCAATTAACAGGCGCTAAGTGCAGGCGTTATATGAGCCTTTAAAAAATAATATTAGCGCCGGCTATCAACGCAGCCTCAAGCCCAACTTGGCTTTTTAAGCAATTAGAACGCAAACCATTTCTACAAAAACTCTACAGGTATCTATTTATGTCCACTGCAAAAGTTTACCCTGTAAAAGCTGATTCCCTAGCCAACACCCACCTTAACCGCGAGCAGTACGATGCAATGTATACCGCATCGATTACGCAACCGGAAATGTTCTGGGCGGTACAGGCATCGAATCACCTGCAATGGGACAAGAAGTGGGATACGGTTCGCGATTGCGACTTCAACCAAGGCAACATTGCCTGGTTTAAAGGCGGTCAGCTCAACGTAACCACCAACTGTATCGACAGACACTTGCCTGATCGTGCTGAGCAGGTAGCTATTATTTGGGAAGGCGACGAGCCATCAGATTCACAATCAATTACTTATGCCGAACTGCATGATTTGGTGTGCAAATTTTCCAACGCACTTAAGAGCCGCGGTGTCAGCAAAGGAGACCGCGTATGTATATACATGCCAATGATTCCTGAGGCTGCCTACGCCATGCTGGCTTGTGCGCGCATAGGCGCAGTACATTCCGTAGTATTTGGTGGGTTTTCGCCCGACGCATTGAGTGATCGGATACTGGACGCCGATTGCCAAGTGGTTATTACGGCCGATGAGGGCGTTCGTGGTGGCAAGAAAATCCCTCTTAAAGCCAACACCGATCTAGCCGTAGCTAAATGCCCTAACGTTCATACTGTGGTAGTCGTCAAGCGCACTGGTGGGCAAGTTCAATGGCAAACACATGACGCTTGGTATCATGACTTAGTAGCCACTGCCGACACTCAGTGCACGCCGGAGCCGATGGACTCCGAAGATCCGTTGTTTATTTTGTACACCTCCGGATCAACGGGTAAGCCCAAAGGCGTGATGCACACCACAGCAGGATATTTACTCGGCGCAACCATTAGCCATAAGTACGTCTTTGACTATCAAGACGGTGACATTTATTGGTGCACTGCTGATGTTGGCTGGATTACTGGGCATTCATATATTGTGTACGGGCCATTAGCTAATGGTGCCACTACGCTGATGTTCGAGGGTGTGCCCACTTACCCTGATGCCTCACGCTGCTGGCAAATTTGCGACAAACATCAAGTTAATATTTTTTATACGGCTCCCACAGCTTTGCGCGCTCTAATGGCCTTGGGCGACGACTACGTAACACGCACCTCTCGCAGCTCAATAAAATTGTTAGGGACTGTTGGCGAACCCATCAATCCCGAAGCTTGGGACTGGTATTATCATGTGGTCGGCGAGGAAAAATGTCCTATTGTGGATACCTGGTGGCAAACCGAAACCGGCTCAATCATGATCTCGCCACTACCGGGTGCCATCGACCTAAAACCCGGCTCAGCGACGTTACCATTTTTTGGCGTTGAGCTAGCCATTCTCGATGAGCAGGGCACCGAGATGACCGGCGAAGCTGAAGGCAGCCTCGCCATTAAGCAATCTTGGCCCAGCCAAATACGCTCTGTCTACGGCGACCACCAGCGCATGGTCGATACTTACTTTACTACCTACCCCGGCTACTTCTTTACCGGCGACGGAGCGAAGCGCGATAGCGATGGTTATTACTGGATTACTGGACGCGTAGACGACGTACTCAACGTATCAGGGCATCGCATGGGCACTGCAGAAGTTGAAAGCGCGCTGGTATTGCACAAAGATATTGCCGAAGCTGCGGTTGTGGGGTACCCACACGACATTAAAGGCCAAGGTATTTACTGCTATGTAACGCCTATGGCAGGCTCTGTGCAATCAGAAGCCTTAAAAAAACAGCTCCAAGCGCTGGTTGCCAGTGAAATTGGCGCAATTGCCAAGCCCGATATTATTCAATGGGCACCGGGGCTACCTAAAACGCGCTCAGGGAAAATCATGCGTCGCATACTGCGTAAAATCGCTGCCAATGAAATTGATAGCTTGGGTGACACTAGTACGCTGGCAGACCCCACAGTGGTAGACAACCTTATTGCAGAGCGAGCCAATCAGTAAAGCTCAAGGCGAGTCGTTAGGTTTTAGCTGTTTCATGCCGCCCGCCAAACAAAAAATGGGCGCGGCGGCGAACTGAGAAGTGAGAAGCGATTTATTCTTTGTCGGTTGAGAATAACTCTAAAATACCCGAAAAATCTTTTTTAGCATTGCCGTTGCCAGCATGCATGGTATACAAGCTACGCGCCAACGAACCCATAGGCACCGATGACTGACTCAGCCCAGCGGCATCCAGCGCCAGCCCCAAATCCTTGAGCATTAATAAATTCATAAAGCCGCCCTCGTAATCGCGCGAAGCCGGTACGCCATCCATCACGCCAGGATACGGATTGTATTTTTCTAAAGACCAATTACCACCAGAGCTTTTGCCCATAATCTCAGACAAAACAGCAGGATCAAGCCCGTTGTCGACACCCAGTTGCAGTGCCTCACAGGTACCAATCATGTGTACCGCCAACAACATGTTGTTGCAAATTTTTGCTGTTTGACCCGCCCCTGCATCTCCGGCTCTAAAAATATTTGCGCCCATAGCTTCTAGCACAGGTTGCGCGGCCGCGAAGGCCTCTTCGCTACCGCCACACATAAACGATAAAGTACCCGCTGCCGCAGCAGCCACGCCGCCCGACACGGGCGCATCAATCGCTCGAATACCACGTGCAGTTGCCGCAGCCGCCACTCGTTGAGAATTTTCTGCAGCCACCGTGGAGCAATCAATCACTACGGTATGGGTCGCCATCGCATCCAATAATTTGTCGCCATCAATATAAATGCCCTCAACAATACGGCCACTAGGCAACATTGAAACAACAAAATCGACGCCCTCAATAGCCTGCACGGCAGTTGCAGCACTTTTGCACCCAGCATCTCGTGCCGCACTTAACGCAACAGTAGACAAATCAAACGCGGTCACATCAAAACCAGCCTTCACTAAATTGGCCGCCATGCCGCCGCCCATATTACCTAAACCTATAAAAGCCACCGTTGCCATATTGGTTTCTCGCCCTGTTGTCATTGAACGCTATTGGTCAATAGCAATTTAGATCGTGACTCTTTACAAATCAGCCAGTGGATTGTCCTGCCATGGCGCCGAAAAAAACGATTCGATGAGCGCTTCAGGAATAGCCGCTATATTAGAGTACTGCCATTTCGGCTTGCGATCTTTATCCACCAGCAAAGCACGCACACCTTCGGCAAACTCGGGGTAGCGAATGATATTGGTCGACAATAGTAACTCGGCATTCAACACTTGCGCCAAAGGCTGACCGACACTACGAGCCAACTGCAAATCAATTAATAAAACACTCAATGGTGAACCGTGCAGGAGGGTCTTTTTTGCCTTCAGCAACCACGCATCATCGGTTTGCAAAGTAGCTATACGCTCGAAGACTGTTTGAATGTTATCGCCATTGCATAGCGCATTAATGGTATCAATATGCGACTCAATATTACCGACAGCTGGAGTCACCGTTGCTATTTTTTTGTCGGCTGTTGCTAACATACAACTGGCTAATAGCATCGACATAGCTTCGTGCGTAGCGGGCGCACCGCCTTGCAGCTTAGCCAACACAGTATCAAATTGATTGCGCTGTATAAACACATCGGCAATACCAACATATAGCGCATCGGCAGCATTAAATGCAGCGCCCGTTAGCGCCAAAAATCGACCCACCTGAGCAGGCATCTGATTAAGAAAAAAACTACCGCCCACGTCAGGATAAAGACCAATACTCACCTCGGGCATGGCAAAGCGACTAGTTTCAGTGACCACCCGATGACTAGCGCCCGCAAAAATACCCAGGCCTCCACCCATTACGATACCATCACCCCAAACCACAATAGGCTTGCCAAAAGTATGAATGAGATAGTCTAGGCGATACTCGCGCGCGAAGAAGTTTTCGGCTTCAACGCAGGGGCCGCCCGGCGTAGCAAGCGAACTATTGCGCAATGCCTGCACGTCACCACCGGCGCAAAATGCCTTTTCACCCGAGCCACTAATCATCACGCACACGACAGATGAATCGCGTTGCCAAACAAGTAGTTGCTGCAATAATTGCTCAACCATTTCAATAGTGAGCGAATTGAGTGTTGCAGGCACGTTGAGTTCTGCAGTGCCTATTTTTCGATGCTGCGCCGCGGGTAGCTCATTAAAAACAACCACCGCACCATCGGCATGAACAGTTTTTTCTGAGGCATCCATATTCAAGCATTCTTCCAAAGCGGTGGGCGCTTTTCGACAAAAGCAGCAACGCCCTCTTTTTGATCTTGGCTGTCCCACAATTTAACGAACAGCTCGCGCTCAGTTGAAAAATTACTATTTAACGGCTGCTCACGCGCCGCCATAATAAGCTCTTTGCAATAACGTACCGACGTTGGGCTTTGCTTTTCAACTTTAGTCGCTAGCAATAGCGCCTGCTCAACCACACTGCCGGCCTCAACGACTTCAGAAATCAAACCAATCGCCAGTGCTTGCTTGGCACTGAGGCGCTCACCGAGCAGTATCATCCGTTTCGCCCACTGCTCGCCCACCAGCCACGCAAGTTGCTGACTACCCATCCCGCAGGGTAACAACCCCACCCCCGCTTCAGGCAATGCCATTTGCGCATGAGGCTCCGCAATACGAACATCACAGGCTAGTGCCACCTCTAGACCGCCACCCATGGCATAACCATTAATTGCCGCAATAGCTACGCCATTATAATTCGCCAACGCCTCAAAACCTCGTCCAAAGGCATGAGCAAACTCAAAGGCTTGGCCTTTATCATCGTGATTAAAGCGATTCAAATCAGCACCGGCTGAAAAGAATTTCTCCCCTTGCCCAGTCAACACTAGTGCATAATTATTTTTATCGACATTGAGCTTTTCAATAATCAAAACCAATTCATTCAAACTCTCAGGAGTCCAAGTATGTGCCGGTGGGTTAGTGAACGTCAGTAGAGCTGTATGCCCACGTGTGTCGAGTGTTAGTGCTTCGCTCATCGTATTGCCTCGGTGCCACCTTCTGCCAATAGTCGTCGTGCCGTAATAACACGCATAATTTCATTAGTACCTTCTAAAATTTGATGCACACGCGCATCTCTAAAAAACCGCTCAATAGGATACTCCCGAAGATAGCCATAACCGCCATGCAACTGCAGGGCCTCATCACATACACGAAAACCTATATCAGTAGCAAAGCGCTTTGCCATAGCACAATAGGTCGTTTTGTCTGCGTCATCATTATCTAGCTTAAAAGCCGCGAGTCGAACCATTTGTCTGGCGGCAACCAGCTCGGTCACCATGTCGGCCAATTTGAATTGCAACGCCTGAAAATCTGCGATTGACTGGCCAAATTGACGACGCTCCTGCATATATTGCTTGGCATGATTGAGGGTAGCCTGGGCCGCGCCAATTGAGCAACTTGCTATGTTAATGCGGCCACCGTCCAGCCCTTGCATGGCGATTTTAAAACCTTCACCCTCACGCCCCAACAAACACTCCGCTGAAATGCGCACATCTTCAAAGCTAATCGTTTTAGTCGGCTGACTATTCCAACCCATCTTTATTTCATTTTTTCCATAGCTAATGCCGGCCGCATCGGCAGGCACAACAAACGCCGAAATACCTTTCGGCCCGTCGTCAGCAGACCCTGTGCGCGCCATCACCACCAACACATCAGTAGCGCCGGCTCCGCTAATAAATGCTTTGGCACCATTTAAAATGTAATACTCGCCATCAGCTCGAGCCGAAGTCCGCAAATTACCGGCATCTGAGCCAGAATCAGCCTCGGTTAAACAATACGAAGCTAATTTTTCGCCGCTCATCAACGCGGTGGCCCAATGCTTCACAATCGCATCGCTACCCCATTGAGTAATCATCCAGCTGGCCATGTTATGGATCGAAATGAAAGCCGCTGTAGACGTACATCCCGCCGCAAGCTCTTCTAAAATAATGACGGTGTCGAGCCTCGATAAGCCCAATCCACCCACTTTTTCATCACAGTACATACTGCAAAAACCTAACGCACCGGCCGAGGCGATAGTTTTTACCGGGAAGAGTTTTTTTTCGTCCCACTCTTGAGCGTGGGGTGCCAATTCACCGGCGGAAAAGTCACGTGCGGCTTTTTGAAAAGCAAGCTGCTCTTGATTTAGGTTAAATTGCATGAGATACCTCGACACTGCAAAAAAGACTGTGCTTGATGTAGTATTTACTCGGCCGTGCGGCTAATGCCAGCTACGCGCTAATCGTCTGAGGGGTGGGTGCCAGACAGTGTTATCCAAACATAAAAATAAGCCAGCGCACCCATAATTAACACCATGGGCAAAATCCATTCATGAAACAGATCAAAGTGATCAGGCAAGTGTAGATCAACCAGCAACATTCCAGCAATACGCAGAATATTCAAAAAGAACATGACCAGCAAGCCCAGCATGATAACCGGCAACTTAACATACCACTTACCAGGCCACGCACCCACCGTTGATATCAACACGGCAAACACCATACTTGCATCGCACCCACGAGCAACAATGACATAGGATTCGCTACCCTCGAAGGCGAGTATTTTTGTGTATACGTCATTGACCGCCTCAACCACTAACGTATGCATACTCAGCACATAATTGATCAACCAGGAGGTGGATGATGCACAGAGCTCCAAATAAATCAGAAAAGGATCTGAGTCATACAGGTACCCGTTATACACTACAAAAAAGCTGGAAAATAAAAACCCTGCCAGCAGCATAAAGCGCAGGAAACCCGCGTTTTCAAGAACAGCATTTACTAAGAAATTATTAGATTCTTGCGACATATAGTCCTATTCGCCAAGCGCGGTAAGCCTGACTGAGCAATGGTTGCGGCTATTATTCATGTGGGCGAGTAACACACCCATTATCGCGAGGCCCATCAGGGATCTTCAGGAAATCTACCGCCCACCTAACAAATAGCGCGGCGCCCTCACCGAGACATCAAAGAGTACCATTTTTTATATCCATCAACTAGATCAAGCTGATAGCAAGTTAAGGCGCGGGGAGGAATTTAACAAAAAAGCCTTGCGCAGGGTGGAGTATCGCAACAATGATGCATCAACACGGGTCACTCAGAGCGAAATTGTCCAACACTCAATATTGCTCGAAGCCCAAGCCTTCCTCAGCCAGCTGCTCGGCCTGCATATCTTCATACGAAACCATTTGATCAGCGCCAGGTTGCACATCCCCCTGAGCACCGAATAATTCCAGTAGCTCATCATCTTCGATATCAAAAAAGCCCGTCCACTCCATTAAAGGCTGCCATTGAATGAGATCGTCAGCCACCCTATTAGGCGGCATATCAAACAAGGTTAAACCCGCATCTAAAGAACGAATATAATTTTGTGTATCGCGCAGTGTTGTAATATGCGGCAAACCTATTTTTTCTATAAATGCATTGAGCGTCTGTACATATTTTGAATTATTTTTTATGCGATTGGCAACAACACCTATTTCTATATTAGGATCATCGAGCCAACCCGAATTACTGAGCTTCATCCAAAGCCGCATTGCGGCTTTTAGATCAATAGGGGATGGCATGATCGGAATAATTATTTTGCTACTCGCTTCAGCAATGCTCGCATGATCAAAGATGGCGGTGGCAGGCATATCATGAATAACGACTTCAAAATCGCCTTCGATAGCAGCCCCATCATAGGCTGCAATAGCAGCAATTTCAGCGCAACGCCGCGGGCGTGACTTAAGCCAGTCATGCGACGAGGCCTGCTCGTCATGATCAGCCAATGCTACACGCAAACCTAAAGTCGAAGCATAAACTGCTAAATGCGTAGCAATCGTCGTCTTCCCACAACCGCCTTTTGGATTGAGCACCACAACGTGTTTCATCGTGTATCCTACCAATTATGTCTGTTAATCAGTGGCCAATAATAATATTCATCCACCCAGCAGATAGTCTAGACAGTAACGATTTACCTAAGGGTTTTATTTTTGTGAGATATTCAATAAAAATTAAGCCTAAAGTTTTCCGTCAGGCATAAAAAAACCCCGCATGGCGGGGTTTTTTTATTGGCTACGTTGCTGAGATTATTCGGTTTCGGTAACCGCCTCGCCTGCAACTTCTTTCATGCTTAACTTAATGCGACCACGCTGATCAACGTCAAGCACCTTCACTTTGATCGTTTGGCCTTCTTCTAACACATCCGTTACTTTCTCTATGCGCTCACTAGAAATTTGCGAAATATGTAATAAGCCATCTTTTCCGGGTAGAATCGTAACAAAGGCGCCAAAATCAACAATTCGAGCAATGGTACCCTCATAAATTGCGCCAACCTCAGCTTCGGCTGTAATTTCATTAACGCGATCAACTGCCGCTTGCAAAGAAGCCTTATCCGATCCATAAATGCGAATAGTACCGTCATCGTCAATATCGACCGACGCACCCGTCTCTTCGGTGATTGAACGAATAGTAGCACCACCTTTACCAATAACATCGCGAATCTTATCAGGATGAATCTTAAACACGTCCATGCTAGGCGCATTTTCAGAAAGCTCTTTACGTGGCTCAGAAATAATAGTGTTCATCTCAGCCAAAATATGTAAACGCGCAGCCAGTGCCTGACTTAACGCCATTTCCATGATTTCTTCGGTGATGCCTTCTATTTTAATGTCCATTTGTAAAGCGGTGATGCCATTATTGGTACCGGCAACTTTAAAGTCCATGTCACCAAGATGATCTTCATCACCCAAAATATCAGTTAAAACGGCAAACTTATCGCCCTCTTTCACCAAACCCATCGCTATACCGGCAATGGGTGACTTGATAGGAACACCTGCATCCATCAAGGCCATACTGCTACCACAAACTGACGCCATCGACGAAGAACCGTTAGATTCAGTGATCTCAGAAACGACACGCACTGCGTAAGGGAATTCCTCAACCGTTGGCATCATCGCTAGCACGCCGCGCTTGGCCAAACGACCATGACCCACTTCACGACGACCAACAAATCCAACGCGGCCAGCCTCGCCTACTGAGTAGCTAGGGAAATTGTAGTGAAACAAGAAGTTGTCTTTATAGCTGCCATGCAAGGCATCAATAATTTGCGAATCACGGATCGCGCCAAGCGTAGTCACAACCATTGCCTGCGTTTCACCGCGGGTAAATAAAGCCGAACCGTGCGCCTTAGGCAGCACACCTACCTGCATAGCGAGCCCCCTAACTGTTTTGTTATCGCGGCCATCAATACGAGGCTCGTGATTAACAATACGCTGGCGGACAATACTTTTTTCAATTTTACTGAACAGCTCTTTCACTTCATCAGCATCGATATCTTCACCAGAAAACTCGTCAACTGCGCGATCACGTAGAGCATTGACTGCCTCATAACGCTGAGATTTTTCAGTAATTTGATAAGCTTCGCCCAGTGATGCACTGACTGACGTGCTGAGTGAACTGTACAGATCTTGATTAATTGATGCAGCTTCCCACTCCCATACGGGCTTACCCGCATCGGCAACCAGCGATTTAATCGCTTCGATCACTACTTGCATTTCTTGGTGAGCAAATAAAACCGCACCCAGCATTTGATCTTCGGTCAGCTGATCGGCTTCAGACTCAACCATCAACACGGCGTCATCAGTACCGGCCACAACCATGTTCAGCTTGGAAGTTTCCAGCGTCTCGTAAGTAGGATTCAACAGATAGCCATCAGTATCAGAGTAACCTACTCGCGCGCCACCAATAGGGCCACTAAAAGGAATGCCTGAAATAGCTAATGCTGCCGAGGTGCCAATCATGGCAGGAATATCAGGGTCGATATGATTCTCAGCTGACATCACCGTACAGATAACCTGTACTTCGTTTTTAAACCCGTTAGGGAATAGAGGCCGGATAGGGCGATCGATAAGACGCGAGGTTAGCGTTTCTTTTTCAGAGGGTCGGGCTTCACGCTTGAAGAAACCACCGGGAATTTTGCCCGCTGCATACGTTCGCTCTTGATAATGCACTGAAAGCGGGAAAAAATCCTGCCCTGGCTTAGCTTTTTTAACACCAACAACGGTACATAGCACAACGGTATCGTCCATCGACACCAATACGGCCCCACTGGCCTGACGCGCAATACGACCGGTCTCTAATGTAACGGTGTGATCGCCGAACTTAAACTGTTTAGTAATAGGATTCATACGAAATCCTCCAAGTTAAATCATTAAAACAGCTAGCACCCATGCACTAGCTGCATTGAATAAGATTTCAAGTACCAGACATTCCCTGGCAAAGAAAAATGCTAGCGACGCAAACCAAGACGCTTAATTAGCTCGGCATAACGTGCTGTATCTTTACTTTTCAAATAATCGAGAAGCTTGCGACGCTGATTTACCATGCGAATCAAACCACGACGCGAGTGGTGATCTTTTTTATGACTACCAAAATGCCCTTGCAGGCTATTTATATTGGCTGTGAGTAACGCGACCTGAACTTCAGGAGATCCGGTATCGCCTTCTTCACGTTGGTAGTCAGTAACAATTGCTGCTTTTTCAGTTGGACTAAGAGCCATTTTCTTTTCCTCATAATGTGCAATTAAAAAGATTGGCCTACCCGTGCACATTTACAGGTAGGTCAATATTGGTTATTACTCTACGGCGGCAATCTCCACCACCCAAACTACTGCCGTTGCTAACTCGCCACTAAACGCTTTGGTGCGACTCGTCCACAATCATCTATTTCGCCTACACCAGCAAAATCACCGCTGGCCAGCATAATTTTCACCTGTCCCGCTGCCGGAGAACCAGGCACCTGAACTGGGTTACCGCGTAACAAATAGAAGCCGGTGCTTTCATTCAATGTCACCTGCGGCAAATGCGGCAGCGCGTCAGAGATTGAAATTAACCGTGTATCCAACGGCTCAAACACACAAGGCTGCTGGGTAAACTGGTTGTCGATAGCAAACTGCCGATCACACTCGGTCGGCTTGCAGTGCTCAAGCTGCGACAATGTCACCGCCTGCTCAATCCTAAATGAAGCCACTCCAGTGCGACGCAAGGCACTGATATAGCCACCAACACCCAACAAGCGACCTATTTCTTCAGCAAGGCTTCTAATATAAGTGCCTTTGGTTACCGTTAAACGAATATCAATTTCGGCTCCGCAATGTGCATCACTAGCTACACCCTGTTCAACACCGCCAGCAAATTTCACGCCGAAGCGATGCTCAAGCAACTCAATGTCAAAGACATTAATACGTCGCTCCGGCACATCAACCGTTACACCTTGGCGTGCCAACTTATATAAGCGCTGCCCTTGATGCTTAAGCGCAGAGTACATAGGTGGCGTTTGCCATTGCTCGCCCTGCAACGAATTGACCACATCGCTGATCTGCTCATACTGCAAGTGACTAGCATCGGCAACAAATGTCACCTCACCATCAGCATCGGCAGTATCACTAACCGCACCTAAAAAAATAGTCGCATCATAGGCCTTATCGGCATCGAGCAAATAGCGCGAAAATTTAGTCGCCTCACCAAAACAAATGGGTAGCAAACCCGTCGCTAAAGGATCAAGGCTACCGGTATGTCCGGCTTTATTCGCACAATACGTATACTTCACTTGCTGTAAAACGCTGTTTGAGCCTGCCCCAGACGGCTTATCTAACAATAATATACCGCTGAGTGCCCGGCCTTTGGGCTTCCTTCTAGACACTAATCAATCACGCCATTCAATGCAACAACCATGGCATTTAACCTATACGCCAAATTCATTTTTCTTGTGGTCCATCACTGGCCACAGCACTATCAATCAAATTTGATAGATATTCAGCCGTTCGCACACTCTGATCAAATACGAAATGTAACTTAGGCGTTGAACGCATACGACTTTTTGAAGCCATTTGCGTGCGTAAAAAACCTGCAGCACCATTCAGCACAGCAATGGGCTCGGCAGCCTGCTCGGTGTCATCAACGCCCAAAAAAGTCACGTAGACTTTGGCATGAGCGATATCGCGACTAACAGTAACCTCATTAATGATTGCGGTACCCACACGCGGGTCACGCAACTCTTGCTGCAGCAAGATCGACAGCTCTCGCTTAATGAAGTCTGCTACGCGATCACTGCGCTTATATTCTCTTGGCATGTATACAGCTAATTATGGCTAATAAAAAAAACAAGCACGCTACGGGCATCTAGCCTATAGCGATCGCTCTACCTCATGAATATCAAATACTTCAATTTTGTCGCCTTCTTTGACGTCAGTGTAGTCTTTGATGCCGATACCACACTCGGTACCGCTACGAACATCACTGACATCATCTTTAAAGCGGCGCAGTGAATCCAGTTCGCCCTCATGAATCACGACATTGTCGCGCAAGACACGAATAGGCTTATTGCGAAGCACCTGCCCTTCTACCACCATGCAACCTGCAACCAAGCCAAACTTAGGCGATTTAAATACATCGCGCACTTCAGCGGTACCCAAGATCTCTTCGCGTTTTTCTGGTGCCAACATACCCGAAAGAGCATCTTTAACATCGTCAAGCAAATTATAAATAATGCTGTAATAACGAATCTCTATGCTATCGCGCTCAGCCATGCTGCGCGCACTAGACTCGGCACGAACATTAAAACCAAAAACTACAGCAGTCGTTGCTGCGGCAAGGTTAATGTCAGCATCGGTTATGGCACCCACACCGCTAGATACGATATTAACCTGTACTTCTTCGTTGCCAATTTCAAGTAAGGCCGCACAAATAGCCTCGGTCGAGCCCCGCACATCTGACTTGACAATAACATTAAGCGTTTTTGTTTCGGCTTCGCCAAAGGCTGCAAAAATATTATCGAGGTTGGCTTTCTGATGACGCGCCATTTTCACGTCACGCGCTTTATCACGTCGATGCTCGGCAACTTCACGCGCTTTGCGCTCGTCTTGCACCACCAACACCTCATCACCCGCATTGGGCGTACCATCTAGGCCCAGAATTTCTACAGGAATTGATGGGCCTGCACTATCTATAAGTTCACGGCGCTCATTGCTCATGTTTCTGACACGACCAAACTGCGTGCCCGCTAAAACCATGTCGCCGTTACGTAATGTACCTTGTTGAACAAGAATAGAAGCGACGTTGCCACGGCCTTTATCAAGCCGCGACTCAACCACAATACCCTTGGCTGGCACATCAATAGGCGCTGTTAATTCCAACACCTCTGCCTGCAACGATAACGCCTCAAGTAGCTTATCAATGCCCTCGCCCGTTTGTGCCGATACAGGAATAAATTGTGTTTCACCGCCCCACTCCTCGGGCACTACTTCTTGCGCAACTAATTCATTTTTTACTCGCTCAAGATCAGCCGACTCCTTGTCGATTTTATTAATAGCGACCACCAAAGGTACTTCAGCTGCTCGCGCATGCTGAATAGCTTCAATGGTCTGCGGCATAACGCCATCGTCTGCTGCAACTACCAGCACAACGATATCGGTGCACTCCGCGCCGCGAGCACGCATAGACGTAAAAGCCGCGTGGCCTGGTGTATCTAAAAAGGTAACTGCACCGATCGAGGTAGGTACTTGATAAGCACCAATGTGCTGAGTAATGCCACCTGCCTCACCGCTGGCGACCGTCGACTCACGAATATAATCGAGCAACGAAGTCTTACCATGATCAACATGGCCCATAACGGTAACCACTGGTGGACGTGTCTGCACATTCTCAGCGTCCTCATCGATTGCAGCTGCAAGCGCATTCATCAACGCTTCTTCAGTAATGTCGTCGCTAACAATTCGATATTTATGCCCAAACTCTTCCACGACCAATATTGCCGTTTCTTGATCGATACTTTGATTAACATTAGTCATCACGCCAAGCTTCATCAGCTCACGAATGACCGCATTAGCCTTGACCGCCAACTGCTGTGCCAAATCGGTCACGGCAATGGTTTCGCCAAGCTCCACCTCATGAACAATTCGCTCAGTAGGCTGGACAAATTCTTGCTTATTAATTGCCTGCAAGACGCGGTTGGCGCCTATGCCACGAGAGCCCGAACCGTCTTGCAAAAATTCGTCTAAGCGCAGACCCTTGCCGCGACCTTTACCGCGCTGCTTAACCTGCTTGCGCGACTTACCTGGTTTTTTCTTAGGTTCATCGTCATCAGTTCTCAAGCCAGGCGCAGCTTTAAAGTGCTTAGGCCCTGCCGTTTTTTCTTTTTCGGCCTGATTAACTCGAGCCGCTGCTTCGGCTTTAACGCGAGCAGCTTCTTCAGCTTTATTTTTCACTACCGCATCGCGGCGTGCCTTCTCAGTAACTTCTTGCTCTTTACGCTTGGAAGCAGCTCGTCGACGCAACTCTTCAACGTCAAATGGATCAATACGACGCGTGGTCGGCGCCGCATCATCTGACTCACCCGACTGCGCTGCGCTGTTAGCAGCCTCGCCCTCGGCAGCGGCTAACGCTGCTGCCGCCGCATCGGCTGCCGCTTCAGCTGCCAAGGCTTCGTTTTCTAAATCTGCATCAGGTTCAAGCTCGAGATCCTCATCATCGCGCTTAACATAAGTGCGTTTTTTACGAACCTCAACGGCAACCGTTTTTTTACCTTGCGAGCCACTAGTTTTGACAGTCCCTATTGTGCGGCGTTTCAAGGTAATACGCTTCGGCGCCTCAGTACTAACCCCGTGGCTGCTTTTTAGATGCGTAAGTAAGCGCTGCTTGTCGTCATCCGACACAGGCTGCTCGCCCGAAGAGTGGTCGAGTCCAGCCTCTTTCATTTGCGCAAGCAAACGATCTACCGTGGCGCCGACTGTTTTAGCGAGTTGACTGACTGTCACTTCCGCCATGAACTTTTCTCCTAAACTGCTACAAACACATTAATGCTATGAACTAGATGTTTCTATACGACAACATTGACTATTGAGCTTCTTCTTCAGCAAACCACGGAGCACGCGCCGTCATAATTAATTTACCAGCACGCTCGCTATCTAGCTCCTCGATATCAATCAAATCTTCAATGGCCTGTTCAGCCAAGTCTTCCATGGTGACAATCCCTTTATTGGCCAATACAAAAGCCAAATGACGGTCCATGCCTTCCATGTTCAGTAAGTCTTCAGCCGGCTCACTACCTTCTAGTTTTTCTTCCGAGGCAATGGCCTGAGTCAACAACGCATCTTTGCCACGCGCTCTGAGCTCTTCTGCTATGTCTTGATCAAATCCTTCAATAGCCACCATTTCTTCAAGAGGCACATAAGCCACCTCCTCAACCGAAGTAAAGCCTTCTTCGGCGAGCACTAAGGCCACATCTTCATCGACGTCCAATGCTTTCATAAACATTTCAACGCGTGCGCCGGCCTCTTCTTCGCCTTTAACCGCTGCGTCTTCCGAACTCATTACGTTGAGTGTCCAACCAGTGAGCTGAGCTGCAAGGCGTACATTTTGACCACTGCGACCAATAGCTTGCGCTAGATTATCTTCGGCCACTGCAACATCCATCGAGTTAGTCTCTTCATCAACGATAAGTGACTCAACTTCGGCAGGGGACAAAGAATTAATGGCGAGCTGTGCCGGGTTGTCATCCCACAAAATAATATCGACTCGCTCGTTAGCCAATTCGCCCGATACTGCCTGAACTCTAGAACCACGCATACCTACGCATGCGCCAATAGGGTCGATACGCCCATCATTGGTTTTCACGGCAATTTTCGCGCGCGAGCCAGGATCGCGAGCTGCAGCTCGAATCTCAATAACCTCTTCGGAGATTTCTGGAACCTCGATTTTAAACAATTCAATTAACATTTGATTACAAGCGCGACTCAAAATAAGCTGCGGCCCGCGAGTATCTTCACGGATTTCTAACAAGATGGCTCTAACGCGATCACCAACCCGAAAGGCCTCACGCCCTACAAGCTCTTCACGCGGCATGTAGCCTTCGGCGTTATTACCCAAATCGACAATAACGGCATCGCGAGTAACTTTTTTAACCGAGCCATTAACCAGCTGGCCTTCATATGCGCGATACTCATCAACAATTTGCGCGCGCTCAGCCTCGCGCACACGCTGCACAATAACCTGCTTAGCGGTTTGTGCTGCAATGCGGCCAAACTCAATATTTTCAACTTGCTCACGATACACATCACCAATTTGCAGAGCCGGATCTTTTTCGGCGGCTTCTTCGGTAGTGAATTCAGTACCCAGAATCGAAAGGTGGTCATCAGGCATAACGGTCCAACGACGGAACGTCTCATAGTCACCCGTTTCACGATCAATCATGACCTCGATATCTGACTCTTCGTCATAACGCTTTTTAGTAGCGGTCGAAAGCGCCACCTCAATGGCCTCAAAGATGATCTCTCGATCAACACCCTTTTCGCTAGAAACTGCGTCTGCAACTAATAAAATTTCTTTGTTCATTTCTTTCCTCGATCGCTCCAAACCGAAACACCGATAGTTGTCATAACCGTTCGGCTAACATGACAGATAATGCAACCCGCCACACACTTAAAAAATTGACAGGGCGCAACAACCACGCCGCGCCAAATACCTATTTCTCATTACTCAAATTCAGGTAACAGCTGACCTTTCTCAATCAACTCATAAGGCAGAACATATTCAGTTTCGCCCTCAACAATAGCCAGCTCGCGATTATCAACATCAACTTGATTGATAACGCCCTTAATTTGCCGGCGCCCTTCATAGGGCATAGCCAGTTTTACTTTAACCGTGCTGCCGATAAAACCGGCATACTGCGGCAAATCAAAAAATGGCCGCGACATGCCTGGAGACGAAACTTCCAACCGGTAACCCGACTGAATCATATCTTCAGCATCAAGCAACACCGACAACTGCCGACTCACCTTTGCGCAATCATCAACATTTATGCCATTAGGCGAATCAATATAAATACGCAGCACGGAATTAACCGAGCCCGACTGATATTGCAGCCCCCAAAAATCCAGCCCAATGTCTTGCACCACGGGACGAACAATATCTTGTAAACGATCAACCAGTGCCACTACTTATCTACCGCCGCCTAACATTCGCTCTGTGCCGCACTGCTAAACATTTAACAGCTGAATTGCAAAAACAAAAAACCCCTGATGACAGGGGTTTTTATAAAAACTTTATGGCTTAACTCGCACCCGCAACACATTGATGTGTGCCATAAACTCTGCGGCGAATTTTACAATACCAGCGAACCACTGGATGCCATTGTAAACTCCGACTGTGCTATGAGTTATAGCTCGCATACGTTCATGTTCCTTAACGTATACGACCGTACCACCAATGCCTTGCGCAACTCTGTGCGTCTCAGGCTTTAACATCATTAATCACATAATGTTCGAGCGCCTTTCTTAGCCAAAATTACCCTAATAAAACAGCTGACCGTCGTGCTCAGCTCCCGCTGCCTATCGAACCGGCTAAAACGGGTCTGCATTATAGGGATGCGCCTTAAACAGGTCAACCAGACTTGCCAGGCCATGCTGTAGGGTATTTACATCTAAAGACCGAATACAAACTAATCATCTCGAGAATAAACAACACCACCATAGTCGGCATGAGTAGCGAGCCTCACAAGAACCTTAAATTGAGCTGGAGTGCAGGATAGTAAAGCTCATTAAAGTAAAGCGAGCGGCCACTAAATGAGTGCGGTATTTTTAACCCATTGAAATATATCAGTAAAAATATAATCCACTGCCAGCTCTCGCGAAACAGTTAATCGCCAAAAAAAAGCCCCGCATGAGCAGGGCTTTTTAATAGAGACTCAGCGAACTTAGAGTTAGTTAGTACCGAACAAGACTCCCTGAGCAGCACTGGCAACAGCACCCTCAGCACCCTCAACTAAACGCAATAATAAGCCATCAGCCGAATAAAAGCCTTCGAGCTCAAGATTTGAGCCTGTAAAGGCGATCGTCAGCCGACCATTATCCGCAACGACAACTGAATCCGAGACCAGCGAACCTAGCGCCACAGTACCCGGCGCTGGCGCTGGCAAGTCATTACTGGCATCAGCGAAGTCAGCTGCGATACTCGCAATATTACCTGCCAATGTCGCAACACCAGCCGCAAATGAAAGCGTTGCGCCTTGGTAGGTCAGCATATTGACACCCGATGTTGACGTTTCAATCACCACCCCTTGCAGATTGTATGACTGACCATTGAGGTCTGCCACTACCACACCGCTATCTAGCTGCACCGCATAACCGCGCTGCAAAATAGCTGAATTGCCAACTGCTTCAGGCGTATAGCCCGCCAGCGTCAACAATTCCAGATCGTTGGCAGCAAAGCCCGTAATCGTAATCGTGCCGCCGCTAGCGGTCACCGCAATTTCACCACTCCCTGCCCCATTAACAGCAATCCCCGTAATGTCCGATCCAACCGCACTCCCCGCTAAGGCGCCCGAAACACTGCCCACTGCACTACTCACAGAGCTAATATTTGCCTGACTGATCGCACCCAGACCATCGGTAATAGTAAGTTCGCTGACGCTGCTGTTCAACTTCATCAGGGCCGTTTGGGTGACGCTACTATAATCAGCCGAAAATTCTACCAAGCCATAATCCAAGCCTGTAAGATCAGCTACTGTGAGATTTTCAGGCTCGGGCGAGTATACACTCAAGCCCTGCGCAAGGAAGCCACCACTGGCCGAACAATTGGCTGAAGCCACAAGGTTTTCTGCAATCGCACCCGCTCCGGAGTTACCACCGGCGATAAAACCGCACACAAATGCCCCCTCGGGCGGCTGAGGGTCAAGCTCGACAGCAGGCACCACACTGGCATCTAAAAAGACCAAGCCTGTTGAATTACCACAGTAAAATTCCGGAGCGCCCCCGCTGCCACTGGTACTAGTCGCAACTAGGTCAGCTATTGCCGTATCCAGCGTTGGCTGATCAGTAAATGCACCCAAAATAATATCGGTAGCACACGCGCCCCCACTACTAACCGGATACAAACCTACTTCAAATTGCTTCGTCCCTACAAAGCTTTGGCCAAAAGGCGCATAAACAGTACCCCCTAAACCATACGACAAGTCGGTTTCTACATCGATAACGGCGTCAGCACCCGCGTCATACTCGGCGTCGACGTTGTACTGTGCAAAATCAAGAGCAAGCGCTCCGGATGAAAGTATTGCATTAACCGTTTCAGGATCATCATTAGCAACAGGGCCTTCCGTAATGGGGCCTGCTACTTGAGCGGTAGTGCAGTCAACTCCGGCCGTACAGCCGTCACCCAGTGCAAACTCAGCCAGCACTTCGTCAAATACATGAGCTAAAGCAAACGTACCGTCGCCCTCACCATCATCACCTAGATCTAGCGCATTAACGCCGGCGCCAGCCGCAGCGGCAGCAGACACAGCGGTCGAGTTATTACTTACAGTTACAAAACTAAATTCATCTTGACTAGCTGAAGCAAAAAATCCCGATGCATAAGTATCAGCGTGATAATTAGCTACAACATCATTGGGCCTTGGATCAGCATTGTCGCCAATACTGTCGCCATCACTATCTGCAGACTCTGCAGGATCATCAGGGAAAGCATCGCCATTATCGCCTACACCGTCGCCATCACTATCGACCGTTTCTGTATCGTCATTAGGAAAGGCATCGGCGCTATCACCAACACCGTCGCCATCACTATCGGCCGTTTCTGTAGGGTCATTTGGGAAAGCATCCGCGTTATCGCCAACGCCATCTTCATCGCTATCGACTGACTCAGTCGCATCATTCGGAAAGGCATCAGCATTATCACCAACACCATCGCCATCACTATCGACCGTTTCTGTAGCGTCATTAGGAAAGGCATCGGCGTTATCACCCACGCCATCTTCATCGCTATCGGCAGACTCATTAGCATCATTTGGGAAAGCATCGCCGTTGTCGCCAACACCGTCACCGTCACCATCAACCGTTTCTGTAGCATCGTTAGGAAAGGCATCAGCGTTATCACCCACACCATCTTCATCGCTATCGGCGGACTCACTGGGATCATTCGGGAAGGCATCGGTATTGTCACCAACACCATCTCCATCGCTATCAACGGTTCCGTCGGGATCTTGCGGAAGATCATCAACGTCATTAGGAACGCCATCTTGATCAGAATCGGGGGAAGAGGCATCATCAAACTCAACGCCCTGCTCTAAAGGAACATTGAGGCCAGTTGACTCAGTCTCAAGCAAGGTTTTAATAGCGTCCGCTGTTACCCAATTAGCGTTATCATTGATAGCGGCAAATACAGCATCGGTTGCTGCATCATCCATCACGCCATCCGCAATGTCAGCGGTTATTGCTTGCATCAATGCAGCAGTATCTTGCCCAGAGGCTGCTGCCGCTGCGGCTATTGCATTAACAAACGTCTCAATAGCGAGTCGATACTGGCCTACATCCTCTTGCAACCCTTGCGTTTCCTCTTCTTGCAGCGAGCGCGGTGCCGTAACTTCATCAAGGATGGGTGAGGTAGTGAAAATATCAATGGTTGAAGCCATGCCAAAACCAAACAAGTTTTTAACGGCTCGCTGGGCGTTATTAAGCTCGCCCAACACGCCCAGTTCAGTTAGCTCATTGTTTGCCGTTGCAACTTCAATAGCCTGACCCAACGCCAAGCTTGTTAGGGGCGTGGCATAGTGACGGCGGAAAAGATCGTAACTGCTATTGGCGGGGTTAAAAACAGGCTCGTAGATATCGAGGTCTCGAATCACCGTAACTACTTGGGTGACCACTGGGGCCTCGCCGGTTGTGAGGTCGATTGTATTAGCATCAGCCGTCACCACCAGCACCAAAGCATCCAGCACGCTGGTAATACTCAGGGTCAAGTTGTCGATTGCTCCTGTCGAGGCGTCCGATCGCACAGGCGCGTCGGACAACAATAGCGAAGTACTGTTTTCACCGTTAATAATGTAATCGGCAAGCGTAAACACTTCGACTTGAGCGTTGAGCAACGGGCCGTCGACGCCCATTGCATTAATCACTACAGGTTCTGCAGGCTCATCCTGTCCGTCGGACCCTCCACCACAAGCCGTTAAAACAACTGCAAACAAACTCGCACAGAACCACTTGCCAAGCGACGGTAAATGCATAATAAAAGTACTCTTAAATTGATAATGGCGGTTTAACGTTTTCAATCACTCTCAATTGCACACAAACCACGCTGCGGGCTATTGCTTTGTATAACAAAAAGCCACTTCGGGTAGACCCAAAGCAGCAGTTCCGGAGGCTGGATAAACGCACTAAATAGTGCAACCGTTAATTTTTTTGATACGCCGAATCATTGACGATTCAAAACGGTACGTCAACCCGCCCTACCGTATTTTTACCCCGTCACAACCACTTACCCAGAAACGTCATTCAACAAGATGTGACCATCTGCCCAATAAGCCTCGCCGCCAAGCTCCTACATTAAGGCTCTGCACCTAACCGCCCCAGCAACAGGCCGCCTAAGCCAGGCATTGCTGGAGGACCACGATCAATGCGAAAAAGGAAAAACTGCAGAGTCAGCCATGCAAACTCGAGTTCCAAACACATCGAGCGGTCGACCGAGTAGAGCGGAGAGGAATAACAGAGGCAGAGCTGACAGGTTGCATTCGCAGCAGCGGCGACAAGTGCAGCCGATGGCTTCTTACGCGAGAGAATCAAACCCTGCAAAAAGATGGTGCCGAAGGCGGGACTTGAACCCGCACGAGCATAGCTCACTACCCCCTCAAGATAGCGTGTCTACCAATTCCACCACTTCGGCTAAATCAACTGCTGACCCACAAGGCACCTTAACAGCGCTTACCGGTCATTATTTTTTAAAATCTTTTACTGCGGGATAGAATCCACAACGTCGACAGCCTGAGCGTCGTCGGGAATACCAATATCAGAGAGATCAACCGCGGCGTTCGGCTCATATGCCCCAGACTCAGGCAATTGATCAAGCTGAGCCTCAAGCGCAGCCTGCGCGTCATTAGCGGCAGCATCGGCTTCAAGAGCCGATTCCGAGAATAAATCATCAACCGCGCTCACGCTACTGGCCTTTTGCTTGGCAATGATAGCCAAACCAAAACTGGTGACGAAAAAGGTAACCGCAAGAATCGCCGTAGCACGAGTCAGCACGCTGCCACCACCCGCCGCACCAAACAACGTTTGACTGCCGCCACCGCCAAATGAGGCGCCCATATCTGCGCCTTTACCTTGCTGAAGCAACACCAAACCAATAATACTTAGTGCCACCAACACATGAACTACAATAACAATTTGCTCGATCACTGACTTACGCCTTCCGCTTTGTTTAACTCACTGTTTTAATTATTTCGCCGCAACCTGCCTCGAACTCCGACCCGCTGTTTAACAATTCGGCAAAAACTTATTTATACCTAAACCCTTTACTGGCATTGCGGCGCATTAAATATCGTCGCTTCTTAACATCGCCTAGCAACCGCCAGCAATAGCCAAAAACTTATCGAGCTCCAATGAGGCGCCGCCCACTAAGGCGCCATCAACATCGGGCAACTCTAACAAACTCGCTGCATTATCGGGCGTTACGCTACCCCCATAAAGCACCCGCGTTGCCACTGAGTTAATAAACGGCGCGGCGACTGCTCGAATATGCGCGTGCATACTCTGCACCTGCTCGGGACTGGCCGTATTACCCGTACCCACCGCCCATATCGGCTCATAAGCCAATATAACAGCCGACTCAACCGACGGCGCTAAACGTGACAACACCTCAGTGACTTGCCGGCCAACAAATTTGCCGTGCTCACCACCCTCTCTGACCAACGAACTTTCACCAACGCAGATAATGGGCGTCATGCCAACCTCTAACAACCGGTTGGCTTTTTGGGCAACCATTTCGCTCGTTTCACCGAACAATGCCCGTCGCTCAGAATGGCCCACAATACCGTAACATGCACCCAACTCTTGCAGCATACTGGCCGACACCTCGCCCGTATAAGCGCCACTAAATTGCGCTGCAACATTTTGCCCGCCAACACCAACCTTGGAGTGGTGGGCGCTCGCAGCGCCGGCCAAGCAATCAATATGCGTTGCCGGCGGACAAATCACCAGCTCAACAGAACCCTTATAATCGGCTAAGCCACTGGCAAATTGATGGCACAAAACCGTCGTGCCGTTGAGCTTCCAGTTACCCACCACAATCTGTTTACGCATGTGTTTGCCTGCACACTACCCGTTATTTAAACCTCGACCCATGCAAAAAACGCAAAAGATACATGGGCATACAGCAACGATGACGTGGCAAAAAAGCCCGCAATCGCAATCTATGTCTAGGCCCAGCCAAAAAGGGCGGCAATCTTACCTAAGCGCCCAAAAACATACAAGCCAATGACTGCCGATAACGGCTCAGGGACAAAAAAGCCCACTTCAATGCCCGCTCGAGCAGACTCAATCACTCGCCATCTAGCTCAACTTATGCTCGGCCATAATTTAACCAACTAAATGACCCACTTTTTCCGCCAAATCGGTAGCCAGCCGATGCACTTGCACTTGATCACGCCCCTCCACCATTACTCGAATGAGTGGCTCGGTGCCCGAGGGCCGCAGCAGCACTCGACCTTCATCGCCTAAAATCTTTTCGGTCTCACGCACAGCTTCGTTAATGCCAGGATCCGCATCGAGATCAACACTCCGCATGCGCCGCACATTAATCATCACCTGCGGAAACATTGTCATGCCGCTGACTAGCGATGACAGGCTCTCACCACCGGAGACCACAGCGAACAATACTTTTAGAGCCGCCACTACACCATCACCGGTACTGGTTACATCGGAACAAATAATATGACCCGAACTTTCACCGCCTAACAACCAATTGTTTTCGCGCATCAATTCTTTTACGTAGCGGTCTCCCACTCGAGCCCTAACAAATGGAACCTCGAGATCACGCAAAGCCAACTCGAAACCAAAGTTAGACATCAACGTACCAACCACCCCAGAGCAACTACCCTTCGTACGAATACGGTCGCAGGCAATAACATAAAGAATAGCGTCCCCATCTAACGTATTACCTTGCTCGTCAACAAATAAAACTCGATCACCATCACCATCGAAGGCAACGCCAATATCGGCCTTGCACTCTAATACTTTAGCTGACAGCGCCTCAGGACATGTAGAACCCACCGCTTCATTAATATTTAACCCATCAGGAGTCGCGCCAATAGTTATTACTTCGGCGCCCAACTCTGTCAACACACTGGGTGCCACATGATAGGTAGCGCCGTTAGCGCAATCGACCACAACCTTCAAACCAGCCAAAGTAAAGCCCGTAGGCACAGTACTTTTACAAAACTCTATATAGCGACCGCTAGCATCTTCAACGCGCCGCACTTTGCCCAACGCTGATGACTCAACCATCTCCATCGGCTTTTCAAGCTCAGCCTCAATAGCGTACTCAATATCATCAGGTAGCTTTTGCCCGTCGGCCGAAAAAAACTTGATACCATTATCATAAAAGGGATTGTGCGAAGCACTAATCACAATACCCGCAGTACAGTGAAATGTTCGTGTTAAATATGCAATAGCCGGCGTAGGCATGGGGCCTATCAGTAACACATTCGCGCCAGCGGCAACTAAACCCGCCTCGAGGGCAGATTCAAACATATAGCCAGAAATGCGTGTATCCTTACCAATAATCACACGCGGAACTTCACTACCGCGGCTACCAAGGCGCGAAAAAACTCTACCTACCGCCCAACCAAGCTTTAACATAAATTCAGGGTTGATAACGCCTTCGCCAACTTTCCCGCGAATACCGTCTGTACCAAAATACTTTTTACTCATAAGATTAACGTGCCATTTTTAAAATAGTTTTTCAAATTTAATAGCCGCTTCTAACGATGGGCATTAACTGGCACACTTAACAGCGTAAGCCATCTTCACCGCATCGACCGTAGCCGCCACGTCATGCGTACGAACAACATGCGCACCGCGCATAACGGCAATACTCGCCAGAGCAACTCCCCCGTGCAGCCTCTCAGCCACAGGCTTGTCGAGAACCTGGCCAATCATAGATTTGCGCGACATCCCCACAAGGATTTTACACTGTAAAGAGTCTAGCTGATCAAGGTGAGCTAGCAATTGCAGATTGTGCGGCAATAATTTGCCAAAGCCAAAGCCGGGGTCAATCATGATTTGCTCGCGCTGCGCACCGGCCGCACACAATACTGCAATTCGCTGATCCAGAAAATCTGTCACTTCCTCAACAACATTACTGTACTGCGGATCGGCTTGCATGGTACTTGGCTCGCCAAGCATATGCATGAGACATAGCGGCAGGCGAGATGCCACAGCCGCCTCAAGCGCGCCATCGCACTGAAAACTGCGCACATCGTTAAGCAAACCAGCGCCCGCGGCAGCCGCAGCGCGCATAACCGCTGCGGTACTAGTATCAACGGAAATCACACAATCAAGCTCGGCTGCTATTTTTTCAACCAGAGGTATAACGCGATCAAGCTCCTGCTGCTCAGAGACTGGTTTCGCGCCAGGACGCGTCGACTCGCCGCCCACATCAATAATTATCGCACCTTCATCAACCATATCGCGAGCGGCCACTAAGGCGACATCGAGGTTGAGACCAGAGGAGTTTGCCGATGCGGCAGTTGATGAACGAAAGTAGCGGCCGCCATCTGAAAAAGAATCGGGCGTGACGTTGAGCACCCCCATAACAAGAGGCGCATCACCAATCTGCCATTTCGTACCGAAAGGGGAACTAAGCTTCACATTTTAATCCAAAGCAAGAAGGGATCATGCGACCACAATTATTAGGCATAAGAAAAAGGCGGCCATGGTGCGCCGCCTTTTTACCTAGTGCTCGCCGGCCGGACCACCGATGGGCGGTGTCTTACCAGAGCTTGATGGCCCCGTTTGATCGGGCTTATCACTCACACTTTTCTCCGCATTCACGATATCCTCCCCACCACCGGGCTCATCGTCATCGGTCCAGTTCGCTGGCTTGCGCGGAATGATGCCCGTCATGATATCTTCAATTTGATCGGCATCTATCGTTTCGTATTTCATCAGCGCGTCAGCCATTTTGTCGAGCTTGCCGCGATTTTCTTGCAACAAAGCTTCCGCTCTGACGTAGCACTCATCGATAATACGACGCACTTCTTCGTCAATACTATTGCGCGTGTTTGCCGACACATGACTTGCACTCGAACCTGCCGACTTACCCAGAAAAACTTCTTCTTGGTTTTCTTCATATAACAAGGGACCCATTTTATCGGAGAGGCCCCACTTAGTAACCATGTTACGCGCCATTTCGGTAGCGCGCTGAATGTCGTTAGAAGCGCCAGTAGTTACGCCGTCTTTGCCGTTGATAATTTCTTCGGCGATGCGACCACCAAACAAAGAACAAATTTGGCTAAGGATATGCTGTTTACTGTGGCTATAACGGTCCTCCTCAGGCAGAAACATCGTGACACCCAAAGCACGACCGCGCGGAATAATACTCACTTTATAAACCGGATCATGGTCTGGAACCAAACGCCCAACAATGGCATGACCAGCTTCGTGGTAAGCCGTATTGAGCTTTTCTTTGTCCGACATCACCATTGATTTGCGCTCAGCGCCCATCATAATTTTATCTTTGGCTAATTCAAACTGCTCCATAGTCACCAACTGGACACCAGCGCGAGCGGCGAACAGTGCGGCCTCATTGACCAAATTAGCTAAATCGGCACCTGAAAAGCCTGGCGTACCACGCGCAATAACCGATGGCTTTACGTCTTCACCAATAGGCACTTTACGCATGTGCACTTTAAGAATTTGCTCACGGCCACGCAGATCTGGCAAACCGACTACTACCTGCCGGTCAAAACGTCCAGGCCGCAACAGCGCAGGGTCCAGCACGTCGGGTCGGTTGGTTGCTGCAATAACGATGACACCATCGTTACCATCAAAGCCATCCATCTCAACCAATAATTGGTTGAGCGTTTGCTCACGCTCATCATGCCCACCGCCGAGTCCTGCGCCACGATGACGGCCCACAGCATCGATCTCGTCGATAAAAATAATACACGGCGCTTGCTTTTTCGCTTGCTCAAACATATCGCGCACACGTGATGCGCCAACGCCAACAAACATTTCAACAAAGTCCGAACCGGAGATGGAAAAGAAAGGCACCTTGGCCTCACCCGCTATAGCCTTGGCCAATAAAGTTTTACCTGTGCCAGGCTGACCTACCATGAGGACACCACGCGGAATACGACCACCCAGCTTTTGAAACTTGCTGGGGTCACGTAAAAAATCAACCAGCTCTTTGACTTCTTCTTTGGCTTCGTCACAACCGGCCACATCAGCAAAGGTGGTTTTAATCTGATCTTCACCTAACAGTCGCGCCTTACTTTTGCCAAAGGCCATAGGGCCGCCGCGACCGCCACCACCACCCTGCATTTGCCGCATAAAAAACATGAACACAGCAATAATGATGAGGATAGGAAAACAAGCGACCAGCAACTGACGCCACAAGCTTTGCTGCTCCGGCTCACGGCCTTCAATCTGCACGCTGTGGTCCAGCAAGTCGCCCATTAACTGCGGATCTTCCATGTAAGGTCTAATGGTTTTAAAACGCGTGCCGTCAACGCGCTCACCAAGAATAGTCAAACCCTCGGTTTCAATTTTCCTTACTTGGTCAGTCTGCACCTCAGTAAGAAAATCCGAGTACGAAAGATTCTTAGTTTGCTCAGGGCTATTTACATTTTGAAACACTGTGAGCAAAATAACTGCAATGATGACCCACAATATTAAATTCTTCACCATATCATTCAACGTGCTAACCCCTTGGACATATTTTAATAAACAATTTGAAGCCCATGCAGCTCACACAGGACTCAACTCAAGACAACGTCAACGGCGGCTAAACCAGCCCAGCCTCAAACGCAGCTAATAAACCAAACTTCATACTTATAAATCTGTACCCAGTATAAATCGATAGACGACTTATAACCTTAGCTTAATCACTATTTTCGGCCAAATTAAACGCCGGCCAAGCTAATAGTGTACGGCTTTCAACCTACATCGAGTTCAATTAAAGCCTTTACCTACTAAATACACCTCACGCGAACGAGGTCGCGAAGCCGCTGGTTTACGTGTGACCACCTTACTAAAATACTTACGCATCTCGACAATGTATTGGTCAAATCCCTCGCCTTGAAAGACCTTGCACACAAAGCCGCCACCAGGCTTGAGGACTTTGACGGCTAAATCGAGCGCGAGTTCAGCCAAATGCATGGCGCGCGGCTGATCAACACCCCGAGTACCACTTAAGTTGGGGGCCATATCTGAAATAACAAGGTCTGCGCGCGCATTAGCCAACATAGCCATCAAAGTGTCAAAAACCTCATCTTCGGTGAAATCGCCCTGTAAAAACTCTACATCGGCTAAATTATCCATCGGCAAAATATCAGTGGCAATCAGTCGACCACGCTCGCCAACCATTGGCCCAATAATTTGCGACCACCCCCCCGGAGCAGCGCCTAAGTCAATGATCGTATGGCCCTTTTTGATAAGCCTGTCTTTTTCGTTAATTTCAATGAGTTTAAATGCGGCACGCGAGCGATAGCCCTGTCGCTGGGCTTCTTTGACATAATAATCATTAAAATGCTCTTGCAACCAGCGACCGCTAGCTTTTGATCTGTTCTTTGTCATCGCAGAGAAAATACTTACCCATTAAACAAAAAGAAATACCGCTATATAAAAGCGCGGCGCGCGGCGCATGGCGCTAGAATACCGCCAGAAACATTGAACGCCTCAATAACCACACTTTTATTTGGGCCCAATTCAACGCTTTTGCCCACAAGCGAATTTTACGGCTGAAACCCTCACAATGACACTTAGTAACGATAGAAAAAAACATCTCAGGCAAATCGGCCACGATTTAAAGCCAGTGCTCACTATTGGCGATAAAGGTCTCACCGCTACGGTGCTAAGCGAACTGCACCGCGCCCTGGAGGATCATGAGCTAATTAAAATTAAAATGCGTGTGGACGACAAATCGGCTACCCGCACAGAACTACTGGCAGCGAGCCATGCTGAACTGGTTCAAGCCATTGGAGGCGTACTGTTAATCTACCGAGCAGCGAAAAAACCCGACCCTAAGTTATCTAATTTGTTGCGCAGTAAGTAGCATCTAAACAATAAGCACGAAACAAACCAGCCGCAGGACATCGTCACTGCGGCTGGTTGTCAAAGCAATATATCTTAGGTAACTATACGGCAAGTTGGAGGGGGCGCATAGCGCCCCCTCCTGCCAGAAGACATGCAGTCCTTGCCTATCCTATCCTTGGATCTGGTGGGCAACTTGCCCACACCTCCCTGGCAATGTGTTCTTCCTGAACACGATTCAAATCATACAATAGCAGCCTTTAATGGCAAGCATTTTTTGGTAATTATTGGCTTTTCTGAATTTTTCGCTCATTTTTCAATCAACTTACATGCTCGCGATAAAAAAGGCCCCGCAATAGTGCAGGGCCTTTTTTGTGTGGGCTAAAGCAAGCCAATTAAACTTACTGCACGGAAGGGATGCCCCAAACAATACCTTGGGCAAAGCCGCTTTGATCGTCAAGGAAGGAAGTTCCGGCCTCATTCAGAATATCAGAGTAGAGCTGATCGTTACCCAAATCATTGCGAGCACGCTCACTTACCTTCGTCAGCGCGCCTGAATCACCCACGATGATGAAGCCACAACTTGGGTTGTTAGTGGGCTGCGGGTCAATTACTGTGGGCGGAGCACCATTCGGGTTGAGCTGGACAAACTCCACCGCGGCAGGATCACCACAATAAAAATTGGTTGTCGCAGGGCCAGCTCCGCCACCCACGGCAGCAATCGGCGTTTCGATAAAGCGCAACAATAGACCTTTACCCTTCACAAAGAAACCTTCCAGCTCGACACTCAGCGGCGTTTCATCACCCGATATGTAACTACCCATGTCAATACGCCCAAGCTGACCATTCGTTATCGTCACGGGTCGATTCACTCCATCGGAAGACTGCTGTGCATTGCGTGCTGCAATGGCCACAGTGGGTAATACCGTATCGGGCTCGCTGTAATCACTGGTGCTGATTGACGAGCCACCGAAGTTTAGTGTGGCTTTAATTGATCCACCCACATCAGTAAAGCTAAGCTCAGCGCTATTTAATGAGCCAGCAGCAAGGCTGTTTAATGCAGGATTTATGAAGAGCCCCTGCAGGGCATAAGGCGACCCCGCCAGCAGATCGGCTTGGGTAGCTGTCGTATCCAGCTTCACACCAAAACCACGCAAGTTATCAGCCGATACTGCAATCAACTCACCATCGGCATCTGTCATTGCTCTGAGATCAGTGCCCGTTATAGTGACCGCGCCGTCAAGCGACACTGAATAGCCTGCCGGCGTTAGCTGCGGCTCGGAGTATTTAACAGACCCTTCACCGGCAGAGCCCTGCCCAACTACTGCATCAAATTGATTCACGCCCACACTAGCTGGCGTGACCACGCCTGTCCCATCAAACGCCATGGTGTAAATACGAGACTGCGTAGCAACCAAAGCTGCACTCACCGCACTATCATAAGTAATACGCAAGTCAACAAACCCATAGCTACCATTCAGATCAGTACTGTCATGAGACGCATCGGTGTAAAGTAATGTAGTCAGGCC
>Ga0209504_1000222_pt1 | contig 54094 bp, 48 predicted proteins | sample COGITO_mtgs_1005_FD_184791 | JGI IMG/M metagenome (GOLD analysis project Ga0209504, IMG submission 184791) | Pelagic marine microbial communities from North Sea - COGITO_mtgs_100511 (SPAdes) (version 2) | ecosystem: Environmental > Aquatic > Marine > Epipelagic ... | reverse complement strand
CCCAACACCCAGAACCATGTGCCGGTTTATGTGTGACGTTATAGTTAAGCTCCAAACTCACCGGCCTTTTTTGTCAAAAGACGCCAGTTAGAATTTAGGCGCGCAATTAAACCATAACTAGCTAGTGATCTCAAGCTGAAACAGTCCGTTGTTAGCATGTGATTCATAATAATTGCGCTTTTGAAGACTATTCACACCTCAACAGCCCATCAATTGATAATTATCAAATTACCCAGTAGCGCATAACCCGAGTTGCGCTTATTCTTTAGGGTAAGCTCAGTGCAATCAAAGCCTACCAATTTGCGTCGTAAACGGCTCATAAAAGCTTCTAGAGTATTCTGCCGAGCATGATCTAAATCAATACTCATCACTTCCATAATTTCGTAATACTCTGCCACAGTTGGACTTCTCAGAGCTAAAAATGACAACACCCTAGCTTCATTAGCCGTTAAAAGCACATATTCGCCTTTATGGGCAAGCTTATGGGTTTGCATATTCAGGCTTAACTGCCCAGATACCAACTGCGCCGATGATTCATTAGCGCCAAAAATACCCGACAGGCAGGCCAACAAAGCCTCAGGTTTAAAAGGCTTGGGTAAATACACCATCGCCCCCGATTCATAACCCAACATGAGGTCCTCATTTCTACTCAAAACGCTCATCATAATCACTCGCAGACCGGGCAACGTTCGCAAATAACGCTTTGCGATGCTATACCCTGTCTCGCCAGGCAATTGCACATCCAGCAACAAAAGATCGGGGGCATCACTATTTCCTTGCTCGTCCATGTCTTGTGGATCTGCAAACCAAGTGACTCGATAACCTTCCTCCTTCAAACGAAACATAATGGCTTTTCCAAGGTCAGGGTCGTCTTCACAAATATAGATTAACGGGGTGGTCATCACTTGAGTCTCACTATTGCCGAAAATACACCCTCATTCCACGCTAACGAGAGGGCATATTTATTAGCCTCACAGAGATTTTTTACAATCCATAAACCGAGACCTGTGCCACGGATGCCCTTGGAATTTGGGCCCCGAAAGTATTTATCAGTTAATTCATCAATATTGGACTGAAGTAAGTCGTCAGTCTCATTTTCAATAATTACACATAATCCATTCGTTTTATCTGACCCCACTAATTTTACTTTTATACTCGCATCGTTCGCATACTTTCTCGCATTAGTTAGCAGGTCATGCACAATAACTTCTAAGGCTAACTTATTACCCACAAAGTCAATACAACCATTAGAAGTGAGATCTAACAATCGCTCATCATTATGCAATAATGCCGAAGCGTGCCATTGGTCCTGAATCAATTCAGTGAAAAAAACCTCTTCAGAGCTGACAAAATCAGTGCCAACCCTTCCCATAAGCTCGACTTTGTCGACCACATGCTGAATGTGAGTTAATTGGGCATCCATTTTGTTTCGCAAATCAGAGCCCCCTACGGTAAATCTGAGTGTGGTTAGGGGTGTTTTTATTTCATGAGACAGCATAGAAAGAAAAGCCGACTGCTCCACCAAATCACGCGCAAGTTTTTCATTCGTTAGATGAATGATGGCCGCTTTCTTGGCCATATTTTGCTGACGACGTTGCAAAATTAGTGTGCGCATCCAAAGCACCTGGCCCATCATAATAATGGTCACCAATGAATAAAAATAAATACCATTAGTTTGAAGGCCGGGGCCAAAGCCTAAACGAGACACACCGGCCAAAACTACAAGCGACATAAAAAACATATAGGGGTTTTTGATTTTTTCAAAAATCAATCCCTGCAAGTGATCTTTTGGCCTGTACCAGGGCACCAACACGATCAAAATAACACCACAAATAACGGTCAGCCCAGCGGCAATAATTAAGGACAGCCTTTGATCACCAAAAAAATAGAATATAAGGTTTATAAAGCTTAACAGCACAACCGCCAAGCAGAACCCCGAAAGCCACGGGATGGTTTTCATATTGCGCAGCAATACCCAATGAAAACCAGCGCCTGTGATAACGACAATGATGACAACTGCACCTAATAAACGGCCATTCAAAGGGTTGAGGTGAGGCCAAATACTGGGGATAAAATGGCTCACACTTAGTAATAGCAAAAACCACACGAGCTGGTGTACTGCAAATGCTAAAAACAGAACTTGCTTAAGCCACATTCCTGCAACCAAAGCTAAACCTGCTGCTAATAAAATTATAGTCAGCACAGCGCCCTTTAGAGCTAAGCCCCATGTATGCTGACTGGCAACCTGCTCAGTAGAAGGATAGCTTAAACGCACATTTAGATTTTGAATCGCTTTAGCATTTAATTGGGCAGTCGCTGCCGCATTGGGCACGTCAAAAATCAATCGATCAATATCATAATGATGATCAAGGGTTTTTGCAGCGACACCGCCCCCTTTTATTTGCTGATTAATAAGCTGTCCATTTTGATCAAAGAACTCGACAGCGACGCGCTCTAAATAGACAGGGCTCACACTAATATGCTGCACATCAATTGAAGATTTAAACGAAAGTTTAAAAGTGACACTTTGTCTAATAGAACCTGCCGCAACTCGATGCCCAGGCTGCCAAAGTGGAGCGTCGTCAGGTGCTTTTATGCCTGGATCATGGAGCACCCAAGAAGCTTTCACTCCACGCGTATCTATAGTCTTATTTTGCGTCAGTTGTTGCGCAGCTACAATTAGGCACAGCAACATAAAAATGACTAAAAGTGGTTTTATTTGTGTGTAGTAACGTTTCAATTCCACGATCCAACCTCTTTAACCTAAGGATAATACTGCTAACCCTTCACTAATACGCATTCACTCACCTACTCAGATTTGTATACTAAGTCATATTAAAAAAAGTCGCATTCACTAGCGCTAAAAAAGTCCTCTCAGATTATTATTGAGGCAGTGAGTTGGATTGAATGGCAGATTAAAAATGTGAGGCCTAAGCAAGGAAATAGGCCATGCACTTTTGGGTGTGGGTGCCCTAGCGATGTGTTTGTAAGTTGAAACAGTGGATTAATATTTAACTGGCTTTTGGTGGTCCTATCATGAAGCCATTTCCAGTGGCTGGGCATATCGAATCATGGCATCTTTTGAAGATAAGGAGGCTGACTTTTGTGCGACTATGCTTGCTAGGGTAATCTCGTCGTTGATACCAAAAAACATAAACCTAAGGCTTGTTACTATATTTCGTCCATCCATGTGCCTGCGCATATGGTCTATTTCTGCATTGGCCTTGACTATAAATCCATCAATAGTGAGCTCAATGTGCCTGATGGCTTTACCCACCTGTATATCATTAAAATTAGCTTGTGGAATAAATACCGAGGCTCCATCACTCGATAGGTAGGCAACTTCAACGTTTTGCCCCTTAATGGTCATATTAATTTTTCTATCCCGCTTCGCTGGCAAGCGAACCTCTTCATAATGCGTTTTAACGCTCAAATTTTCAGGAAGCTTGGCACTAAAACGCAAGCCTAAATCACTATTATTAGAGGCTGTAACCTCAATATCAAAATAGTGAATGAGCCCCTCATCGACGAATTCAATACGAAACTGATCGGCAGCCTCAACCTTAAATTTAAAACCTTGATTGCGCATGGCCTCTAGCACTAAGGTCACATTTTCACTGTTTGCTTTGGTGGTCGCTTGAGGCCTATATCTCACCTCACATACCTGAAAGTCTGCTACAGTTTGGTCAGAAGGATCTCCAAAACTGATGTAAAATACTGTTTTGCCCTGTTTAGCAGACAAAAAGAACTTATACAGCTCCTGAAAATCATTAATTTTGACTTTGTCTTTCAAAATACATCCTTTTATTCTTCAGATAAAATAGCGAGTTTAGTGACTTCTCAAAACTCTCTATTTTCTGCAAAAAGTCATGCCATGACACTTTTTAAGGGCATCATACAAACATAGGTATTAGTACTAATGTCGTTAGACTAACAAGCGTTCATTGAGTTTTCTTACAACAGGTGTCAGAAATAGGGTTTATTTACATATTAAGCAGCTCAAAACGTCTTTTTAGATTGAGCTCAACAACTATTTTGCAATACTTCTTCATTAACTAAGCTATGGAAATATTTTTAATCCAAAGGTTTTCGAATGTTAAAATATTTTATTATTTATATTGACGTTACCTAGTTCGTTATTTCAGTGGTGATCACTAGAAAGTAGGGTTTAACCCACTACAAGATTGTCATGCCCCAGGAAAAAACACCACGTGATTAAAATAACGACTCGTGAATGAGAAGTTAGCTAAGGGATGCATTTTCCTGTGGTATCTATTTTTTATTGGTCTTTTTAATTAGCCTTTTCGCTTCCAAATCATGGACGACAATTTATAGGAAGAATTGTTGATACAAATATATCGAACTTGGGTATGTCTGGTATAATTTCCAAGATGAGCTCTGGATAGAGTCGATTCAAACTAGGTAGAGTGTCGTTAAAGTGAGGATTCCATGAATATATTAATCAAAGACGCAGCAGCAATAAATAAGATGCGTATAGCTGGTCGCTTGGCTGCTGAAGTGTTGGAAATGATTCACCCGCATGTGCAAGCGGGAGTAACGACTAATCAGCTTAATCAAATTTGTCATGATTATATCGTGAATGTTCAAGAAGCGATTCCGGCACCATTAAATTATCACGGATTCCCAAAATCCATTTGCACCTCCGTTAACCAAGTAGTGTGTCATGGCATTCCCAATGACAAAGCCCTCAAGCAAGGTGATCTGGTTAACATTGACATTACCGTCATTAAAGATGGTTATCATGGCGATACCAGCCGCATGTTTGCCGTTGGCAATGTTGCGCCTCATGCTGAACGTTTGGTGACCATTACTCAAGAATGCATGTATAAGGGCATTGCTCTAGTCAAACCTGGCGCACACTTGGGTGACATTGGCCATGTCATTCAAGCACATGCTGAGGCGAACCATTATTCCATTGTGCAAGAGTACTGTGGCCATGGCATTGGCGTCGGTTTTCATGAAGATCCTCAGGTACTGCATTACGGCAAGCCCAATACCGGAGTTGAACTTAAAGAGGGAATGATTTTCACCATTGAACCCATGCTTAATGCAGGTAAGCGTCATGTCAAACTTAATAAACATGACGGCTGGACGGTGACGACTATGGACAAGCGTTTGTCTGCTCAGTTTGAACATACGATCCTAGTTACCGCTGACGGTTACGAGAATCTTACGATTCGTAAAGAAGAAATGGTCTAAGCATGGCTTTGGTTAGCAAGGAGCTACAACACCAACTCATCGATCATGATCATCTGCAGCAACAGCTTGCTGCACTCCCTTCATCGCAAGTATTAAAAGCCGCCTTACAAGCCGGTCAAAGCCAGCTCGATGATATTTTTCAAGAGCATAAAGAGAAGCGGATTAACGAGTTGATCCATGCTCGAGCTTGGCTTGTGGATCAAATTTTGCGCATAGCTTGGCAGCAATATTCTTGGCCCGAGGAAGCGGCATTAGTGGCTGTGGGTGGTTATGGTCGCCGTGAACTGCACCCTCAGTCTGATGTGGATTTACTCATTCTTTTAGGCAACGGTCTTGACGCCTCAAGTTGGCATAGATGTACGCAAGAATTTATTACTTTTATCTGGGATTTGGGTCTTCAAATTGGCTCCAGCGTCCGCACCCTCGAAGATTGTTGTGAACAAGCTAAAAATGACATTACCATCGCCACCAGCCTCATTGAGTCTCATACCATTATTGGTAAGGCTGAATTAAGAGAGCAGGCATTTGATTGGGTTATTTCTGAACAAGCTTGGGGAAATGAAGCCTTTTACAAAGCCCGCATTGAAAGCCAGCAGCAGCGCCATAGACGCACCAATGACACAGAATACAACCTAGAGCCCAATATCAAAAATTCGCCCGGAGGGTTGCGTGACATTCAAACTATTGGATGGATTGGCAAACGTCACTTTGGACTGAGCAATATGGCACAGCTTGCTGGACACAACTACCTTAACAAGTCAGAACTAGACACCCTCAGAAAAAGCACTGGCTACCTTTGGACCATTCGTTACGCACTGCACCTAATCGCTCAGCGTCCAGAGGAACGATTACTGTTTGACCACCAGCGCAAACTGGCAATTTTTTTTGGCTATGAAGATAACGAAGAGGAACTCGCTGTCGAGCAATTTATGCATCGTTACTATCGCACCGCCATGCACCTAGCCGAACTCAACCAAACACTTTTGCAACTTTTTGATCAAGGCATTCTCCATGCCCATGAAGACGATTTAGTAGTGTCAATAAATCGCCGCTTTGAACTCCGCAATGGTCGCTTACAAGCTTGCTACCCAAGCCTTTTTTTACGCCAACCTTTTGCTATGATGGAAGCTTTCGTTATTTTGGCACAACATCCTCAATGCCAAGCTATTGGGGCAGAGTGCAAACGTTTGATACAGGCCTATCGTCATTTAATCGATGACAAGTATCGCCGAGATATTCGGGTTAATAGTCTTTTTATGGAATTGCTTCGCTCACCTCATCACATGTCTCACACGTTATTAGAGATGCAGCGTCAAGGGGTGTTGGGGGATTACCTACCGGCTTTTAATAAGATCGTGGGGCGCATGCAACACGACATGTATCATATTTACACCGTTGATGCCCATTGCATGAAGGTTGTGAAGAAAATGCGTGAGCTATTACTACCAAAAGAACGAGAACGTTTTCCTGTAGCGAGTCGTTTAGTGCATCAACTTCCCAAGATTGAGCTGCTTTATATTGCGGGATTTTTTCATGATATCGGTAAAGGCAGCGGGCGAGATCATTCTGTTGTTGGGGCTGAGGAAGTGCAGCATTTTTGTAAACAACATCAATTGGGCAAGTGGGATACAGAATTGGTTAGCTGGTTAGTTCGCCATCACTTACTCATGTCTATGACTGCTCAAAAGCGAGACATTAGCAACCCCGATATCATCCATGAATTTGCCACCAAAATGGGCGACCAGTTACACCTTGATTACCTTTATGTCCTCACAGTAAGTGATATCAATGCGACCAACCCAGCCCTGTGGAATAATTGGCGTGCATCCTTATTGAGGCAACTTTATACCGCAACCAACCGAGTGCTGCGCTTAGGCCTAGATGTTCCTGTAGATCACCAGGGGCTGATAGAACAGAGCCAAATTGACGCGCGCAAGCTATTGCAAACCCAGCGTTTTAACCCCGCCTCAGTCATGCGTTTATGGAAAAATCTGGGCGAAGATTATTTTATCCGTGAAAATGCTAAAACTATTGCTTGGCATACAAGGACCATACTCAACCATCAAATTGAAGGGCCTTTAGTTGCCATTAGTGAAACCTCTTATAGCGCCTTCGAGGGTGGCACCCAAATCTTTGTTTACACCCAAGATAAAGCTAATCTATTTGCTGCGCTGTGTGCCATTCTTGGCCAGCTTAACCTAGATATTCAAGATGCTCGCATTATTACCACTGAAGATGGTTACAGCATGGACACCTTTATCGTGTTGGATAGCCATGGCAACACCATTAATGAAACCCCCACCCTATTAACGCAACTGCAAGAACGACTCACCCAAGCCTTACTGCATCCCAAGGACTTCGCCTATATTGTGCAACAACGCCAGCCGAGGGCCCACAAGTTATTCAATCAGCCATCGAGCGTGAGTTTGAGCAACCCAGAGGGTCGCAGCTGGACACGTTTGGAATTATTCAGTGCCGATAGGCCGGGTCTCCTTGCCCAGGTGGGCTTAGTGTTTATGCGCTTAGGCATTAGCCTTCAAAAAGCAAAAATACAATCCATTGGCGGCCGTGTGGAAGACGTGTTTTTTATTACACTCAATAATGGCCAGCGCATTATTGATAAAAGTCTACTGACTAAACTTGAAAACGCTATTTGTTGTTCCTTGGATGAATAATACTCTCAGATTGAAGCCTTGAAAGAAAATAAGAGTACGATCAATGCATGGCATCCATAGCACTACCCCAGCCAAAGTTGAGTTGGGAACCAAGATCTAACTAAATGGTAACTTTAGCTTGTGCAAATGCGCTGGTTTTAGAAGCTTAAAAAGAGCCAATCATATTAAACGCATTGGTCACTTGGTCATTAGCCTCGTCCTCTTTGCAAAACAGTAAAACGTCCAGCATCACAGATCCTAAGAGATCCTCTAGGGATATTAATGCACCATTTTCTAGCTCTGTTTGTATCAAGTCTTTGGCCAACCAAGCAATACCCATGCTGCCCAAAACCATTTCTTTGAGACTCGCAGAGAATGCCGACTCACACACCAATTCAACGCGATAGTCACGAAAAACGCGAGGCAAACACATCTGCGCTAAACACTCTGCAAGAAACCCTCCTTTAGGGTACATTAAAATGGGCAGTCTCATACCAGCTTTGATGGGTCCCATCTTAATGGCTAGTTCCCTAGAGACTACCGGCAGCAGGTAATCATTGCCTAGTTTGATTTTAGCGATCGAAGCCTGAGTAAAATTGATTGGTTGGTTACTATTTTGGTAACACAACAACAAACCGCCTTCCTTAAGGAATAAGTTTTGACAACCATTATTATTGGCAGGCATGACGCGAAAACTCGTTTTTGGTGATAGGGCATTGATATCACGAATGATTTGAGGAATCCGAGACACCGATAACGTATGTTGGGCGATGAAAGTAATTTTATTCTGGTTTTCATGGGCTTTGTTACGTAGAGCATAGAAACGATTAACCAAATCGCGCACGTCTGCTTCCATCGCAAGGCCAATAGGGCGGATATTGACTGGTTTTGTTGCCCTATTAACCAGTTCTACCCCAAGCCAGTCCTCTATCTGCTTAACCCTTCGCGAATAGGCTGGTTGGGTGACATGTCGCCGCTCGGCGGCACGAGTGATTGACTTTTCTTCAAGCAGGGCTAACAAGTCTTCAAGCCATTTGAGTTCCATCGGCTATGTTGTTCCTCTTAACATTCATTTTTTTAAGGTTATACTAAAGAAATAGCATTATTATTGCAAAATAAATTATGTAAACATGCTTTAAATTAATTATGGAATAACTCATGCATACTTCTAACTTTTCCCGACTACATTTTGCCCACCTACCCACTCCTTTAGAACCCATGCAGAATATTTCAAAGGCCCTCGGTGGACCTAACCTATGGATCAAGCGCGATGATTGCACCGGCCTGTCTTCAGGTGGCAATAAAACTCGCAAACTAGAATTCATCATGGCAGACGCTGTTGATGAAAAAGCAGATACTATTATTACCCAAGGCGCTACCCAATCAAATCACGCGCGGCAAACGTGTGCAATTGCAGCAAAGCTAGGGATGTCATGTCATATTTTACTGGAAAGTAGAACCGGGTTTGAAGACGATGCCTACAATTACAGTGGCAACGTTATGCTCAATCAGTTGCATGGTGCCACTATTTCAACACGTCCTGCCGGCACTGATATGAACGCAGCTATGGAAGAACTTGCACAGTCTCTGCGGGATGATGGTAAGCACCCGTACATTATTCCTGGGGGCGGTTCCAACGAAATTGGTGCCCTAGGATATGTCAATGCAGCCATAGAACTGACGACACAAGCCAATGATCGGTCATTAAAAATTGATCACTTAGTTCATGCTACGGGTAGTTCAGGCACTCAAGCAGGTTTGGTGTTAGGCATGGCAGGCATAAACAGCGGTATTCCTGTGTATGGTGTAGGAGTCCGCGCACCGAAAGCTAAACAAGAAGATATGGTTTATGACTTAGCTCAGCGGACGGCTGTTTATATGGGACTGAATCCGTCAGTGGTGGCTCGAGAACAGGTCGTAGCCAATAGTGATTACGTGGGCGAGGGCTACGGCCAGCCTACGAAATCCATGGTCGAAGCTGTCAAGATGTTGGCTCAATATGAGGGCATTTTATTGGATCCTGTCTATTCAGGTAAGGGTTTTGCTGGCCTCATTGATTTAATTCGCAAAGGCCACTTTAAACAAGGTGAAAATGTAGTGTTTTTGCATACTGGAGGCAGTGTTTCCTTGTCGGGATATCCTGATACTTTTGATTTACCTGGCTATATTTAAGCCCATAAGTAAAACATTGGGTTAATCATTAGTACCAACCATGGTGAATGAGGGTCTAGTTTGAACTGAGTTTGATTCATAAACCTGGTCGTTGGGTTATTTGAGTGCCAATGGTGCAGTTGCAGACGCAACTTAGCGATAATGCACCAAAGATGACCCAAACGATTTATTTTGATGAGCAGATTTACGCATAACCTAAGGCTTTATCTATGCTTTATTAATTGGCATGATAATCGCTTAGTAAGGTTACCTAATTTTAAATGCCTAAGAAATTGGATCAGGCGTTACCGTTGGAACGAGCACTATGGTTTTTAGTGTTGGTAAAATAAAAATAATCACAGCTACTAAAGCTAGCACAAGTGATTAAAATACATACTTGGAGAAATCAATGAAAAAAATATTTGTTAACAGTTTATGCGCTCTTGGTTTGACACTAGGCAGTGGTGCCAGTGTAGCCAGTGAAAGTGTCAATATTGGCGCTCCTTCTTGGACGGGTGCACAAGCCATTGCAGCCCTGCTGCAAGCGGTCGTTGTTGAGCGCATTGGTGGTGAGGCAAACCTCGTACCCGGTAATAATGCCACCATTTTTCAGGGTATGGACCAAGGTAAGGGAGACATTGATGTGCATCCTGACGTTTGGTTACCCAACCAACAAAGTTTTACCAAAAAATATGTTGATGGTGCTGGCACCGTGCAATTAAGCAAAAACTTCTATGAAGGCAATCAAGGCTTTTGTGTACCAGAGCAGTTTGGTAAGGCCAATAACATTACCGACATCGCTGACCTTGGACGTCCTGATGTTGCAATGAAGATGGACAGCGATGGCAACGGCAAAGGTGAAATGTGGATTGGGGCCCCAGGCTGGGCTTCAGCTAATGTAAACGAAGTAAAGGTAAGGGATTACGATTTACTTCCCTTTATTGAACCTATTCGTGCTGAAGAAAGTGTGAAGACCGCTCGAGTCAAGGATGCAATTGCTAAGAATGAAGGTTATGCCTTTTATTGCTATAAGCCGCACGCTATTTGGTTTATGTTTGATGTGGCGATGCTGACAGAGCCGACTTATGATGCTGCAAATTATAAAATGGTTCAGCCTTCTGATTCACCAGATTGGTATAAAGAATCAAAAGTTGCGACAAAAGACGCCCTTAAAAATGTTCAGATCGCTTGGTCTAAATCTTTACAAGGCCGCTCACCTGCTATTGTAGAGTTCTTTGAACGCTTCTCTTTAACCGCAGATGATGTCAGTGGCTTTGCCTATGAAATTTCAGGCAAAGGGCGCGATGCATCCGAGGTTGCTAGTGAATGGATTGCTAATAACCCAGAGCGTGTGGATGCCTGGTTAGGAATGTAATATTTAGGGATAAGTACCTTTGCGGGTATGGGTCTATGACCGATACCCGCTTTATTTTTATAATTTGCTTTTATCAAGCCGCTAACAGGTCTCTTGTATGCCGTCCCAGCCTATTGAATCACCCGATGATATTGTTATAGAAATTTCCAATGTATGGAAAATCTTTGGCGACCAAGCAGACGAAGCTTTAATAGCGATCAAGGAAGAAGGCCTCAGCAAATCACAAGTACACGATACTTACAATGCCGTAGTGGGCGTTGCTGACGTCAGCCTAAGTGTTAAGAGAGGTGAAATTTTTTGTGTCATGGGGTTGTCTGGCAGCGGTAAATCAACCCTTGTGCGTCACCTCAATCGGTTACTTGAGCCAACTGATGGGAAGATCCTTATTAATGGTACCGACGTAATGGCTCTTAATCCACAAGAATTGCAGAAATTCCGTAACTTAAAAATAGGAATGGTTTTCCAGAATTTTGCATTGTTACCCCATCGTTCAGTGCTGGACAATGTAGCAATGCCCCTAGAAATTCGTTCAATGAACAAAAATGAACGAACCCGATTGGCCTCAAAAATGCTCAAAACAGTAGAGTTGGATGCATGGGGAAATAAGTTTGCTCACGAACTGTCTGGCGGTATGCAGCAGCGTGTTGGTCTTGCCAGAGCGTTGGCTGCTGATCCAGAAGTGTTGCTGATGGACGAGCCTTTTAGTGCTCTAGATCCTTTAATTCGACGCCAATTGCAGGATGAGTTTATCAAGCTGTCCGCAGTGATGAAGAAGACGACATTGTTCATCACTCACGACCTTGACGAAGCCGTGCGTATAGGTGATCGTATTGCCATTATGCGTGACGGCAGAATCATTCAGATTGGCACCGCTGAAGATATCGTCATGAATCCAGCTGACGATTATGTGGCTGATTTTGTGGCAGGTATATCTAGACTAAAAATTGTTCGTGCCCATGCAGTAATGCAACCTATGGCCGACTATCAGACTACGCATGGCAAACCATCGGACGACGCTCCACGAGTCCAAGAAAGTGAGACATTAAGTCACTTAATTCAACTGTCTATTAATGTAGATCTGCCCATTGTGGTGCAGGAAAAAGGAATTGATGTGGGTGTTGTTACTCGTCGCGATATACTGCAGGTGATTGTAGAGGGCGCAGAAACATCATGAATAACTTAACCACCGAAACCATGGATAATCATAGACCTAGCCAGAACGACGATTCAAAAATTTTGCGTAAACAACAGGTTGCTGAATTTGTCAGAACCAATGCAGACTATTATGATCAACAGTTCACCCGTATTGGTAATGATTCCCGCTTTGTCTGGACCTGCAATATATGGGCCGGCATTATTGGTCCTATCTGGTTTGCGGCTCGTGGCATGTGGAATTGGGGACTTATATTTTTAATTGTTGAAACCTTTGCCTTAGTGCAGATTGTACGTGGCCTTTTTGGCGATCTTGCGACCGAGGCATGGAGCAGGATTGCTAACATAGAAGGCACTCTTGAATTAAGACGCCAACAACTTGCATCTGCCATCGAAAATAATACCGATAAGATAGATGTCTACCGGCGTACGGTTGAGTCCCTAGAGAATGCTATTGGTGGCATTCGCCTAGAGGCGGAGCAACTTGAAGGCACTGGCTTGGTGATCACTCTTGGCGGTATTACCATCTTAATTGGGATCAAAATCGTACAAACAGTGACGGCCAATACCTTATTTGAAAAGCGTTTCTCAGATTGGCTACTTGATGCGAATATTGTCTCAGGTATGCCCACTAAACATATATTTTTAGCCACTGGCTTCATGCTGCTCATCATAGGAGCCACAGTCACTCACTACAGTTTTCCGGGTCTATATCCTTGGCTTATCGAATTCCCCACAGAACATGGCATCAGATTGGCTAGTATTGATTGGGTAGAAAATTTATTCGCTTTCGCAGTCATTAATGGTGAAGCCTTTTTTGACTCTATTACCTATGGCATTCGGCTTATGCTGGAAGGCTTAGAAATGATTTTTGTGCAAACTCCTTGGATGGTGATCGCAAGTTTCATCATCCTCCTAACTTGGCTTTCTGCGGGTTTGCGCCCTGCTGTCTATTCAGGTGCTTTTTTACTCTATATTGGGCTCTTGGGCTTTTGGGAAAAGTCTATGACCACATTGGCTTTACTCGGAACAGCCGCATGTTTATCGATTTTAATCGGTATTCCCCTGGGCTTGTACTGTGCCCGCAGAGTCAAGTTTTATGCATTTATTCGGCCCATTATGGATTTCATGCAAACCATGCCAGCATTTGTATTTATGATCCCAGTGATCGCTTTTTTTGGCACTGGCAAAGCTGCCGCTGTGGTTACAACGATGATCTTCGGTGGCACACCCGTTGTCCGTTTGACAGTACTTGGCTTAAGGGGTGTGCCTGAGCATGTGCGTGAGGCGGCGATTTCATTTGGTGCCAGTAAATGGTACCTGCTCACCCGTGTAGACCTGCCTCTAGCGAGCCCCTCTATTCGTGCAGGCGTCAATCAAACGATCATGCTCAGTTTAGCAATGGTGGTGGTTGCCTCCTTGATTGGCGCTAAAGGCCTCGGAGAAGATGTGCTTGAGGCCCTTCAGTATGCCAATGTCGGCCAAGGTATTCTGGCTGGCTTTGCTATCCTTTTTTGCGCCATGATGCTCGATAGAATAGTGCAAGGTGAAAGAAAGTAACCCACGCTGATGATGGGTGTTAGCGTACAGACTCGAGAATGAAAGATTAATGAAGAAACATTTGGTTTTAGTCCATGGTTATTTGGGTGGCAGTGCTCAGTGGGCACAGCAGGTCACCTTGTTATCTCAGTACTTTAATCTTGTCACCGTAGACTTGCCTGGATTTGGACTCAACCAAACCATGAAATCGCCCCAATCTATCAGGGGCTATGCTGAATATGTATTTGGCCAACTTGATCAGTTAGGGATCGAATACTTTCATTTGTTGGGACACTCCATGGGCGGCATGATTGTGCAAGAAATGGCAGCTATGGCGCCTTCTAGAATTGATCATTTAATTTTATATGGGACTGGCCCAGTAGGTATGCTGCCCAATCGGTTTGAAACTATTCAAGAATCTAAGCGACGGGTCACAGCCGATGGGGCAAAAGCCACAGGGTGTCGTATCGCAGCCACTTGGTTTATTAAAGGCGAGCAGGCAGCACAATATCATGTGTGTGCAGTCCTTGCAGAAAAAGCCTCACTGCAGGCATCTTTGGCAGGGCTTAATGCCATGGAGCCTTGGTCAGGTGAGTCATATCTGACTCAAATTAAGTCACCCACGTTAGTTATTTGGGGTGATGGTGATCGGACCTACCAGTGGAGTCAGCCAGAGCAACTATGGCGTAATATTGCCGCCGCTCAGTTAGCTGTGCTGCCCGGTTGTGCCCATGCGGCTCACCTAGAAAAACCACACTTGTTTAATCAATTACTCATGGACTTTTTCCAACTTGAATGCAACCCCAAAATTTAATCATGAACATGATTAATGAACTTGCAGCCCAACCATGTTTTAGAGCTTAAAGCTTTGTCCTCAATTAGTTCAGGATAACTGAAGATAAATCAGATCAAGTCACGCAAATATAAATCAGTTGATTGAAATTATTTTAGCGCCCCTAAATAGCTAATCAAAGCAAGTTTCTGGTATTATTTAGGCGGCACTTCTTTAGTCCATCTACAGCCCCTCCCATCGGCGTCTCAACTTTTTTTGGAAACCCCTTTGACTCATATACAAATGCACGGCATCAGTAATTGCGACAGTATTAAAAAAGCGAAACAATGGCTCAAGGCTGCAGGCATTGAATTTAGTTTCCGAGATTACAAGAAACACCCCCCAAGTGTTCTCGAACTTCAGACTTGGTCGCACCAAGTAGGTTGGGAACTCCTGCTTAATAAACGGGGCACCACCTGGCGTAAACTATCTGCAGCGCAGCAGGACGCAGTAAGCGAGTCAAATATTTGCGAACTTTTGGCCCAAAACCCTAGCATGATTAAACGACCCTTGCTAACCCTGCAAACCGTCCCGCAAAACCAAGATGAAATAACTTTGCAAGCCTTTTGCGGTTTTAAGCCTGAACAATATGCCATCATTTTTAAACGATAGTTTTTAACGGCAACTTTTATTCTATAATATTGAACGACTGAGTTTGTACACAACATTTATCGGAGATTCCTATGAGCCATTTCAGTTTTGCCTTTGGCATTGGTAGCCAATCTAGTCAGGGAGAATGGCTAGAGGTTTTCTATCCACAGCCTATTTTAAATCCTAGTGTTGAATTAGTGACCGTGCTCACTGATGTTCTGGGTAGTCAAATAGCGACGGGTAACCATGCCTTATCAATCGATGCAAAACAGGCTAGCGCGTTGGCAAAGGCATGCACTGATGCTGGAGAATTAGATCAAGCTAAGTGGTTAACGCAGGCAGCTAATGCGGGCCAACCAATGGTCATTTCATTGCTAGAAACAGACTCTGGTCCACAAACCACCCCTGAGGTCTATCTTAAACTTCAACTGCTCTCTGCAGGCCTTAAGCAGCCTAATTCTATGGATCTAAATGGTATTTTTGGGCTCTTGCCTAATGTAGCTTGGACTAATGAAGGTGCTATTGCTATTGAAGATTTAACTCAACGCCAGATGGACGCTCGTTTACGGGGTGAATTGCTACACGTTAACGCCGTTGATAAATTCCCCCGCATGGCTGATTACGCTGTGCCCAAAGGGATTCGCATTGGTGACGCCTCTCGGGTGCGTTTAGGAGCCCATGTGGCTGAAGGCACCACAGTAATGCATGAAGGCTTTATTAATTTTAACGCCGGCACCCTAGGCCACGGTATGATTGAGGGACGTATATCAGCAGGTGTAACCGTAGGTCATAACAGTGACTTGGGTGGTGGCTGCTCTACTATGGGAACTCTATCTGGAGGAGGTAAAATCGTCAATTCGGTCGGCCAAGATAGTCTGATTGGCGCTAATGCGGGTATGGGCATTCCCATTGGTGATCGCTGCATTATCGAAGCAGGCCTTTACATTACCGGAGGTTCAAAAGTGGCCTTATTAGACGCACGTAATGAGTTAGTGGACACCGTTAAAGCGGCAACACTAGCTGGCAAACCTGACCTTTTATTCCGCCGCAATTCACTCAATGGTCGCATTGAAGTCAAGCCTAATGGTACGGCAGTGGAACTCAATTCTGATCTACACAGTAATAACTAAAGTGACTCAAATTATGTCTCAGTCCCCTACCATCGCTTTAACCCAAGATCTGATGGGCCGTGCCTCAGTAACGCCCGAGGATAAGGGTTGTCAAGAATTGATGATTGCTCGCCTTGAAGCTATAGGTTTTAATATTGAGCGCATGCGCTTTGGCGAGGTAGACAATTTTTGGGCCCGCCGTGGCACAGAAAAGCCAGTCTTGGCCTTTGCTGGGCATACCGACGTAGTGCCTAGTGGCCCAGTAGAGCAATGGCATACACCCCCATTTCAGCCAACGCTGAAGGATGGCTTTTTATACGGCCGAGGGGCGGCTGATATGAAAGGTAGTTTAGCCTCCTGGGTGATTGCTCTGGAGCAATTTATCGCCGCTCACCCAGATCACCAAGGTAGTTTGGCCTTGCTGATAACCAGCGATGAAGAAGGCCCCTTTGTTGATGGTACCACCCGAGTGATCGATGCCCTAGAAACACGTAATGAAAAAATAGACTGGTGTATTGTGGGCGAACCTTCGTCCACCACTTCTTTGGGTGACGTCATTAAGAACGGTCGACGGGGTTCTTTAACAGCGTCTATTACTGCCAAAGGCATCCAAGGCCATGTAGCCTACCCTCACTTAGTGGACAATCCTATCCATAAAATTGCACCCGCATTGGCCGAACTCGCAGCAACCAAGTGGGATGATGGTAATGCATTTTTTCCGCCCACCAGCTTTCAGATTGCTAATATTAATGGAGGCACGGGTGCGTCTAATGTCGTGCCTGGCCATGTAGAAGTCATGTGCAATTTTCGTTATTCTACAGAACTGACTGCAGCTGACCTGACGACTAAACTTGAAGCTATTTTGCATCAACATGGTGTGACTTACGATATTCTATGGACTTATAACGGCCTGCCCTTCCTAACAAAATCAGGCGCTTTGGTGGATGCTTGCCGCCATGCTATCAAAGCCATCACTGGCACTGAAACCCAATTGTCCACTGCAGGTGGCACCTCTGATGGCCGGTTTATTGCCCCAACAGGTGCTCAGGTAGTTGAACTTGGGCCTTGCAACGGCACCATTCATAAACTCAATGAATGTGTCAAAGTGGCAGATTTAGAACAGCTTACGCAAGTCTACTTTGAGATTCTTACGCGCCTCATGGTGAAAGGTTCATGAGTAACATGCCCTCTGATATTGAAATTTACATTAAGTCAGTTAGTCCAGAGGCGATCAAAACTTGGTTACAAACCTGCACGTCTAGCCTTAAAATTAAGGATTTTACTCCTAAGCGTCAGTCATACTGGGCGACTTTTAGAGACCAACCCCCAGCATTCGAAATTCTGGTGCTCAACAAGGTTAATGCTAACTTTAGTAGTGTTTGGTTTAATACCAAAATCACTCCCTGGGCCGATGACAAAGACTGTGCCCAACAAGCCTTTCAGCACTTTCAGTCGACTGTGCGTTGTGTTACTTCTGGTTGGCAGGAGGGTGATGCCCCAGATCAATGGTTAAATATTGACACCGACGGTGAAAACACTATTGACTGGTTTTAGCCGATAGGTGGTTGGCTCATCATACTTTGCCCATTGCCGTACCAAACACTAATGCGATGGCCCTGCTAGCTGTTCAAACACAGAGGCAGATAAACTTTGGATCTTGAGCGAATGCCACCTAATGCTCTGCGATTTCTGGCGTAAAATCCACAATTGAATGCTCTTCAAGCATCCAGGGTGATGAGCAGGTGACATTTAGTTTTACAAAGACTATGGATCGCTATGGTCTTAATCACCTCAATAAAGAAAGAGTCAATAAAGGCTTTGTATATTACTGCGTTTTATGCAAAAGTCAGCGTTTATTCTTTGGATCTTAATTATGCTCAGCCCTCAACAACTTCAAGAATTTGACCAACAAGGTTACCTTATTATTCCTGAGTTTATATCGCCAATCCAGCGTCAGGGGCTAATGCAACGAGCCGAAGAGCTTATTGAAGCGTTTGAACCACCCCCAGTCCGGTCCATTTTTAAAACCGATGAACAAGAACGAACCAGTGACGATTACTTTTTAGCATCCGGCAGTAACGTTAGCTTTTTCTTTGAAGAGAAGGCCATTGACAGTGAAGGCCATTTTACCGTGCCTAAACAACAATCTATTAATAAAATAGGCCATGCCCAACACCGACTAGACCCGGTATATAAAGGCATTGTAAACGAGCTGGATTTTACTTCCTTGGGTCGTGATCTTGGTATAGAAAAGCCTGAGGCAGTGCAATCTATGCACATTTTTAAGCAACCTAGCATTGGCGGTGAAGTAGGCCTCCACCAGGATTCAACCTTTCTCTATACTGAGCCTAAAAGTTGTATTGGATTTTGGCTCGCCTTAGAAGATGCGACAGCCAGCAATGGTTGTTTACAGGCCCTTAAGGGTGGTCACAAAATTACGCTAAAACAACGTTTTAAGTTATCAAAAAAGGGAGGCACAGAATTTGAAATATTAGATGATGAACCTTGGCCTTTAACACCGTTGGAGTTACTAGAAGTTCCCGCAGGCACCCTCATTATTTTACACGGGCAACTGCCCCATTATAGCGCTGCCAACACCTCTGAAAAATCACGCCAAGCTTTTACCCTGCATTTGGTAGATGCCATTTGTAATTATCCCACCAATAATTGGCTACAGCCCATGACAGCCCTATAAAGTCACTACCCGCAAGGCCAAACCTAGCAATATGACTCCACTGATCTTGTCGATAATGGCCGATTTAGACTGCAACTTTTCAAGTACCGTGGAGTGCGACAAGGCCAGTGCCACAATAATATACCAACCAGCATCAATGATCGCAGCGGTACCCGTCATCACTAGTTTGTCCGCTAAAACTAACTCGGCAGAAACAAACTGAGAGAACAACGCGATAAAGAAAAAGGCTAATTTTGGGTTCAATAAAGACACCATTAATCCGTCTCTAGCTGCTTCGCCAAGAGGTGCAATCAAAGGTTCGATATGCATCGGACCCGCACCCTTTGAGCGCAAAGCCTTAATGCCCATCCACATCAAATAGGCCGCCCCCGCATAGGTCAATAACTGATACACCAAAGGCCATTCAACCACTAACAGGGCCAGTCCCCAAACGGTAAGCAACGCCCATAAGGCAACTCCTGCTGCGTGACTCACTGCTGTCGCTATGCCATGGGCGCGGCCGTTACTAATCGTGTGCCTCAGCACAACGGCTAAGCTGGGCCCAGGGGACATTGCCCCTAAGCAGCAAATTGCAACCAGGGAAAACCATGTCGTCAGTGTCATTCTTTTCCTCTACCGTTTGCCATATCAAATATTCACGTGATGCCATACTTAGCACTAGTCTTGGGCGGTTTGACGATGCTAGTAGGCTTTAATACAAGGCACAAATTATAGCGTAAATACCTAATTTAGTGAATTTTCGAGCAAGCAACGGGTTTGTTTATGATTGATGCAAAAATAGTCAAAATAAAATAACTAAAACAGACTCAATAACCACAACAACTTGCAACGTGCATGCTCGGGTAATAACCATCATCAAATTCATCAAAACTTCTGATTAAGTAACGTTCATTCTATTGAATAAACTTTACCTTTTTACAATTTTTTGCAACCAAACTAACAAATCTTTAATCACCTGCTGCTTATTCAACTCATTCAGCATCTCATGTCGACCATTGGGATATAAGCAACAATCAACCTGTTTGGAGCCTGCCCGTTGTAGGGCTTTTTGCAGAGCAATCACTCCTCTACCTTGTTTTCCAACAGGGTCTTTATCACCTGAAAAAAGGTATATGGGTAAATTATTATTGATTTTAGACATAGATTCTGGCTCAGACAATTCAGCCAGACCGAGCAGAAAGTCATACCAAAACTGATTACTAATACCATGACCCGCTAGGGGGTCTGCGATGTAAGTATCCACCGCTACTGAGTCTGAACTGATCCAATCTTTCGGTGTGCGAAGGGGCTTAAAGTTGTTATTAAAACTGCCAAAAGATAACTGGTCTAATAGCCGGCTTTGAGCTAATGGTCCCCGACGCCACCTCTCAAATGAGGCGATTACAGAGCCTATTCTAAATAACCAAGGTGGACTATAGTTAGACCCCGAAAGCACTAAACCTTGTAGTTGATTAGCTAATTTTTTAGCATATCTTTGGGCCACTCGAGTGGCCAAAAAAGACCCCATACTGTGTCCTAAGATAGTGAGTGGTTGACTCCATTGCTGTTGCAAATGAGTAATGATCTCTGCCTGATCTACCACCACTTTATTCCAACCATTTTGGTTGGCTAAGTGACCTAAGGTATTAACACCCTTGCCAGTATACCCATGACCTCGATGATCGCCAGCACTGACATTGAACCCCTCACTATTAAGGACTTTAGCTAAACCATCATAGCGCCCCCCATGCTCACTCATGCCATGCATAATATGCACCCAGCCTGTGGCATTTTTAGTGGGCCACAGGTGCACATAGAGTGTGACCCCATCCTCCAAGGAATCAAGTTGTAAGATGTGATATTTGGTGTTTGACATGAAAGAAACCTAATAACGAACTAACCATAATTCCCCATTAGAAAGCATGTCTCACTAAGGTGCAAATAAACGTTCATTAGCTCACATTAAAGTTAAACGCAAATAATTCGCGACTCCAGCAACCTGCACGGGTGAGTTCTAGGGCTAAGAGCTCATCTTCATAACCTAGTTGAGCCAACAGCTGAGCGTTTAACTCATCCGTAAGGGAAATTTTCGTTGTTGCTAATCGTTGCTTAAAGTCGTCACTCTTAAAGGTAAACTGCTGAGCTTCTTGGTCGTAACAACAGGCGAGGTGTTTACACGGCCGCAAAACTTGGAGCTCATCTTCTTGGGCGGCACCACATACAGGGCAACATAATCCTGCCACCGATGCAGCTTGGTAAACTGAGGCACAGGATACACGGTGTGTTATTAGAGCATTGGATAAGTTCACAAGGCTGATTTCCATGAATTAATTTCGACAATGTGACTATGATACAAGCCTTTCACGGCTTTCTGGGTGAATCTTTTGACCTGAACATGAATCAAAATAATACAGCCTGCTGAATTGCACGAAAAGCATTGTGGCGTCATAATAACGTTAGTTTTAAAGGTTAATGGAATAATTAAGGAAAAGTGAAGATGAAAAAATTAAGTTCAGTGGCAACAGTAGCTGCCACGGCAATTTTGTTATCCATACCTGTCACAAGCATGGCGACAGGTAATCAAGCCACTGCTGGTTTGACTAAAAATAGTGGAAAAGTCTACGTCAATAGTACCCTTTATTCCCTCAGTGGAACAAAAGCGAAAATTAGCGCAGACATTGCTTTAAGTGAAAAATTAGGCTTCATGCTGAGTTCCAGCAGTGCCTCGCCCAGTAGCGCTGATAACTCCATTAGCTTCATGGACCTTGGCGTGCGTTATCGGTTGGGGGAAAATACATCCACCTATTTTAGTGGCAACAGAGCAAAGGTAGGGACTAATAGCGAAACTTTAATGATGCTGGGTGCAATGCACCACATCAGTGTAGGCGAGTCCTCGAGTTTAGCACTCAAACTAGGCACTAGCACCTCTAACCTATTTGATGATTTAGAAACTGGATTTGATTTAAATATAGGTTTCATGGATGCTTTGATACTAAATATTGGCTACAGATCTAAGGTGACAACTTTGGCCAAAACTAGCACTAAGGCGACGTCCTCTAGCTTTAACGTAAGCATTGGCTCAAAATTTTAAGCGCCTCCTTACAATAAAGACTGATCAAAGAACTCAATCATCCGACGCCTGAACTCGTCGGGTCTTTTCGTATCAAAGGCAGTGTGGCCAAGGGTTTCTTCAAACCAAAGGGTTCTTTCGCCACAAGCACTATCATAAAGCCATTGGCCACTCTCCGCCGAAATAACGATGTCTTGACCACCTTGCATTATAAACAAAGGCGTATTACACAAACTCGCAGCGCCCTTGGTGGCATTGACCTGTTCAACATCAACTCCGAGTATCAATTCTGCCCAAAATGAAATCATGGGGGCAAAAGGAAAGGCAGGTAGGCCAGTGAAATATTCCACTGAAACATTAATGGTATCCTGCAAGGAAGAAAATGCACTGACTGCAACAACAGCGGCAATGTCTTGATTAAAAGCGGCATAGTTAATAACTATGGATCCACCCAAAGAGTTACCCAATAAACCAACTCGATTTTTTATAGCACCTCTTTGATGTATTAAATAATGATACCAAGCGTGTAAATCGTCTATTTCTTTGATACCAAAAGTGATTTTATCCCCATCATTAAAATCATGAGCACGTATGCTCGTGATCAAGATACCATAGCCTGCATCCTGCAATATTTTCGCTTCCTCGAACATCTCACTTCGGTTATTTTTGAAGCCATGTTGTAACATTACGAAGGCGCCATTGCGGCTGCCTGAAAAATAACCATGCAGCTTTTGCTTGTCCGAATTAATTAACTCGACTTCTATGACTTGCAAATCGAAATCTTGTGGTGCAGATTTGAAAAGGCTTCGAGAAGGCAAAGGGTGATGCACTAAATGTTCCGCTTGTTGGTATGTCACCCACAAAAATATACTTCCCAAGATTAAGAGTATTAGTCCCAAGACCCAACCAAATATGCGTACCATAGTGAGTCCTAGCTGCACTCTGAATGACAAAAACAATGGATTAAGTGGTCATTAACCATGCCAATAGCTTGCATGTAAGCATACATGCCAATCGGTCCAACAAACTTAAACCCGCGTCGCTTTAAATCTTTGGCAATCCGCTTAGAAAGCTCGGTTTGGGCTGGCACATCAGCGTCTTTGCTATAGTGATTAACTATTTTAACGCCTCCAACGAAATCCCAAATATAAGCGTCAAAGCTGCCAAATGCTTCTTGTACCGCAATAAACTTTGCAGCATTGTTGACGACGCTTAGGACTTTCAAACGGTTCCTAATGATGCCCTTGTCTAACAAGGCAGTGGTAATATCAGCCTCAGTAAATGCAGCCAACTTGTTCATGTCATATTGACAGAAGACTCGCTTATAGTGGTGCCGCCGTTTAAGTATGGTGAGCCAAGACAGTCCAGCTTGGGCGCCTTCTAACACCAACTGTTCAAATAATCGCGTATCATCATGCACAGCATGACCCCATTCTTGATCGTGATAGGCGAGATATAGTGCATCTTTTGTCGGCCAGCCACAGCGCTTTTTATTATTTTCTTGCATGTATTTTCCATCATTATGGCTAAGTTTTTAGTTGCCCATAGGGGTAACTCTGAGCTGAGATTAAAGTAAAGTGCCTCAATTTCAGGCTGAAAACCAGTCAATTCTTGTTCCAGTATGAGATCAGACAAGATCAACTTGCAAAGCCGCATACTTAAACTCAAATAATACTTTTGATCAACTCACTTGAACTCGCAGTAACCTTTACTTGTGCTATCATAATAAGCGCTTTTGACTCAACGACTTAAACCATGGTTGAGTAATTTAATTTAATTTTTAACACCCTTCGGGTTTCAAGTTTATGAGTAACAGACGCTTTACCTCCCATAACCATCCTAATGCTAGCTTAGTAAAGCGCTTGCTGGCCATGATGTATGATAGTTTGCTAGTCATCGCTGTCTGGATGACGATAAGCTATGTATTTCTTTTCTTTAATGATGGAGAAGCCGTCACTGGTCCAATCTATGAGAGCACTGTGTTTCTTGTGACTTTCTTGTTTTTTGCTTTATTTTGGACCCAATCTGGGCAGACGCTCGGTATGATCGCTTGGCGCTTGAGGGTAGAATCAGATCAAGGCCAGCCTCTGAGTGCTAAACAAGCGCTATTACGTTTTATGGCTGCTATATTTTCCGCCGCTGCTCTTGGCATGGGCTATTGGTGGATCATGTTCGATAACAACAAATTAAGCTGGCACGATCACTGGTCTAACAGCCGCATTGTTCAACTGCCTAAAAATGAAGTTTAGCCCGCTTTACGAAGCAGCCATAAGCCGCTAATAAAACACACTAAAATAGGTAACAAGTAGGCGAGCAAGGGAGTAAACCCAAAAACACTGCTGGCGGGTCCTAAAACGGCTTGAGCGTAGTTAAACGCTAAACCAACCAATACGCCCACTAACACTCTTTGACCTAGGGTCACGGTTCGAGTAGAGCCAAAGACGAAGGAGATAGCCACAAAAACTAGGGATAAAGTACCCAAAGGTTGCAAGGATTTTTTCCAATAAGCTAATTCATAAGGTGCTGCTTCTAACCCACTTTGATCTAAATATTGGCTGTATTCCACTAAATCACCAATTGCTAAGTGCTGTGGGTCCATGCTTAAGATGGACAGCAGGTGAGGTTTTAAAGAGACTGACCAAGGTGCAGTGGACTGACCTTTTTGAAGCACATTCTGTCCTTCAACAGATACTTCTTGTAAGTCATGTAAAGTCCACTGCTGATTAGCAAATATACCTTTCTCTGCAACCACAGTTTGTTGCCAATTATGATTTTTGAAACGGTGCTTTGCAACACCTTGCAAGACCCCATCAGAGCGCACAGATTGAACGAAAATATAATCATTATTTTCTCGCAACCAAAACCCATTGGTTGAGGCCACGCCTTTGTACTGTGATTGCTCAATTTCAGCCATTCTCTGACTGACTGGAGCCACCAGTTCACCCAATAAAGCCGCTGCCACAATAAACATAGACACTGCTTTAGTCACAGACCAAACAATGCGCCAAACAGAAATACCAGAAGCTCGCATTACCGTCAGTTCGCTGTTGTTAGCTAATGCTCCTAGCCCGACCAAACACCCCACTAACACCGTTAGTGGCATGAATTCATAAATCCTTCGAGGCACAGTTAATATAATATACGTTAATACTTGCTTAAAGCTGGCGCCATTCTCTAATGCATCTAGTTCACTGCCCAAAGCAGTCATGAGATCTAAGCCAAGAATAACTAGCAGAACGATGGCGACAGAAGCCCAGATGTGGCGGGCAATATGCAGATCAAGCAGGCGCATTAATACTACCTCTTTTAGACCATTGCCTAAACCAATGTGGTGCAAATAATAAAATCAAACCCAATAAAAGAAAAAAGCCATGCAGTAGCCATATTTTTAGGTCCGCATTAGCGATTGCTTTAGTCATTTCGTCACGCAAACTTGTTAACGCAGATAGATAAACTAAATACAGTAAAATGCCCGGCAGCAGTCTAACAAAACGTCCTTTGCGAGGATTAACTTGGCCTAATGCAATGGCGATAAAGCTCACGATAATCGTCATCAAAGGTAAGGAAATACGCCAGTAAAGCTGAGCCCTGTGATCGGCGTTTTCTGAACCAATAAGCATCAGCGTAGGCAAGGTAAATCCTCGGGTGATGTTAATTTCTAATTCTTCGTTATACAAACGCACAGCCAGTTCTTCAAACTGGGTGACGGTATAGTCTAACTGTCCTGGTTCACCATTTGTTCTTGAGCCTTGCTTAAGCAACAAGTACCGCTCTTGATAGGTTTCATCAAATATTTGTCGAGCTGAAGTGGCCTTGATTAACGCAGGTGATGCCGTTGCTGTGGGACGATTAAAAACAAAGACGTTGAGGAGTTGCTGACGGTCATCACTCATCGTTTCAGCATAAATAACTTGTCGCTCAATATTACCCTGAAAACGACCTGCCACAATGCTGTCAAACTCCGTGGTATGAGATTGTTGATACAGAATTTCTTCCACGTTACGAGAAGTCTCTGGTGCTAGCCAAAGGCTCAAAGTCGCAACCAGCACAGCTAATATAGATAACGGTACAAGCACCATTTGCACGAGTTGCCACTGGCTCACACCGTTGGCAAACATCACCGTCAATTCGTTGTCGACACTCAACTTACCCAGGGTCAGTAGCACCCCTAAAAAGCCACCTAAGGGCAATAATGTACTTAAGTATGCAGGCAACAAGTTAGCGATAATAATTAATACCGCTTGAGCATCGAGTTCGCCAGTCACCGCTTTACTGAGATAATAAGCAAAGCGGCTACTGGATATAATAAGCAGCAACACCATGCTCACAGCCAACGCACTGATTAGCACTTCTTTGTTGATATAACGGGTAATTAAGGACAAATGACTGGCTTCTTCACAGGGTAATAGCTACCTAAGGTTAACGATGGGCATCAGTGTATCAGATTTTTTGCAAAACAAAGATTTAAGCCACATTATCCCCAAACTTTCCTAGAGACATCAATCGTTTTGGCGTAAAATTTGATCATGCCTTGAGTTATACAGGGGCACTGACTTGTTAAATTGTCTTGGAGACACCATGAATTTTTCTTTACAACAGAATGCGACTGAACTTAGTGCTGGGTCGAGTGTGATTTTACCCTTAGCCAAGGCAGCAGAAGGTCATGATGATCTGACAACCCCTTGCCTTAAGGCTGCTGACGAATTACTCAATGGTGCCATCACCCATGCTATTGCCAGCGGTGACTTATCTGGTAAATTTAAGAGTAGTCAATTGTTCCTTAACGCTGGCTCAGGTCCAGACCGTATTTTAGTCATCGGCACCGGTGTTGCCGATCAACTCAGTGGGCGCAAATACTGTCAATTAGTTCAATCTGCATGGTCACAAATTAGCTCGAACCCTGGTCCTTCTGTGCTCAACCAATTGACCACAATACCAACAAAAAATCTAGACCTAAATAGTAAGGTCCGCCTCACGGTAGAGGCCATAGTGCAAGCATGTTATCGGTTTGATCAGTTTAAAACAACACCTAAAGACGTCCCACCCAGTACCAATATGATCTTGTTAGCTGACACAAGTTCTCAAGCTCAACTAGATCAATCAGTAGCCACTGCTCAGGCAATGGATCTATGTCGTGATTTGGGCAATCTTCCTGGTAATATCTGCACTCCAAGTTATCTAGCTGAACAGGGCCACAAGTTGGCTGCTGGTTCTGATAAAGTCACAACTCAAGTACTCGAAGAGGCAGAAATGGAAGCCCTAGGCATGCATTCTCTTCTGTCCGTCGGTAAGGGCAGTGCTGAACCCTCTAAACTTATCATCATCAATTACCAAGGTGGCGAAAAAGGGGCCCAACCCCATGTCCTAGTAGGTAAAGGAATTACCTTTGATTCAGGCGGTATTAGCATTAAGCCAGGTGCTGCAATGGACGAAATGAAGTACGACATGTGTGGCGCAGCTAGTGTTATGGGAGCCATGCAGGCGGTCATTAAAATGGATTTAAAAGTCAACCTAGTCGTTATTGTAGCTAGTGCCGAAAACATGCCTTCTAGTACGGCCTCTAAACCCGGAGATATTTTTACAACGATGTCAGGCAAAACGGTCGAGGTCCTTAATACTGATGCTGAAGGTCGCCTCGTGTTGTGTGACGCATTAACTTATGCTGAGCGTTTTAAACCTAAAACTGTAGTGGATGTTGCGACGCTTACAGGCGCTTGTATTATTGCTCTTGGCCACCACACCAGCGCTGTACTGAGTAATGATGACGCATTTGCTACAAGTCTAATGAGTGCTGGTAAGCAAGCCTTTGATCATGCATGGCAGTTGCCTATGGGTGAAGAATATCAGGCACAACTGGACAGCAACTTTGCTGATTTAGGTAATATTGGTGGGCGTGCTGCAGGCACTATTACAGCAGCATGTTTCTTGTCTCGTTTTGCTGAAAGCTTTATTTGGGCTCATTTAGACATTGCTGGCACAGCCTGGACCTCAGGAGCCAAAAAAGGTGCCACTGGACGTTGCGTACCGCTTTTGGTGCAGCACATAGTTAATCAGGCATAAAGGCAGTGCGAGCAGATTTCTATCAGCTTAACTCTGCCGATCCGGCCAGCCGTTACTCTGTGTTGTGTCGCTTATTGGAGAAAGCTGAAACCGCCTGTCAAGCTGTGTACATCCTCTGCCAAGATGAAGCTGAAGTGGCACATCTCGATCAGTACCTTTGGGCCTTTAAACCTGATGCCTTCATTGCTCACGCTTGTGCCGACCAAAAGATTGATAGCTCTATCATACTGGGTCACCCTGACTCTGTTGTGGTGCCCAAACACAAGGATATCTGCATCAATTTGTGCTCAGACCTTGCACCCAAAGAGTATGAGCGAATTATTGAACTGGTGACACAGGAACCCACAATGCTCATAACCACCCGTGAGCATTTTCGCGCTTACCAAGAATCAGGCAGGACCATGCAATACCACAAGCTTTAAGACGGTGTGGGCCAATCATCAAGAGCGTCACCTACTTTGCTTGACGACAAAAAAAACGCCGCTTTAAGCGGCGTTTTATTAATGTCATGTTCTTAACTAATTAAGAAGGAACAACATTGTTGGCGCAAGGGCCTTTTTGGCCTTGGCCAACTTCGAATTCTACGGCTTGACCGTCGTTCAAAGTGGCGTAACCGCCGCCATTGCGGATTTCAGAGTGATGTACGAATAAATCTTTTCCGCCATCTTCTGGAGTGATGAAACCGAAACCTTTATCGGCGTTAAACCACTTCACTGTACCTTTGCTCATATTCTTACTCTTTGCTACTAAATTAAATTTACAAACCATCGTTCACTGTGCTTCTTACAATCAAATTCTGCTTGTAGGTCGACTCAGCAATAGTTTGTGACTCCACACATAACGGTCAAGCTAGTGCGGTGCTTAGTCTAGCATCGCCCAAAGAGAAAAGTCAATTAATACCCCTAGAGCCGAATTAATAACGGACCAGGTCTCCTCAAATGACCAATATATGCGTCCATTGCGCCTAGATCGCTTCAATTTTGGCGACTTTCTGCTGCAACTTATTGGCCGCAGTTTCAGCGTCTCTTAACTTATCACGTTCTTTATCAATGACTTGAGCAGGTGCTTTGCTCACAAATTTTTCATTACTAAGTTTACCACCAAGGCGTTTAATCTCTCCTAGCAGTCTGCCAAGTTCTTTATTTAAACGCCCCAACTCTGCATCTTTATCAATCAATCCAGCCATTGGCACCAATACTTCTAATCCACCGACGAGTGAAGTTGCACTCAATGGGGCCTCGTCATCTTCTTCTAGCCAAGTAATCGACTCTAGCTTGGCTAACTTGATAAGAAACTGACTGTTGGTATTAAGGCGCTGCCTGTCTGCAGTATCTCCTTGCTTTAACAGCACAGGAATTGGTTTGCCGGGGGCAATATTCATTTCACCACGAATATTCCTCACTCCATCGATTACACCACGTACCCAGTTTAAGTCAACTTCAGCCGTTTCATCAATCAAACCTGCATCAGCAACTGGATAAGGTTGCAGCATAATGCTAGCCCCCCCTTTACCTGCAAGGCCCTTGAGTTTTTGCCAAATTTCTTCAGTAATATAGGGCATCAATGGGTGCGCCAAACGCAATACCGCCTCTAGCACCCCAACTAAAGTGCGGCGAGTACCACGCAACTGAGCCTCTGTTGCATTATCATCCCACAAAACAGGCTTAGATAACTCCAAATACCAATCGCAATATTCACTCCAAATAAAGTGATATAGAGCTTCAGCGGCATGATCGAAGCGGTATACCCCCATTGACTCAGTCACTTTTTGTTCGGCCTTTTGCAGGCGTGAGCGAATCCAACGATCGGCTAAACTTAATTCAACTTCGCTACCCGTTTGGCCACAATCTCCAGCTTCACAATTCATCAGCACATAGTTGGTGGCATTCCAGATCTTATTACAGAAGTTACGGTTACCTTCAATACGGCCCAGATCAAGCTTAATATCTCGGCCGGTAGATGCTAATGAACACAAGGTAAAGCGCAGGGCATCAGTGCCATATGAGGCAATACCATCGGGAAAATGCTTTAAGGTTTGTTTTTCAATCTTTTTAGCCAACTGTGGCTGCATCATATTGCCTGTGCGCTTTTCCAACAACGCATCAAGCTCAATACCATCAATTAAATCGAGCGGGTCAATGACATTGCCTTTAGATTTAGACATTTTTTCGCCGTCTTGGTCTCTCACTAAACCATGTACATAGACTGTTTTGAAGGGTACTTGTGCTTCGCCAGTTTCGTCTTTGGTTAAGTGCATAGTCATCATGATCATCCGCGCTACCCAAAAGAAAATAATATCAAACCCGGTGACCAATACATCCGTTGGATGATACTTCGCCAGAGCCTCCGTAGAGTTGGGCCATCCAAGAGTTCCAAAGGTCCATAATCCAGAAGAGAACCAAGTGTCCAAAACGTCTTCATCTTGCTTAAGATTGATATCACCTAACTTGTGTTTTAGGCGCACCTCTGCTTCACTGCGACCCACATAAAAGGCACCATCGTCGTCGTGCCATGCAGGAATTCTATGCCCCCACCAAAGCTGACGTGAGATACACCAATCCTGAATATCTCGCATCCAAGAAAAATAAGTGTTTTCCCATTGCTTAGGTACAAATTCAATACGGCCATCTTCTACTGCTTCGATGGCTGGTTTTGCCAGTGGTTTAGTACTCACAAACCACTGATCAGTGAGTAAGGGTTCAATGATCAGACCAGAACGGTCACCACGGGGCACTTTTAGCCCATGATCTTCAATTTCTTCAAGCAAACCTGCTGCAGTAAGATCAGTCACAATTTGCTCACGTGCCACGAATCGATCTAAGCCGCGATAAGCAGCAGGAATACTTTCTTCATGCGCTGCAACCACCTCACCTGAGGTGGTGTAGACCTCAGGAACTTGGACTATGGCAGCATCGTGATCGAATACGTTAATCATGCCTAGATCATGGCGCTGGCCCATAGTGTAATCATTGAAATCATGTGCCGGGGTAATTTTGACGCACCCCGTACCAAACTCCTGATCCACATAATCATCTGCAATAATAGGAATCAAACGGCCCACCAAAGGCAATTTGATAAACTGTCCGATAAGATGCTTATACCGCTCATCTTTAGGATGGACTGCAACCGCAGCATCACCCAGCATCGTTTCTGGCCGGGTAGTCGCAACCACTAAAAAATTTTTACCATCGTCAGTGGTTGCACCACCCGCTAGGGGGTAACGCAAATGCCACAGATAACCTTTTTCATCTATAGATTCCACCTCTAAGTCTGAAATGGCAGTGTGTAATTTGGGGTCCCAATTAACCAACCGCTTGCCCCGATAAATTAAACCATCATCATACAAACGCACAAAAGCTTCTTGCACCGCAGTGTAGAAGCCATCATCCATAGTAAAGCGTTCTCGACTCCAGTCCACACTGGCACCCATTCGTCGCAGTTGTTGGGTGATCGTGCCTCCAGACTCAGCTTTCCATTCCCACACTTTTTTGAGAAACTTATCCCGGCCTAAATCATGCCGTGTTTTGCCTTCTTCAGCCTGAATTTTTCGCTCCACCAACATTTGCGTAGCAATACCTGCATGATCAGTACCCACTTGCCATAAGGTGTCATGGCCTTGCATACGTTTGAATCGTGTTAAGGCATCCATAATGGTGTCTTGAAACGCATGCCCCATATGCAAGCTACCCGTCACATTGGGTGGCGGTATAACAATGCTGTAGGGGGTGCCTTCACCCGAGGGGGCAAAGTAATTATTATGTTCCCATTGTTGGTACCATTGTTGCTCAATGGCACTCGGGTTATATGTCTTTTCCATAATGTTAGGCAGGTGCTCTAAAATAAGGGTTATGTAGCGGGCTAAAAGATCTCGAAACGGGCTAGAAATAACCCCTTTGAAGACCGAAGGTCATAAAAACTAGTGGTTGCAGCCTGGACCATGAATATGGCCATTCGCCAATTCATCTTCAGAAGCAGTTCGCACATCCATAATTTCCACATCAAAATTGAGCATTTCACCTGCTAAATCGTGGTTACCATCAACGCTCACCATGTCGCCTTCAATCGCCGTGATGGTAACGACTTGCTGTTGCCCTGAATCACCTTCGGCATGGAATTGCATGCCTACTTCTAAGGTATCAATACCAGCAAACATTTGACGATCGACTTGCTGAACCATCTCTTCCATATACTCGCCATAACCAAGATGGGGGGGCACTTCAACCTGTAATTTATCACCTGACTGTTTACCTACGAGTGCTTCTTCAAGGCCTTGCACAATATTATTTGCACCATGTAAGTAGGGTAAAGGTTCGCCTTCGCGTGAGGTATCAACTAACTCACCAGCCCCATTGGTCAGGGTATAATGGAAGCTAACTACGCTATTTTCGGCAATTTTCATTCGTGACTCCAAGACGCCCTCAATACTTTGATTAGGGCTAATAAAATTAAACTTTACTCGCGCTCATGGGCGGCCTGCTATAATACCGCAAAATTTACCCCTAGGCCCGTATTTCTATGCATTTTACCATTCACAATACCCCAGGTGTTATTCATGCTGTGAGGCTGCTTTCTTGGTTAGTATTAAAGCTTAATGGCTGGAAGGTCATTAACGTGGCGCCCACTAATGGAAGTTACCTCATTGTCGCAGCACCACACACGTCTAACTGGGACTTTCCCCTCGGCATTGCTATGGCATTTCATATGCGCTTGGAAGTGTATTTTATTGGTAAGCACACACTATTTAAGGGCCCTGCTGGCCCGATCATGCGCTGGTTAGGGGGCATCCCGCTGAATCGGGAAGCGAGTAAAAATTTTGTAGACACATCAATTGAGGTTTACGCTAATAACAAAAATTTGATTTTGGCCATTGCGCCAGAGGGCACCCGTGATAGCGTCGCACGTTGGAAGACTGGATTTTATCACATGGCTAAGGGCGCAGGCGTTCCCTTAGCACTGGCTTACTTTGATTACGCAACGCGCACTGGCGGCATTGGTAAAGTTCTTAAACCGAGCGCAAATATGGCTGCTGACATGCAGGTTATCGCCGATTTTTATCGCCCCATGGTAGGGAAAAATCCAAGCAACTATAACCCGGACATTACTGGAACTCAGACATGACTAGAGTCTAATCTTAACAAAACTGAAACACTCTAAAGCTGCGCTTTTAACACTACAAATTTTGGGTGAGCTCCCACTTGCTCAACCCGCGAAAACCAACGCTTGAGCTTGACATGGTAGCCTAAGTGACGATTACCTACCACCCAAAACTCACCGTTTGCAGTCAGTACCTGAGCTGCTTGGGCAAACATACGCATAGCAATCTGATCACCCATGACACGCTCTTGGTGAAAAGGTGGATTACATAAAATCAAGTCAGCTGATTGCGAGGGTATTTCAGTTAGACAATCACCCGCAATAAATGCACACTGTGCAGCAACACCGTTGGCCTTGGCATTAATGGTTGCTGATGCCACAGACATATAGGATTCATCGATGCCAATGACTTCACATTGTGGCCACTTTTTGGCAGCAAAAATCGCTTGGATGCCATTGCCACAGCCTAAATCAATAATCTTTTTAAAGGGCCCCTTTGGAAATAAATGCAATAACACTTGAGCACCAGCATCTAATTTAGTTCGACTAAACACACCACTAAAGTGGTGTAAAAAAAGCCCATACGATGGCAACTCCCATGACGTTTCTACTGGCTTTAAAGTTTGCTTTAACGCTGCTTTATTTTTCCCAGAATTAATCCCAGCAGGCTTGCCAGCAAAGACTAAGCGCGCCTTTTTACGCGCCAAGCTAGTGGTCACTGTTCCCAGCAGAGACTCCAATAGCTGATAAACAGCTTTATCCATGTGCTTCACCATTATCGGCATAATAATTAATGCGCTGGGAGTCAGTTGGGGTAAGATGCGTTGCAACTGATCACGCAACAAAGCATGACTTTTAGGCAGTCGGAATAAGACAAGGTCAAAGGGGCCTTGGGGCGTTTTTTGGGCCGGCACAAAATGAGCCAAAGGCAGTTTATTTGCATAGGCATTGTGCTGCAGACCAAGGTGCGCAATATGGGAATCACTCCAAAGCGTTGGCAACGAGCCATCCAGTGCCACCATGGCCTTGGTCACTGCACAGGTCATGGCTCCGAAGGGTTCGTTGACCATGACCACTCGGCTCTGAGTATTGAGTAAAGCCTCTTCCTGCAAATATTCAAGCGCCAATACATCGGCCTGGTCAAACCCTTGTAAGGTCTCGTTGACAGAATACGGCACCCGAGCCACTGCTAACTCACCCATAGCACTAATCATTAATGATTGTGTCATTTGATATGTGGCTAGGGTGCTAATCGATCAATAGACCAAGCATCCCCTGTTTGTCGATATCTAAAACGATCGTGCAGACGACTAGGCTGGCCTTGCCAAAACTCAAACTGCACAGGTTTCAGACAAAATCCCACCCAATCTTGTGGGCGCTTAACGGTTGTGGTTTGGGTGTACTGATCAAGCTGGGCAACATTAAACTCCAGGTCTGCAAGACCAGACACGACCTGACTTTGCGCTGTTGCAGCAGCACTCAATTGGCTGGCTCTTGGGCGACTGTTAAAATAGTCGTCAGACGTGGCCTCTGAGACCCGACTCACGGTGCCAGAAATGCGCACTTGTCGCTCCAATGCTTGCCAATAAAATAGTACCGAAGCTTGAGGATTATGGGCAATATCTTGCCCCTTATCACTGCGACTATCAGAGTACCAAACGACTCCATTATCATTGTAACTTTTCATTAAAACCATGCGCGCACTTGGCATACCTGATGCAGAAGCTGTGGCCAATGCCATAGAGGTTGCATTGAGTGGACAAGCGACTTCAGCTGCCGCCATCCAATCAGAAAACTGCTGCCATGGATCTAAAGCTAAGTTTCGTCGACGCAAACCTTCAGCTTCGTACTCGCGTCGGTAATCTTGATAATTTTGGGTAGACATACACCTGACCTGCTTTGAGTTGGTAAATAATTACACCCTTATTATATGCTTCTGTAGCCTTAGCCGAAACTGTTATCCGGCAAGCTTAAAAACAAAGTATGGAACGGCGCCAGACAAAGAAGTAAAAGTGAGTAAATTCGCAGCATGGTTGAGGCTAAAGATTTCAAATTAGTTGTTTTTAATGTAAAGTCCCGAGTCTGATGAAAAACCTTTATTAATAAAGACATTCGCCGCTTTAAAATGGGCATTACCATGAACTTGAAAACCTTAGTGTTTCGTTTTTTAACCCGATTTTTACTCCCCGTAGCCATTATTGCAGCTGCCGTGTATGGTTTTATGCAGCTGAAGGGTTCGCGCCCCAAAGCGCCTGCTAAAACTGTGACAGAGCAAGTTTGGGGTGTATCAAGCCACCAAGTTGCACTAAGAGACATTGCGCCTGAAGTGACTCTTTATGGGGCCGTGGAAGCGAGTGAAACAGTTCAATTAAGTTCAACAGTGAACGCCTTTGTCAATCAGGTGAGTATTGGCCGTGGCGATAGGGTCAGCAAAGGTCAACAAATTATCGAACTGGACGACCGTGAATTACGTTTAACACTCGCCCAACGAAAGGCGAGCCTAGAAGATGCTAAAACTCTCATTAGTACGGAAAAAAATAGCCACCAAACGAATCAAAAAGCACTATTAATTGAGCAACAACTGCAGGCCATCAACCAAAAAAACTTTGACCGCCAGCAGCAGTTAGTGGCGAAGAAAGTGGCCCCTACCTCACGCTTAGAAGATGCCACTCGGGCCCTCCAACAACAAGAGTTATCCATACTGAATCGTAAAAATACCATTGCCAATTACCCAAACCGTATTGCGCGCCTTAAATCTCAGGTGACTCAGAATCAGATCCTTCTTGAATTTGCTGAGCTAGACTTAGAGCGCACCAAAATTTTAGCGCCTTTTGATGGGCGTATTCTTAGCGTTGACACAGCCACTGGCAATAGAGTCCGCAATGGTGATTTAGTGGTTAAACTTTATAACACTCGAAGTCTTGAAGTCCGCAGCCAAATTCCAGCTCGTTACCTACCCATGATGCAAACAGGCAATTCAGGTGCGGCACTGGCAGCCAGTATTTCTCACCAAGGCAAAACTTACGCACTTCAATTAGATCGACTATCGGCAGAAGCATCAGCGAGTCAGGGTGGTATTGACGCCTTTTTTAGCCTTAGTGGTGGCCAAGAAATTGAAGTGGGTCGAAACCTCCAGGTTAAGGTCAAACTGCCCACCCAAATCAATGTTGCAGCGCTGCCCCCACTTGCAATTTATGGCCAAAATCGTATTTACCGAATTATAGACCAACGACTTGAAGCCTTAAGCATCATGCGAGTAGGAGACTGGACTAGCCCCAGTGGTGAGCAGCTAACCCTCGTTCGAAGTGCTGAATTACAAACGGGTGATCAGGTAATGACGACGCAACTTCCCAATGCCGTTACCGGCTTATTAGTAGAAACACGCTAGGCGGAGCATAAGCACATGATGCAATCATTTATTCGCCTGTTTGCGAGTCACAAGGTAGCACCTAATCTTTTAATGCTACTACTGTTCCTGTCGGGCGCCTACGGTTTAAAGCAACTTAACACTCAGTTTTTTCCTGACTTTGCCGTTGATGTGGTCACAGTTAACATTGTATGGCCAGGCGCTGCGGCGGAGGATGTTCAAAACAGCATCACTATTCCCGTCGAGCAAGAGCTTAAGAATGTCGCTAATGTTAGCAAGGTCAAATCCAGCACATCACGTGGTGGCGTATCTCTTCGTTTAGAAGTTGCCAGTAGTGCCGACCTGACAGAAACCACCAATGCCATCAAACAACGCCTTGATGCCGTTAGCAACTTACCTACAGATGCCGAAACGCCAACCATAGAGCAATTTGTCATGTATGAAAATGTTGGGACAGTGCTTATTACAGCAGATGGACCGGTGGATGAACTGACAAACTTAGCCCGCCAAGCAGAACGGGAGCTGTTAGCAAAAGGCATTAGCAAGATCAACTTTACTGGCCTACCAAAACAGGAGATTGCCATTCAAGTTGAACCAACCACGATCCATGACTTGGGTTTGTCGTTACAGAAAATAGCGGGGCTAATCAATAATCAGAGCCAAGATGTCATGGCAGGTACCGCTGGTCGCACGGATGGTTCAAAACAATTGCGTGCGATCGGCAAAGTGTCAGATGTCAGTAGTTTTGAGCAATTGCCATTGCTGACTGGAGATAATGCACAATTGCTTCGACTTGGGGATGTGGCAGACATTAGCCTGCGCCCAAAGGAAGACCAAAGTACCATCCAATATGAAGGCAAGCCTGCCATCCAGTTAGTCATTATGCGCAGCAAAAACGACGACACCATCAAAACGGCTGCCATCATGAATAAATGGGTGGTCGACGCCCGCAAGCGCTTCCCCCAAAATGTCGAATTAATCGTCTATGATGAAAGATGGCTATTATTAAAGGCCCGCATTACCCTATTAATTAATAACGGCGCCTATGGCTTACTTTTTGTGGTGGGTTTACTATTTATGTTCCTCAATTCGAGGGTCGCTTTTTGGGTAGCCATGGGCATCCCCGCTTCATTGTTAGCCACTTGGGGTGTAATGTACTTTATTGGGGGATCAATTAACATGATCAGCCTGTTTGGTATGATCATGGCTTTAGGCATCATCGTAGATGATGCCATCGTTGTGGGTGAAGACACTCTTGCCCACTTCCAGCAAGGTGAAGCACCTTTGCAAGCAGCCTTAGGTGGTGCGCAGCGTATGATGGGGCCTATTACAGCGTCTTCATTAACCACTATTGCTGCCTTTTTACCTTTACTATTAATCAACGGTACCATCGGTAGTATCCTCGCTGATATCCCTGTGGTGGTGATTTGTGTCATCTTGGTGTCTTTGGTCGAATGCTTTTTAGTCTTGCCAGGCCATCTGCACCATGCCCTAAAAAATCAAGTCAACAAAAAACCATCACGTATCCGCGCATGGTTTGATCGAGGTTTTGAAAGTTTTAAAAATAGTGTGTTTCGGCCAGCAGTAAGCTTTGCCATTGACTTTCGGTTTGTTACTTTTAGTTTAGCCATTACCGCATTAGTTTTAGCGGTGGGATTATTGGTGGGTGGACGGATTCAGTTCGCCTTCTTCCCTAGTGTCGATGGCGACAGTATTCGGGCTAACGTGCAATTTAGCAGTGGCACCCCTGCAAGCGAGGTGGCGGCCTATTTAGCTAAAGTGGATGATGCACTGCTGGAAACTGAAGCTGAGTTAGGTGGTGATCTCATCAGTGAACGTGTGTTCTTTTACGGCACTAACAAATTACCCACCGCTGGGATTTCAAGCACAGAACAAATTGCGCTATTAAGAGTAGAACTTGACAGTTCAAAAATGAGATTGGTGACCAACGCTGCATTTATAGAAGCGTGGAATAATAAATTACCTAAAGTCTCTGGATTAGAAAAAATCATTATTGACCAGCCTCAGTCAGGCCCACCTGGTAAGCCCATTGAAGCGAATATTACTGGCGCTAGTGCCGATGTGATGAAGCAAGTCGCCCTTGATTTGCAGACCGCTTTGAAGGTGTTTACGGGGGTACAAAATATTGATGACAACCTTCCCTATGGCATGGAACAACTGATCTTTAATCTCACTCCAGAAGCAGCAACCTTAGGCCTAACAAGTGCAGATATTGGCCGTCAGTTGAGGTACGCTTTTGATGGGGTCACCGTGCAAAGTTTTTACTTGGGAGCAGACGAAATTGATGTGCGCCTAATGCTCAAAGACCAGGATCGCAATAGTCTGTCAACTTTATACGCCTTGCCAGTTATTTTGCCGTCAGGTAACACCGTGCCATTAATGGAATTAGTCGAGTTTAGTTCGCGTCGCGGTATTGATAAGTTTAGTAGTGAGAATGGTCAACTAACAGTCACTGTAAAAGCTGATGTAGACGTTGGCGCAACCAACGCTAACGTGGTTATCGGGGCTTTAAAAAAGGACGTTATCCCAAATCTTGAGCGAGACTATGGGGTGAAAATCACCTTTGGTGGAGCGAAGGAACGGGAGCGAGGTACCCTTGGAGACATGCTGACGGGCCTAGTTCTAGCCTTAGTGCTTATCTATATTGTACTGGCCTGGGTGTTTGCATCTTACACCTGGCCCGTCGCCGTAATGTTCACCATACCGTTTGGCCTTACGGGGGCTATTTTAGGTCACCTTGCGATGGAGAGAGACCTTACCATCCTGTCATTATTTGGTCTGTTTGGTTTATCGGGTATCGTCATCAACAACAGCATTGTGCTGCTGTCATTTTATAAAGGCTTTCGTGAGCAAGGCATCGCGCCTAAAGAGGCCATCATCGAAGCCGCATGTCAGCGTTTGAGGGCTGTACTATTAACCTCAATGACGACCATCGCTGGACTTACACCCATACTCTTTGAGGAGTCACTGCAGGCGCAATTTCTCATTCCGATGGCGATTTCAATTGTCTTTGGTCTAGCCCTTGGCACCTTACTCATCCTCTTTGTAGTGCCTTCGATGGTATTAATGTTAGAAAACTTAAATGCCCTCCTTGCGGGCAGAAAACGCAGCACCTAAAGCGTAAAAATAGCTTAAAATAGGCGCATCTGCTGCTGCGAGTCTGGGGCCTTTAATTTAAGGCCCATACCCAACAAACGCACTCCCTGTTTCTGCTGCTGTGGCAACCCACTGTGAAATGCGGTTTGCAACAAGTTTTTAAAAAAATCTAGGTTAATCTCAACGCTGGCTTGCTCTCGGGTTAGTTGCGAAAAATCGGCAAACTTTAACTTCACAACGACACCTGCAACTTCATAATCTTGAGACAGCTTATGCCATCGCTCCAACAGCTCAATGTACAAAGGAGATAAGGCATCACGGCAGGCTTGGATATTTGTTAGGTCTTGTGTATAGGTGTTTTCCACAGACACAGACTTACGCACTCGACGGGTCTGCACTGGCCGATGATCTTCACCGTATCTTCTTGTCGCTAAAGCCTGCCCCATGCGACCAAATTTTTGCTCTAGTTCTAACTCACTAAAAGATCGAAGATCAGCACAGTTTTGGATCCCATACCCAGCTAATTTAGCAGCACTTACGGGGCCAATACCTGGTATTTTTGTGACGCACAGGCCAGCACTAAACTCATCGAGCTCACATGGTTTGACGACAAATAAGCCATTCGGTTTGCGCCAATCACTGGCCACTTTGGCAATAAACTTATTGGGAGCCACTCCAGCAGAAATAGTAATGCCAACCTCTGCCTCAACGGTAGACCTGATATCTTGCGCAATTAGGGTGGCGCTGCCACTAAACAAGGGAGAGTCTGTTACATCGATAAATGCTTCATCTAAGGATAAAGGTTCTATGATTGTGGAGTAACGCTTAAAAATGGACATTATTTGCTGTGACACAGCCTTATACAAAGCCATTCGGCCGGGCAAAATCAACAACTCTGGACAAGCACGGATAGCTTGAGCCGATGCCATGGCTGAGTGAACGCCAAATTTCCGAGCAGGGTAATTGCAGGTTGCGATGACTCCTCGACTATGCGCAGCACCACCAATAGCAATCGGTCGATGGCGATAACTAGGTACTTCGCGCATCTCTACAGCGGCATAAAAGCAGTCACAATCACAATGAATTATCTTTCGACTCATCGGCACCCTACTTAACTTTATTACTGTACATATAACCAGCATTTTACCTATAATACACAATAGTTCAAGTCTTACTAGACACCTGTCTAGCGCTTGTGCAGTTAAAGCGATATTATCAGTGCTGTTTATTTTGGCGTTACCGAGATCTATATGAACCCACAAACACAAACAGAACTTGAAGCTGCAGCCTTTCGTAGCCTAGTTAAACACCTAGATAGCCGCAAAGATGTGCAGAACATTGACCTAATGACATTGGCTGGGTTTTGTCGCAACTGTATGAGCAAATGGCTGTTAGCCGCAGCTGATGAACAAAGTGTAGCGATGAACTATGATGAAGCTAGAGAGCATGTCTATTGCATGCCCTACGATGAATGGAAAGAACATCATCAGTTACCTGCAACTAAAGAACAAATGCAAGCTTTTTCAGCCATGGAGAAAGCCAAAGAAAGAGTGAACAGTTAGTGCCATGCCTATTTTATCTAACTCCCAAAACACACGCTCACTGATGCAAGCGCTTGAAGAAAAGATAAAACTACTAATCAGTCAAAACTTAATTATGAGCCTAGAGATTGCCCAATTAAAGCAGCAAAATGATCATTTGGTGACCCAACTGAGGGAACAAGATGACGCCACTGAGACCATAAATCATCCCTAGGAGATACTTTCTGCTGACAAATATTGGCACATTCTTGCGCCAGCATGGAGCGCTAACAGGATTAGTTTTATTGCTTGTGGGTGCTTTTCTGCTTAAGAATGCAGAAAAAGTGGACCATCCATCTGAACTAAGTTCAGCCACTAACAAGCGGGTACTTTCTAGTGCGAATGTGGCAGCGCGCATTAGTCAGGCGTTTGAGTCTACCTTTGACACCAAGGTAGAACCCATGCCTGATTTTTTAGCTATTACTGATGTAAAATTAAAAAAGACAACTTTTTTTAATTATTTGACGAAACTGACAACAGTAGCAAATTACAAAATTCTTCAACTTCGTGCTGAAATTAAAGGTATGAATCCCCAACGTCTGACACACCAACAGACCCAATTGCTCACTCGCTTATCCAAAACATACAAAATAAAAGTGTCAGAGCCTATTGAGAAAATCGATTTACTGTTGCACAAGGTGGGCGTCATACCTTCGTCCTTAGTGCTGGCCCAAGCGGCTAATGAAAGCGCATGGGGAACCTCTCGGTTTGCAATTCAGGGGAATAACCTTTTTGGTCAGTGGTGTTTTAGTTTGGGCTGTGGCCTAGTTCCAAACAGTCGCCCTGTTGGAGCGAATTATGAAGTACGCAAGTTTAAAGACCCACAGGCATCTGTAGATGCCTATATGCGTAACTTGAACCGTCATGGCAGTTATGCAAATTTGCGTGATATTCGAGCATGCTTAACTCAACACTCTGAAATAGTCACGGGTCGAGCCTTATCAGCTGGATTAATCAAGTATTCAACGCGTGGCGTAGACTACATTGATGAAATAAGATCGATGATTCGTGTCAATAAACTAGAAGCTTGGCAAAAAGCTTGGTGGGGTAATAATAATCAACACCCCTGCAGTAAGCTGGTGCAGTTTGAACGTCCAAAAGTAGCGACAGAAGACCCGGTTCATGGTATCACTCAGCCCAATAATAATTAATAAACTAAGTTAAAAAGCTAAGTTTTTAGGGCCTAGTAAAATTAACCAGAGATTAACTGGAAATTCAAAAGGCACGCTCATGATGCCAATCTCGACTCATAGGTAAAGATGCGAAGGCACTGGGCTGTCGTTGAACGTAACAGAGAGTTAAATAACCAACTCAAAAAATGAGTATGGTTGGGCATACTCCTTGTCGGGGGTCTTGAACTAACCAGTAAACAACCCGATATAGTTTAGGTATGAAGGGCTAAAAGTATTTAGCCTTCCATCAAAACAGGCAGCTTATAAATGAGTTTAGAATGGCTTTTAGTAGTTTTGTTACTGGGGATGATTTACTGGTGGGATACCAGTGCGGCCAAGGATCGGGCGCGATTGGCTGCAAAGCAACAGTGTGAGCTACAAGACCTGCAATTGCTTGATGACACCGTTGCCCTTAAAAAAACTCGTCTTAAACGTGACCGTCGCGGACACATCTCATTTTTGCGACAGTTTACTTTTGAATTCAGCAGTGACGGTGAACAAAGAACTCAGGGGGAATTACATTTACTGGGGAAAAAAATGACTCACCTGCATCTGGAAGTGCATCGAATACACTAGATTACGCCACAACCCTAGAGTTTAACCACCACTCTGCTAGAATGGCATTCCACAAGGTCGTATCATTATCCATTTTGAGGAATATCGAGTTGTCGAATCTACCAGTCATCATTGGTTTTGGCGGAATAAATGCCTCTGGTCGAACCTCTTCCCATCATGGTTATCGCCGCCTCGTTCTTGATCACTTAGATACCCAAAGCCGGCTTGACACTCTCACTGATTTAGCGACATTAACCAATAAAGCTACCTTTTATAATGGTCTTTTTTACTTAGCTGGTGAAGCACAAGGATTGACTCAAGTGCAGTTAACAGCGCAATTAGGTGATCAGGTCAAGGACGCAACTCTGATCCGACCGATCCGAACTGAAGCCTACGATGTGGCAAAACTAGTACTGAACAAAGTGGCACAAATAGTGCCTGCGTCTGGTGACTGCACTTGTATTCGCATGCGCAAGCGCCACTTGCCCAATCAGCTACCCGATAATTGGCAAGTAAGCCACATCGATGGCGACACGGTTGAAGTCACCATAAGTGGTGCATTCACAGCTATTTTGCCAGATACCAAGCGCGCGCCAGTAAGCGCCGCAGGCCAGCTGCCCGATGGCTTTGATCCCAGTACTCTTTATCAGTCACGTAACCACCCTCGTAATTTACAAATGACCGTATTTGGTGCATCTGATGCTCTTAGTTCTACTGGTATTGCTTGGCAAATTATACAAGATCATGTGGCACCAGATCGTATTGCTGTCTACGCAAGTAACTCCATTGGTCAGTTAGATGAAGCTGGTTTTGGTGGTTTATTAAAAAACCCAAGTACTGGCAAGCGCATCACTTCAAAGCAAATGCCGTTGGGTTATGGTCAAATGCCTGCTGATTTTGTTAACGCTTATTTATTAGGTAGTGTTGGCGCGGTCGGCTCTGCCCTAGGCGCATGTGCAACGTTTTTATATAACCTGCGAAATGCTGTTGAAGATATTAAAAGTGGGCGCCGTGATTTGGTCATCGTTGGGGGCAGTGACGCACCCATTACACCAGAGGTTATGGAAGGTTTTCGCACCATGGGTGCGCTCGCTGAAGACCATGAGTTATGTGCTTTAGATGGTAGTAATGAGGCGGATTTACGTCGGACTTCTCGGCCATTCTCCACTAACTGTGGTTTTACTATGGGCGAAGCCTCCCAGTGGATTGTGCTCACCAGTGATACTTTAGCACTCGCGCTTGGCGCCCAAATTCATGGCGCTGTGGCAGGTGTATTCGTCAACGCGGATGGCCATAAAAAGTCAATATCGGCCCCAGGCATCGGTAATTATGTGACCTTAGCTAAGGCCGCAGCTCTAACAGAAAGCATACTCGGGGCTGAATCATTGCGCTATCGTTCTTGTGTGCAGGCCCACGGCACCAGTACGCCCCAAAACCGCATTACTGAATCTCATGTTATCAATGAAACGGCCAAAGCCTTTGGAATAAAAGATTGGAAAGTTGCTGCGGTTAAAGCTTACCTAGGTCATTCTCAAGGCACAGCCGGCGGTGACCAACTTGCTGTGTCATTAGGCTTATGGCGCTACGGTATTTTGCCAGGTATCGCTACCATAGATCATGTTGCAAGCGATGTGCATGATAGCCATCTAGCAATTCAAGCAGCGCACCATGAAGTGGGCACAGAGGGTATCGACACAGTACTGCTGAATTCGAAAGGTTTTGGTGGTAACAATGCCAGTGCCCTATTAATGGGCCCACATGTGGCTAATCGACTCATGACTAAAAAGCATGGGCTTAAAGCCATGGAAAATATGCGTTCAGCCCAAGAGAAACATACTCAGGCCGCCAAGGATTATGACCTCCAAAGTATGCGTGGATTATCGAACCCCACTTATAAATTTGGTCATAACGTTTTAACTGGTGAAGATTTGCTGATCAATCGCCATCAAATTGTTATTCCTGGATATGCCAAAGCCATCGATTTATCAGTTAGCAACCCATTTGAGGACATGTGCTAGCCTGCCCTGCCCAATAAACTACTTCTATAGGTTTCCATACTGTTAATTAATTCTTAAAGCATCTAATGTGTTCTTTACCGTCTGCATAGCAATCTCAGATAAGGATTCACTTCGCAACTCGGCCAACACCAGCAATACTCGAGGCAGCATATCAGGTCGATTGGGCTGACCTCGCTCTTGCCCCGCCATAGGCATATCTGGCGCGTCTGTTTCTAACACCATATCTGTCAATGGCAATGTTTGGGCCAAGCGCCTCATAGCTTGAGCCCGCTCATAGGTTAGGTTGCCGCCTATACCTATTTTAAACCCCAAATGAGTAAATTTTTCAGCTTGTTGCAGGCTGCCACTAAAGCCGTGCACAATGCCGCCTTGGTTAAAATTTAACTGCCGTAACAACTGACCTAAGCGATCATTAGCCTTACGGCTATGAATAATAAGAGGGAGCTGGGTGTGTTGAGCAAGCTTAACCTGAGCAACGAACCAGGCTTCTTGATGCGCTATAGAAAAGCCCTCAAGTGACATGTCCAAAGCAAAGTCTAGTCCAATCTCCCCTATAGCTAGGGGCTTATGACGTTCAATGGCTGCAGTCAACACTGTAAGGTGCGCTTGGGTATGTTGATTACTAAAGTAAGGATGAAGACCTAGGGCTAAGTGCCAATTTGGGTATTGCTCACAAAGAGAGATTTGACGAGCAAATGAAGATTCCTTAGTGGCAGGCACCACTAGTTGGGTAACACCTTGGTCAAGGCAGGATTGCCATAATTGGGGCTGCAGACTTTGTAAGCGAGGGTGATCCCAATGACAGTGACTGTCAATCAACTGATGCATTAAACCCCCTCATTATTTAATAACTGCGATTAATGTTCTCGCGTCGCGCGGAAACGAATGTCTGGCCAACGTTCTTCTGTTAGGCTCAAATTGACGCGAGAAGGGGCCAAGTAGGTAAGGTGTCCGCCGCCGTCAATGGCCAAATTCTCTGCTGCTTTACGCTTAAATTCATCCAGCATTTTATGATCATCACATTCAACCCAGCGGGCTGTATTCACACTGATCGGCTCATAGATACATTCTACTTTATACTCATCCTGCAGGCGGTAAGCAACGACTTCAAACTGCAGAACACCCACAGCACCAACGATCAGATCATTATTTTTCCCAGGCATAAACAGTTGGGTAGAGCCTTCTTCAGATAATTGCTGCAAGCCTTTTTGTAACTGCTTCATTTTTAGCGGATCCTTCAATCGCACTCGCTGAAACAGTTCAGGAGCAAAATGAGGAATACCTGCAAACTTTAAATTCTCTCCAGCGGTGAAGGTGTCACCAATCTGAATAGTGCCGTGATTGTGCAAGCCAATGATATCACCAGGCCATGCCTGCTCAACATTGGAGCGTTCACCCGCCATAAAGGTGACTGCATCGGCAACTTTAACGTCTTTACCTATGCGCACATGGCGCATTTTCATACCGCGCTCATAACTACCTGAACAAATACGCATAAACGCAATACGGTCTCGGTGTTTAGGGTCCATGTTGGCTTGTATTTTAAACACAAAACCAGTGAATTTAGGCTCTATAGCCTCAACCACCCGTACCCCTGCATTCCGAAGCTTTGGCGCTGGGGCCCACTGCACAAAATAATCCAGCATTTCACGTATGCCAAAGTTAGATAAAGCCGTGCCAAAGAAAACTGGGGTCAGCTTGCCCTCTAGGAACAACTGCATGTCGAATTTATGGCTCGCACCCCGCACCAATTCAATTTCGTCTTTAAGTTCATCTAGTAATTCTCCCAAAAACTCTGCGGCCTCATCAGATTCCAAGCCTGCAATTTGAATGTCCTCTGCAATGGTATGTCCCTGCCCTGGCGTGAATACGTGCAGGGTATCTGTGTAAAGATTATAAACACCTTTGAAGCGTTTACCCATGCTTATAGGCCAAGTGATCGGCGCACACGCAATGTTGAGCACGTCTTCTACTTCATCTAAAACCTCAATTTGTTCACGAACTTCACGGTCCATTTTATTCACGAAGGTGAAGATAGGGGTGTCTCTTAAGCGGCACACCTCCATTAGTTTAACGGTTCGATCTTCCACACCTTTGGCACCATCAATGACCATCAGCACAGAATCAACTGCCGTTAAAGTCCGATACGTATCCTCAGAAAAGTCTTCATGCCCTGGAGTGTCCAAAAGGTTTACGGTGCGTTCTTGATAGGGAAACTGCATCACGGATGAAGTCACAGAAATCCCACGTTGCTGTTCCATTGACATCCAATCAGATGTCGCCTTTTTATCACCTTTCTTACCCTTCACTGATCCAGCGGTTTGAATGGCTTGGCCAAAAAGGAGAAGTTTTTCAGTAATGGTAGTTTTACCCGCATCGGGGTGGGAAATTATGGCAAAGGTTCTTCGCGTTGCCACTTCTTCTGCAATCAAGTTGGACATAGTTGTTAAAATCTGTGGGAGTATGAGGTGGCACACGGAGGCGAGCCTAGATTAGACTCTATTGTCGCTGATTAGCGCCCCATCCTCAATATAAAACGCTCTAAGATTGATCAATAAATAACCAAAAACCCATCAACTCATTGAGAAATCGTGTAAATTTACGTATAATACGTGCGCTTCTACGCCTTCCCTAATATTAGGAAATACCATGTTCGATCTCGCAAGCCGTGCCCCGGCTAATGCAAAAAATGACATACTCTCCGGCCTTACCGTCGCTCTTGCATTAGTACCTGAGGCCGTTGCTTTTGCTTTTGTCGCTGGCGTAGAGCCTTTGGTTGGCCTATATGCTGCATTTATGGTGGGTTTAATCACTGCCGTCATCGGTGGTCGTCCGGGAATGATTTCTGGAGCTACCGGCGCATTGGCAGTGGTCATGGTCGCTTTGGTTGCAGATCACGGTGTAGAGTACCTATTTATTACGGTCGTCTTAATGGGCATCTTACAGGTCTTAGCGGGAGTTTTAAGACTAGGTAAGTTTATCCGCATGGTGCCCCATCCGGTCATGTTAGGATTTGTGAATGGCCTGGCGATTGTCATATTTTTGGCTCAATTAAGCCAATTTAAATTTATGGATGATAATGGTAGCTTACAGTGGTTAGAAGGCACCCAACTTTATTTATTACTCGGCCTTATTGCCCTGACCATGGCCATCATTCACTTTTTACCTAAATTCACCAGAGCCGTGCCGTCGTCCCTAGCTGCTATTTTAGTGGTGACCATTTTAGCCGTGAGCTTGAACTTGGATACTCGTTCGGTAGGTGATATTGCTTCTATTGCCGGCGGCTTACCAAGCTTTCATTTACCTCAGGTACCTTATACCTTAGAAACCCTTGTTATTATTTTACCCTATGCCATTATTTTAGCAGCAATTGGTTTAATTGAATCATTGCTAACCCTGACTCTAGTGGATGAGATTACTGGCACTCGGGGTCGTGGCAATAAAGAATGTGTGGGCCAAGGTGTGGCTAATACGGTAACGGGTTTGTTCGGTGGTATGGGTGGTTGTGCCATGATTGGCCAAAGCATGATCAACGTTAACTCAGGTGGTCGTGGGCGCCTATCTGGGATTAGTGCCGCCCTCTTTTTATTAGCCTTTATTTTAGTTGCATCGCCTCTTATTGAGATGATTCCAGTGGCCGCTTTAATTGGAGTTATGTTTATTGTGGTGGTCGGTACTTTCGAATGGTCCAGCTTCCGAATTTTGAGGAAAATACCCAAATCAGATGCCTTTGTATTAATTCTAGTTTCTGGCGTGACTGTCATCACCGATCTTGCTATCGCAGTAGTCGTGGGGGTTATTTATTCAGCCTTAGTATTTGCGTGGAAGCATGCTAAACATACCCAAGTGACCCATAAAGATATAGATGGTAGTCGCATCTATTATTTGCGAGGACCGATCTTCTTTGGCTCAGTGCAGAATTTCTTAGAATTATTTGACCCAAAACAAGACCCAGATGATGTAATTATCGATTTTGAGCGGTCTCGTGTAGCTGACCACTCTGGTTTGGAAGCCATCGATACCCTAGCCGAACGCTATTCTCGCGCAGGTAAAACCCTCCATCTGCGCCACCTCAGTGCAGAGTGTAAGATACTCCTTTCTAAGGCCGGCAACATGGTAGAACTCAACGTCATCGAAGACCCAGACTATAAAATTGCTACCGATGTTTTAGGCTAAACACCCATGCATCTTCGCGCATACCAGCAACGCCAAGGTAATAGTCTTGGCGTTTTTGTTTGTACTCAAAACCCATCGACTGATATAAATTAACTGCAGCTTGATTGGAAGGGCGCACCTCCAAAAATAACTCTGTTACCCCTTTAGAGCCTAATTCATTAGTCGTTGTTTGTAGCATTTTTCGACCCCAACCTAGGCCTCTGAAAGACTCATCCACCACAATATTTTGCACATCAGCTTGGTCGAGTACGTAACTCACTACGATGTAAGCAATGGCAACACGTGTTTTGTCATCAATACCTACGTTAACCAGACAAGTGCCCCTTAAACTAGCTTGCAAAACACCTACGAGCTGTTTTTTTGACCAAGGTGTTTCGTGATAGCCTAATTTGAAGGCGAGGATCTGATCAATATCACTTTCGACTAAAGACCGAATCAACATCACTAATTAACCTATTTTTTCTGTCAAAAGTAGTGGTTGTAGATGTTTCCAGGTCTCCGCTTTCAGACTAGGAACAGCTAATAGTTGATGCAGGCTATGACTGAAGATAGATGGTATGGTCATATCAGACAGTTCAATGTAGCCACTGTCACCTAAGCTCATATCAGCCTTAAGCAATTGCTTGGCCGCAGGCCCCATGACTAGGAGCACACTGCATGGTTGTTCCTTGAGTAACTTTACCAGACTATATTGAAGCCCACTTTGAGCTCCTGTTAAAGAGTGGTCCCCATGGGGGCCAGGCACCAAGGGCCAGTTAAATTCCATAGAGGCTGCAGGCATGGTTTGCCTGGTAGACTCTTTTAACATTGGTCTTAAGGCATTAACTATCGCTGTCTGTAGCCGCTGAATTGGGCTACTCATGGTTGCGCCCTCGTGAGCCGGGATGTCGTTAACGACTAAAACACCATTGGCATACCAAGATAACCCTAGGTGCAGCGCTGCAACCCAGTCTGATGCCAATGAAGGTGGTGAGGGCAAACTCTCTGAGATTAATTGAGCTCTATCGGGTTGTAGTTGCGCCTCCAGTTTATGTGATGCACTTGTATACTCCATGGTTTCTGGTGATGAACTAAGGGAGTGTAAGGCACCAGCGACTGCAGCCGCTTGTATCTGACCCGGAATCAGCGCTTGCTCTTGGCTTAGGTCAAAGTTTTGTGGCTCTGTCGCTGGCAATGTTGCTGGCAATGTTGCTGGTAATACGACTGGGGCTTTGGCAGCAGCTGGCAACGCTGAGGCTTTAGGTACCATCTTTGCAGTTGCTATCTCTGCAGACCCCAGTTTTGCACTGACCAAACAATGGCTGTTGTCTTGTTGCCACGACACAGCATTAGCTTGGCTAGCCACCAGTGAGCTTGTTGGCAGCCAACTCGTAATACCGAGTGCCTTCAAATATTGTAACCGCTGAACCTCTTCAAGAGACGGGTAAGTAACCATAAATTATCCTAAAATCTCAACATATGTTGGTATCAAGTTGAACGTACGCTAATAAAAATTTGGTCGCAAACTGACCCCAAAATAACTCATATTGATCAATTCTCATCCAAAGTGGGAACATCTTACCGCTCAAATTATTCCCATTTTGATACCCATTAGCCTCCACAATGATTCTTTCTACTTGGGCTCAAGTTCCTCGATACTCAATCTTAGATCCTTGTTTTGCCATTCTTAAGGTGTGATCCTTTGACCCATGCAATACCTTCAAGCTCGGTTACCGAAACCATCCGCAACCAACGGACCCAAATAGATGCCTCAAAATCAAAATATGAAATATCATGATGGAAGAGCGCTCCAGACCTAGATCCAGCTTTTCTCAAAAACCAAAAACCCATAATTGAACTGATCTTTTTGTACCCATTAACTCAGCGGCAATTAATGGAAAGGGATGATGGAAGACAAGGTTTTCATGACCTTGATGGCGATTCCACATCCAAAAACCTTCAAAATACCCAGGGCAACTTTACCTTGGTATGCCTAACAAAGCGCAAGCTTGGATGCTTCATGTTGGGACCTATGCCGCGGGTTAATTCTCCCATCTATTGAGACGAAGATATGCCTTTGAGAACACCTCTCCATCGTCTTTAAACTGATCACCTTAATGGGTTAAAGTATCAGTGATGGGCTTAGCTTTTATTATTTAGCAAATCAGCACCTATATTGTATATAAAGTGACTTCTTACGGTTAGATTGCACATGCCATATCTTGGCCACAACACATGGGAGACTTTATCTTTCCGTGGTCATTGGGACATTTAGAAACCTGAACCTCAGTGCCATCATCGAGGGAAAGCATGCCATTTACTAGTGGTGCATCGCATTTAGCACAAGTTGCGTTGACCGCCATCTCACAATGATTGCATTCGTATGTTGCCATGTTACTCTCCACTGAAATTACTGCGCCATTTATTAAAGCAATAATTAAATTTAATGAACCCAATGGTAATCCAAGTCTTTGCCTTGAATTTGTTATGTGAGATCCAAACTACCCTAAGTCAGTAATAGAGACTTTGACCCACATCATTGGTTACGGTCAAATCAAAAATAAAGTTGATTATTGTAGGTCTGGGCAAATTTTTGGTCTAAACTAAAACCCTGACCTTGCTATCTAATATAGCCTTTAGCCCTCTCCCTAGCAATAGATACGCCAAACCTCATTAAAAAGGCCTAACAAAGTGATGCAAAAGAATGATGATTTCGAGTTTGATAAGATCATTGACCGCCACAGCACTAATTCTTTGAAGTGGGAAAAATACGCCCTTCAAGACATCATACCCCTTTGGGTGGCCGACACTGATTTCAAAGTTGCCCCGGTGATTCAAGCAGCCATTGAGGCCCGCAAAGACCATGCAATCTATGGTTATACTCGGGCTAATCGACAATCTAACCAAATGGTAGCTGACTATTATCAGGTCAAGCATGGCTGCCAAGTTGAGGCAGAGTGGGTGGTTTGGATTCCAGGTGTGGTCGCTAGCCTATCCCTGGCTATTCGGAGTTTATCGAAGCACCATGATCAAGTACTCACGCCTGATATTGCCTATCCTTATTTCCACAGCACACCCTTAGCTTCAGGCAAACAAGATAACCACCTGGCCATGTCTTATGCTCAGGGCCGTCTACGAGTGGATCTTGAGGCCCTTGAAGCCCATGATGCACAGGCCGCCCGTGTGATGTTATTTTGTAACCCTCAAAATCCTGGAGGAGCCGTCTATACCCAATCTGAACTAGAGCGCATCGACTCCTATTGTGAGGCCAATCAGCTGATCCTAGTATCTGATGAGATTCACGCAGACATTATTCTGGATAAAGATAAATTTCATTTGCCCTACCTCAGTGTCAGTGATCATGCACTGCAGAACTCCATCACCTTAGGTGCTGCCAGTAAGGCCTTCAATATTGCAGGCCTGGCCTGTTCGTGGGCTGTGATTGCCAACCCGAGCATTCGGCAAGCTTTCGTCAACGAAATGCACGGCATTGTCTCTGAGATAAACCCATTCGGTTACACTGCTACTCTTGCTGCTTTAACTCATGGTGAGCCCTGGCTTACCGCCATGAATAGCTATCTGCGTGCCAATAGAGACTATCTTATCGCCGAATTTTCCCTGCTACCAGACATTGATATGTTGCCCCTCGAGTCTACATTTTTGGCTTGGCTGGACGTGTCTAAGTTACAATTAGACGATCCATGCAAGTTTTTTGAAAAGGCTGGGGTAGGTCTATCTGCTGGTAGAGATTTTAACGATGCTAATTATTTAAGACTCAATTTTGGTTGCCCACGCTCGGTGTTGGAAAACGCCATGGCGCGGATTAAAACAGCCTTAAGCTAAGTTCTGGTAACCCGCAAACTGGTGATTCTGGAGCGCAACAACTGCGTTATGAATTGCGTCTTTATGTTCAGCCTCTAGGGCAAATCGTTGTTGGGTAAATTTTCTCTTAGCTTTCTTATCTAATTGTTGCCATTGTTCGTTAATAGGCATGTGCTCTGTGGCACTAAACACCAAAGCGATGACAGAAAACTCATCCTGAGTTAGCAAATCAGGCTCAACCTGTTCCACTAATTGTTTTAAACGAATACAACCTTCGGTATATTCGCATTGCTTATCTTTCATGGCACTTGCAATCACAGCAATACTTTCTACACGATGCTGATACTGTTTTTGAAGCATCTCCTGGAGTGCAAGTATGCGTGCCTCATTGATGCTGTGAGCCTTTTTTTGACGCATATAAAGCCAGCTCACAAGGAATAACATAGCTAGACAAAAAATTGTAAGAATAGCAATCATATAATGTGTCGGCATGGTTTTAATATCTTTTAGATTTGATGTTAATTGTAGCATAGGTTGGCTCTGTGAAAAGCCGTATTAGCCTTCTTAGATCGGTTGTAAATAGGGGTTCGAGGGTTCTTTTTTTAGCCCCTTTTTTTAGCAGGCAATGAAAAGGGCATCTTCACCCTACGCTCTCATGGTGGGGCACCAGCAAGCTGTGCTGTTTGACCGCCCATGTGAGAGAAGCGCATCGTAAGATCAGGGCTTTAAGCGCCCAATAAAAAAGCCCCAATGCGCAAGCATTGAGGCTTTCTCATTAAATGAGGTG
>Ga0209504_1000217_pt1 | contig 54447 bp, 42 predicted proteins | sample COGITO_mtgs_1005_FD_184791 | JGI IMG/M metagenome (GOLD analysis project Ga0209504, IMG submission 184791) | Pelagic marine microbial communities from North Sea - COGITO_mtgs_100511 (SPAdes) (version 2) | ecosystem: Environmental > Aquatic > Marine > Epipelagic ... | reverse complement strand
CGACGGCACCCTCAGCAACACTGAGCTGGGCGCCGCCACCACCGTCACCGTCAGCGTGGCACTGCCCGCCGGCGCAGCCGTCGGCGACACCCTGAACGTCACCCTCAATGGCGTGGCCCAGGCCCCAATCGTGCTGACCCAGGCGCAGATCACCAATGGCGTGACCTTTGATGTGGCCCGTCCGGCCGATGGCCAGAGCGTCAGCGCCTCGGCCACCGTCACCGATGCCGCCGGCAACACCTCGGCACCGGGTGCTGACAGCGCTGTGGTCGGCGACACCACCGGCCCGAGCGTTGTCATCAGCACCACCGACAGCAACCTGTCAGTCGGAGAAGCCACGACACTGACCTTCACTTTCAGCGAGTCAGTCACCGAATTTACTGCAAACGACATCGTTCCAACGGGCGGCACGATCAGCAATCTGGTGCAGTCGGCAGGTAACCCAGCGGTCTGGACAGCTACCTTCACCTCAACGGGTGGTGGCTCACCGAGCGTCAGCCTGCCTGCAGGTAGCTATACCGACCTGGCTGGCAACGCAGGCAGTGCGGGCAGCTTGAACCTCAACAGCGACCCAATCGCCACTAATGACAGCTACTTGATTTCCGGGCTGGTTGGCCAGTACTTTGGCTACAGCGAAGGAGTCAATGGTGCCAATCTGACCAACCTCGGCCAGGTAGAAACCTTTATCAATGGCCGTGCTCCCACGGCAACCTTCACAGCCACAAGTTTGAACTATGGCCCTATTGGTAATGGAGGTTTGGGCAATGGCACGAACCTGCAGACTTTCCTGGGTGGTGATGCCTCAAGCCTTTCGAGCGACCCAGCGAATACCTCTGACGCCATTCTCAAACTCAGCGGTTTGATTAATCTGGCCGCTGGTAACTACCAATTCCGCGTAACAGCAGATGACGGCTTCAGTATCCGTATCAATGGCCAAACGGTCGCAGAGTACAACGGCAACCAGGGCCCAACAGCGCGCGAATCTGTGGTTTTCACGGTGCCAGAAGGCGGTGCACAGCAGTTCGAAATTGTCTATTGGGATCAGGATGGCAATGCTCAGCTGACCGTTGAACTTCGCCCCCAAGGCGGTAGCTACAGCGTTGTGGGTGGCAGTTCGTTACAGCATGAGAACCCGGCGCTGGTGACCAACGAAGATCAGGCACTGACAATTACTCCAGCCACACTGCTGGGTAACGACAGCGACCCGGATGGCAATGCACTAAGCATCCTTAGCGTGCAGGGAGCGACCCACGGTACGGTCGCATTGGTTGGCGGGAATGTCGTTTTCACCCCCGATGCCAACTACAACGGTTCGGCAACCTTCACTTACACCGTGAGTGACGGTCTGGGCGGACTTTCTACGGCAACGGTAACGCTCGGTATCAAAGCGGTTAACGACGCACCTGTGGCAGTTGCTGATAGCGCCATAACCAATGAAGACACGTCGGTCATCATTAACGTGCTGGCCAACGACACAGATGTTGATGGCGACACTCTGACGGTTACCGGTGCCACCGCCAGCAATGGCACTGTGGTGGTCAACGCCAATAACACCCTGAGCTTTACGCCGACCAGCAACTTCAGTGGCACGGCACTGATTCAGTACAGCATTAGTGATGGCAAGGGCGGCACCTCCAGCGCCCAAGTAAGCGTGACGGTCACACCGCAAGCCGATGCGCCATTGATCTCGCCAGTGTCCAACATTTTTGTGCTCAACCCTGGAGCCACGGTCATTTCAACTGGCAGCGCCGACACCCCCATCAACACAGCTGCTGTAAACGCTGGTGATGGTATCTCGCAAGCCAATCTGGAAGCAGAACTTGGCTTGACTGCGGGCTACCTTGATGGCCGCTTCAACCCGACCGGGCCGAATGTAAACCACACTGGCAACGTTGACGTGCTAGACGGTAAGGTTGCCTATGCTGACTACAATCTGGTCAACGGCACAACAGTTAGCTGGAACTACGCATTCACTAATGGCGAGAACATCGCCAGCGAAGTGCAGGGTGGTTACAACGACTTGGTCGTGCTGATCGTGACAGACCCCGCAGGCAACCGTAATGCCTTCCTGGTGGACTCGTCAGAGTCTAAGTTTCCGAGCCTCACCAGTAACGGCACATTCAGCTATACCGCGACGCAGAGCGGTAACTACAGCTTCAGCTGGCTGGTACTCAATGGCCGCGACGGTCTCAAAGACTCGTCTCTGTCGTTAACAAATACCAACTTCACCCAGGCTGGTAGCACCACGCTATACGGCGCACCGATAGCGTTATCACTGGCAGCACAACTGGTCGACAAGGATGGTTCAGAATCCCTGAGCCTCGTACTTTCAGGATTACCGACTGGCGCAAGCCTGAGCGCTGGTACCAACAATGGCAACGGCAGCTGGACGCTGACCGCCAGCGACCTGAGCAACCTGCATCTGCTGCCGCCTGCGGGCTACACCGGCACACTGAACCTGACGCTGACCGGCACTGCTACAGAAGCAGCCAATGGCCACAGCACCAGTAGTGCGCAATCGTTCAGCGTCACCATCAGTGAAACCACTAACACATTGACCAACGCCACCGCCGGCAACGACACGCTTACCGGTACTGCGAACAATGACCTGATTCGTGGTTACAACGGCGATGACACCCTCAGCGGCGGTAGTGGTAATGACCTGATCTACGGCGGCGCCGGTAATGACACTCTCAACGGCGGTGCTGGGAACGATCATCTTTACGGCGGGATTGGCAACGACACATTGAATGGCGATGCCGGCAACGACTTCCTCAACGGCGAAGCTGGTAACGATATCCTTAATGGCGGTGCCGGAGACGACATTCTGCGCGGCGGCCTCGGTAACGACACGCTGACTGGCGGTGCAGGCAAGGACCTATTCCTCTGGCAGCGCGGCGACCTAAACACCGCGGGCGGTCGAGATATTGTCCGAGACTTCAACACCAGCGAAGGTGACCGCATCGATCTGCACGATCTGCTGCAAGGTGAGAATGACGGCAATATCCTCAACTACCTACGCGTAGACACTGCCACTTCCACCCTGTTGATCAGCAGTACCGGGGTGCTCAACGCCAACGGCAGTAATGCCGACGTGACCATCAAGCTGGAGAATGGCAGCGGCGGTAACTTCAATATCAACCCAGGTAACCTCAGCCAGGCTGATCTGGTCAACTCGCTGATTGCCGGTGCCGACCCACTGATCAAAATCGACCATAACTGATGACCACAACCCCGCTACCATAAGGAAGCGGGGTTGTTTATTCAGGGCGGCCAACAAGGCAAGGAGCGGTCGATGTTGTATGTAAAGCGCGATGCCTGGGGTAATTTGCAGCAGGTCGAGGCGGCGCCTTTCGAAGGCATGGATGGCGAGCTACTGGCTGACAGCCAAGAAGCAGAAGCCTGGTATGCCAATCAGAGCGTAGAAAGCAGCCTGCTGCAGCTCAAGCAGAGCGACCTGGATATGATCCGGGTACTGGAAGACTTGATTACCGTGCTGATCCGCAAGGGCGTGGTGCGTATCACTGATCTACCGGAAGCGGCGCAGGGCAAGTTGGTCGGCCGTAGCAAGGCGCGGGATGCCTTGGGTGGCCTGCATCGACTGATCAACGACGACGAATCGAAACTGATCTGACCCCAGACCAGCGATACGTCAGGCTAGCAACAGCTCGCGGGCATGGCCTAGGCGTCCCCGCCGCTCCTACAAAAGCGGCTCTTAGCGCCAAGGCCCCGGCTCACCGAATAGACGGCCCTGCACGCCGTTGATGCCCATGGCGCGCAGTACCTGCCACTCCCCTTCACTTTCCACACGCTCGGCAATCAGCGGCAGATCGATGCTGTTGGCTGCGCGCTGCATGGCTTCGATAAACAGGCGCTTGTCGTTTTCCTGATCAATATCGCGGATATAGCTGCCATCAACCTTGAGGTAACCAAGGCCAAGCTTGGCCAGGTTGCCGATCATGCTGAAGCGTCCACCAAAGTGCTGCAAGCCGAGGCCAAAGCCCAGGCTGCGCAACCGTAAGGTCAGGTTTTCCAGCGCGGCCTGATCGGGTAATTGATCTTCATCCAGCTCCAGGGTCAGGCGCGGCCCCAGTTGCCGGTGTTGCTGCAACTGGGCATACAACGCCGCCAGCGCCTGGGGATCGCGAATGCTAGTGCCGGACAGGCTCAGCGCCACGGCAGCTGAATGACTGTGCAGCTGCGTCAACACCAGATTGAGCATGACTCGATCCAGTCGCGCCGCCCAGCCGAAACGCTCCACCCAAGGCAGAAAGCGCCCAGCGGGAATCACCTCGCCCTGCTCGTCAATCACCCGCGCCAGCACCTTGTAGTGCAGCACGCGTGCAGGTTCATCAGCAGCCACCACCGGCTGGAAGAACAATTTAATACGGCCCTGTTCCAGCGCTTGATCCAGCAGGTTGTACCAACTTTGCCCCTCGTCCACGGCCAGCGATTGCTCGGCCAACTCATTGAACGCCCAGCTCGGCTGAGCCTGGCTGGCGGCCAGCGCCAAGGCAGCATCCAATGCACGGTACAGCTCATCCTCCGCTGCACCGGGAGCAAAGCTGGTCAAGCCGATATACGCTACCGGTAAGCAGTCACTGGCGCCGGTCTGCTGCAGGCTATGCAGGCTCTGCTCAAGCTGCTCGGCCAGTTGCAGTGCTTCGCTGCGTTCTAGGCCCGGCGCCAGCAGGGCGAACTCACCACCACGATTACGCGCCAGAACAAAACGGCCCTGACTGAGCTGCTGCAACTGGTCGGCAATGCTGGCCAGCAGTTGATCAGTACGCTGGCCACCCAAGCGCTGGTTGAGGCCGCTTAGGTCATTAACCCGCAGCAACAACAGGTAACCGCTGCAGGCCTGCTCCTCAACGTTGAGCCGCGCGTGCAGCTGTAAATCGAAATAGCGTCGGTTGGCCAGCCCGGTCAGGCTGTCCTGGTAGGCTTCGGCGCGCAGCACTTCACTGCGCGCGGCTTCTTCGGCAAACAGCGCCTTGAGCTTGCCAACCATCTGGTTCATGGCGTTGACCACCCGGCGAAACTCGGGAGTTTTCGGCAACTCCGGCAAGCTTAGGAACTCACGGCGGGCGATGGCATTGGACTGTTCGACCATATAGTCCAACGGACGCAGCTGACGCTTGAGCAGCAACACACCCAGTGCAATACACAGCACGCCGCTCAAGGTCAGCCACAGCAGATTGCCCAAGGTGCTCTGCCAGAGTTTGCTAACGGCAAACAGCGGATGACTGATCACCTGCACCTGCGCGGCTTGCCGCCAGCCATCACTGACAATTGCATCGCCCTGGGCGGCTTCCAGATCGACCAGTTGGGCGAACCATTGCGGCGCTTCGCCGCTGACCGGCACACCACTGCGCTCGACCAGTAGTTCGCCGGTCGCAGGATCGGTGACGCGGATGCTCTCAAAGTAGCCACTGTCGAAAATCGAGCTGACCATCAGCTCGATCATCGCGGTGTCGTTGACATGCGGGCTGAGCGACAAGCCCAGGGCCGTGGCGGCATCCTGGGCATGCGCGCGCAGCTGGTTGACCTGTTGCTCGCGCGAGCTCTCGACGCTGACCAGAAAACTGCCGGTGAAATTCACCAACATCAGCACGCAGATGGCGATAAACAGCTGCTTGAACAACGACATCAACCACTCCTGTCGAGCCCACCGCAGAAAAAATCGGGCTCGATTACGGTTCAATAATTCAGGTCGGTGCAGGCGCTTGGCAGAAGCAGGTTCGCCACAGGGAAAGTGGCAGCGGCACGACGGCCGTCATGGTGCGGGGCATGGGCACAAAACACAATGTCCACAGCTACTGCGGGGGCAATCCGTCGAAAGGGCGATGATCATTTGCGATAACGGTCGCATTACCCGTTGCAGGTATACGACCGTTGCTCGATAGACAGCGACGGCTTAGGCGCGAGCCAAACCCTGCAAATGCACAAAGCCAAACAACAGCACCTGCACCCGCTGCAACCAGGGCTGTGGCTGGCCAACCAGGCGGGCCTTGAACAGCAGCAGCTCGCCGAGATGCGCCAGGAGCATGCCACCGGCAATCAGGTTGACCGCCAGGTACCAGCCCTCTCCCATGGGGTAGAGCAGGTTGAGCAGCGCCAGTAGCCAGAATGCGGCCAGCGCGCCTTTGGCGAATATCAGAACAGGCATACATCACTCCTTAATCAGCTAAGTCAGCCAGGTGAAAAACCTGAGCAGTCTGCCCTGATAATGCTTCACGCGCGTCCGCACTTTGGTCGGGTCGAGTGACGCAGCAACACTCAACGCAGCGTCAGGGCAATCGGCTCTTCGCTGAAATCGAAGCAGCCGAGGAAGGTCTTGATCTCCAGCAGATTGCCGTCGACTTTTACATCACCCAGTAGCGAGCCCTTGAGCAGGCCGTTCTCGCCGCTCATCACAGTGTCCAGGTACGTCTTGTCGAGGGTCAGCTTGAGCGTGGTGCCCTCGGGGATGCCCTGGTGCAACTGCACCACACCGCGGCGCACTTCCAGCGCCCATTCCTCGCCGATATCCGGGAAGCTGAAGCCCAGGGTCAGCTGCACATCACTGGCCTTGTCCGGGTCGACCCGGGTAATCCAGTTTTGCAGAAATATTTTCGCCGGGAAGGCCTTGAGCATGTCCGCCGAGAGAAACACGCTGCGTATGCTTTGCGCCATCTGCTGCACTTTACCGCCGGCAAACTGGCCCTCCAGCTCCATGGCGCTCATCAGGTACCAGTTGCGCCAATTGATATTCATGCTGGCGTAACCCAGTTTGCGAAAGCTGCGCGCCTTAATATCGCGCGCTAACTTGTCCTCGTTGTCCACCTGAATGGCGTAGCTGGAAAGCTCGGCGGCCCATTGGTAATCACCCTTGAGATAGGCTTCTCCGGCGGCCAGCAGCAGTTTTTCCCGACCACCCATCAAGGCAATCAGACGCTCGGCCTTGTCTTTCGGCGGCAACGGGTCAAGCGCAACCGGGTCGCCCTGGAACCAGCCCATATAACCGTTATAGATCTGCCGCACGCTGTGCTTCACCGTGCCGTAGTACTCGCGCAGATAAGGTGTGTAGCCCGCCAGGTGTGGCGGCAGTTTGACCTTCTCGACCAGCTCGTCCGGGGTCAGGCCCTTGTTCATCCAGCGCACGCTCTGGTCGTGGATATAGGCAATACCGTCGCGGGTCATGCGCAATACTTCCTCGACCTTATCCTGGCCGCTGACCGGGCGGCCATGCAGCGGCACCATATGCTCGGCCTTATAGGCGCGCAGCTTGTCCAGGCTCTCGACCCACACCACCGGGTCGCGGAACTTGGTACCGCGCAGGGTGTGGATATTCGGTAGGGTCGGGCCCTGCTCCACTTCGGCACTGATCAGCACGCGGTTATCCGGCAGGTAAATGATGATCTCGTCCGGCGCTTCGCTGGGCACATGCAGAAACTGCAGGTCCAGGCCGGCGATGCGGGTGTCGAGCTTGTCCTTGAAGGTCAGAGTCGGCGCAATAAAAGTTGCGGCCTCGACCTTGGCAATGGGTCCGATACCGGCATTCATCTGTTCGTGATCACCCTCGGGGAGCATGGCGCCGAAGCTGTAGCCGGAGCGCACCGACAGAATCGGCCCGACCAGCGCGCCCTGGGCCACCACATTGGCCAGCAGGGTTTCATGGGCAATGATCTGCACTTCACCGCTGCGCACCTGCTCTTCAGTGACGAAAGCTTTTACGCCGTTGATATGGTCGGAGTGGAAGTGGGTGTAGACCACCGCCTTGACCGGCTTGTCGCTGATCTTGCGGAACTCGGCCATGATCTTGCGCGATTCGCTGACCGATTCGCCGGTGTCGATAATGATCAGCCCTTCCGGCGCCTCAATCATCGCCACGTTGCCCAGCTGCCAGCCGACCGCCGAATAGACGTTGCCGGCCACCTGGTAGACCTTCTGCGCGAAGTGTTTGCTGTGTTCGGCCAGTTCCGGGTGGATCGAGGCTTTGATCTGCTCTTCCGGCAAAGCTGCGTGGCCGGCCATGGGTAACGCCAGGCTCAGCAGCACGGCGGCAATTCGATTGAGTGAAAACATGCGAAGGCGCTCATTGTTATTGGCAGTGCTGGAAGATTGGCCAAACCAAGTCAATAATTCCAATGCATTCCAAACTCAATAGCGATGCACAGCACGCATGAATGATCTACGCCAGCTCCGCCACTTTGTCGCCCTCGCCGAGCACGGCCATTTCGCCCGTGCCGCCGAAGCCGTGCACCTCAGCCAACCGGCCCTAAGCCGCAGTATTCAGGCACTGGAGTCCAGCCTCGGCTGCAACCTGGTCGACCGGCACAGCCGCGGTATCAGCCTGACCACCCACGGCCAACTGGTACTGGAACATGCTCAACGCCTGCTGGCCGGCAGCCGCGCGCTGAAGAATGCCGTTAGCCAGCTGGGTAATCTGCAAACCGGTGAACTGCGTCTGGGCAGCGGTCCCTACCCGGCCGCGCGCCTGGTGCCACGAGCGCTGGGACGCATGGCGCAGCGTTACCCACGGGTGCGGATCAATCTGCAGATTGGCAACTGGCTGGAACTGCGCAGCAGCCTGCTGGATGACGCCCTGGAGTTGTTTGTCGCCGACAGCCGCGAGCTGCTTGACGACCCCGCGCTGTGCATCGAACCGCTACAGCGCCACAGCGGCGTACTGTTCTGCCGCCCCGGGCACCCACTGCTGGAGCAACCGACGCTGCGTATGCACGATCTGCTCGACTACCCCATTGCCGGCACCCAGCTACCGCAGGCGGTCGAGCAGAACCTGTGCGCACTCAGCGGCCGCGAACAGCCGCTGAGTATTCAGTGCGATAACTTTATGGTGCTCAAAGCCCTGGTGGCCGATAGCGACGTGCTAAGCATGGCGCCCTGGGATGTGGTGGCCGAGGATATCCAGACAGGTCGCCTGGCGCGGTTGCCGCTGGAAGCAGGTGCGTTGACCGAGCAATCCGCCTACGCCCTGATCAGCCGCGCCGGGCACAGCCTGTCACCGGCGGCGCAAGCTATACGGGAAGAGATACTGGTCGAAGATCAGCTCTTCGGCCGTCAGCTTAAAGGCGCAGCGGATTCGCAGCGTACCTAGACGCGGCGGTCAGTTGCGCTGCCGCTCCCAGCCCTTCCGCTCATCACGCCGCCCCTCGCGTCGATCATCACCACGACGCTCGGCATTGCGCAGCACATCATGGCGCTGTGGGCGCTGTTGCTGATGGTCGCGATCACGGCGGCCATCCCAGCCAGCGTGCGGTTGCGTCACGCGGTAGTCATGACGGTTCTGGTACTTGTGCGTTTGGTAGTGACGCGGCTGCGGGGCCGGCACGTAATAACGCGGTGACTGACGGTGATCATCGTAACGTCGCCCATCATGGTGATAAGCCTTGTAGCGCTGCGGTTGCGGCACCACGTAAACCGGGTAGCGTTGCACCTGATAGTAGGTAGTCGAAGGCCCGCGATCATAACCGCGGTGGCCATAACCACTGCCGCCGCCGTAGACCGCACAACCGCTTAAAGACAAAACCAACAACGCCAGCAGCATGGATTTGTATGACATAGCGGCCTCCTTCGACCGCGGGTGCGGCAGCGACCGTTGTCGCTGCCAGGGATTGCTCCCAATAAATAGACAACGGCGTAGGCCATCCAGTGCGTTGGCCCTAAGCAGCAGATTTCATGACAAATTATTTCAGCACCGATACGGCCTTTGCTTCGGCTTACACAGGCCAACCTGGCACAGTCCTCGCTTAGCGTTCTGCGCATAAAGGAAATGCGTACGGCGGCAAGCAGCTTGCAGCCAGACGATCTGCAATGGTCGACTAGGGTTCCGGTTCGCTGAGTAAGCCTGCAGCGAATGACTGGTCCGAGAGTCGACGACCTCACGCAGTGGCCACGGCCATGGGGTTACACGGCGGGATAAAAGCCCGGGAGAACGCACAGCACTGCTGTTCGCTTTCCTGTTCCCGCTGACTGACCCGAGGTTACCCATGCCGCTATCCACCCTGCTCGCCCGCCTGACTGCCACCTGCCTGCTCGCCGCCCTGCTGCTGCAACCGGCCACTGCTGCGAATGAGCCGAAAACCTTCAAGCTGTGCTGGTCGATCTTTGCCGGCTGGATGCCCTGGGGCTATGCCGCCAACGAAGGCATCGTGAAGAAATGGGCCGACCAGTACGGCATCCGCGTCGAAGTCAGCGAAGTGCCGGATTACGTCGGCTCAATCGAGCGCTACAGCGCCGGGGAGTTCGATGCCTGCTCGATGACCAATATGGATGCCCTGACCATCCCGGCCGCGGCGGGTGTGGACTCCACCGCACTGATCATCGGCGACTTCTCCAACGGTGCGGATGCCATTTTGCTGCGCGGCCCGGGTCTGACCCTGAAAGACCTCAAGGGCAAGACCGTGCTGCTGGTGGAGAACTCGGTGTCGCACTACCTGCTCAGCCGCGCCCTGGAATGGGCCCTTCTCACGCCTGCGGATGTGACCATCCAGCACGTTTCCGACACGCAGATTGCCGAGGCCTTTCTCGCCGGCCAGGGCGATGCGGTGATCACCTGGAACCCGATCCTGGCCAAGATCAAGCAGCAAACCCAGGTCAGCCAGGTGTTCAGTTCCAACCTGATTCCCGGTGAGATCGTCGACCTCACCGTGGTCAACAGCAAGGTCCTCGCCGCCCACCCGGAGCTGGGCAAGGCGCTGACCGGTGCCTGGTTCGAAACCCAACTGCTAATGGGTATGCCCACCGATGCTGGGCGCGCAGCACGGGCCAAGATGGCCAGCGCCGCCGGCACCACGCCGGAGGATTTCAGCCAGCAACTCGACACCCTGCGCTCGTTCTATTCACCGCGTTACGCCCTGGCGTTTGCCCGCGCCAACAAGATGCCCGAACTGATGCAACGGGTCGCGCAGTTCGCCGACCAGCAGAAGCTGCTCGGCAACGACGGCAAGGGCCTGGATAAGCTCGGCATCGCCTTTAGCGGTGAACGCAGCCTGGGCAATACCGACAACATCCTGCTGCGTTTTGATGGCAGTTATATGCAGATGGCCGCCGAGAAAAACCTGTAACGCCCAGCGCCCCGCAATGCAGCACACCGACATCATTACGCACCGCCAGGGCGCACACCCCTGGCCCAGCACCGACAGAAACCGCGTGCCAGCGCGCTAGATCGAGCTGGCACGATGTTCGCAACACCTACCTTGTGCAGGAACAACCCGCTGCGGCGGGATCGCGGCACCACAATTTGCAATAGCTGACTAGGGTTCCGACCCGCAGATCACAGATCTGCGGGTGACTGGTCCGAGAGTTGGCGACCTCCTTCGAGGTTACACGGCGGGATAAAAGCCCGGGAGAACGCGCCCCACCCGTGGGGAACCGCCGCGCACTCCTGCCCGTACTTTCTCGAACTGGAGGCTCCACCATGCGTAAGACCCGTCTGTGTTCAGTACTCGCCGCCGGCCTGGCCGCCGCCATCAGCCTCAATAGCCACGCCGCGCCGAAATCCGACTTCAGCGTCTGCTGGACCATCTACGCCGGCTGGATGCCCTGGGAATACGGCGCCGCAGAAGGCATCGTCGACAAGTGGGCGAAAAAGTACGACATCAATATCGATGTGGTGCAGATCAACGATTACGTCGAGTCGATCAACCAGTACAGCGCCGGCCAGTTTGACGGCTGCACCATGACCAATATGGACGCCCTGACCATCCCGGCAGCTGGCGGCGTGGACAGCACCGCGCTGATCATCGGCGACTTCTCCAACGGCAACGACGGCGTCGTGCTCAAGGGCGAGAAGAAGACCCTGGGTGATCTCAAGGGCCAGAACGTCAACCTGGTCGAGCTGTCCGTTTCCCACTACCTGCTGGCGCGCGGCCTGGAAAAAGCTGGCCTCAGCGAGAAAGACCTGAAAGTGGTGAACACCTCAGACGCCGACCTGGTCGCCGCCTTCTCCACCAGCGACGTCACCGCCGTGACCACCTGGAACCCGCTGCTGGCCGAAATCGAAGCCACGCCCAACGTCACCAAGGTGTTCGATTCCAGTCAGATCCCCGGTGAAATCATCGACCTGATGGTGGTCAACAGCGACACCCTCAAGGCCAACCCGGCCTTCGGCAAAGCGCTGACCGGCGCCTGGTACGAAATCATGGCCACCATGAGCGCCGACACCCCGGCAGGCATTGCTGCCCGCGAGCATATGGCCAAAGCCTCTGGCACTGACCTGGCTGGCTACGAAGCGCAGCTGGCGGCGACCAAGATGTTCTATTCGGCCAAGGACGCCGTGGCCTTCGCCACCAGCCCGAAACTGCCGGCCACCATGACCAAGGTCGCGGAGTTCTCCTTCGGCCACGGCCTGCTCGGTGAAGGCGCACAAAGTGCCGATGCCATCGGCATGGGCTTCGCCAAGGGCGTGACCACCGGCGACACCGGCAACCTCAAGCTGCGTTTCGACCCCAGCTATATGCAGATGGCGGCTGACGGCACGCTCTGACCGCTCCGTAGGGTGGATCGGGGCGCGTAGCTGACGCTCTTTTCATCCACCGTGAATCCGGTGTGGTGGTGGATGGGTAAAGCGCCATCCACCCTACGCCCACTTTGCTTCGAGAGCTTGCCATGCGCCTGATCAACCGCCACCCGGATCGCAGCGGTCGCCTGCTGCTGATCCTGCTGCCCTTCGCCCTGCTGCTGTTCGCCTACTTCGCGGGCTCGGCGCAGCGCCTGGCTGACAACCCCAACGATAAACTGCTGCCCAGCGCCAGCCAGATGGTGGCGGCGGTTGATCGCCTGGCCTTTACCGAGGACAAGCGCAGCGGCAACTACCTGTTCTGGCAAGACAGCGCCGCCAGCCTGTCACGCCTGGCCATGGGCATCGGCATCGCCGCCATCGTCGGGCTGTGCCTGGGCATCGCTGCAGGCATCATCCCGCTATTTGGCGCGCCTTTATCGCCCCTGCTCACCGTGCTGTCGATGGTGCCGCCGCTGGCGATTCTGCCAATCCTGTTTATCGTTTTCGGCCTGGGCGAGTTGTCCAAGGTGATGCTGATCGTGATCGGCATCACCCCCTGCATCGCTCGCGATCTGGAACAACGTGCCCGCGAGATTCCCCAGGAAATCCTGATCAAGGCGCAGACCCTCGGTGCCAGCACCTGGACGCTGATTCTGCGTGTGGTGCTGCCGCAACTGCTGCCGCGCCTGCTGATCTCCCTGCGCCTGATGCTCGGCTCGGCCTGGCTGTTTCTGATTGCCGCCGAAGCCATCGCCTCCACCGATGGCCTGGGCTACCGGATCTTCCTGGTGCGCCGCTATATGGCCATGGACGTGATTCTGCCGTACGTGGTGTGGATCACCCTGCTCGCCTGGCTGATGGACCTCGGCCTGCGCCAGACCATCCGCGTGTGCTTCCCCTGGTACGAGGGGGCCAAGGCATGAGCGCCTTTATCGAAGTGAAGAACGTTTGGCAGGAATACGGCGACCAGGTTGTTCTGGAGCGCCTGAACCTGAGCATCAACGAAGGCGAGTTCTGCACCCTGGTCGGTGCATCCGGCTGCGGTAAATCGACCTTTCTGCGCCTGCTGCTCGGTCAGGAGCGCGCCAGCCGGGGCGAAATTCTGCTCGGTGGTGAGCCGCTGGCTGCCGAGCCCGATAGCAGCCGTGGCGTGGTATTTCAGCGCTACTCGGTGTTCCCGCACCTGACTGTGCTGGACAACGTCGCCATCGGCCTGGAGTTGCCGCGCTCGAAATTGCTCGGCCGACTGTTTGGTGCCGCCAAGCGCGAAGCCCGCGAACAGGCGGCGGTGATTCTGCACAAGGTCGGCCTCGGCCACGCCCTGGACAAATACCCCAGCCAGCTCTCCGGCGGCATGCAGCAACGCCTGGCGATTGCCCAGGCGCTGATCATGCAGCCGCGCGTGCTGCTGCTCGACGAGCCGTTCGGCGCCCTCGATCCCGGCATCCGCAAGGACATGCACGGCCTGTTGCTGGAGCTGTGGCACGAAACCAAGCTCACCGTATTTATGGTCACCCACGACCTGAGCGAGGGCTTCAGCCTCGGCACCCGTCTGCTGGTGTTCGACAAGACCCGCATTGATCCGCATGCGCCGAATGCCTTCGGCGCGCGCATCACCTACGACATCCCCCTCAACAGCGACCGCCGCGCCACCCGCGCCGCCGTCGACGCGTTGCCCGCGCATATCAGCGGCAACCTGCAACCGGCCCTGTAGGAGCACCCGATGACTGCCTCATTAAGCCTGCGCCCCACCCTCTACGAAGAGCTCGTTCCCGGCGGCGGCCATACCTCCTTTGTCCTCAAGCGCGGCCAATTGCTGCGCATTACCGACTTGCAAGGCGGCGCCAACGCCAGCCTGCTGCTACTCAACGCTGCCGAAAAAAGCGAACGGCTAAACCTGCCCGACAGCCTCAAATGCCAGCACACCGCCAAGCTCACCGCCGGCCACTGCCTGTATTCGGATATGGGCCGGGTGCTGGCCGCCATCACCTTTGATACCTGCGGCTGGCATGACAGCTTCGGCGGCGTGCTCAACGCCACCGAGGTGCAGGAGAAGTACGGCAGCGGCAACTATCAGCAACTGCGCAACGGCTTCTTCCGCAACGGCGTGGACAACCTGCTGGTGGAAATGGGCAAGTGGAACCTCAACCTGCAGGACCTGCTGATGTGCCTGAATCTGTTCAGCAAGGTCACGGTGGACAGCGACGGCTGCTTCCACTTCGCCGCGAACAACTCCAAGGCCGGCGACTACATCGAGCTGTACGCCCCGATGGACACCCTGGTGGTGCTCACCGCGCTGCAACACCCCATGGACCCCAACCCTGAATACGTGCCGAAGCCGCTGCAACTGTCCTGGCACAAGGTCGAGAGCGACGGCATCAGCGTGCTGTGCCGCACCTCGCGCCCGGAAAACGCCCGTGGCTTCCATAACACCGAACGTCTGTATATCTGAGGCCGGCCAGCATGACTCTTATCTCAAGCGACAAGCACCCGGAAGCTGCGGTGTACCGCGCCACCATCGCCGCTGGCGAACCCTTTCTCTGCGAAGTAAAAGCCGGCCAAACTCTGCGCCTGCTTGATCTGGAAGGCAATCAGGCGGTCGATACGCTGTTCTATTCGGCGCGCAACCCGCGCGAGCGCTATGACGTGCAACGCACCCTGCGCAAACAGAACCGCGTGTACCTGACCACCGGCAGCGTGCTGTATTCCAACCTGGGCCAGCCGATGCTGACCATAAGCGCCGACACCTGTGGCCGTCACGACACCCTTGGCGGCGCCTGCGCCCAGGAGAGCAACACCGTGCGCTACGCCCTGGACAAGCGCTATATGCACAGCTGCCGCGACAACTTTCTGCGCGCAAGCCTGCACGACGGCCGCCTGAACAAGGCCGACATCAGCGCCAATATCAACTTCTTTATGAACGTGCCGGTCACCCCCGAAGGTGGCCTGACCTTTGAAGACGGCATCTCCGCCGCCGGCAAATACGTCGAGCTCAAGGCGCATATGGATGTGATCGTACTCATCTCCAACTGCCCGCAACTGAACAACCCGTGCAACGGCTACAACCCGACTCCGGCTGAAGTGCTGGTGTGGGACTGAACAGGTTAAAAACGAAAAGCTTGCAACCAGACCTGTAGGAGCGGGCCATGCCCGCGAACGCTCTTCGCGGGCATGGCCCGCTCCTACAACCTATGGACGACCATAGGGTGCATCACTACCGGCGGGACGGCCCGCCCCTTCGAGGACACCTCGAATGTTCACTAAACTGCTGATCGCCAACCGTGGCGCCATCGCCTGCCGCATCCTGCGTACGCTACGCGCCCTTGATGTACAGGGCGTGGCCGTTTACTCCGAAGCCGACGCTGCCAGCCTGCATACTCAGCAGGCCGACGAAGCCCACAGCCTGGGCGAAGGCCCGGCAGCCAATACCTACTTGGTGGTGGATAAGATTCTCGCCGTGGCCAAACAAAGCGGAGCCACAGCCATACACCCCGGTTACGGCTTTCTCTCGGAGAACGCCGCCTTTGCCGAAGCCTGCGAAGCCGCCGGTATCGCCTTTGTCGGCCCAACACCGGAACAGCTGCGGGTATTCGGCCTGAAACATACCGCCCGCGCCCTGGCCAAACAGCACGGCGTACCGATGCTTGAAGGCACCGAACTGCTGGAAAACCTCGACGCCGCGTTGGTCGCAGGCGAACAGGTCGGCTACCCGGTGATGCTGAAAAGCACCGCCGGTGGCGGCGGCATTGGCATGCGCGTGTGCAACAGCGCCGCCGAACTGAGTGACGCCTTCGATGCAGTCAAACGCCTGGGGCAGAACAACTTCAGCGACAGCGGCGTGTTTATCGAGAAATACATCCAACGTGCCCGCCATCTGGAAGTACAGGTATTTGGCGATGGTCGCGGGGAAGTGCTGGCCCTTGGCGTACGCGACTGCTCGGTGCAGCGGCGCAACCAGAAGGTGCTGGAAGAAACCCCTGCGCCGAATCTGCCAGCCGGCATGGCCGAGGAGCTGTGCGCGGCGGCGATCAAACTGGCCAAGGCGGTCAGCTACCGCAGCGCCGGCACCGTGGAGTTTGTCTACGACAGCGAGGCAGCGCGCTTCTATTTCCTTGAGGTGAACACCCGCCTGCAAGTCGAGCACGGCGTGACCGAACAGGTGTGGGGCGTCGACCTGGTGCGCTGGATGATCGAGCTGGCGGCCGGCGATCTGGCCCCGTTAAGCGAACTGGCGAAAGGTCTGAAACCCAGCGGCCATGCCATTCAGGCGCGCCTCTATGCGGAAGATCCGGGCCGCGACTTCCAACCGAGCCCCGGCCTGCTTACCGCCGTGCAGTTCCCGGCGGCCGACGGCAAAAATCTGCGCATCGACACCTGGGTCGAAGCCGGCTGCGAAATCCCGCCCTACTTCGACCCGATGATCGCCAAGGTCATCACCTGGGCCGATAGCCGCGATGCTGCAAGCGCCGCACTCGGCCAGGCTCTGGCCGATACCCTGCTGTATGGCGTGGAAACCAATAGCCAGTACCTGCGGCAGATCCTTACTGACGCACCGTTCGCCAGCGGCAACCCCTGGACCCGCTGCCTGGAAGGCCTGATTTATCAGGCCAACACCTTTGAAGTACTAAGCGCCGGCACCCAGACCACGGTGCAGGACTTCCCAGGCCGCCTCGGCTATTGGGCAGTCGGCGTGCCGCCATCGGGGCCAATGGACAGCCGCGCCCTGCGCCTGGGCAATCGCCTGCTGGGCAACGCGGCGGATGCCGCCAGCCTGGAAATCACCATGAGCGGCCCGACCCTGCGCTTTAACACCGATGCAGTGGTGGCGGTCACTGGTGCACCAATCCCGCTAAGCGTCGATGGTAGCGAGCAGCCGCTAAATACCGCGCTGCTGATCAAGGCCGGCAGCACCCTGAGCCTCGGCACCATCCAAGGCGCGGGCGCACGCAGCTATCTAAGCCTGCGTGGCGGTGTGCAGGTGCCGGATTATCTCGGCAGCAAAAGCACCTTTACCCTCGGCCAGTTCGGCGGCCACGGCGGTCGTGCCCTGCGGGCCGGTGACGTGCTGCATATCCCGGCGCTGACCGACCTTCAAGCCGGCGCGCAACTGCCCGCCGAACTATGCAGCGCCCTGCCCAACCTGCGCGAAATCCGCGTGATCTACGGCCCGCACGGCGCGCCGGAATACTTCACCCCGGCCTATATCGAAACCTTCTTCGCCACCGTCTGGGAAGTGCACTTCAACTCCAGCCGCACCGGCGTGCGCCTTATCGGGCCCAAGCCTGAATGGGTACGCGACAGCGGCGGCGAAGCGGGACTGCACCCCTCCAATATCCACGACAACCCCTACGCCATCGGCGCGGTGGACTTTACCGGCGACATGCCGGTCATCCTCGGCCCGGACGGCCCGAGCCTGGGCGGCTTTGTTTGCCCGGTGACGATTATCGAGGCGGATCTGTGGCAGCTCGGGCAGCTTAAGGCTGGAGATAAGGTGCGCTTTGCGCCGGTAAGCATCGAAGCTGCGCGGGAGCTGGCTAAAGCACAAAACCTTGAGTGCACCAACCTTTGTAGGAGCGAGCTTGCTCGCGATCAGCAATGCCAAAGGATCGCCAGCAAGCTGGCTCCTACAACAGCCCATACCCTCACCTCCCCCATCGTGCTAGATATCGGCGAAGCGGATAAACGCCTGGTCGCGCGCCTGTCCGGCGACACCCATCTGCTACTGGAAATCGGCGCAGCGGAGCTGGATCTGGTGCTGCGTTTCCGCGGCCATGCGTTGATGCAGGCGCTGGAAGCCAAGCAGCTGATTGGGGTGATCGACCTCACGCCAGGTATTCGCTCGCTGCAGGTGCATTACCAGCCAGAAACCCTCGCCCTTAGCGATCTGCTCGGCATAGTCGCTGGCGAATGGGACGCCGTATGCGCCGCGCAGGACCTGCGCGTGCCGTCGCGCATCGTCCATCTGCCGCTGTCCTGGGACGACCCGGCCTGCCAGCTGGCGATCGAGAAATATATGACCACGGTGCGCAAGGACGCGCCCTGGTGCCCGAGCAACCTGGAATTTATCCGCCGCATCAACGACCTGCCCAATCTCGATGAGGTGTACAGAACGGTCTTTGAAGCCAGCTATCTGGTCATGGGCCTGGGCGACGTCTACCTCGGCGCGCCGGTGGCCACCCCGCTCGACCCGCGTCATCGCCTGGTTACCACCAAGTACAACCCGGCGCGCACCTGGACCGCGGAAAACTCGGTGGGCATCGGCGGCGCCTATATGTGCGTGTACGGCATGGAAGGCCCCGGCGGTTACCAGTTCGTCGGCCGCACCCTGCAGATGTGGAATCGCTACCGTGAGGTCGTAGCGTTCGACGGCAAGCCCTGGCTACTTCGCTTCTTCGATCAGATTCGCTTCTACCCGGTCTCGGCGGACGAGCTGCTGCGTATCCGCCGTGACTTCCCCCTGGGCCGCTATGACTTGCGTATCGAGCACAGTGAACTGGCCCTGGCTGATTACCAGACCTTTCTCGACCGCGAGGCTGAGGGCATCGACGCCTTCCGTAACCAACAACGCGCGGCCTTCGACGCCGAACGTCAGCGCTGGATCGCCTCCGGCCAGGCGCACTACGAGAGTGAGGAAGTCGCCGCCGATCTCGGCGAAGACGCCCCGCTGGGTGCCGGTCTGCACAGCATCGACAGCCATATCGCCGGCAACCTTTGGCAGGTGCAGGTGAGTGAAGGCGACCAGGTCAAAGCTGGCGATGTGCTAGTGATACTGGAGTCGATGAAGATGGAAATCCCTCTGCTCGCCCCGCGTGATGGCGTAGTGCGCGAGGTGCGCGTGCAACCCGGCTCGCCGGTGCGTGCGGGCCAGCGCGTGGTGGTGCTGGAGGAGGCTCAGTAGCGGTAGGGTGGATGACGCTTCACCCATCCACCAACTGCGACCTCACGGTGGATGAAAAAAGCGTCATCCACCCTACACACTAGAGGAAGTCTGAGTAGCAACCGTTGTGGGAGGGGCCGGGCAGCGCTCCGCTTTAACCGTAGGATGGGTGCTAACCCATCAATTGGCTGATGGGTTAGCACCCATCCTACGGCCTGCCCATCACTACTAACGCCGATAACTAAGGATGCGTCCCTTAAACGGCGCATCCGGGTTATCCAGCAGGTTCAGGCTATCGGCCAGCTGCAGGTAGCCGTACTCCAGCATATGCCGGGAAAACCGCGCGCTGTTGCCACGCCCTGGGTCGACAATCAGCACCGCCGCGTGGCGATTGCAATGGCGGTCGATAAACCCGGCCAGCAGGCTGGGGTGGTCGCGCTCGTAAAGCAGATCGCTGCCGATCACTAGATCGAACAGGCCCAGCTGCTGATAGTCCTCGGCCCAGTCGCAGCTCTGATAAGGCACCGGTTCCAGTTGATTAAGCGCGGCATTGCGCAGCAGAAACTCGCTGGCCAGCGGGTGGTAGTCGCTGGCGGTGATATCCGCCCCCAGGCGCTGCAGCACCAGGCTGGTCAACCCCAGGCCGCAGCCCAGTTCAAGAATACGCAGCCCCTCAACCGCCATACCGCTCAGGGTTTGCGCCAGTACTTCACCAGCTGGCCACAGCTGACCGAACAGCGACCAGGTGGCCGAGGAGATTCCGGCTTTTTCCGCCAGGCCGTCGAGGTCGGCGAACTGCTGTTTGTCGCGCAGCGAGCACAGGTGAAAATCCTCCAGGCCAATGCTCAGGGTGGAATATTTGATGCGATAGCTGGCAGGTGCGCGGGGCATGGGGGCTCGGTGTGCTGAAAGGACTGCGGTCAGGGGCAGATCAGCAAGGCGTACGAGCAGCGTACGGGTCACCAAGGAGACTCTTCGTGTTGCCGCACCATAGCCCTCAAGGTCTGGCGCAGCAAGCGCCATGGCTGCCGGCAAATCGGCCAGGCGCCGATGTTTCAGCAGCGCCGGCCGTTGCCGAACGCTACAATGCGGCGATTATTTAACCAGCAGAGCCTTGCATGCCTCATCCATCCCCGCTGACCCGCCAATGGTCCTTGATTGTGTTGCTGCTGGTTCTGCTCGGTTGTGGCTTCCTTGCCACCTCCCTGGCCAGTTACTACACCGCTCTGGACTCGATCCGCGCAGGCATCATCAACACCGAACTGCCGCTGACCTCGGATAACGTCTATTCGGAAATCCAGAAGGACCTGGTTCGGCCCATCCTGATTTCCTCGATGATGTCCCGCGACACCTACGTGCGCGACTGGGTGCTGGGCGGCGAGAAGGACCCCGAGCAGATCACCCGCTACCTGCGCGAGGTGCAGGAGCATTACGCCACGGTCACCAGCTTCTTCGTCTCCGAGAAAACCCACACCTACTACCAGGCCAAGGGTGTGCTCAAGCAGGTGCAGGAAGACGAGCCGCGCGATGACTGGTATTTCCGCGTGCGCGACATGCAGACTCCGTACGAGATCAATGTCGACGTCGACATGGCCAACGACGACCGCATGACCGTGTTTATCAACTACAAGGTGTTCGACTACCAGCAGCGCTTTATCGGCGCGACCGGCGTGGGCCTGACCGTGGATGCCGTGGTCAAACTGATCGACACCTACCAGCAGCGCTATGAGCGCAGCGTGTTCTTTGTCGACACCAATGGCCTGCTGGTGCTCACCGGCGCTAGCGGCGGGCCGATGGGCGCGCGGGTTGGCCAGTCGCTCAGTGAAATCCCCGGCCTGGAAGAACTGCAGGCCAAGCTGCCGCACCCGCAAAGCGGCGACTTCGAGTATCAGGAACACGGCCGCGACCACTTCCTCAATGTGCGCTTTATCCCCGAGCTGAACTGGTACCTGTTTGTCGACAAGCACGAAGACGGCGCGGTCGCCGGCATCCGCAAGTCGCTGTACCTCAACTTGCTGATCTGCCTGGTGGTCACCGTTATCGTCATCAGCCTGGTCAGCCTGGTGCTGCGCCGCTATCAACGGCGCATCAGCGCCCTGGCCACCACCGATCTGCTCACCGAGCTGCCCAACCGTCGTGGTTTCGACCTGCTGGCCAACCAGGCCGTGCAGGAAGTACGGCGCAGCCCAAGCGCGCTGTGCGCCCTGATGCTCGACCTGGACAACTTCAAACAGCTCAACGACAGCCATGGCCATATGGCCGGTGATGAAGTGCTGCGCCGCTTTGCCAGCAACCTGCGCAGCACCGTGCGGCAGTCCGACATCATCTGCCGCTGGGGTGGCGAAGAATTTATCCTGCTGCTCAAGGACACCACGCCCGAGCAGGCCCGCGAGCTGGGCGAGAAAATCCGCCAGCAAACCGAGCAAAGCAGCATCAGCTTCAACGGCGCGCAGCTGCGTATCACCACCAGCATCGGCCTGGCGCAATTGCATGCCGATGAGTCGCTGGAGCAGCTGATCACCCGCGCCGACCGCGCCCTCTACCGGGCCAAACAGGGCGGCCGCAACCGCCTGTGTGAAGAAATCGCGTGAGTGATGACACCAGCCGCTGCCCCTGCTGTGGGCAGCTTAACCAGTGCGCCCAGGCTGGCGCCGATGCACCGGTGAGCGAGTGCTGGTGTTTTAGCGTGCCCATCGATGCCGCGCAGTTGGCCAAGCTGCCGCCCGAGCAGCGCAACCGCAGCTGCCTGTGCCCACGCTGCGCCCAGGGCCTGCCTGAGCCCTCAACCGATTAGCCATGCGCCTCGACCGTTTTCTCAGCAACCTGCCCCAGCTCAATCGCCAAGCCGCCCGCCAACTGCTGGCCAGCGGCCGCGTGCGAGTGGACGGCGCGCTGGTTTGCGATGGCCTGTGCGAAGTCAGCCAGTTCAGCCGTATCGAGGTTGATAGCGAGCTGCTGCAGGCCGGCAAAACCGCGCGCTATTTCATGCTGCACAAACCCATCGGCGTGGTCAGCGCCACCGCGCATGAGCAACACCGCACCGTGCTGGATTTGCTCGATGAGCCGGACAAAGCCGAGCTGCACCTGGCCGGCCGCCTGGACCTGAATACCAGCGGACTGCTGCTGATCACCAACGACGGCCAATGGTCACGCCGCCTCACCGAGCCGCGCAGCCGCCTGGGCAAGGTCTACCGCGTCAAGACCGAACAGCCGATTACTCCTGAGTACATCGAGGTGTTCGCCCGCGGCCTGTACTTCGCCTATGAAGACCTCACCACCCTGCCCGCCGAGCTGGTTATTCTCGATAGCCACAGCGCCCTGCTGACCCTGCACGAAGGCCGCTACCACCAGGTCAAGCGCATGTTTGGCCACTTCCAGAACAAGGTCATCGGCCTGCATCGCCTGAGCATGGGCGCCATCCAACTCGACCCGCAACTGGCCCCCGGCCAGTACCGGCCGCTTAACGCCGCAGAAGTCGCCAGCAGCTAGGATCAGGATCAGGATCAGCCGCACAGTTTTTGTGCAGAAAAGGCAAATTAAGGCTTGTCAGCACCCCACGCGGCTGCTTAAATCGAACCATAAGGTCTTAACGTGACTTAACGGTCACGAAAGCCATCTAAGCGTTCCATCGGTTACTTGCGCACTGCGCGAAATGGGTTCCTGCCTGGTCAAAGACGCCGCTCCACACCTACCAAAAGGTCGTGGACGGATGCTCTATTTCAGCCCTAACTGATTGAAAATAAATAACTTATAAAATCCTCCAGCCTGACATCTTGCTGTCACGTCCAGGCGCTTTCCTGACTGTCCTACTTAGCCCGGCTCAACGGCCCCACCGTTTTGCCAAGCCCATTTTTGCGCCAGGAGGAAACGACATGAAGCCAGCCATCGCTGTCGTCGATATACACAGGACGTTCAAGGTACACACGGAGTTCTACGCCAACCCCAGCGCGCGCAAGACCATCATTCTGATCAACGGCTCGCTGGCCACCACCGCCGCCTTTGCGCAAACCATCAAATACCTGCAGCCGCAGTTCAATGTGGTGCTTTACGACCAGCCCTACGCTGGCCAGTCCAAGCCGCACAACAGTCACAGCCGGCCAATCAGCAAGGAAGATGAAGCCGCGATCCTGCTGGAGCTGATCGAGGTGTTTCAGGTCGACTACCTGCTGTCGTTCTCCTGGGGTGGCGTCGCCGCCATGCTAGCTCTGGCGCAGCGCCCGGCGCGTATCGAAAAGGCGGTGATCACCTCCTTCTCGCCGCTGCTCAACGCACCGATGCTCGACTACCTGGAAAAAGGTATGACCTACCTGCATGCCATCGACGGCGAAAACGTCGGCCAACTGGTCAACAGCACCATCGGCAAATACCTGCCCTCGCTGTTCAAGCGCTACAACCAGCGCCATATCAGCAGCCTCGACAGCCACGAATACCTGCAGATGCACGCGCACATCAACCAGGTGGTGCACATGGACAACCACTGCCAGATGGAATGCCTGGCGGCCATCGACATCCCGCTGCTGTTTATCAACGGCGAGCACGATGAATACACCTCGCCAGATGACGTACGCGTGTTTGCCGAATACCTGAGTGACTGCCAGTTCGCCACCATCAACAACGCCGGGCACTTTCTCGATATGGAGCACAAGAAGGCCTGGCTGCAGAGCCAGACCGTGATGCTGAACTTCCTGCAAGCCCCGGCACGCACCCACTCCAGCTACCGTCCACAGCACGACCTGCACCACGCGATAGCCGTATGACACACCGCCGCGCCCCAAGCCTGCAGCGCCTATCCACAGATAGCCGCGCTGCAGGCTTCATTTCGGCCAAGACTTCCGGTATAAAGGCACCCGCTGCGGGCGTCGTATAGTGGTAATACCCTAGCTTCCCAAGCTAGAGCTGTGGGTTCGATTCCCATCGCCCGCTCCAAATCGCAGAATCTAAAGCCTAGAAATCACATGGTTTCGGGGCTTTTTGCTTTTTGGGTTAAAGCGGCGCGCATAGGCCAAAGCAAAAGCAGCATTTGGCTGAGCGAGATAATCCGGAGATAAACGAAGTAAAGCGCTGACTCGCGCGAGCAATGCCGCCAGGCATTTGATAACAACCCTGACGCGCTGCAGTAGATGGCGTTCCCAACTGGATTCGAACCAGTATCTAGCCCTTAGGAGGGGCTTATTCTATCCATTGAACTATGGGAACCGAGGCTGGATAGACGGGCCACCAGCGGGCGGCATCTTAGCGAGACCGCAGGCATTTGTCATGCCGCTGCCATCATCTCGGCGCCATACTGCCAACTGACTGCCAACCGGTTGTCATAAGGAGAGGAGATCGCCATGCGCCCCGCTGCTTCGCATCATCTGCCGGATTCGCCTTTTGCCGATTTTCACCTGCGAGCGGTCAGCGTTAACGATGCTGCTGCCCTGGCTGCCTTGCTACAGCAACTGGCGCCCGATGAGCCGCGTGCCGATGCCAAGCTGCTGGCTTTGCGCTTGAGCGAGCTGCCGGTGAGCCGTGTGGTGCTGGTGGCCGAGCGTGACGGCAAGCTGCTCGGCACTTGCACGGTCAACCTGATTGAGCATCTGGCGCACAATTTTGCCCGCTCGGCGATTCTGGAAGATGTGGTGGTGGATACTGAGGCGCGCGGCCTGGGGATTGGCCAGGCGCTGATGGGCAAGGCCATCGAACGCGCCCGCGCCTGGGGTTGTTACAAGGTGGCGCTGTCCAGCAGCCAGAGCCGTGAAGCCGCCCATGCTTTCTACGCCAACCTGGGTTTTAAGCCGCATGGGATTAGTTTGGCGCTGATGCTGGATTAAAAACTGTCAAAGGCCTTTGTAGGAGCGGGGGGACGCCTAGTTGTTTACCCGCGACCAGCGTCGCGGGCAAGAATCGTAGGGTGGATGACGCTTCACCCATCCACCAACTGCGCCACGGTGGTGGATGAAAACAACGTCATCCACCTTACAACGACAACCCGTAGGGGGCTTGCCCGAGGACCGAGGTCGCCGGAAAAGCTTCGCGGGCATGGCCCGCTCCTACAGGTTGTGTAAAACGTGCCGGTAGTGCGGGCTACGTTTAGCCGTTTTAACGGCCGAACCGCTCTTCGGCTAGTTGATCGGCGATTTCTACGGTGGTTTTGCTCGCTGCATCGGCGCGCTGGAAGATCTGTTCCAGGGTCGCGCCGATGCCTTCGATATGCGCTTTGAGCTGTGCGGCGCTGCCGCCGGTGCGTTCGTAGCAGACATCGATAATGCCGCCGGCGTTGATCGCGTAATCCGGCGCGTACAGGCACTCGTTGCGGCGCAGGGTTTCCGCCAGGCTGGCATCGGCCAGTTGGTTGTTGGCGGCCCCGGCGATAATCGGTGCACGCAGGGCTTCCAAGGTTTGCTGGTTGATAATGCCGCCCATAGCGCATGGCGCGAATACATCGACATCCAGGCCAAAAATCGCCTGCTGGCTGACGGCGGTTGCGCCCAGCTGCTCGACCGCGCGACGCACATTGGCTTCGACGATATCGCTTACCCACAGCTCGGCGCCGGCGGCTTTCAGCTGACGCGCCAGGTCGAAGCCCACCTGCCCTACCCCTTGAATTGCGACTTTCAAGCCGTGCAGGTCATCACGGCCCAGGCGGTGTTTTACTGCAGTCTGAATGCCGATAAACACGCCATAAGCCGTGGACGGTGACGGGTCGCCATTGCGCGTACCGCCAGCGAAGGCTTCACGCAGCTCGGCGCCGGATACGTGGCGCGTGCGCTCGGCCATGATCTGCATTTCCGCAACGCCAGTGCCGGAGTCGGCGGCAGTGATATAGCGCCCGCCGAGGCTGTCGACAAAATCACCCATGGCCTGGAACAGCGCCGCGCTCTTGCCGGTATGCGGGTCGCCGATGATCACCGCCTTGCCGCCACCCAGCGGCAGGTTGGCCAGGGCCGATTTGTAGGTCATGCCGCGCGACAGGCGCAGCACATCGCGCAGCGCTTCATCGTCATTGGCGTAAGGCCACATGCGGCAACCGCCGAGGGCCGGGCCAAGGTTGCTGTTGTGAATGGCGATAATCGCCCGCAGGCCGCTGGCCTTGTCGTGGCCGTAGACCACCTGTTCGTGGTGGTCGAAATCGATATGGGAAAACACGGACATGGGAGTTCCTTGATGGTTCTTGTTGTTTGGTTAAAGCACCCTCTCCCCCGGCCCCTCTCCCATAAATGGGCGAGGGGTGCATTGGCTCCCTCTCCCGCCTGCGGAGAGGGTTGGGCAGAGGGCGGTTTTTAGGCGGCCGGCTCGAACAGCTGCACAGCGGCGATCTGGCTGACGACCATGCGCGCCTTGAGCTGAGCGCTCTGCTCGCGCACCTTAGCCAGGCTGCGTTCCTTGACGTGGCCATAGCCGCGGATCTGCTCCGGCAGCTCAGCCAGGGCCAGCGCGGTGCGGTAGTTGTCGGCGTTGAGTTCCTTGAGCAGGTAGTCCAGGTTCTGCTCGTAGTCGTCGATCAACTGCAGCTCAAGCCGGCGCTCGGCGCTGTAGCCGAACAGGTCCAGCGGTGTGCCACGCAGAAACTTGAACTTGGCCAGTACGCCGAAAGCCTTGAGCATCCAGGCGCCGAACTGACGCTTGCGCGGCTCGCCGGTGCTGGCATCCGGCTTGCTCAGCCAGCTAGGTGCAAGGTGGAATTCCAGGCGGTAATCGCCACTGAACTGCGCCTCCAGCTGACGGATAAAGCTGCCGTCGCTGTATAGCCGCGCCACTTCGTACTCGTCCTTGTAGGCCAGGAGTTTGAAGTAGTAACGCGCCACGGCCTTGCTCAGGGCTTGGTCAGCGCTGTTGTCGACCTGCTGCACGCGCGCCACCTGCTCGCGGTAGCGCTCAGCGTAGGCGGCGTTCTGGTAGGCGGTCAGGCGCACAACGCGGTCGGCGATGATGTCTTCCAGGGTCTGGCAATGCGGCGCTTCGATCACTTCCGGCTTGGCCAGACGCTCCACGGCGACCGCATCATGGGCCGCACGACGGCCCCAGAGGAATGCCTGCTGATTGAGCTGCACGGCCACGCCATTAAGCTCGATGGCCTTGTTGATGGCTTCTGCGGAAACCGGCACCAGGCCCTTCTGGTAAGCGAAACCGAGCATAAACAGGTTGGTGGCGATGCTGTCGCCGAGCAGGCGCGTGGCCAAGCGGCTGGCATCGACAAAGTGGGTTTTGCTCGCGCCCACCGCCTCAATCAGCGCTTCACGCATAGCCGCGCCAGGCACCTGAGCATCGGGGTTGCGGGTGAATTCGGCAGTGGCCGCTTCATGGCTGTTGACCACCGCATGGGCGATCTTGTCATTCAGTTTGGCCAGGGCCTCTTCGCTGGCAGACACGACCAGATCGCAGCCCAGCAGCAGGTCGGTTTCCCCGGCGGCGATGCGCACGGCGAAGATGTCGTCCTGCTTGGCGGCAACACGGATATGGGTGATCACCGGGCCGAATTTCTGCGCCAGGCCCGCCTGATCAAGCACGCTGCAGCCCTTGCCTTCGATATGCGCAGCCATGCCGAGCAATGCGCCGACGGTGGTTACGCCGCTACCGCCGACACCCGGCAGGAGGATATTCCAGGGACGATCCAGCGCGGGTTGGCGCGGCTCCGGCAAGGCGATAAATAGCGCGCCCAGGCCGACGGCCGTGGGTTTACGCAGGCTGCCGCCGTGCACGGTGACAAAGCTTGGGCAGAAACCTTCGACGCAGCTGAAATCCTTGTTGCAGGAGTTCTGATCGATCTCGCGCTTGCGCCCCAGTTCGGTTTCCAGCGGCAGCACCGACAGACAGTTGGATTTCACGCTGCAATCGCCACAACCCTCACACACTGCAGAGTTGATAAAGGCACGCTTCTGCGGATCGACCAGCTTGCCGCGCTTGCGCCGACGGCGTTTCTCGGTGGCGCAGGTCTGGTCATAGATGATCACCGAGCAGCCCTGGAACTCGCGCAGCTCGCGCTGCACGGCATCCAGATCACGGCGATGGTGGAAGGTGACGATAGGCGCGAAGGTGGTGCGAGTCGGGTATTTCTCCGGCTCGTCGGTGACCAGAGCGATGCGTTTCACCCCTTCGGCATACACCTGCTGGCTCAGTTGATCGACGCGCAGTTCGCCGTCGATGGGCTGGCCGCCGGTCATGGCCACCGCATCGTTGTAGAGAATCTTGTAGGTGATATTCACCCCGGCAGCCACAGACGCACGCAGGGCCAGCTGGCCGGAGTGGAAGTAGGTGCCGTCGCCGAGGTTCTGGAAGATATGCGGCGTGTCGGTAAACGGCGCCTGGCCGATCCAGGTCGCGCCCTCGCCGCCCATCTGGGTAAAGGTGTCGGTGTTGCGGTCCATCCACTGGGTCATGTAGTGGCAACCGATACCGCCCTGGGCGCGGCTGCCTTCCGGCAGTTTGGTCGAGGTGTTGTGCGGGCAACCGGAGCAGAAATGCGGGGTGCGCACAGTGGTGTGCTTGGGTGCAGCCAGCGATGCTTCCTTAGCGGCCAAGAAGGCCAACCGCTCGTCGATGCTGGCGCTGCTGTAGATCGGCGCGAGGCGCTTGGCGATGGCGCGGGCGATCATTGCCGGGGTCAGTTCGGAGAGGTTAGGCAGCAACGAATGGCCGGCCTCGTCAAACTCGCCCACCACCACCGGGCGTTTGCCCACTGGCCAGTTGTAGAGCTGACCGGTGAGCTGGTCTTCGATGATGCTGCGTTTTTCCTCGACCACCAGAATCTCGTCCAGGCCTTCGGCGAACTCATGCACCGACACCGGCTCCAGCGGCCAGCTCATGCCGACCTTGAGCACACGTAGGCCAACCTGGGCGCACAGCGCTTCATCCAGGCCGAGGTCGTCCAGGGCCTGACGCACATCGAGATAGGACTTGCCGGTGGTGATAATGCCCAGACGCGGGTTGGGCGAATCGAGTTTGATCTGGTTGAGGTTGTTGGCCAGCGCAAAGGCGCGGGCGGCGTAGATTTTGTAGGTGTTAAGACGCGCTTCCTGGGCCAGGGGTGGGTCCGGCCAGCGGATATACACGCCGTCTTCCGGCAGCTGGAAATCCTCGGGAATCTTCACCTGCATACGCAGCGGGTCGACATCCACCACAGCGGAAGAATCGACGTTTTCGGCGATGGTTTTCAGCGCCACCCAGCAACCGCTGTAGCGCGACAGCTCCCAGCCGATGATGCCGTAATCGAGAATTTCCTGAACGTTGGCCGGGTTGAGCACCGGAATTGAGGCGGCGATAAACGCATGCTCGCTCTGGTTGGCAATGCTGGAGGACTTGCAGCCATGGTCGTCGCCGGCCAGCAGCAGCACGCCGCCATGCTCGGAAACGCCGGCCGAGTTGCCGTGTTTGAACACATCGCCGCAACGGTCCACACCCGGGCCCTTGCCATACCACATGGCAAATACGCCGTCGTAGCGCGCGCCGGGGAACAGGCTGGTCTGCTGGCTGCCCCACACCGAGGTGGCGGCCAACTCTTCGTTGACGCCCGGCTGGAAGTGGATGTGATTCTCTTTGAGGTACTGCTTGGCGTCCCACAGGCTCTTGTCGAGGTTGCCCAGGGGCGAGCCACGGTAGCCGGAAATAAAGCACGCGGTATTCAGGCCATGAGCTGCGTCGCGTTGCTTCTGCAGCATGGGCAGGCGGGTCAGCGCCTGGGTGCCGGTCAGGTAGAGGTGACCGGTAGCAAGGCGGTACTTGTCATCCAGGCGGATTTCGGCCAGAGACATGGTGGTGCTCCTGTTATTTTTATCGAGAGCTGGGTTGGCAACGGTTAATGCCACCCTTGTTAAGCCTAGTGCGGGATCACCACACAAGGCGCATGGCCAAGAATATGAACGGAGCGCGCGGCTTTTTTATTTCTTTTTGCTGGCCGTTTTGCAGATACTGCGCATGATTAATCCAACAAGAACAAAAAATTCGGAACAGTCATGCAAGAAAAACTCAGCCCCATCGACCGCAAGATTCTCCGCCTGCTGCAACACAATGCCGACCTCTCCGCCGCCGAGATCGCCGAGAAGGTGGAATTGTCACAATCGCCCTGCTGGCGGCGGATTCACCGCATGCAGGAAGAAGGCATTATCGAGCGCAAAGTTGCCCTGCTCAGCCACAAGCAACTGGGCTTTAGCATCACCGTATTTGTCGATATCAAACTCTCGGCCCACGGCCGTAGCAACCTGGAAGAATTCGAGCAGGCGGTGGTCGGTTACCCCGAGGTGCTGGAGTGCTTCACCATGGCCGGCGGCTCGGATTACCTGCTCAAGGTGGTGGCCAAGGACATCGCCAGCTACGAACGCTTCCTACGCGACCACCTGCTGCAACGCCCGCATGTGCACGAAGCGCACTCGCATATCGCCATGAGCGAGGTTAAGCGCACCACCGAGTTGCCGCTGGATTGAGCCATTTTGTAGCCCGGATGTAATCCGGGGCATGGGCTGCACAATTCCCCGGATTGCATCCGGGCTACGGGGAATTTATCGCGGCTAAAGCCCCTCCCACAGGCCAGTGCAAATCCGTGGGAGGGGCTTTAGCCGCGAAAAGATTTGGGCTTTATAAAGTCTGTGCACGCTGCAGTAAGGCGCTGTCTGGCTGCGCCCTTCCCGCCCACCACAACGCCAGTGGCCCCAGCAGCAGTAGCAATCCCATCAGGGCAAAGGCGGCCCACCAACCGAGCAGGCTCTTGTCGCCTAATAAATCCAGGCTGATGCCAAACAGCAGCGGGCCGAGGAAGGCGCCGCTAAAGCCAGTGCAGGAATACAGCGCCATGGCCGCGCCGCGATGGCTGGCCGGGGCGACAGCGATCAGGCCAGCGGTCAGGGATGAGGAATCGGCAGTGACGGTGATGCTGTAGAGCAGCACCAGCACCAGCATCAGCCAGAACGGCAAGGCCGCACTCAGGCCAATCAACAGCGCCAGCACTGTTGAACTGAGCATTACCGCGATCAACCAGCGCTGCCGGCCAAAACGTAGCGCCAGCTCGTTGCCGAAGATGCTCGCGGGCATGCCGATCAGGGTCACCAACATCGCCACCCAGGTGCCGGACAGCCAGGGATCGCTGCCCTGCAAGTGCCCGGAGAACACCACAAAGGCCACCACCCAGGCACGCAGGGCAAACAGCTCGAGGTTATGCACCGCATAGGCCAGGCAGTAAGCCGCCACCGCGCGACTCTTTAATGGGGCCAAATCCAGCAGTTTGCGCGGTGCATGCTGCACCACCGCCTTGGGCTGCAAGCCCCAATAGACCATGGCCCAGGCCAGCAACGCACAAACGCCACTGAGCAGGGTCGGCAGCTGCCAACCGCCGAACTTGGCCAACTCGCCAGCGAGGATAAATGACAGCGCCGTGCCCAAACCGAAGCTCGCCGTATAGAAGGCCACCGCGCGCGACTGCGCCGGCCCTTCGATCCGTTCGGACAGCGCCTTGAGCCCCGGCATATAGGTGCCGGCCAGGCCGACGCCGGCCAGCACGCGCCAGGCCAGGGCCGACCAGAAGCCATCGGCGAAGACGAAACCAGCACTGGCCACTGCGGTTAGCAGCATCGCCGCCAGGTAGATCAACCGCGCATCGTATTTGTCAGTCAGTCCGGTAAGGATCGGCACCGCGACCATATAGCCGAGAAAGAACCCACCACCAATCCAGCCGGCCTCGGTATTACTCAACCCCCACAGCGCCTGGAAGTCCGGCAGCAAGGCGGCGAACAGGGCAAAGCCGGCCATGCCCAGGGTTTCTGCGCCGCACAGCAGCAGGGTTACGCGACGGGCGTTATTCATAACACCGCCAACTCGTAGGGTGGGTTAGCGACGCTGAACACCGCCCGATAAGCCAACTGCGATAGCAGCGCGGCGCGTAACCCACCAAGCAATCGAACGCGTTGCGCCAATGGTGGGTTACGCCGCGCCCCATACAGGGTGAAACCTGGCAAACGCGGTAGGCGGCTAACCCACCCTACGAACTGCATATCGCGGCTAAAGCGGGTCGCCGCCCGGCCCCTCCCACAAATATTTGCCGAACTCATAACACTCGCCCGTCAAAGGCCAGGCTTACACCGGGCGGCAAGGCATCGGGGTGTTCCAGCAGCCAGGCGTCGAAGCTATGGCCGATATGGGTCAGCACGGTTTCTCTCGGTTGCAGCTGCTCGACCACCTCCAGTGCACGGGTCAGGTCGTTGTGGTTGCGCGGGGCGATGGGCTGCGGCGCGGTGGAGCAATCCAGCACCAGCAGATCCAGCGGCTGCTGACGCAGTACCTCGGCACTGGCGTCCGGTACGCCGAGGGTGTCGGTCAAATAGGCGATACGCCGCTGTTCACCACTCGCCGTTAAGCCTTCCAATAGATAGCCAAAGGTCAGTTTCGAGTGATTCAGCGGCAGCGCCGTGACGCTTAACTCACCCAGTTGCCGCCGCTCGAAGGGCGCAAACGGCTGGCTGAAATCGAGAATACCGGGGTGCTTGTACAGGTCGGCCAAGCCTTCCGGGTCATCCGGGCCATGCACAGGAACAATCAGCCCCTGGCCCCAGCGCAGGTGCAACAGGCCCTGGGCATGGTCGGCGTGGTAATGGGTTTGCAGAATGCCGCTCAGGCTATGGGGCGGGAAGCGCTCGCACAGATCGGTCAGGCCCGAGTCGATCAACCAGCGCTGCGCGCCACATTCGATCAGCGCGCAGCAAGGCCCACGACGCCGCGCAGGATTTACTCGCGCGCTGTCGCAGGCCGCGCAGCTGCAGTTGTACACCGGCACCTGACGGGCATCGCCGGTGCCGAGCAGGGTCAGGCGCATGCGCGGGCATCGCTCAGCAGTTGCAGTAACTGGGTTACGGTTTGGTCGAGTGGGCCGGAGTTGTTGAGGACGATGAGGTTCTCTGTTGATCCTTGCGTGGGAGTGGCCGGGCGGCGCTCCGCTTCAGCCGCGACTATCGCCGCTAAAGCGCCTCCCACAACAAAGTCGCGGCTGCGCGCCAGGCGGGCCTCGATCTGCTCGGCGCTTTCCCGTCCTCGCGCTTGCAAGCGCAGACGCAGGGCCGCTTCATCCACCTGAAGCAGAATCGCCAGCAGTTCGGGATAACGCTCCCGCGCCTTAGGCAGATAGCCGCGCGAACCATTGACCAGCACGTCCTGCCCCGCCGCCAGCCAGTCATCGATCTGCCGAGGGATGCCATAGGCCAGGCCGTTGGCGCGCCAGCTCAGGGCAAAGGCTCCGGCGGCTTCCTGCTGGTCGAACTCGGCAGGCGACACGCCGATGGCGTCCTCACCCACCGCTTCCGCCGAGCGGGTAATGACCCGCCGGACGATCACACAACCCCGTTCGGCCAGGCGCTCACGCGCGGCATTTAGCAGGCTGTCCTTGCCCGAGCCCGAAGGCCCCATCAGATAGATCAACCGGCCACTCATCAGAACACCCTTTTCGCTTGTCGCCAGACTTGCTGGATCACCGCCTGGCCCCCGTGCACCTGTGCCTGCACCAGATCGGCACGCAGGCCGACGCGAATTTCACCGCGATCATGCAGCCCCGCCGCCTGTGCCGGCACGCGGCTGACGGTGGCAATCGCACGCGGCAGATCATAGCCGTTATCCTGCCCGGCCAGCAGCAAAGCGGCCTGCAACAGGCTGGACGGGTAATAGTCGCTGGAGAGAATATCCAGCACGCCATGCTGGGCCAGTTCGGCGGCGGCGATATTGCCCGAGTGCGAACCGCCGCGAACGATATTCGGCGCGCCCATCAGCACCTTCAAGCCCAGCTCGTGGCTGGCCTTGGCTGCTTCCAGGGTGGTAGGAAATTCGGCGATGGACATGCCGAAACCCGCCGACTCCTGCACATGGGCCAGGGTGGCGTCGTCGTGGCTGGCCACGGAAATACCACGGCCCTGACAGTCGGCCACAATGCTGCGGCGCTGGCGGTCGCTGTACTGCCGCGAGTTGTTCACCTGCTCGACGATAAAGGCATTCATCTCCACCTCGCTGAGGTGGTACTTGCCCATGTAGTACTCGCGGTATTTGTCTTCCTTGGCGAACTGGCGCTGGCCCGGCGCGTGGTCCATCACCGACACCAGTTGCACCAGCGGATGCTCGACCAGATCGCGAAACACCGCCAGGGTCTCCGGGTGGCATACCTCGCAGCGCAGGTGCAGGCGGTGATCGGCGCGCATATGTCCGGCCGCTGAGGCTTCGGCAATCGCTTCGAGCATCGCCGGCAGTTGCTGCATACGCTTGCCGCGCGGGTTGACGTCGCCAATCGCCAGGGCATCGAACACCGTGGTGATGCCGGCCGAAGCGATCTGCGCATCGTGGGTCAGCACCGCCGAGGCCGATGGCCAATCCACCCCCGGCCGTGGGCTCATGTATTTTTCCAGGTTGTCGGTGTGCAGCTCGACCAGGCCAGGCAGCAGGTAATCACCGTTCAAATTCTGCGCCTGGGGCAAGCCGCTAACGCCCTCTTCTACCTGGGCAATCAGGCCGTCACGCAGCACCAGGGTGCCGACAAACTCCTGCTCGGCGGTGATGACCCGCGCGTTGGTAAGAATCTGTTCAACCGGCATATACATACTCCCGCTGCGCCGCAGCGCTCATGTCCAAATAGCGATCGGCCACCGCCTCACGGGCGGCGCGGTCGTGGAAGATGCCGATCAGCGCGCTACCGGCGGCCTTGACTTCATCGATCAGTTCCAGCACCACCTGGCGGTTGGCGTCGTCCAGGGAGGCCGTGGGTTCATCCAGCAGCATCAGCGGCCAGGCGACCATAAAGCCGCGGGCAATATTCACCCGCTGCTGCTCGCCGCCGGAGAAGGTGCCGGGGGCCAGCTGCCACAGGGCCTGGGGGATATTCAGGCGGCTGAGCAGGCTTTTCGCCCGCGCTTCGGCATCGGCCTTGCTCCAGCCACGGGCCAGGGCCAGGGCCGGTTCCATCACAACATCCAGGGTCGACACACGGGGAATCACCCGCAAAAACTGGCTGACATAGCCCAGGGTCTGCCGGCGTACCGCCAGCACCTGGCGCGGTTCGGCGCCGACCAGTTCGACCCATTCATTCTGATGACGCACGCGAATGCTGCCGCCAGCGGCCAGGTAGTTGCCGTACAGGGTGCGCAGCAAGGTCGACTTGCCTGCGCCGGATTGCCCATGCAGCACCAGGCACTCGCCGGCGCGCACGCTGAAATGCAGCCCGCTCAACACATTCAGCACCACGCCGTGCTGCTGATGCAGGGTGAAGGTCTTGCTAAGGCCGGAGACCTCGATAAGCGTATTCATATAAACCTCGAGCTTCATGCAACGGATGTGATCCGGCGCGAGAGTCGTTTCGTAGGGTGGATGGCGCTTTATCCATCCACCGATGGCGGCACGCTGGTGGATGAAAACAGCGTCATCCACCCTACCCAGCCACATGCCTGAACTAGGGCTGCAGCACCGACGACACCAGCAACTGCGAATAGGGATGCTGCGGGTCATCGAGAATCTGGTCGGTGAGACCGGCCTCGACCACATGGGAACGACGCATCACCATCAGTCGATCCGCCAGCAAGCGCGCCACCGCCAGGTCGTGGGTGACGATCACCACCGCCAGGTCCAGTTCGCGCACCAGGCCGCGCAGCAGGTCGAGCAGGCGCGCCTGCACCGACACATCGAGGCCGCCGGTGGGTTCGTCCATAAAGATCAGCCGCGGGCTGGAAACCAGGTTGCGGGCGATCTGCAAGCGCTGCTGCATGCCACCGGAGAAGGTGCGCGGCAGGTCGTCGATGCGCAGCGGGTCGATCTCCACCTGTTTCAGCCAGTCGATACCGGCCGCGCGCAGCTCGCCGTAATGGCGCACACCCTGGGCCATCAGCCGCTCGCCGATATTGGCCCCGGCCGATACGCCCATGCGCAGGCCGTCACGCGGGTTCTGCTCGACAAAGCCCCACTCGGTACGCAGCAGCGTGCGCCGCTGCGCCTCACTGGCGCTGTACAGGTCGACCCAGTTGTCGGCCGTATCGCGATAACTGACTGAACCGCGATCCGGCGGGCAGCGCCCCGACAGCAGGCTAAGCAGGGTCGACTTGCCCGAGCCAGACTCACCGACAATACCGAGCACTTCGCCCGGATACAGATCGAACGACACGCCCTGGCAGCCCTTCTCCAGACCGTACAGGCGGGTCAGGTCACGCACGCTAAACAGCGGCTGCGCCGTGTCGGTGTGCAGGTGCATTTTCTCGGCAGCACTCATTGCTCACCCTCCTCTTCAAGGTCACGGCGTTGCATGCAGTAATCGGTGTCGGAGCAGACAAAACTCTTGCTGCCGGCGTCATCAACAATCAGCTCGTCCAGGTAGGAATCCTGGCTGCCGCAGAAGGCGCAGCACTCGTCCCAGCGCTGGATCTCGAACGGGTGATCGGCAAAATCCAAACTCACCACCTGGGTGTAGGGCGGCACGGCATACAGGCGCTTCTCGCGGCCGGCGCCGAACAGCATCAGCGCCGGGCTCATATGCAACTTGGGGTTGTCGAATTTGGGGATCGGCGATGGGTCCATCACGTAGCGCTCATCGACCGTCACCGGGTAGGCGTAGCTGGTGGCGATATGGCCGAAGGTGGCGATGTCCTCATACAGCTTTACGTGCATCACGCCGTAATCTTCCAGCGCGTGCATGGTGCGGGTCTCGGTTTCCGAGGGCTCGATAAAGCGCAGCGGCTCAGGGATCGGCACCTGGTAGACCATGATCTGATCGCCGCTCAGCGGCGTTTCCGGGATCCGGTGGCGGGTCTGGATCACCGTTGCTTCTGGCGTGCGGGTGGTGGTTTTGACCCCGGCGGTGCGGGCGAAGAAGCGGCGGATCGACACCGCATTGGTGGTGTCATCCGCGCCCTGATCGATCACCTTAAGCACATCTTCGGCACCGAGAATCGCCGCAGTCAGCTGCATACCGCCAGTGCCCCAGCCATAGGGCAGCGGCATCTCACGGCCACCGAAGGGCACCTGGTAACCGGGAATCGCCACGGCCTTAAGCAGACCACGGCGGATCATGCGTTTGGTTTGCTCGTCCAGGTAGGCAAAGTTGTAGCCGACCTCAGTTGCATACTGTGTTTGGGCCTGGGCATTCATGCGCGTTGCTCCTCGGCGGCGGGCTGCTCGCAGGCCTGCTTGCGCAGTTTGCGGATCAGCTCCAGCTCGGATTGGAAGTCGACGTAGTGCGGCAATTTCAGGTGCGAGACGAAGCCGGCGGCCTCGACGTTGTCGCAGTGCATCAGCACAAACTCTTCCTGCTGCGCCGGGCCCTCGACCTCCTCGCTGTACTCCGCCGCGCGCAGTGAGCGGTCGACCAAGGCCATGCCCATGGCCTTGCGCTCGGCATAGCCGAAGGCCAGGCCGTAACCACGGGTGAACTGCGCCTGCTCGGCACTCTCGCCAACGAACTGGTTGACCATCTCGCACTCGGTCACTTCGATATCGCCCAGCGGTACGGCAAAGCCGAGTTCTTCCGGCTCCAGCCAGACCTCGACCTCGCCGATACGAATCTCCCCGGCAAAGGGGTGATTGCGCCCATAGCCGCGCTGGGTGGAATAGCCCAGAGCCAGCAGAAAACCTTCGTCGCCCCGAGCCAACGCTTGCAGGCGCTGAGCACGACTAGCGGGAAAATCCAGCGGCTCGCGGGTGATATCCGGCACGGTAGCGCCGTCATCCGCTTCGCGGGCCATCAGGCCTTCGTCGGCGAGAAAATCCAGCACCCGTGGGCACGGCGACAGTTCAGCTTGCGGATCAACCTGCGGCCCAGACTGTTCGCCCTCGGCCAGCAGGGCAAAATCCAGCAGACGGTGGCTGTAGTCGAAGGTCGGGCCGAGTAGCTGGCCGCCGGGCAGGTCCTTGAAGGTCGCCGAGATGCGCCGGGTCAGCTGCATCTGCGTGGTGTCTAGCGCGGCGCTGGCGCCGAAGCGCGGCAGCGTGGTGCGGTAGGCGCGCAGCAGGAAGATCGCTTCCATCAGGTCGCCGGCCGCCTGCTTGATCGCCAGTGCTGCCAGTTGTGGGTCGTACAGCGAGCCTTCGCTCATGACTCGGGCGACGGCCAGGGGCATCTGCTCGCGCACCTGATCGACGCTCAGTTCAGGAATACTGGTATCGCCACGGCGCTTTTTCGCCAGCAGCAGATGGGCATTGTCGATGGCGCGTTCGCCACCTTTAACGGCGACGTACATCAGGCAGCCTCCTCGGCATTCAGCAGCACGCGGGTGCTGCGCGGCAGGCCGATCACCTGATCGCCAGCGGCGAAGAAGGCGTCCAGGCCACGGGGAAAGGCACTGCGTGCCTGACGCTGCTGCCAGAACGCAGCGGGCAGCGGCAACTCGACGCAGCGCACATCCTTGATGCCCGGCCCACGCCAGCGCAGAGGTGCGCCATTGCTAAGGGCATCGAGCTGGATCAGCAAAGTGCAGGACTGGTCCGGATAGCGCTCGCTGCCATTGTCGAAGGCCGACAAGTCCGCCAGCTCGCTTTCATCGAGCAGGGCAAACAGCGCCAGCTCACGCTCGGCGACAATCGGGCAGCCGCAGTGGAACGCCAGGTTGGCGCGGATTGCCGGGGTGTCGAAACGCGGCGCCAACCACAGCGGCGTGTCGCCATCGAGAAACGCCAGGCACAGGGCATAGGTCGCCGGATGCAGACTTTCCAGGGCCAGGGCGCGGTTCAGTGGTTGCGCCAGGCCCGGCTCGGCCAGGGCCTTGAGGGCGCTACGGAAACTGGTCTGCGCATCCAGCACCGGATCGTTGAAGGCCGGTTGCAGCCATTGCGAGCTATTCGCCGCGTTCATCAGTCTTCTCCTCGGACCAGGGTGAAGAATTCCACCTGGGTGGTTGCGGTTTCTGCGGCCTTGGCCCCCTGTTGGGCTTGTTGCGCTGCCGCCAGGGGTTCAATCAGCCGGCTCAGCCAATGCGGCTGCTCGGCGCCCTGCAAATGTGCGTCGGCCAGGGCCGCCAGTTCGGCGTGTTGTTTGTCGCGGCCAGCCACGTAGCTGTAACCGGTGCGGCCATCGGCCAGGCGCACCACGCAGCGGGTCACACTCATCTCGCCGAGGTTGAACGGGCTGCCGGTGCCGCCCATGCGCCCACGTACCAGGGTCATGCCAATTTCCGGGGCGCGAATCAGGCGGTAGTCGGCTTCCTTCAATGCCGACTCATAGGCCGCCAGTTGGCCGCCGGCGCGGGCGAGCACGCCCATCCAGCGCTGACGGGTGGCGATGTGCGGGTCGCTGTGCTGCATGTCGCTGTGCGGTCTATCGCGGTTCATCAACAAGCCTCCATCAAAGGGCGAGCTGGTACTGGAAGCGGTCGGCGCGGCTGGTCGATAACGACAGCTCCACCGGCCGTCCGGCCAGATCGCGGGAAAGGGTTTGCACGCTAAGCAGCGGCGCGTGCCGGGGCATCAACAGGCGCGCGGCCTCATCACGGCTAGGCAGGCGCGCGCCGATCAGGCTGAAGGTGCGGGTCAACGGCAGGCCGCGCTGGCTGAGGTACTGGCGCAGCGAGCCGCCCTGGTAGTCGGCGAGCAACTCGGCGTATTCGGTGCTGAAGGCATGGCGAATCAGGCTGACGGGTTGGCCCTCGATCAGGCGCAGAGTGCTCAGCTCCAGCAGTTGCGCACCACTGACCAGCTGCAGGTATTCACGTTCTTCGCAACCGGCCGGGCGCAGGCGGCTTTCCAGCAATTGCGCCTCGACCTTGTGGCCAAGCGCCGAGAGCGAGGCGCTGTAGGCGCTGCCGGCCTGCATCGGGTAGATCAGCGGCTTGGCCAGCACTCGCGTGCCCTTGCCCTGCTGGCGCAGCAGGCGGCCTTCGAGCACCAGCTCATCCACCGCGCGGCGCAGGGTGTGGCGGTTGACGGCAAAGCGCGCGGCCAGCTGCACCTCGGCCGGCAGGTAATCGCCGGGGGTCATGCGCTGCAGCTCGTCGCGCAGCACGGCGGCCAGTTCGCGGTACAGCGGCTCGGGTTGTCTAGACAAGTGCATGGCTAATAAAGGGCATCCGCAGATGCCCGCTCTCCGTCAGATAAATTGTTTGCGCAGGCGCTGCGAAATGATGTCCAGCAAGCTGACCACCAGAATGATCACGATCAACAAGGCGCAGGTTTGAGCGAACTGGAAGCCGCGAATCGCTTCCCAGAGAATCACCCCGATACCACCGGCGCCGACCATGCCGACCACAGTTGCCGAGCGCACGTTGGATTCGAAGCGGTACAGCGAGTAGGAAATCCACAGCGGCAGAACCTGCGGAATCACCCCGTAGATGACTTCCTGTAGCGCGCTGGCGCCGGTAGCACGCACGCCTTCAACCGGGCCGGGATCGATGGCCTCGACCGCCTCGGCAAAGAGTTTGGCCAGCACCCCGGTGGTGCCGATAAACAGCGCCAACACCCCGGCGAACGGCCCCAGGCCAACCGCCACCACAAAGAGCATGGCGAAGACCATTTCATTGATCGAACGGCAGGCGTCCATCACCCGACGGATCGGCTGGTAGACCCACCACGGAACGATGTTTTCCGAGCAGAGAATGCCCAGCGGGATAGCTAGAACAATCGCCAGCACCGTGCCCCAGAGGGCGATCTGCACGGTGACGATCATCTCCTTGAGGTACAGCTCCCAGTTGCTGAAATCGGGCGGAAAGAAGTCCGCGGCAAAGGTCGCCATGTTGCTGGAGTCGCGGATCAGCGCCAGCGGATTCATCTCCGCGCCCTGCCAGGACCAGGCCAACACAACGAAGAACAGCCCCCAGCCGATCAGCTGCAGCCAGGAACGTTTGGCAATCAGGTCGGGCGTAGGTGCGGTGGTCAAAGTGGTCATAACAACATCTCGAATCAAGCGGCAGAAGAAAACGACCCGCCGTGGGCGGCGGGTCGAGAACTGCGATTAACCAGCGCTGGCAGGGCTCTGCTTGGCGATTTCAGCCATGCGCTTTTCCAGCTTGGCCAGCTCGGCATCCAGCTCCTTGAGCTGAGCCTGCTTGTCGGCGGCATTCAACTTGTCGTTGTTGGCCACTTCGGTGCGCTTCTTGAACAGTTCCAGCTGGCGGATCGGCAGCAGCTGATCGTCATCGGAAGCCTTGAACTTGGCCCACTGCAGACCTTCCAGCACTTTCTGCTCGGCTGGCTGGTCGCCGTAGGTCATAAAGAATTCGCGCAGCTTGTTCTTGGTGGCGTCATCCAGGTTCTTGCGCCATACCATCGGGTCGGATGGGATCAGCGGCGAGGTCCAGATCACTTTCAGCTGGGCGGCCTTGTCCGGCGCAGTCACTTCCAGACGCTCCATGCCTTCGCTGTTGAAGGTGCCGACATCGACCTGCTTGTTGGCCACCGACAGGGCGTTGACTTCATGGCTGCCGTTAAGCGCGCGCTTGAAGATCTTGTTGGCGTCGGCATTGTTCTGCGCGAACACGTAGTAGCCCGGCACCAGATAGCCCGAGGTGGAGTTCGGATCGCCGTTGGCGAAGGTCAGGGTCTTGGCGTTTTTCAGCATGTCTTCGATCGAATTGATCGGGCTGTCCTTGTGCGCCACCATCAGGCTGTAATAGCCCTGGGTGCCGTTGGCGGCGACGGTCTGGGCGAAGATCTGCCCACCGGCGCGGTCCACCGCTTCCATCGCGGCCTTGTTGCCGTACCAGGCCATGTCGACCTTGTCGAAACGCATGCCCTGGATGATTCCGGCATAGTCAGGGGCGAAGAAGGCTTTGATCTTCAGGCCGGTCTGCTGGCTCATGTCCGCCAGGAAGGGGTCCCACATACTTTTCAGGTTTTGCGAAGACTCGGTGGAGATGATGCCGAAATTGACTTCCTGCTCAGCGGCCTGGGCAGCGCCCAGAACCGAGCCGGCCAGCAGCGTGGACGCGGCGAGAACGCGACTGATACGTTTGAACATGCAAAGCACTCCTAGTGCAGATGGACATACAGGGGTTGGCATAACAGGGAAGCAGCTCAGGCCTTGGCCAGAGCTAGCGGGACTTTCGGCTTGCGCGCACGGCGCGGTTTCTCATCGGCTTGCGGCTCGACTAGCAGCTCGGCGCCGTAAAGATCGTTAAGGAAGTTGGGGTGCAGCTCGGCGGCCGCGCCGTCGTAATGAATACGCCCCGCTTTCAACGCTACGGCGCGCTGGCAATAGCGCATGGCGTAGTCGACTTGATGCAGGGTGACCACCACGGTGGTGCCGTCTTCGCGGTTGATGTCGGCAAGAATCTGCATGACCTTGCGCGCGGATTCGGGGTCGAGCGAGGCAATCGGCTCATCGGCCAGAATCACCTTGGCGCGCTGGCACAGGGCGCGGGCAATCGCCACACGCTGCTGCTGACCGCCAGACAGGGTCGAGGCGCGCTGCTGCGCCAGATCGGCCAGACCTACACGGGCCAAAGCCTGTAGCGCACGCTGCTTTTCTTCGGCATTGAACAGGCCGAGGGTGCCTCGCCAGCGCGGCATGCGCCCCAGGCAACCGAGCAGCACGTTCTGCAGCACGCTAAGGCGGCCGACCAGGTTGAACTGCTGAAAGATGTAGCCGATGTCGGCACGCAGACGGCGCACTTCGCCATTCAGGCGGCCGGCGGCTTGTACTTCACGGCCCAGCACCTGAATGCTGCCGCCACCGCTGCGGTCGCAGCAGGCCAGGCCGGCAACATGACGCAGCAGGGTCGACTTGCCGGAGCCCGAGGCCCCGATCAGCGCCACCATTTCACCGGGTTCGACGGACAGCGCCAGATCAAACAGCGCCTGCTTGCGGCCGAACGTTTTGTTCAGGCTCTCAACCCGGATCACTGCGCTCATGGAATGCCTCCTTTTATTAGCGGTTACACCGCGGCTAACAGCCGCCTTCTGGTGTAGACCAAGGTAGGCAAATCCTGTGTCAGGCCGATTAATGGGCCGTGACACTTACGTGACCATTACTTGAAGTTTTTCTACGCGCGGGCGAATTTCCTTGCTTTTTGCACAGCACGGCGCATTTCTGATGACTGGTGCTGGCATAACGCCTTTATCCAACGCAAAATGCGACACGCGATTGGCGTCAATTTATCGACCTCGCGACTGTAGAGTCACACGCGATCAAGCGGCTTTCTGGCTGAACGGTTAGTGCTAAAGGTGGTCAAACCGGTGACAATCCTATAGCCCATTGCCAGTATCGCTTTCCTGAACTAACCGGTTTAATGTACGCGCCCTATGAAACCAGCACTCTATTCCAGCCGCACCGCTGACAAATTCGTAGTTCGTCTGCCCGATGGCATGCGCGAACGTATTGCGGATGTCGCACGCAACCATCACCGCAGCATGAACTCGGAGATCATTGCTCGCCTTGAGCAAAGCATGCTCCAGGAAAGCGCTCTGGGTGATGACCTCAATATGCGCCTGGACAGCCCAGACCTGTCCTTGCACGAGCGTGAGCTGCTGCAACGCTTTCGCCAGCTGTCGCGCCGTCAGCAAAATGCCCTGGTGGCATTGATTGCTCACGACGCCGAGATGGCCGCAGAAGAAGCCTGATTGCGCTGCACCCTGAAAAAACCGGCCGAGGCCGGTTTTTTTGCTGCCAATAAAAAATGGCCGGGAGCCATTTTTAACGTTGCTCCGCAACGGCCTGCAAGGTGGCCGCCAGGGATGGCAGGCCATAAAAAACCGCCCTTAGGCGGTTTTTTATTGAGCGCGGCAATCAGCCAACAAAGCTGAGCAGCACCCCCGCCGCCACTGCCGAGCCAATTACCCCAGCCACGTTAGGGCCCATGGCGTGCATCAGCAGGAAGTTCTGCGGGTTGGCTTCCAGGCCGACCTTGTTCGACACCCGCGCCGCCATCGGCACCGCAGACACCCCGGCCGAACCAATCAGCGGGTTGATCTTGTTCTTGCTGAACAGGTTCATCAGCTTGGCCATCAACACCCCGGCAGCCGTACCGGCACAGAACGCCACCATACCCAAGCTGAGAATGCCCAGGGTTTTCAGCTGCAGGAAGGAGTCGGCCGAGAGCTTCGAGCCCACGGTCAGACCGAGGAAGATGGTGACGATATTGATCAGCGCATTACGCGAGGTATCAGCCAGACGCTCGACCACACCGGCCTCGCGCAGCAGATTACCCAGGGCAAACATACCGATCAGCGGCGCCGCATCAGGTAGCAGCATGCCGATCAACAGACACAGCACAATCGGGAAGATAATCTTCTCGGCCTGACCCACAGGGCGCAGTTGCTGCATAACGATGGCGCGCTCTTCCTTGGTGGTCAGCGCGCGCATGATCGGTGGCTGAATCAACGGCACCAACGCCATATAGGCATAGGCCGCCACGGCAATCGGCCCGAGCAGATGCGGCGCCAGCTTGGAGGTCACGAAAATCGAGGTTGGGCCATCGGCGCCACCGATAATCGCGATGGAAGCGGCTTCCTTAAGAGTGAACTCCAGACCTGGAATACCCAGGGCAGTGATCGCCAGCGCGCCAAGCAAAGTACCGAAAATCCCGAACTGCGCCGCAGCCCCGAGCAGCAGGGTCTTGGGGTTGGCCAGCATCGGCCCGAAGTCGGTCATGGCCCCCACGCCAAGAAAGATCAACAGCGGGAAGATACTGGTGGGCAGGCCCACCTCGTAGATCATATGCAGGAAGCCCGCACCCTCGGCCATGTTGGCCACCGGGATATTTGCCAGCAGACCACCAAAACCAATAGGCAACAGCAGCAGGGGCTCGAAGCCCTTTTTGATCGCCAGATAGATCAGCAGGATGCACACCGCGATCATAAACAGCTGACCGACCTCGACGTGGTACAGGCCAGTGCTGTGCCAAAGCTTGAGGAGCTTTTCCATTACCGCGCTCCCTTAACCGATGGTCAGCAGGCTGTCGCCCACTGCCACCGCATCACCGACCTTGACGTTGACCGCACCGACGGTGCCAGCCTTGAACGCACGGATCTCGGTTTCCATCTTCATGGCTTCGAGGATGATTACCAGCTGCCCTTCTTCCACGGCCTGACCTGGCTGCACCAGCACCTTGAAGATATTGCCGGCCAGCGGGGCATTCTGCGGCTCGCCAGCGCCAACCGGCGCAGCTACCGCTGCTGCAGCGGAAGTCGCACCGCCGACAGCCTTGAGCCCTGCGATATCACCGCCTTCATTGACCTGCACCACATAAGACTTGCCGCTCACCTCAACGGTGTAGACCTCAGGTTTGCCAGCTTCACGAACAAGAGTTTCCTTACCAGTCGGCATCGGTTCGAAGGCTGCCGGATTGCTGCGATTTTCCAGAAATTTCAGACCGATCTGCGGGAACAGGGCATAGGTCAGCACGTCGTCGATTTCATCAGCGGCCAGCTTGATGCCTTTCTCTTTGGCAATGCCCTTGAGCTCAGCAGTAAGCTTGTCCATTTCGGCCTCGAGCAGATCGGCCGGGCGGCAGGTAACCGCTTCAGCGCCATCGAGCACCCGCGCCTGCAGTTCTTTATTGAAAGGCGCCGGCGCTGCGCCGTATTCACCTTTCAAGATGCCGGCGGTTTCCTTGGTGATCGATTTGTAACGCTCACCGGTCAGCACATTGATCACCGCCTGGGTGCCAACGATCTGCGAAGTTGGGGTCACCAGCGGGATAAAGCCGAGGTCTTCACGCACGCGCGGGATCTCAGCCAGTACTTCATCGAACTTGTCCTGGGCGCCCTGCTCTTTCAGCTGGCCTTCCATATTGGTCAACATGCCGCCTGGCACCTGGGCGACCAGAATGCGCGAGTCCACGCCTTTGAGGTTGCCCTCGAACTTGGCGTATTTCTTCCGCACTTCACGGAAATAGGCAGCGATTTCTTCCAGCAGCTCCAGATCCAAGCCGGTATCGCGCTCAGTACCCTGGAACATCGCCACTACGGACTCGGTCGGCGAATGGCCATAGGTCATCGACAACGAGGAAATGGCGGTGTCGACATTGTCGATGCCAGCTTCCACGGCCTTAAGAATGGCCACAGACGACAGCCCAGCAGTGGCGTGGCACTGCATATGAATCGGGATCGACAGGGTTGCCTTCAGGCGCGTCACCAGCTCGAACGCGGTGTAGGGCGTCAGAATACCGGCCATGTCTTTGATGGCCACCGAGTCGGCGCCCATGTCTTCGATCTGCTTGGCCAGATCAACCCACATTTCCAGGGTATGCACCGGGCTGGTGGTATAGGAAATGGTGCCCTGAGCATGTTTGCCCAGTTGCTTGACCGCTTTGAGGGCAGTCTGCAGATTGCGCGGATCGTTCATCGCATCGAATACGCGGAACACATCAACGCCATTGAACGCGGCGCGCTCGACGAATTTTTCCACCACGTCATCGGCGTAATGGCGGTAGCCCAGCAGGTTCTGCCCGCGCAGCAGCATTTGCTGACGGGTGTTGGGCATGGCCTTTTTCAGCTCGCGGATGCGGTGCCATGGATCTTCACCCAGGTAACGGATGCACGCATCGAAGGTCGCGCCACCCCAGGACTCTACGGACCAGAAGCCGACCTGATCGAGCTTGGGTGCGATTGGCAGCATGTCTTCCAGGCGCACGCGGGTGGCCAGGATCGACTGGTGGGCGTCACGCAGCACCACATCAGTAATTCCGAGTGCTTTCTTTACGGCAGTCATACAGATGCTCCCTGTCGAACCTGGCTCACCCGCGGCGGGCGCGGTGCTGGTGAATAGCGGATTGGATAGCGGCTAGCACATCAGCGCTCGGCTCGTCGGAAGCCGGCTTGACTGCTGATGGCACAGATACGGGAATTGGCGCTTTGACGGTAAAACGCTCGATAACCCACGACATCACGCGGATCATCAGCACCAATAGAATCAGGAAGAGAAATACGGTGCCCAGGCCGAACAGCATGAGCTCGACACCCTCGAGGAGGAGTTCACTAGGGGTCATCTTGGCTCCATTACCAGCTACGTGTGAGCTGCGTTAATTATTAGATAGGAGCGCCCGGGAACTGATCCCGGGCAAAGCTGGCGAACCTTAGCGTGAAACGAGCGTTTGAAGCAAACCCAGAGCAGCCTAATGAGACATTTTCTGTAGAGAAAGCGTCATACCCCAGCAGGCCGCTAGAGCAGGAACAGGCTGGCCAAGCCCAGGAAGATAAAGAAGCCACCGCTATCGGTTACCGCAGTGATCATCACACTGGCACCCAAAGCCGGATCACGCCCCATACGCACCAGCGTCATGGGGATCAACACCCCCATCAGCGCCGCCAACAGTAGGTTCAGGATCATCGCAGCGGTCATCACCACGCCCAGCGACCAGCTGTCATAGAGCAGGTAGGCCACCACGCCAATCACCCCACCCCAGACGATGCCATTGACCAGGCCAACGCCCAGCTCCTTGCGAATCAGCCGCGAGGTATTACCGGTACTGACCTGATCCAGCGCCATGGCGCGTACGATCATGGTGATGGTTTGGTTACCCGAGTTGCCACCGATGCCCGCAACAATCGGCATCAGCGCAGCCAAAGCCACCAGCTTCTCGATGGAGTCTTCGAACAGGCCGATCACCCGCGACGCCATAAAGGCGGTAACCAGGTTGATCGCCAGCCAGGCCCAGCGGTTGCGCAGGGATTTCCACACAGAGGCGAAGATGTCTTCTTCCTCGCGCAGACCAGCCATATTGAGGACTTCGCTTTCGCTCTCCTCACGGATCAGGTCGACCATTTCATCGATGGTCAAACGGCCGATCAGCTTGCCGTTCTTGTCCACCACCGGCGTAGAAATCAGGTCGTAACGCTCGAACGCCTGCGCCGCGTCGTAGCCGTCCTCATCCGGATGGAAACTTACCGGGTCGGTGGCCATAACCTCGCTGACCAGCTTCTCCGGGTCATTGACCAGCAAACGCTTGACTGGCAGCACACCCTTGAGCACGCCGTCGTAGTCGACCACAAACAGTTTGTCGGTGTGCCCTGGCAGCTCCTTGAGACGGCGCAGATAACGCAACACCACTTCCAGGCTGACGTCTTCGCGGATGGTGACCATCTCGAAGTCCATCAGCGCGCCGACCTGATCTTCCTCGTAAGATAACGCCGAACGCACACGCTCACGCTGCTGCGCATCGAGGGTTTCCATCAGCTCATGCACGACATCGCGTGGCAGCTCGGAGGCCAGGTCGGCCAGTTCGTCGGCGTCCATGTCCCTGGCGGCGGCGAGAATTTCGTGGTCGTCCATGTCCGCGAGCAGGGTTTCGCGCACCGCGTCGGACACTTCGAGGAGGATATCGCCGTCGCGCTCGACCTTGACCAGCTGCCATACAGTCAGGCGGTCATCAAGCGGCAAGGCTTCGAGAATGTGGGCAACGTCGGCGGAGTGCAGCTCATCAAGCTTGCGCTGCAATTCGGCGAGGTTCTGCCGATGCACCAGGTTTTCCACCCGGCCGTGGTGCTGGCCTTCCTGACGGTGAGTCAGGTCTTCGACCAATTTGTGCCGATGCAGCAGCTCGACCACCTGGGCCAGGCGATGCTGCAGGCTTTCCTGCGGTTTTTTTGCTTCTACTTCAGTCATGGCGCGCTCCACCCCCAGCGGCAGCGCACGCCACAGAGGGTCAATCAGTCAACACGTGATTGCACAATCGAGATTCAGAGTAACTACTGGGTAAGTCCATGGTGGTTTTCCACAAGCCCCGGCGGGGCTGACGCGACGAATGATACCACCGCCCAGGCGCTTTGCATGTGACAAAAACAATCCTAGAACAAGCGCTTGCACGACAAACTTAAGCGCGTCTGCACATCTGTAACTGCGACGTGCCAGGCATTGGCAAAGACACGCCTGGCGCAGACAAAGGCATGAACTACCCTTGCACATGGACCGTCACGGAGGACGCACCATGCATGGACTGCGCTGCGCAGCTTTCTGCGCCATTCTGCTTTGCCCGCTGCCCACACTCAGCTCAACGGTATTTCGCTGCGAAGACGCCAAAGGCAACGTCACTTTTACCCGCCAGGGTTGCCCCGACGCGCACAACCAGAGCTTGCAACAGGCCTACAACCCCACACCCGGCAGCGGTAAACCGGTGCCACTGGCCAAACCGCGCAAGGCCAGTCGCGAGAGCAAGAAGAAAAAAGATGACTATGAGCTGACAGTGATCGGCGTGAAGCAGGACGGCTGCGGCAACCACCTGAGCAGCAGCGAACGGCGCGCAGCCATCATCAAGCAGCAGATACGCCTGGGCATGAGCCGCAGCGATGTCGAGAGCAGCCTCGGCAAGCCTGACAAGGTCACCGAGCAGAACGGCCAGACGCGCTACGTTTACCAGGGTAAGAAAGGCAACAAGCGCAACGTCAGCTTTGATGAAGCCGGCTGCGTCAAAGGCAAGGCCAAACGCTGAATTCGCCGAATAAAAAAAGGGCCTGCATCGCTGCAGGCCCTTCTTGTTTGGTGCACTCAGGAGGATTCGAACCTCCGACCGCTCGGTTCGTAGCCGAGTACTCTATCCAGCTGAGCTATGAGTGCAAGTGGCGCTTTTTAACCAGATCACCGCTGGCTGAAACAAAATGGCCTGCATCGCTGCAAGCCATTCCGATTTGGTGCACTCAGGAGGATTCGAACCTCCGACCGCTCGGTTCGTAGCCGAGTACTCTATCCAGCTGAGCTATGAGTGCAAATGGCGCTTTTTAACCAGATCACCACTGGCTGAAACAAAATGGCCTGCATCGCTGCAAGCCATTCCGATTTGGTGCACTCAGGAGGATTCGAACCTCCGACCGCTCGGTTCGTAGCCGAGTACTCTATCCAGCTGAGCTATGAGTGCATGTAACGCTTGCACTGTAGACTTCTAAATCAACGCCTACAGCACTAAATAATGGCGGAGAAGGGGGGATTCGAACCCCCGACACCCTTTTGAGATGTACTCCCTTAGCAGGGGAGCGCCTTCGGCCACTCGGCCACCTCTCCGCAACACGGGGCGCATGATAACCATGTTTTCCCCGTTTGCAAAGCCAAAATTTCGATAAAAATTAGTGGCTTGGTTCTTCGCCTTTCTCTTTCTGGATGCGCTGGTAAATTTCTTCGCGGTGCACGGCAACCTCTTTCGGCGCGTTAACGCCAATGCGCACCTGATTACCTTTAACGCCCAACACGGTGACAGTGACTTCGTCACCCACCATCAGGGTCTCTCCGACCCGGCGAGTCAGAATCAGCATTCCTTTCTCCTTACGGATTTCAGTTCAGGACAACAGCAGTCTGCAAAAAAGAAAATGGTGGCAGCCCCGAACATCTCAAGCAGAGCCTTCACCCAAGTATTGACCAGTGTGAGCAGAAAGAAAGTTCCTGCTCATGCCAACCAAAAAGACAAAAGGCGCGGGATAAACCGCGCCTTTCGGATAATGCCTCAGTCGCCCTGACGGGCCGGGGCATCCAGTTCAAAAGCAGTGTGCAGGGCGCGCACCGCCAACTCCAGATATTTCTCCTCGATTACCACGGAGACTTTGATCTCCGAGGTGGAGATCATCTGGATATTGATGTTTTCCTTGGCCAGCGCCTCGAACATGCGACTGGCAACACCGGCGTGGGAACGCATGCCAACGCCAACGATGGACACCTTGGCAATCTTGGTGTCGCCGATCACTTCACGCGCACCCAGCTCGCGGGCGGTGTTTTCCAGCACCTGCTGCGCCGCGGTGTAGTCATTGCGGTGCACAGTGAAGGTGAAATCGGTGGTGTTATCGTGCGCAACGTTCTGCACGATCATGTCCACTTCGATGTTCGCAGCACTGATCGGGCCGAGAATTTTGAACGCCACGCCCGGGATGTCCGGTACGCCACGGATGGTCAGCTTGGCTTCGTCGCGGTTGAAAGCGATGCCGGAGATGATCGGCTGTTCCATGGATTCCTCTTCATCAAGGGTAATGAGGGTGCCCGGCCCCTCTTGGAAGCTGTGCAGCACGCGCAGCGGGACGTTGTACTTGCCGGCGAATTCCACCGAGCGAATCTGCAGCACCTTGGAACCGAGGCTGGCCATTTCCAGCATCTCTTCGAAGGTGATTTTTTCCAGACGCTGAGCCTGCGGCACCACACGTGGGTCGGTGGTGTAGACACCATCAACGTCGGTGTATATCTGGCACTCATCAGCCTTCAAGGCCGCCGCCAACGCCACACCGGTGGTGTCGGAGCCGCCACGACCCAGCGTGGTGATATTGCCGTGCTCGTCGACACCCTGAAAACCGGCGACCACCACCACACGACCGGCCTTGAGGTCGGCACGCAGTTTCTGGTCATCGATCTGCAGAATGCGCGCTTTGTTGTGCGCACTGTCGGTCAGGATGCGCACCTGGTTGCCGGTATAGGACACCGCCGGCACGCCAATCTTGATCAGCGCCATGGCCAACAGGGCAATCGTCACCTGCTCGCCGGTAGAGACCATCACGTCGAGTTCACGCGGTACCGGCTGACCATCACTGACCTGTTTGGCCAGATCGATCAGGCGATTGGTTTCACCGCTCATGGCGGAAACCACAACCACAATGTCATCGCCGTTTTCGCGGAATTTCTTCACCTTCGCGGCCACCTGCTGAATACGCTCAACAGTGCCGACGGAGGTGCCGCCAAATTTCTGTACGATCAAAGCCATTTCAAAGCCGCCTCAGCCCGTGAAGGGCGCCCATTAAACATACAACTCAATACCCTGCCAAGGCCCGCCGGGCGTATACCGGGCCTTGGGCTGTACATCCGGGGAATCAGGCGTTTACAGACCCTGCTCAGCGAAGGCCACAGCCAACGCCAGCGCACCATCGAGGGCCGCCGCATCAACGCCGCCGCCCTGAGCCATATCCGGGCGACCGCCGCCCTTGCCGCCAACAGCAGCAGCAGCCTGCTTCATCAGCTCGCCAGCTTTCAGCTTGGCGGTCAGGTCCTGGGTCACGCCGGCCACCAGCACGACCTTGTCGTCCTGCACACCGCCGAGCAGAATCACTGCACTGCCGAGCTTGTTCTTCAATTGGTCGACCATTGCCAGCAGCGCCTTGCCATCCAGACCGTCGAGACGCGCCGTCAGCACCTTGATACCTTTGACGTCGACAGCCGAACCCGCCAGGTCATTGCCCGCCGCGCTGGCGGCTTTGGCCTTAAGCTGCTCCAGCTCTTTTTCCAGCTGACGGTTGCGCTCCAGCACACCGGCAAGCTTGTCCAGCAGGTTGTCGCGACTACCCTTGACCAGCGCCGCGGCTTCTTTCAGCTGCTCTTCCGCGCCGTTCAGGTAAGCAAACGCTGCCGCGCCGGTGACCGCTTCAATTCGACGCACGCCTGCGGCCACACCGCTTTCGCTGGTGATCTTGAACAGGCCGATATCGCCGGTACGCTTGACGTGAGTACCGCCACACAGCTCAACGGAGAAATCGCCGCCCATGCTCAACACGCGCACCTGATCGCCGTACTTTTCACCGAACAGCGCCATGGCGCCTTTAGCCTTGGCGGTTTCGATGTCGGTTTCCAGGGTTTCGACTTCTGTGTTGCCACGCACTTCACGGTTAACGATGGCCTCCAGCTCTTTCAGTTGCGCTGGAGTGATCGCCTCGAAGTGGCTGAAGTCAAAGCGCAGGCGCTGGCTGTCGACCAGCGAACCCTTCTGGGTCACGTGCTCGCCCAGCACCTGACGCAGCGCCGCATGCAGCAAGTGGGTGGCCGAGTGATTGAGCGCCGTAGCCTGACGCACACTGGCGTCGACTTCGGCCTTGACCGAGGTGCCGACACTCAAGCCGCCTTTGACCGCAACGCCATGATGCAGGAATGCGCCGCCAGCCTTGGTGGTGTCGCGCACGTCGAAACGCACGCCTGCGCCTTCAAGGAAGCCGCAGTCACCCACCTGGCCACCGGACTCCGCGTAGAACGGCGTCTGGTCGAGGACTACAACGCCCTCCTCGCCTTCGCTCAGGCTGTCCACTGCCTTGCCGGCCTTGAACAGCGCAATGATCTTGCCGCTGCCGCTGGTGCCCTGATAACCGAGGAACGCGGTGTCACTGTCGACTTTGACCAGGCTGTTGTAGTCCATGCCAAACGCGCTGGCCGAACGGGCGCGCTCGCGCTGCGCCTGCATCTCGCGCTCAAAGCCCTCTTCATCCAGGGTCAGCTCACGCTCACGGGCGATGTCGCCGGTAAGGTCCATCGGGAAGCCGAAGGTGTCGTACAGCTTGAAGATCACATCACCCGGAATCACGGTGCCTTTCAGCTCGGCCAGATCCTGCTCGAGAATCTTCAGACCCTGCTCCAGGGTCTTGGCGAACTGCTCTTCTTCGGTTTTCAGCACGCGCTCGATATGCGCCTGCTGCTGTTTCAGCTCAGGGAAGGCATCGCCCATCTCAGCCACCAGTGCGGCAACGATCTGGTAGAAGAAGCTGCCCTTGGCGCCCAGCTTGTTACCGTGACGGCACGCGCGACGGATAATACGGCGCAGCACGTAGCCACGGCCTTCGTTGGACGGCGTCACGCCATCGGCGATCAGGAAGCCGCACGAGCGGATATGGTCAGCCACCACTTTCAGCGAAGCCTGGCCCTCGTTGACGCAGCCGATAGCCTTGGCCGCTGCATTGAGCAGGCTTTGGAACAAATCGATCTCGTAGTTCGAGTTGACGTGCTGCAGCACCGCGCTGATGCGCTCCAGGCCCATGCCGGTGTCCACGCTCGGCGCCGGCAGCGGATGCAGCACGCCGTCCGCCGTGCGGTTGAACTGCATAAACACGTTGTTCCAGATCTCGATATAGCGGTCGCCGTCTTCTTCTGGCGAACCGGGCGGGCCGCCCCAGATGTGCTCGCCATGATCGAAGAAGATTTCGGTGCACGGGCCGCACGGGCCGGTGTCACCCATGGTCCAGAAGTTGTCGGAAGCGTACGGCGCGCCTTTGTTGTCGCCGATACGGATCATGCGCTCGGCCGGTACGCCGATTTCCTTGTTCCAGATATCAAAAGCTTCATCGTCAGTGGCGTAGACGGTGACCCAAAGTTTTTCCTTGGGCAGGTTCAGCCAGTTTTCGCCGGTGAGGAATTCCCAGGCGAAGTGAATGGCGTCGCGCTTGAAATAGTCGCCAAAGCTGAAGTTGCCGAGCATTTCGAAGAAGGTGTGGTGACGTGCGGTGTAACCGACGTTTTCCAGGTCGTTGTGCTTGCCGCCGGCACGCACGCACTTCTGGCTGG
>Ga0209504_1000216_pt1 | contig 54453 bp, 50 predicted proteins | sample COGITO_mtgs_1005_FD_184791 | JGI IMG/M metagenome (GOLD analysis project Ga0209504, IMG submission 184791) | Pelagic marine microbial communities from North Sea - COGITO_mtgs_100511 (SPAdes) (version 2) | ecosystem: Environmental > Aquatic > Marine > Epipelagic ... | reverse complement strand
AGCCGAGCGTTGCCAAGGCGGTGGTGCAGGCAGGCGTGGGGCTGGGCTTTTTTATGCAGCAGGACGTGCAGGCTGAACTCGACGCCGGACAGTTCGAGCGGGTGCTGGAAGAGTGGACACCGCCCCGCGACAACCTGTGCCTGTACTACCCGAACCGGCGTAACCCCTCCGCCGCGCTCAAGGCATTTACTGCGTTGGCGCGCGGCAATCTGCCGAGCAAAGGTCTGCCGGGGTAATCCCCGACTGCCCACAAGCGCCTGCTATCAGGCGATCAGGCCCAGGGTCAGCCCCTTCAAGGTGGCGGCCGCGCGGGTGGAGCAACCCAGTTTGCGAAAGATGCTTTCCATGTGCGTGCGCACGGTACTCGGGCTGATTTCCAGCCGGCGCGCCACTTCCTTGTTGCTGGCGCCACGGCTGATTTCCAGCAGAATGGAACACTCGCGGGGGGTGAGCAGCGCGTTCTTTGGCTGCGGCAAGCGGCGTTCGCCGCGTGCGGCTGCGATCACCGCAGCGCAGATTTCCGCGTCGAACAGGCCACGGCTGGCGTCCTGTTTGAGCAACCGCGCCGCCTCTGCTTCGCTATGGGCGGGCCGCCAGGGTCTGTCACTCCTTAACGCCACCCAGGCGACTGCGCTGGCGAGTAAGCGATACGCAGCGCATTGGGCATCGGCCGACGCACCGCGAAAGTAGCCGCTGCCGTCGAGCCGTTCGTAGGCATGGGCGGCAATTTCGCCAGGGATGGCCAGTTCAGTGATTTGCCGTGATGCCTTGTGCGTCCAGTAGGGCACGAGGTGGATACGTTCTGTGGCGCCGTAGGGCAGCGGCCCGGCGGTGTTCCACAGCTGATTGGAGACGGCTGCGCGGCCCAGGCCATGGATCAGCGCGGCTTTGCCAATCTCCGTTTGATCTAGCTCCGGCAGCCCCCACAAACGTGCGGCCTCGACGGCGATCTGCGCCACTTGCCGGGAGTAACCTGCCAGCCAGGGCAACTTCAGATCGATCACATCGCCCACCAGCGTCAGCGATACGGGGCGTTCGAGTCGGGTGTCGTCCTGCACGTCGGGCGTTTTTTCCAGTTCCGCCAGCCAGGCCTTGGCATTGCGCACCAGCAGTGCGGCGAGGGCGGCGGGGTAGCGGCGCTCGGATTGTTCGCTGATCCAACTCAGCGCCGCGTCCAGGCCATGGGCGCGGCTGAGGATGTCCAGGTCGCCGGCCAGTACCACTTGATACGCCACGTCCGGGATGTGCTCGTGGCTCACGCCGAAAGGGCGGCCGGTTCCGTCATAGGTTTCAAATATCCGGCACAAGCCGGCTTCGACTGGCGCGCCGAGTTCGAGGGTTTTCGCGATCTGGCCAGACACCTCGCAATGCACCACGGCGAGTGGCGCCGCCTGGTGCACGGCGTTCATCTGTTCGGCGCCCAGGGTCTGGTCGAGCATCGCGCGGCGGCCATCGACATCATTGCCCAGCAGATGGGCGAAGCCATCGGCGTTGGCGGTGCAGCCGGACCAGCGCAGCAAGGCGACCTGCTGCGCCGTCATCAGGTGCTCGCCTTCGCCGTGCATGGCGCGGGCCAGCATCTGCGCCAAGCGGGCAACGCGCTGGGAGTGGCCAAGGGGCTGGCCCATGCTGAGGTCGCCGACCTGGGAGATAGCCCCCAGTGCGCCGCTCAATGAGATGTCGAATCGCAATGCGCTATCCATGAAAAAAGCCCCAGGGTCGGATAAATGACCGATACCCGCTAAGCAGACCCGTCAGCAGAATTTGAACTCCCAACACAGGAGTTCAGCCCATGAAAACATTCAAGTCGCAACTCGTTACCGCCGCCTTCGCCCTGACCAGCACCCTTATGGTAAGTGTCAGCCAGGCTGCCGAGGCAACGCCTTCGGTGGTCATCGTACACGGCGCCTTCGCCGACGGCTCGGACTGGGCCAAGGTAGTGCCGTACCTGCAGGCCGAAGGGGTTGCGGTCACAGTGGTGCAAAACCCGCTGACCTCGCTGGCCGATGACGTGGCCGCCACGCAGCGCGTGCTGAACAACCAGCCAGGCAACGTGGTGCTGGTTGGCCACTCCTGGGGCGGCACGGTGATCAGCGAAGCCGGCGCCCACGAGAACGTCAGCGCCCTGGTGTACGTCGCTGCCTTCGCACCTGATGCAGGCCAGTTCAGTGGCGAACAAGGCAAGGGCGCTCCTACGCCGCCTGGCATCAGCCAGATCAAGGCAGACGGCAACGGCTTCCTCTACCTGACGCCAGAAGGCATGGCCAAGGACTTCGCCCAGGATCTGCCGACGGCACAGACTGCGGTGATGAGCGCGACGCAAGGCCCGATCAAGGCATCCGCTTTCGATGATCGCACCACAGTCGCTGCCTGGAAGACCAAGCCGTCCTGGTACCTGCTCGCCACTGACGACCGCATGATCCACCCCGACGTGCAGCGCTCCAGTGCCAAGCGTATCGGCGCCACCTTGACCGAAGTAAGCGCCAGCCATGTGCCGCAGCAGTCGCAGCCGGCCGCAGTGGCCAAGGTGATTCTCGAAGCAGTACGCAGTGTCGATGCGCAGTGATTGCGGTTCACCGATAAGGTGCATAAAGCGCGGTAGTACGTAGGGTGGGTTAGGCCGCGCCCGCTTCCGGCGGACTTACGGCATTCACCCCATCCATGGGGATTGCGCGAACCGAGATCAGATAAACACCACCGACGCTCAACGCGCCGTAACCCACCATGGCGGTCTGCCGGCAAGCCGCAATGGTGGGTTACGCGGCGCTCGAATTACGTGGCGTTCCCATAACCGCCGACGCGCCGCTAACCCACCCTACAAAATCGGCCTGCACAGATAATGGCTACATAGCCAAAAATTAAGCGCTTAACCTCTCCCGTAAGGACTCGCAGCCACTGCATAGTTTCAGCAGTAGGCTGTGAGCAGGCGCTACGCTAGTAGCGCTTTATGCAATTCTTAAAGCCAATCTCGACGTTGGGCGGTGAGTGTGGATAGGTTTCAGGAGATGAAGGTGTTGCTGGCCGTTGCCGAGGCGGAAAGCTTTGCCGGTGGCGCCAAGCTGGTGGGCATGTCGCCGCCCAGCGTGACTCGGGTAATTGCCGGACTGGAGAAGCGCTTGGGCACGCTGCTATTGGCGCGCAGCACCCGTAGCCTGCGCCTGACCGAAGCGGGGCGGCGTTATGTGGAGGACTGCAAACGCATCCTGCTGGAGCTGGAAGAGGCCGAAGAGTTGGCCACCGGCAGCAGCATTCGGGCACGGGGCAACCTGACCGTGACGGCGCCGGTGATGTTCGGCGAGCTGTACCTGATTCCGCTGATTACCGAGTACCTGTCGGCGCATCCGCAGGTGACGATCAATGCGCTGTTGGTGGATCGCCTGGTGAATATGGTGGAGGAGGGCGTGGACGTCGCCATCCGCATCGGTCAGTTGCCGGAGACCGGCCTGCAGGCCATCAAGGTTGGGCACATCCGCCCGGTTATCTGCGCCGCGCCGGCCTTTCTCGAACGCTTTGGTCGGCCGCAGGAACCCAAGGAGGTGCTGGCCGCGCCCATCGTGATGTCGTCCGCCAGCAGCCTACTTACCGATTGGCAGTTCAACCTGGGCAGCAGCTCTCTGACCCTGCATCCCAAACCGCGCCTGCTGGTGAGTTCCAATCAGGCGGCGATCAATGCCGCATGCCTGGGCTGGGGGCTGACGCGGGTGCTGTCGTATCAGGTGGCCGAGCGGGTGGCCAAGGGTGAGTTGGAGATCATCCTCGATAGCTTTGAGGCCGCCGCGCTGCCGGTGCATGTGCTCTATCAAGGCGGCGGACGGGTGCCGGCCAAGGTGCGTACCTTTGTCGATTTTTGTGCCAGCCGCTTTCTGTTGGACCCGGCGCTGCAAAAGGTCGGGAGCGCCTAGCGCATGAGCCGCTACCAGCAGATGCAGGTGTTCGTTGCGGTGGTGCAAGCCGGTAGCCTGGCAGCGGCGGCGCGGCAGCTGGCGCTTTCCCCCGCGACCATCATGCGCAGCATTGCCGCACTGGAAGCACGGCTGAACAACCGCCTGCTTATTCGTGGGCCGCGCGGCGTCGAGTTGAGCCCGACGGGCGAGCAGTTTGCCGTCAGCTGTCGGCAGATTCTCGAACAAGCCGCGGTTGCCGAACGCTCCGCCGCCGGCCTGCATGCATGCCCTGCCGGTCGCTTGACCCTGTCGTTACCGATGCTGATGGATCAGCAGGTATTGATGCCTATCGCCCTCGATTATCTGGCGGCGTTCCCCGACGTGCAGCTGGTTACCCGGGCCAGCGAAGGCGTGCCCAAACTGCTTGCGGAAGGCATTGATATCGCCCTGGTGGTGGGCCATTTGCCGAACTCTTCCGGCTTCGCCATGTCGGTGGGCAAGGTGCAACCAGTTGTCTGCGGCGCTCCCGGCTACTTGGCAAAGTGGGGGCGCCCACAGACGCCGGACGACCTCAAAGCACACCGCAGCGTGCTGACCACGGCGGCCGGCCAGCACAACGAATGGCGCTTTCGTTGCGAGCGCGCCACGCGCCTGGTGAGGCCCCCGCCAGTGCTGACCTGCACCACCCAGCGCGCGGCCATCCATGCCGCAACCCTGGGATTGGGGCTGATTCGCTGCATGAGCTATGAGGTGCACCATGAAGTGCGCAGCGGCTTGCTTGAGCCGGTATTGAGCGGCTTTGTCAGCCAGGACCTGCCCGCGCAGTTGATCTACCGCGACGGCCGTCGGGCCGGTGCGCGGGTGCGCACCTTTATCGACTTCGCCACGCCCAGGCTGCGCGCTCATCCGGCATTTCTTGGCTGACAGCCGCATTCTTTTAGAGAACGAAATTATGCATTGCTCTGCATGGTGATTCTGCTTAGCCGCGAGTGGGTGCAGCATGGTTCCACCAGCGCAAGAGCCACCGATCTGGTTTGACGCCGCTGACTATCCTGACCCCACACGGAGCCCCCCCCATGTCTCAGCCAGCCATCAAACTCTATCGTGTCCCTCTTTCAGGCCATGCCCATCGCGTCGAGCTGTTGCTCTCACTGCTGCAGCTGCCCACCGAGATGGTATTTGTCGACATCCCCAATGGGGCGCATAAAAAGCCTGAATTCCTGGCCCTCAACGCCTTTGGGCAAGTGCCGGTTATCGATGACAACGGCACCATTCTCAGCGACTCGAATGCCATCTTGGTTTATCTGGCGAAGAAATATGGCGACGGTAAGTGGCTGGCTGAAGAGCCTTTGGCTGCCGCGCGCATTCAGCGCTGGTTGTCGGTGGCGGCCGGCCAACTGGCTTACGGCCCGGCATCCGCTCGACTGATCACGGTGTTCGGCGCGCCATTGAATGCCGAGGATTTGATTGCGCGCTCCCATGCCTTGCTCAAGGTGGTGGACAGCGAACTGGCCGCCGCGCTTTTCCTGGCAGGTAACACCGCGACCATCGCCGACGTTGCCAACTACACCTATATCGCCCATGCACCGGAAGGCAATGTCTCGCTGCAGGCCTACCCGAATGTGCGCGCTTGGCTGGAGCGGGTCGAAGCACTTCCCGGTTTTGTGCCAATGCAGCGTACTGCAGCCGGCCTACAGACCGCCTGAGCCCGCCATAAGCTGCCGGGTATCCGGCAGCCCTCTTGAGGAGCGCGTTCCATGGATCATCTGCCCAAGCACCGTCGCTCGCCCTGGCATACCGGGGAAAAAACGTTGCAGGACATCTACGGCGTCACTGAACGGTTGGAGGTGATCGGGCAGAAGGTCATTCGCGATTACATGCCCGACCAGCACCGCGAGTTCTACCAGCAACTGCCGTTTATGCTGGTCGGCGCGGTCGATGCACAGCAGCGGCCCTGGGCGACCCTGCTTGAGGGGCCGGAAGGTTTCGTCACCTCGCCCGATCCGCAGCAGTTGCTACTGGCCGTACAACCCGACGCGCAGGACCCGGCCGCCAGCGGCCTGCAACCCGGCCACGCCGTCGGCTTGCTCGGTATCGAACTGCATACGCGTCGGCGCAATCGCATCAACGGAGTGATCCAGCAGGTGTCTGCCGCTGGCCTGGCCGTGGCGGTCGAGCACTCCTACGGCAACTGCCCCAAGTACATCCAGGCCCGCGGCTATAGCCGCAGTACGGAGCCGCTGAAGCCGCGCGCAGTGCGCGAGGATTTCACCGCGCTGAATGCCCGCACCACCGAGATGATCCGCGCGGCCGACACCTTCTTTATCGCCAGCTACTTCGATCATGACGCGCACAGTCGCTCGGTGGACGTGTCGCATCGTGGTGGCCGCGCCGGCTTTGTCAAAGTCGAAGGCAACCGGCTGACCATCCCCGATTACGCCGGCAATTTGTTCTTCAACACCTTGGGCAACCTGCAGGCCAACCCTGTCGCCGGCTTGCTGTTTGTCGATTTCACTACGGGCGACCTGCTGCAACTCACCGGCCGCACCGAGCTGATTCTCGACAGCCCGATGATTCACGCCTTTGAAAGTGCCGAGCGTCTGTGGACCTTCGAGGTTGAACAGGCGGTATTGCGCCCGGCTGCCGTATCGCTGCGCTGGGAATTTCACGACTACGCGCCGACCAGCCTGGCCACCGGCACCTGGGCAGAGGCGGACGAGAAGCTGCGGCAGAACGAGCAACGCCGCCAGTGGCAGCAGTGGCGCGTGACCCAGGTGCAGCAGGAGAGCCAGGACATCCGCTCGTTTTATATCCAACCGCTGGATAACGTGGCGGTGGCGTTTACCCCTGGGCAGCATATGCCGCTACGCCTGCAAACATCTGGTGCTGAGGCGCCGCTGATCCGCACCTATAGCGTTTCCAGCGCGCCATCTGACGGGCATATCCGCATCAGCGTCAAAGCCCAGGGGCCGGCTTCGTATCACCTGCACCAACAGGTGCAGGTGGGCGATGTGCTGGAGGTTCGCCCGCCCATGGGCAGCTTCACTTTGATCGAGGAAGGCGAACGCCCGGTGGTGTTGATCGCTGCCGGGGTCGGCATCACGCCTTTGCTCTCGATGTTCCGCGAGCTGGCCGCGCAGAATGTGCAGCAGCAGCGGCAACGCCATGTGTATCTATTCCAGAGCGCCAGAACCCTGGCGGACTTGCCGTTCCAGGCCGAACTCAAGGCGCTGCAGCAACGTGATGCCGAGCACCTGCATATCCACCGCGCACTCAGCAGCCCAGGCACTGAGGCGGTGGTTGGCCGTGACTTTGAAATCGCCGGCCGCCTCGACTTTGCCCAGGTCAAGGCGCGGCTGCCGCTGGATGACTACGACTTCTACCTGTGCGGCCCCGGCGGTTTTCTGCAGGCCATGTACGACGGGCTGCGGGCGCTGAATATTGTCGATGAGCGCATCCACGCCGAAGCATTCGGCCCCTCGACGTTGCAACGCTTAGCGGTTGAACAGTCGGCGGCACCGATTCAGCTGCCCGCCGCCAGCGTGCCGGTGCCGGTCTATTTCGCCACATCAGCAAAAGAGGCGCGCTGGGCACCAGGCAGCGGCAGCCTGCTGGAACTGGCAGAAAGCCGTGGCCTTAACCCCGACTTCAGCTGCCGGGGTGGCTCGTGCGGCACCTGCAAAACGCGCCTGGTCAGCGGCAACGTGCATTACCCCAACCCACCGGCACAACTGCCAGAAAGCGGCAGCGTGCTGATCTGCTGCGCCGTACCGGCGGAACTGGACGGCGCTATCCAACCCCTGGTGCTTGATCTCTAGCGAGGTGCTGCGACATGAACAGCGAAATACTTGGCGGCTACGACTCGCCCGCAGCGTTGCGTGAAACGCCAGGGGCGTGGGAGGTGAGCTATCTGTTGCCACAAATGCTGCCCGGTGCGGAGTACCCGACGTACGCCACGACGGCGTGGCTATCGCACGGATTGAAGCAGCTGTTCGCCGCGTTGCGGGCGCCAAGAATGGCTCCCCGTTGGCTCAGTCGACGCGCTGTGAGTGCGCAGCCATAACCCGTTATCGCCCCTCTCCATTTACAAAAAACAGGAGCAACCACCATGTCTAACGCTGAAATTCGTCAACCGATTCCGCCCTTTACCCGCGAGTCCGCCATCTTAAAAGTCCGCCTCGCCGAAGATGGCTGGAACAGCCGCGATGCGGCCAAAGTGGCCCTGGCCTATACCCCGGATACCCAATGGCGCAACCGCGCGGAATTCGTGACCAGCCGTGCCGAAGCGCAGGCGTTTTTAGAGCGCAAATGGAACAAGGAACTGGAGTACCGCTTGATCAAGGAGCTGTGGGCCTTTACCGATAACCGCATCGCCGTGCGCTATGCCTACGAATGGCATGACGACTCGGGCAACTGGTTTCGCTCCTACGGCAACGAGAACTGGGAGTTCGCCGAGAACGGCCTGATGGCCCATCGCTTTGCCTGCATCAACGACCTGCCTATTCAGGAATCCGAACGCAAATTCCGCTGGCCATTGGGGCGGCGTCCTGATGACCATCCGGGGCTTTCGCAATTGGGGCTATAAGTCCAACCGACTCAGAAGGGCTGAGCGCTGCATGGAATGGGCCGTCATTGAGCGCCTACCTGAATAGCCGTCGCAACGTGATGCCCCTTGCAGATGCTGGTGCGCATCCGTTTGCTTGCCATCGCGTCTTCCTGCGCTTGCTGGTTTTCCAGCAGAGGCGCCCGTAGGCGCCTTGCTTGGTTTAGAAATCCTGCACGGTTGGGCGCAGCACGATTTCGTTGATGTCGACATCGGCAGGCTGCTCGATGGCGAAGGCGATAGCGCGTGCCACTGATTCGGCGGGAATGGCCTGCTGGTAGAAGTCGACCACGAAATCGCGGCTGGCCTGGTGGGAACTGCCGAACTTGAGTTCAGAGTCGACGGCGCCCGGCTCGATGGTGGTGGTCCGAATACGACCACCCACCTCATGGCGCAGTCCCTCGGAAATGGCCCGTACCGCGAATTTGGTACCGCTATAAACCGTACCACCCGGGCTGAAGACCTTCAGGCCCGCGACCGAGGCAATATTGATGAAATGCCCGCTGTTCTGCTGCTGGAACACTGGCAGTGCGGCTGCTACCCCGTACAGCAAGCCTTTGATATTGATGTCGATCATGCGGTCCCACTCGTCCACCCGCCCTTCGCTCAGCGGGGCGATGGCCATCAGACCTGCGTTGTTGACCAGCACGTCGAGGCGGCCGAAGGTGTCTATTGCGCCCTGGATCAGCGCCTTGACGTCATCCTGGGAGGTGACATCGGTCTGGTAGGCCACCGCTTGGCCACCAGCGGCTACCAGCTCTGCAACCAGCGCATCCAGTTTGTCCTTGCGGCGTGCAGCCAGGACTACACGCGCACCTTTTTCTGCCAGATGGCGGGCCGTGGCCTCGCCCAAACCGCTGCTGGCGCCAGTGATAATGACTACTTTTCCGGAAATATTGTTGCTCATGCTCTGAACCTCATCGTGACAGGTTGAACGACGCCGGGAGATGTCCCTGGCTTGCGAGCACAGTAGAGCCACTGCAAATCTCAATAAATGGAAATGTTTGGATTAAGCTATTCCTTATTTTGGAATAAAGGCGGGTAACGCATGCTCAATCGCATGGAGATGGTGAGGATCTTCTGCGCCGCTGCCGAGTCTGGCAGCTTCCGTGCAGCCGCAAGCCGCCTGGGTATTTCACCGCAGAGCGTGACGCGCGCCGTTCAGGCGCTGGAAGCCGAGCTGGGTGAGCCGCTCTTCCACCGCAATACCCGTCAGGTGCATATCACCGCCTTTGGCCAAGGCTATGCACAGGAAGCCCGTTCGGCCCTCGAGCACTTCGATGCACTGTTTCGCTCGCATCGCAGTGAACCTGAGCTTTCAGGCCGTATCGGGATTACCGCGCCGCAAACTATTGGCCGGCACTACCTGATTCCGTTTCTGCAGCCGCTGATGGCGGCTCATCCACACTTGCAGTTCCACTTGCGGCTGGAAGACCAGATGACGGACTCGGTGGAGGCTCAGATCGACATTGGCATTCGGGTCGGCTTGATACGCGACCGCCGCTACGTTGCGAAGGCACTGGCACCCGTGCCCATGCATGTGGTTGCCAGCCCGGAGCTGGTTGAGCGGATCGGCTCACCGCGCTCGATTCAGGCGCTTGACGCTTGCCCACTGTCCGCGTTGATCGACCAGCGCAATGGCAGGCCCTGGCCTTGGCTGTTCGCCGATGGCCAAAGTTTCACTCCCCGGCAACCCGTGTTGATTTGCGACGATGCTGATACCGAGTTGGAGGCGATTGTGTCCGGCACCTGTTTTGGTCAGATTCCTGCCTACCTTGCCAGCCCATTAATCCGCAGCGGCAAGCTCATAAACGTGTTGGATGAGCTTGCTCCACCGCCCTGGGACCTGTTCATTTATCGCCCGCAACAGGGCCCAGTTTCACGCCGAGTACGCCTGGTGTTCGATCAATTGACTGAGGCATTTCGCGACCCCCAACGTTTTCCTCGCAGCTGAGTTACCGCCGAGGTTGGGCTGCTCATGCGTGTCTTCGGCTGTGTGAATAACTCTGCAAGTTGTACCAGCCGACCACTGTAGAGGGGCACGCCGGCGTATTCCTCTCAAAGCCGCTCATGTGAGCGGCTTTGTTGTCTGCGGCGTTAACCGCGCGACAGCGGCGGTGTACGTGGCGGCACCAGACGCTTCGAGCCGGTGGACTCGAACGCGGCGGCAAAGCGCAGCAGGGCGGAGTCGTCATAGGCGCGGCCGGCGAAGGTCAGGCCGATGGGCATGCCGATATCCGCCATTACGCCCATCGGTACGGTGACGGTGGGTACACCCAGGTGACGGATGGCCAGGTTGCCGTTGGCCACCCACACACCGTTGCTCCATGCGATGTCCGCAGACGCGGGGTTTACATCGGCATCCGCCGGGCCGACATCGGCGACGGTGGGGAACAGCACGGCGTCGAGGCCGAGTTGGTCCATCCAGTCTTCCAGGTCGAGCTTGCGGGTGTGTTCCAGGCCGCGCAGGCCGTCGGGCAGGGTTTCGATCTGCTCCCAGTTCTTCAGGCCGCGCTTGGCCATATTGACGTATTCATCCATGCCGGCGGCCAGGTCGCCTTCGCGGTTGGGCAGGGTGCCGGGGTCGTGGGGGAAAATCTGCGGGCCGTCGACGTCGGCGAGTTTGTTTAGCTTTGGGTCGCCATTGGCGCGCAGGAAGTCGTCGAATGCCCAGCCGCTCAGTTCCCAAAGCTCGTCATGTAAAAACTCCGGGGTGACGATGCCGCGGTTGTACACGGTCGGCGCGCCGGGGCGGTCGCCTTCGCAGTTGGACACCAGCGGAAAGTCGACTTCGATGACTTCGGCACCGGCGGCTTCCAGCGCCTTGCGTGCGGCCTCCCACAGGTCGATCACTGAGGCGCGGGTGTGGATGCGTTGGCCGGTTGGGCCGCCAATGCCGGGGTTCTCGCTGGTGCCGGCGGCGTCATCCTGGTTGATAAACATACGTGGCACGCCAAAGCGTTTGCCAGCCAGGGCATCGGCCTTGGCGGCGAGGTCGGCATAGGCGGCGGGGCGCACGTCGGAGGCTTTCGGGATCGGCACCCAGGGCTGCAGGCGCCAGAGGTCGCCACGGTTGTCCGGGTCGTCGGCGACCACGATGTCGAGCACTTCGAGCAGATCGGCCATGGTCCGCGTGTAGGGCACCACCACGTCCATGGTCGGCGTCAGCGGCCAGTTGCCGCGCACCGAAATCACCCCGCGCGATGGCGTGTAGGCGCACAGGCCATTGTTCGAAGCCGGGCCGCGACCGCTCGACCAGGTCTCTTCGGCCAGACCAAAAGCGGCAAAGCTCGCCGCTGTGGCGGTGCCGGCACCGTTGGATGAGCCGGAAGCGAAAGGCGCGGTGAGGTAGCCGGCGTTGTACGGGCTTTCCGCCCGGCCATACACGCCGCGCTGCATGCCGCCGTTGGCCATGGGCGGCATATTGGTTTTGCCCAGGCAGATGGCTCCGGCGGAGCGCAGGCGCTCGACGGTAAAGGCATCGCGATGGGCGACCAGGTTCTTGAAGGCCGGGCTGCCGGACGCGGCGGTCAGGCCCTTGACCAGGTAGCTGTCTTTGGCGGTGTAGGGGATGCCGTCGAGCGGGCCGAGGGTCGCGCCACGGGCGCGGCGCGCATCGGAGGCCTGGGCTTCCTTGAGCGCATCGGGGTTGCGCACGACGACTGCGTTAAGTTGGGTCGGGGTGCCGGCAGCGTCGTAGGCATCGATGCGGGCGAGGTAGGCCTGCACCAACTCGACCGCCGTGGTCTTGCCGGCTTCGAGCGCGGCGCGCAGTGAAGCAATGGAAAGCTCGGTTACCTCGATCATGCTGTCACCGCTGGCTGTCACCGCTGGCTGTTGCAGAAGGTTGTTCATATCGGTTCTCGTGGCGCTGTTGTGTTCGCGTTGAATTAGGTCGCGGGCAGTCATTTTAGCCGCGTGCCGGGGTGACCAGACCCTTGATCACCGCCGGGCGGGCGACAAAGGCTTGCAGCACCCGCTGCACATTGCTGAAACGCTCAAACTCCACCAGCTCGCCAGCTTCGTAGAAGCCCACCAGGTTGCGCACCCAGGGGAACACGGCGATATCGGCGATGCTGTAGTCCTCGCCCATGATCCAGCTGCGGCCTTGCAGGCGTTGATCAAGGACGCCGAGCAGGCGCTGGGATTCGGCGACGTAACGGTCGCGCGGGCGTTTGTCCGGGTAGTCCTTGCCGGCGAATTTATGGAAGAAGCCCAGCTGGCCGAACATCGGGCCGATGCCGCCCATCTGCCACATCAGCCATTGCAGGGTTTCGTAGCGCGTGGCGGGGTCTTGGGCCAAGAGCTGGCCGGTCTTTTCCGCCAGGTAGATCAGAATCGCCCCGGACTCGAACAGTGCCAGCGGTTTGCCGCCGGGGCCGTTGGGGTCGAGGATCGCCGGGATTTTGTTGTTGGGGTTGAGCGAGAGGAATTCTTCACTGAGCTGATCGTTAGTGTCGAAGCTGACCAGGTGCGGTTCATAGGCCAGGCCGATCTCTTCCAGCATGATCGAGGCTTTCACGCCGTTGGGCGTGGGCAGCGAATAGAGCTGCAAACGCTCGGGGTGCTGGGCGGGCCATTTTTGCGTAATGGGGTAAGCGGCAAGGGCTGACATGGGCGCTCCAGATTAAGGTGGCGAAAGGCTCAGGATAACGGTGATTGGCCATTTGGTCAGGTTGCAGATTTTTCCCCGTGCGCAGAAATCGGTATGGTTGGGGCCATCTCAACCCCCGTCCACTGGAGAACCCCGATGAGCTTGCACGGCGAGTACGACAACCAGAATATCTTTGCCCAGATCATTCGCGGCGAAGCCCCTTGCTACAAGTTGTACGAGGATGAGGATGTGCTGGCCTTTCTCGATGTGTTTCCGCAGTCCTTCGGCCATACGCTGGTGATCCCCAAACGTGCTGCGGCGCGCAATATTCTGGAAATTGATGCCGACAGCCTGAACAAGGTGATGGCCGTGGTGCAAAAGCTCACGGGGGTGATCGTTGAGGAGCTGGAACCTGCCGGGGTGCAGGTGGCGCAGTTCAATGGCGCGCCGGCCGGGCAGACGGTGTTCCACATTCATATGCATATCGTGCCGCGCTATGCCGGCGAGACGCTCAGCGTGCACGCCGGCGGCAAGGCGACTCCAGAAGAGCTGGCGGCGCTGCAGGCGCGTCTGCTCAAGCGTATCGCCGGCTAATAAAACCCTGGTTGCTGCGGCGCAAAAGTCTGTACTTGAGGCCGGCCGCGCCAGGGGCAATACTCAAGCCGTTTTGGCTGTTCCCCTTTGCTGTCTTCTGCGCCCATGGAGGGCTTCCATGCGTCATATGCGATTGATTTGTGCCGTTTTACCGCTGTTGCTGTTGGCCGGCTGTTCGTCCTGGAAGCCCGCGCCAGAGAATGTAAAAGCCGTGCCGGCGGATCGCTTGCTGGGCTATCAGGAGCCGCTGGGACTGGGCGGGCAGTTGCAGGTCGATCGCGATATAGGCGGCATGGGGGCGGGCTGCTATGTGGCGGTGCTGGTCGACCGCAAGGTGGCCGCGCGCATCGGCGTGGGTGAGCAGGTGCGTTTTCAGGTGCCGGTCGGCACGCGGGTGCTGAGCATTGGTATCGACGAGATGGACGACACCCTGTGCGGCATGGGCCGCCTGCGTCGTGAGCTGGCGGTGAAGGTTGAGCCGGGCTCGCAGCAGAACTTCCGTATCGTCAGCGATAACCGCAAAGGTTTCGACATCCTGCCGATTACTCAGTAACTCGCCACGCGCCGGTGCCTGCCAGTCAGGTGCCGTTGTGCTCGCTCAGCAAGGCTTCCAACCACTGCATAAATACCCGCACCCGCTGCGGCTGATGACGGCGCTGGGCGTAGAGCAGGCTGATCGGCATGGGTGGCGGCAAGTAGTCTGGCAACAGGCTGTGCAGCTGCCCGCTGGCCAGCAGTTCGCTGACGCCAAGCAGCGGCGCTTGAATAATCCCCAGGCCGCCCAGGCACGCGCCTTCATAGGCATCGACGTTATTTACCGTGACATTCCCCGCCATCGGTAACTGCTGCAGCACGCCGCCGGCCAGGTATTCGAAACCCTCTGAGCGGCTGCCGAGTACCGGCACGTAGTGGATCAGCCGATGCTGGGCCAGGTCATCAAGGCTCTGCGGCGTGCCGTAGCGCGCCAGGTAGGCGCTGCTGGCGCAGTTGACCATGGGCAATTGGCCGAGCGGTCGGACGATCAGGTTGGGTTCGTTGACCACGCCGATGCGCAGCACGCAGTCGAAGCCTTCGCGCACCAGGTCGACGCGCCGATCACTGCTGCTGATCTCCAGTTCGATACCCGGGTGCTGCGCGGTAAATTCCCCCAGCCGTGGTGCCACCAAGCGTCGCGCCAGGCCGGTGGGCATGTCGATGCGCAGGCGGCCGCTCAGCTGCGCGCCGTCCTGGCGGAACAGGCCTTCCAGCTCATCCATATTGGCCAGCATGTCCTTGCTGCGTTCATACAGCACCAGGCCGTCCTGAGTCGGTTGCACCTTGCGCGTGGTGCGGTGCAGCAGGCGTGTGCCGAGCAGGGTTTCCAGGCTTTGCACCTGCTGCGACACGCTCGACCTGGGCAGGCCAAGGCTGTCGGCGGCCTGGGTAAAACTGGCCAGCTCGCTGACGCGGACAAAGGTGCGCAGCAGTTCCAGGGTGTTCATGGGCAGGCGCTCCGCTGGATTGTTCGTGATTAATGATCAGTGTTTTCAATTTTGCTTAGTTTATCCAGCTTAAAGCGAGCAATAACCTGTGCTCACTGATTTCAACCACGGCACTGCTAGTCAACTGAAGGAGCACGCACATGACCCGTAAAATCGCACTGATCACTGGCGCAAGCCGCGGCCTGGGGCGCAACACCGCCCTGCATCTGGCTGCGCAGGGTATCGACATCATCGGCACTTACCACAGTCAGGCGGCTGATGCGCAGAGCCTGGCGGTTGAGATCGAACAGCTCGGCGCGCGTGCACTGATGCTGCAGCTGGATGTCAGCCAGAGCAGCAGCTTTGCCGCGTTTGCCGCAGCAGTGACGGCGGGGCTGCAGAGCACCTTCGGCCGCAGCGATTTCGATTTTCTGATCAACAACGCGGGTATCGGCATCCACGCCAGCTTTGCCGAAACCACTGAGGCGCAGTTCGATCAACTGGTGAATATCCAGCTCAAGGGGCCGTTCTTCCTCACTCAGCAGCTGCTGCCGCTGATCGCCGAGCAGGGCCGCATCGTCAATATCTCCACCGGCCTGGCACGTTTCAGCCTGCCGGGTTATGCCGCCTATGCGGCGATGAAGGGCGGCATCGAAGTGTGGACGCGCTACCTGGCCAAGGAGCTGGGGCCGCGCGGCATCAGCGTCAACGTGCTCGCCCCCGGCGCTATCGAGACTGACTTTGGTGGTGGCGTGGTGCGCGACAACAGCCAGGTCAACGCCTTTATCGCCGCCAATACCGCCCTGGGCCGGGTCGGCCTGCCGGACGATATCGGCGGGGCGATTGCCATGCTGCTGAGCGATGGTGGCCGCTGGATTACCGGGCAGCGGATTGAGGCATCGGGTGGCATGTTCCTCTGAGAACCTACTTACGATCTGCTGCGCGTCGGCGATACGGCGTTAGAAATGGCCTCGGGCTTGCTCATTTACAACCAGTAAACTCCGCGCCCTCGGCCATTTCTGCCTTGTCTCGCTCTAGCTCGCGAGATCGTAAACAGGTTCTGCCGCTTGCCAACATATGATGTGCGCTGGCGCTCAGACTGGCTGCAATCTATTGCTACGTATGGCGGCGAGGGTAAGTGGCAAGGGTAGAATCCGCTCGGTTTAATAACGGAGACGGGTTGTGAAGGGATTGCCGATTGCCATTGTCGGGGCCGGTACGGCGGGGTTGGCCACGGCGCTGTTCCTCGTTCGTCAGGGTTTCAGCGTGCGCCTGCTGGAGCGAGTGCCGGAGCTGCAGCCGGTGGGAGCCGGGGTGTTGTTGCAGCCCTCGGGGCTGGCGGTGTTGCAGCAGTTGGGTCTATTTGCCGAGTGCAGCGGCCTGGGCGCTCCTGTCAGTCGCTTGTACGGCACCTCGGGTAATGGCCGGGTGATTCTCGATACCCGTTACGCGCATTGGCAGCCCGGCAGTTTCGGCATGGGCATCCATCGCAGCGTATTGCTCACGGCCTTGCTCAACGCGGCGCGGCAAGCCGGTGTGCAGGTGGAAACCGGCGTGCATATCAGCCGTTTCAGTCAGCACGGCAGCCATGTGCAGCTGTATCGCCAGGACGAACAGGGCGTCGAGCAGCCATTCGGCGAGTTCGCCGCGCTGGTGCTGGCCGACGGCGTGCGCTCGGCCCTGCGTGGGCAGATGCAGGTCAAACAGTGGCTGCAGCCTTACCCCTGGGGCGCGCTGTGGAGCATTGTGCCGACCCCGGCTTTGTCGGCAAACGCGCCGGATGCCACGGACCTGCGCCAGTGGTACCGCGACTGCGCGCAGATGTTCGGCATCATGCCCACTGGGCGTACTCACCTGAACCGCGAGCAAGCCCTGAGCAGTCTGTTCTGGAGCCTGCCGGTGGCGCAGTTCGGCGCCTGGCGTGAAGCCGGCCTGGCCACCTGGAAAGCTCAGGTGCTGCAACTGGCCGGCAGCGCTGCCGAACCCTTTGTTGAGCTGATTGAGCAGCCTGAACAACTGAGCCAGGCGGTGTATGCCGATGTGCGCATGCAGCGCTGGCATGATGGCCGGGTAATCGCCATCGGCGACTGCGCCCATGCCATGAGCCCACAACTGGGCCAGGGCGCGAATATGGCCTTGGTGGATGCGGCAGCTTTATCGGCCGCCGTCACCACACAACGCACGCCGAGCGACTGCGACTGGTCAGCAGTATTCGCCGCCTATGCCAGCAGCCGGCGTGATCACCTGCGCTACTACCGCCAGGCCAGCCGTCTGCTTACCCCACTGTTCCAATCCCACAGCCGCAGCCTGGCCTGGCTACGCGACGGCGTGCTGTTGCTGGCGCGCCACAATCCGCTGGGCCGCGCGCATGCGGTCAGCACCTTGGTGGGTGGGCGCAGTGGTTGGCTGTGGTCAAACGCTGAAAAGTGCGCATTGCATGCGTGGGGCGGGGAGCAGGCGCAGGGCGAGTGACTGTGGGGTGGGCACGAAGCGCGTGGCCACCTTGTGCAAGGCTTAGCGGTTTGTGAGTACGTAACGCGCCAAGCCGCATCATCAGCTAGAACGCCCCAGCCGTTACAGCTGCTCTGCCAGCGCGCTCTGGTTATCCGCGACGAATCTGGCCACTTCGGCATCGCCTTGATGCAGTTTTTCGAAGCAGTGCTGGTGCAGTACGGCATACAGGTATTGCGGGTCGACTACTGGGTCTTGCGCGTCGTGCAGGCCGGCGGTGCGGGCGGCCTGGTCAAGCGTCGTGCTGCAGGCCAGAAGCGCCTTGTCGATCTCTGCCAAGAGCTGCTGTTGTGCGTCTTCCAGTAGTACGCAGAGTTGTTCTTCTTGGGCCTCGGTCATAGCGGTTGTTCCTGGATTGGATTGAGGGGTGTGCTGTCGAGACGTTTCAATTGTTGCAACTGGCGCCGCAGCATCCAGATCACCACCAGGCTCAGGCAGACGTTGGACAGCGGCAGGGCCAGCCATACGCCGTTAAGGCCCAGCAGCAGTGGCATCAGCGCGAGGAAGGGCAGTTGGATCAGCATATTGCCCACCGTCACCAGGGTGGCGTAGCGGGCCTGGCCCATGGCCTGGAAGAAGCTCGCCGCGAGGATGATAAAGCCATCAAGGAACATGGCGAATAGGTGCAGGCGCAGGCCCAATACGCTGGCGTCCAGCAGGGCTTCGTCGCTGCCGCTGAAAATCCCGGCAAACAGCCTGGGCAGGATTAACAGTGCCGCAGTCATCAGCACACCGCTGCCCACCGCCGTGAGCAGACCCAGGCGTAGTACGCGGCGCACCTTGTCCGGCTCGCGGGCGCCGTAGAAGTAGCTGACCAGCGGTTGCATGCCGCCGCACACGCCTTCGGCAAACATGTAGTAGAAGGCCATCAGGTAGCCGGCGATGGCGTAGGCGGCCACCTGCAGGGGGCTGCCGTAGTGCATAAACAACAGATTGTGCAGCACCACTACCAGGCTCATGTAGAGGTACATCAGCATGCTGGAGAAGCCGGTGGTGAGGATGTCCAGGCTCTTGCGCAGGTCTAGCGTGCAGGCGGCCAGGGCCATCTGCAGCGGGTTGTGACGGCTGCAGATAAAGCCCAGGCAGATCAGCACCGACAGGCTTTCGCCTATCACCGTGGCCAGGGCCGCGCCGTGCAGGCCCCACTCCAACTTGATGATAAACAGGTAATCGAGCGCCACGTTGGTGAGGGCGCCCACCAGCATGGCCAGGGTCGCCAGGCGCGGTGCACCGAGGTTGCGCACCAGCAGGGGCAGGGCGATGGAGCCGAATACCAAGGGCGTGGCCCAACCGAGCACCAGCAGGTAGTCGTTACCCAGTTGCGCCAGGTCGTTCTCGGCGCCTTGCATGGCCATAAACGCCGGGCCACTCAGCACCACCAGCACGCCTGTGGGGATGCCCAGGAGAATCAGCAGCCAAAGGGCCTGGGCCAGGTAGCTGCGTGCTTCTGGCCACTGCGCGGCGCCCTGGGCCAGGGAACATTGAGCGCCGCCACCCATGCCGATCATCATGCCGATGGCCAGCATCAGTCCGGACAGCGGCCAGGCCATGTTGATCGCCGACAAACCGGTGGCGCCCATGGCGTGGCCGATAAAGATGCCGTCGACGACCATGTACAGGCCACTGATCATCAAGGCGGCGATGGCCGGGATGCTGTAGCGCCAGAAGGTGCGGGTGATGCTTTGACTGTTCATAAGGTTTTCATGGGTAAAGGGTTGCGCGGCTGTGTCAGCCGATTTCGAGGGTCTGGCAGGCTTTGGCCAGCAACTGGCTGAGCTGCTGCATTTCTTCAGGGCTGAGGTTCTGTTCCAGGCTGGCGGCGGTTTGCACGTAGACATCGCGCTCTTCCTGTTCCAGCGCATTGGATTTGGCCGTGGCCAGCAGGCGCATGGCGCGGCCGTCGTCACTGCAGGGCAGGCGCTGCAGGTAACCGCGTGCCTCCAGCTTGCTGGCCATGGCGCTGGCGCTGGCCTTGCTGACGCTCATGCGCTCAGCCAGTTCGGTCAGGCGCAGGCCGTTTTCGGCGGACATCAGGGCATACAGGTAATCCAGCTCGCTGTTGCTCAGCTCCATGCTGCCGCTGTGCTGGGCGTACTGCCGCCAGTGGTGCCACATGTGCCATTGCAGGCGTTTAAGGCTGTCGGTGATGGGCATGCGTGCTCTCCGTTATATTTTGTTAGGCTAACTAACTACATAGGACGTGGCAAGCCTGCAGTTGATCGACGGAGGCCTGTGTAGGGGCTTGAGGTCAGCGGTAGCGGGCGAGTATGTCGTCGAATTCGCCAGCCTGCTTCATCTGCACCATGGCGCGCAGCAGGGCCATGGTCGGGATATCAACGGCGTCGCGGACGATGCAGGCGATAGGGTCGGTAGCCACTTCGCTAAGCAGGTGCAGTTTTTCCCCGGGCGCTTGGTGGCGGTTGAACCAGTGCAGCGAGAGTTCGTTGCTGATGGCGTAGCGGTAGCGCCGGGCGCTGAGTTTGAGCAGCACCTGATCCTGGGTGCGGGCGTCTTCGCGTTGGATTTGGTTGCTGGCGAACAGCGGTTCCAGGCGCGGGTAGGTGAAGCCGAGGACGGTGCCCAGGCGCTCATTGAGCAGCTGCTCGGGTTGCAGTTTTTCGGCAGTAACGCCCGCCAGCACATCGCGCTGGGTCATAAAGGGCAGGCTCCAGATATAGCGGTAGTGGCCGCTGTTGACCCAGTTCGGGCTGACGTAGCAGCGCACGTCGATCTCGCCGTTATCCAATGCATGCTGTACGCGCATGCGCGGCATCACCAGCAGCTCGGCCTTGCGCCCAACCTTGGCGGCCATGCGCTGTTGCAGGTCGACCAGAATGCCTTCCACCGCCTTGCCGTCTTCGATACGCACCATGGGCATGGCCCAGCTGTCGTTGATCGAGAAGCGCAGCGCCCGCTCGGCGGCGAATGAAGCGCCGCTCAATGTGAGCAACAGCAGGGCAGGTAACAGCTTGGGCACCAGGGCAGATCCTTTGCGCTGTGGGCGCTTCAGCGGGTCATCGGCAGGGCGGCGCCCATCAGTGCAAACATCCCGCCGCAGCAACGGTTGAAGCCTTTGCCGCTGCGTTGCAGCCAGGGCCGCACGCGATGGGCCATGCGTGCCAGCAGGTATTCGACACTGCCTTCGACCACGGCAAAGGTCAGCGCCATGATGGCGAACTGCAGCCAGAGGTCACCGCGCGGGTCGAGAAACTGCGGCAGAAACGCGCCGAAAAACAGGATCACTTTGGGGTTGGAAATGGCCGATAGCAGGCCTTGGCGAAACAGCTTGAAAGGGCTGGTCTCGCTGGCTTTCTCGGCCATCGCGAGGTGCAGGGGCGGGGCGCGCCAGAGCTGAATGCCGAGCCAGAGCAGGTAGGCGCCACCGAGCCATTTGAGGATGGTCAGGGCCTGCGCCGAGGCTTGCAGCAAGGTGCCGATACCCAGCATCGACAAGGCCATCAGCAGGGTAAAACCCAGCACCCCGCCGCTGACGGTAAACAGGGTTTTGCGATGGCCGTATAAAGCGCCATGGCTGAGCGCGAGCAGGCCGTTGGGGCCCGGAGTCAGCGCCAGGCCAAATACCGCCGTGACAAAAAGCAGCCAGGTATGCAGAGCCATAAGACAGGTATCCAGAAGCGGGAGAGTGCAGGGCAGAGCCTGCGTGCCTCTGTTTTTTCATGCTGTGACTGGATAGTCAAGCCGCCTTAGGTCGCGCTGGCGAATATGCCGAGGCAACGGCCCTGCCGGTGAAGGCAGGACCGCTGCTATCAGCGGTTGGCTTCCTTGAAGTTATCGTCGGATGGTTCCTTGCTATAGGCGCCCTGATCCTGCACCAGTTTCTTGCTGCCATTCATCAGCGTGGTGATGCGGCTGTCGCTGGTTTTCGCCGAGGCGGCCTGGTTGCTGGTGCCGCTGATCAGCGGTGGGTTGCTGCTGAACGACCACAGGTAGTGCCACACGGCGGCGTTGTGTTTCTCGGTCAGCTGTGTGGTGTTGAAGTACCAGGGTTTTAGCTCGCTGAAGGCGGTCATGTTCATCAGCCCGGTGTTGCTGTCGCCGATAAAACCGGTGCTGCTGGCCCCGGAGGTGCGGTAGGTCTCGAAGATCACGCCCTTGGTTTTCAGCTCGCTGACATAGCTGCGGCACACTTCGCCGACCCACTTGTTGCCCAGGAAGCTTTTCGCGTTGTTGGAGTAGAAGGGGTCGAGCAGGGCGACGCGCTTGGGCAGCAGCTTGCTGTTAACCGTGCCAGCGCTGACGGCATCGCTGATCTTCTTGGTCAGCACGATGGCCATCTGGTTGCCCAGGGAATGCCCGGCAATGCGGATATTGCTGCCGCTGTAGCCGGCGAGGTTGGCCTTATAGCTGTTGAACAGCAGGTCGCTGGCCGATTGAGTTGGACCGCTGGCGTAAACCCCGCTGCTGTTGCGCCAGCGCATGGCGCGCGGGCCGCTGGCGGTCCAGATCTTGGCTTCGGCATCCTTCACTTCGCCTTCATCGGCGAACTGGTTCCAATACAGCACGCCGACGTTGTAGCCCGCCGCCAGCCAGGCGTTGGCCAGGTCCAGATCGGGGCCGCCGGCATCTTTACGGTTGAAGGTTTCGCGGTTCTTCTTTTGCGTCGAGCCGTTCTGCCAACCGTGGATATAGATCAGCGTCGGCTTGCTGGCCACGTAATAGGCGTTGCTCTGGCCGGGCACGGCTTTTTGCCAGCTGTCGCCGTAACCGAACCAGTACAGGCCGTGGTCGAGATTCTGGAAGGTGCTGTCGGGGAACACACCCACGGCGGCCTGGCTCAATGGGGCAAAACTCAGCACCAGCAGTAAAAGCAGCTTGCGCATGGCGGAAACCTTTCTTGTTATTAGGGAAAGGCGAGCATATAGATTGTCCGACAATCATCTATCACCCGGACGGGTGAGGCTGCTCAAGCGCCAGTGCGCGGGCGCTGGCGGGATGTGTCTTGCGCCACGTTGTGAGCATCTTTGCCTCAATAGCCGGCAGCTTGTTGCATCTGGCCTGACGTGCTGAGCGGACGAAGCCCCCCTGGCTGTGGCAAACTCCGTGGCTCGTAACAGGACGTTTCATGGATCGAGTTTGCTGAGCCTGTCAGCCGTTTTTTTGCCCATGGCCTAGCCTGCCCTGGGCGTATTGCATAACTGGCCGCTGCCTGCGGCGAAGAACAAGAGGAATGACTGTGCATAACGTCGTGATCAGTGGTACCGGCCTCTATACCCCGGCAAACAGTATTTCCAACGATGAGTTGGTCGAGTCGTTCAACGCCTTCGTTCAGCAATTCAATGCCGACAACGCCGCGGCCATTGCCAGCGGTGAAGTTGAAGCGCTGAGCGAGTCGAGCAGCGGCTTTATCGAAAAAGCCTCGGGCATCAAGAGCCGCTTTGTCATGGACAAGGCCGGCATCCTCGACCCCAAGCGCATGGCGCCGCGCCTGCCGGAGCGCAGCAATGAAGACTGGGGCATCCTCTGCGAAATGGCCGTAGGCGCCGCCAAGGACGCCATGGCCCGCGCCGGCAAGACCGCCGCCGATATCGACGGGGTGATCGTTGCCTGCTCCAACCTGCAGCGCGCCTACCCGGCCGTGGCGATTGAAGTGCAGGCCGCGTTGGGCATCCAGGGTTTTGGCTACGACATGAACGTCGCCTGCTCCTCGGCCACCTTCGGCATCCAGGCGGCCGCCAACAGCGTGCAACTGGGCCAGGCCCGCGCGATTCTGATGGTCAACCCGGAAATCTGCACCGGCCACCTGAACTTCCGTGACCGCGACAGCCATTTCATCTTTGGTGATGCCGCCACTGCGGTAATCATTGAGCGTGCCGACCAGGCCACCTCGAACTACCAGTTCGATATCGTCGGCACCAAGCTGATCACCCAGTTCAGCAATAACATCCGCAACAACTTCGGCTTCCTCAACCGCTGTGCGGAAGAGGGCGTCGGCGCCCGTGACAAGCTGTTCGTCCAGGAAGGCCGCAAGGTGTTCAAGGATGTCTGCCCGATGGTTGCCGAGCTGATTGCCGCGCACCTGGCGGAGAACAAGCTGAACGTCGGCGACGTGAAGCGCTTCTGGCTGCACCAGGCCAACCTCAATATGAACCTGCTGATCGCGCGCAAGCTGCTCGGCCGCGACGCCGAGCCAGGCGAAGCGCCGGTGATTCTCGACACCTACGCCAACACCAGCTCGGCTGGTTCGGTGATCGCCCTGCACAAATACCAGGAAGACCTGCCGAGCGGCGCTCTGGGCGTGCTCAGCTCGTTCGGTGCGGGCTATTCGATTGGTAGCGTGATTCTGCGTAAGCATTGATGGAGTACCCGGCCGATCAGGCGCTGCTGACTCGTCTGCGGGCGGGTGAGCAGAAGGCCTACCGCGAGCTGGTCGCCACCTATCAGGGGGCGATGCGCGCGGTGGCCTTTGCCATTGTCGGCAGCCGCAATGCCGATGAAGTGGTGCAGGACGCCTGGTTGGCCGTGGTGCGCAGCCTCGATGGTTTTCAGGCGCGTTCCAGCCTGAAGACCTGGCTGCTGACCATCACCGCCAACACCGCGAAAACCCGCCTCAAGGGAAATCGCCGTGAAGTGCTGCTCGACGATATTCCCTCGCCCCACGGCAGCATTGGTGATGAGCGTTTCAGCGCCGATGGCCATTGGCTGCTGGCGCCGCATGCCTGGCATCACGACTCCCCGGAAGCACTGCTGACCGAGGACGAGTTGCGTGAATGCCTGGAGAAAACCCTGGCCAGCCTGTCTGAACTGCAGGGCAGCGTGTTGCATCTGCGTGAGCGCGAAGGGCTGGAGTTGGAGGAAATCTGTAATCTTTTGCAGGTCTCGCTCTCCAATGTGCGGGTGCTGCTGCACCGCGCGCGTCTCAAGGTATTCGCCACCCTGGAGCATTTTGAGGAGACCGGCCAATGTTGAGCTGTAAGGAGTTGGTGGCCCACTCCAGCGAATTTCTCGATGGACAGCTGGGCCTGGGTAAACGCATGTCAGTGCGCCTGCACCTGGCGATGTGTCAGCACTGTCGGCGCTTTATCCGGCAGATGCGTCTGAGTCAGGCGGTACTACGGCAACTGCCACCCGGGCAGAGCGCCGAGCTGGATAAATTAGCGGCCAAGCTGGCCGAAGTTCGGCGCAATAACGGCTGATTGCCAGGCCATTGGCCTGGCTCAGTTCTCGGTTACTCGGCTTCCTGCGCGGCCTTAAGCGCTTCATAGGCCGGCGCGGCGTAGATGCCGACTTCCACCGCCAACTCCATCACCCGCGCCAAGTCTGTGCTGTAGACCAGTACGGCTTGCAGCTCGTCATCCAGCGGCTCGCTGAAATCCAGCAAGACATACCCTTTGGTTTCCGGGCTGAGGCTGGCGAGTTGCACCTGGATGCGATTGAGCGCTTTCAGCGGCTCGACTTTCACCAGTTGCTTGGGCTTGAGCACAAAGCTCACCTCCGGGCCAAACGACTCGGTGATCTGCTGGAACAGCGCGTCATAGCTGTCGGCTTGGAACAGCACGGTTTCCGGCAGGCTGCCGACCACCACCCATTCGCCCAGCGGGATCGGGAAGCTGTCGTCGAAATTGATATCCGGGTTGGCGGCGAGAAACGCCTGCGGGTCGGCGTAGGCCTGGGCGGCCTCATCGGCGATGCGCGTGACTTCTTCCGCCAGCATGCAGCCCGAGCTTATTTTGCTGATCAGTTCTTCGAGCTGGGCTTTCATGTGGATATTCCTGCGGGATAAAAAGAGCTGGCAAGGATAGCCGCAAATGCTTAACGAGGCTGCACTTAGGTGCTTCCGTTGACCCGCAGCGTGGGTGCCTCCGGTGTTCAGCAGGGGCTCTGTACGCCAGCGTACAGACAAAAAAGCAGGCTGGATTATGCTGCAGCATGCAGTCCAGGCTCTGTTGTGGTCGTGCACATATCGTCAGCAGGCCCTAAATCGGAGACATAGATGTCCGTAACCCCCCGTCCGCAGCAAAACCACCTTCTTGCTGCACTGCCCACTGAGGTGCTGGAGCGTCTGATGCCGCACCTGGAATTAGTCGCTATGCCGCTGGGTATGGTGCTGTATGAGTCGGGCGACACCTTGTGCCATGTCTACTTTCCTACCGACTCGATTGTGTCCCTGCTGTATGTGATGGAAAACGGCGCATCGGCGGAGATTTCCGTGGTGGGCAATGATGGGGTCATTGGCGTGGCGCTGTTTATGGGCGGCGAGAGCACCACCAGCCGTGCCATTGTGCAGAGTGCCGGCAGTGCGTATCGGGTACTCGGCAAGCGCTTCAAGGAGGAGTTCAAGCGCCATGGCGATATGTTGTACCTGATGTTGCGCTACAGTCAGGCGCTGATTACCCAGATGGCGCAAACGGCGGTGTGCAACCGTCATCACTCGATTGACCAGCAGCTGTGTCGCTGGCTGTTGCTGTCGCTGGATCGGCTCTCCGGCAGCCAGTTGGCCATGACCCAGGAACTGATCGCCAATATGCTTGGTGTGCGCCGCGAGGGCGTTACCGAGGCTGCCGGCAAGCTGCATCGTCAGGGTGTGATCGACTACAGCCGTGGGCTGATCATCGTGCTCGACCGTGACAAGCTTGAGAGCTTGAGCTGTGAGTGCTACGCCGTGGTCAAGCGTGAAACCGACCGCCTGCTGCCCTATAAAGTGAGCAATTTGGCTAATGCCCAGGCTTGAGTGCCTTAGCGTACAGAGCCAGGTCGTTGGTGCAGGCAAACTACAGCCGCGAGAACATCAAGCAGCGTTGTTGCGCCATTTTTGGCGGGCCGTGCTCGGGACAAGTGAATGCCTGTTAAAGCACCGCGGCATATCCTCAGTAGCCTGATTGAAAGGCTGCCGAGCAAGCAACGCAAACAACTTCTCGAAGGCTGCGAGCCAGTGGAACTGGTGTTTGGCAGTGTGTTGCAGGAGGCCAACCAGCCGATTCGTCATGTCTACTTCCCCCTCAGCGGCTTTATCTCGCTGGTCGCGACCCTGGACGGGCATCACCCCCTGGAAATGGGCCTGATCGGCAATGAAGGCATGCTCGGTGCAACCCTGGTGCTGGGCATCGGTCTGGCGCCCATGCGCGCGGTGGTGCAGGGCTCTGGCAGTGCGCTGCGCATCAGCAGCCAGTTGTTCAAGCAGGAACTGCTCAGCAGCCCGGCGCTGTTACGCGTGCTCCAGCGCTACCTGTATGTGGTGCTGGCGCAGTTGTCACAGAGCGCGGCCTGCACGCATTTTCATGCAATCGAGCCGCGCCTGGCGCGCTGGCTGCTGATGACCCATGACCGCGCCCATGCCGATCATTTCCACCTGACCCATGAATTTCTCGCCGACATGCTCGGGGTGCGCCGCAGTGGGGTATCGATTGCTGCTGCGGCATTGCAGGCGCGCGGCTTGATCAGCTACAGCCGGGGCGAGATCAATATCCTTGATCGCGCCGGGCTGGAGCGCGCGGCTTGCGAGTGTTATGCCGAGCTGCAGGCAGATTACCGCGCGCAGTTTTAACCCAGGGAGCCGCTTACCTGGTGCAGCGTATTGACCGGCAAGCTGATACCGCTGCGCAGCAGGTTGGCAAACTGCTCCGCGCTGACCGGGTGGCTGAACAGAAAGCCCTGGCCTTCGCTGCAGTGATGGTTGCGCAGAAACTCCAGCTGCGCAGTTTCTTCGATGCCTTCGGCGATCACGCGCTGATTGAGGCTATTGCCCATGGCGATTACGGCGCTGACGATAATGCCGTTGCTGTTGTGGATGTCCTGAACAAAGGAGCGATCAATTTTCAGCACATCGATGGGGAACTGGTTGAGGTAGCTGAGGCTTGAGTAACCGGTGCCGAAGTCGTCCACCGCCAGTTGCACGCCGAGGGTTTTGAGCCGTTGCAGGATCGTGGCGCTGGCCTGAGCGTCGCGCATCAGCACGCTTTCGGTGATCTCCAGCTGCAGGTTGTGGGGGTTAAGGCCGGTGACTCGCAGGGCACTTTCCACGCTGTCGACAAAGTCCTTGCGGCGAAACTCCATGGCCGAGATGTTCACCGCCACCGAATCCAGGGCATAGCCACAGTTCTCCCAGCGCTTGGCCTGGGCGCAGGCGTGCAGCAGCACCCAGCGGCCCAGTGGCACGATTAGCCCGCAGGCTTCGGCCACCGGAATAAAACGCGCCGGCAGAATCATGCCCCAGGCCGGGTGCTGCCAGCGGATCAGCGCTTCGGCGCTGGTGATTCTGCCGCTGTGCAGGTCGATCTTCGGTTGGTAGTGAAGGGTGAACTCGCTGTTCGCCATGGCTGTACGCAGGTGCGCTTCGATCAACTGGCGTTCGACCGCGTGAACATTCATCTCCTGGCGGAAGAACTGGTAGTTGTTGCGGCCTTCCTCCTTGGCCAGGTACATCGCCGTGTCGGCATTCTTGATCAGGCCTTCGGCATCCGTGGCATCGTTGGGGTAGGTGCTGATGCCGATGCTGGAGGTGATATGCAACTGCTGCTGGCCAATGCTGTGGCTTACGGCCAGGGCGCTGAGGATTTTTTCAGCGGTGCGCGCGGCATCTTCGGCCGAGTGGCTTTCGCTCAGCAGCACAACAAATTCGTCACCGCCCAGACGGCTGACCGTATCGGAGCTGCGCACACAGTCGCTCAGGCGCAGCGCTACCGCTTGCAGCAGCTGGTCGCCGACGCCGTGGCCAAGCGAATCGTTGATGTGCTTGAAGTTATCCAGGTCGAGAAACAGCAGCGCCAGGTGGCTGCTGCGCCGTTCGGCCAGGGCAATCGCCTGGTTGATCCGGTCATTGAGCAGGGCGCGGTTGGGCAGGTTGGTCAGGGCGTCGTGCTGCGCCAGGTGGGTCATCTTTTCGGTCATGGCGTGGGCGGCGGTCATGTCGTGGAAGACCATCACCGCGCCTTTGAGGCGTCCGGCTGAATCATGGATCGGCGCGGCGGAATCTTCGATGGCGGACTCGCTGCCATCGCGGCGGATCAGTATCGTGCCGGCCGCCAGCACTTTGCCTTCATCGTGCTGCAGCACCTTGACGATGGGGTTGGCCACCGGCTCGCGGGTTTTATCGTTGACCAGGTGCATCACGCTGGCGATTGGCAGGCCATGGGCTTCGTCGAGTTGCCAGCCCGTCATATGTTCGGCGGCGCTGTTGAGGTAGTCGACGTTGCCCTGCAGATCGGTGCTGATCACCGCATCACTGATCGAGTTGAGCGTCAGTTCGGCGCGGGCTTTTTCGATGAACAGCGCTTCTTCCACGGCCTTGCGCAGGATGATATTGCGCAGCGATTGCGGCACCAGAGAGCTGCCCAGATACCCCTTGGACAGGCAGCCCTGGGCGCCACGGCGAATCACCTCATCGGTCTGCGCATCGTCATCAATATCGCTAAGGGTCATGATCGGAATGCTTGGCACCAGGGCGAACAGTTGATCAAAGGTCGCCAGGCCCTGGCTGTCGGGCAACTCCAGGTCCACCAGAATGGCATCTATGGCTTTGTGCTCAGCGGCTTGCAAGCGCGCTAGGGCGAGGTCCAGGCGAGTTAACGATTCGCTGCTAAAGGGTCCGTCCTGGGCTCTTTTCAGGGCTTTTTCCAGTGTCTCGGCATCTTTACAGTCAGCGGTGATGATCAGAATGCGATTAGCCATGATGCCAATACGTCCTTGCGCAACATTGCGCAGGGCGTATTAAGCGCTGCGTTGCCGATATGGCAGTAACCTTCGTGGTGAGTGCAGGGTTGCCGCGCACTCAGAAACGTAGCTTTGGCAGGGCTGGCTCATCGTTTTGTGGTGCCTTGACCGGCAGGTTGATCCAGCGGTTGCCTGGACGCTCCGTGCTATTGGCGGGGGTGGCACTCTCTGTTTCGGGCTGCAGTCTGGCGTTATAGAGGTCGTCGCTCTCGCCCGCTGCGGCGTTTGGTGCGTGCAGCGGTGCGCGGCTGAACACGTCAGGCGCAAAAACCTCAGCATATGCGCTGCCGCTTAGCAGCGTCGCCAGTATCAGGGCGCTGCAGCGGGTCATTGCGCGGGTGTATCCAAGCCTGTGCATCTCATTTCTCCATGGCAGCCGAGGTTTATCGGGTGCCTTTCCAACGTACAACGTCCGGCTGCGGCGATTGGCCCGCGCGAGCGTCGATAACTGCGCGCTCGTTCAGCGAGGTTTTTGCTCAGGGAGGCACCGCGCGGCCTGTGGCAGGGCGTGCGAGCGTAGAGGCAAGGCGCTGAGTGGTTATGTCCATAATGACCTCTGAGCAAATCCCATGCTGGCGCATATAACGGGGGCAAGGCTCTTAGATACATGGCTTGCCGGACTGTTGTCAGTGCGCTATCGCACCTAGCGTGCATACGGCTTAAAGCCTGCTCGGTTTAGCCAGTCAGGCTGCTAAACTGGCGCACTTTTCACCGCCCGATCATCCTCTGGAGCCCCTTGTGAGCCCGCGCATTCACCCTTTGGCCGGTCAGCCGGCACCTGCTTCCCTGTTGACCGATATCTCTGCGCTGCTGGCAGCCTATTACGATCTGCAGCCGGACCTTAGCGTGGCCAGCCAGCGCGTGGCATTTGGCACCTCCGGGCATCGTGGCAGCTCCCTGGCGCACAGCTTCAACCAGGCGCATGTGCTGGCGATCAGTCAGGCGATCTGTGATTACCGCAGCAGTCAGGGCATCGGCGGCCCGCTGTTTATCGGCGCCGACACCCATGCGCTGTCGCAGCCGGCGCTGGACAGCGCGCTTGAAGTGCTGGCGGCCAATGGCGTGCAGACCATGATCTCCGCCGGCGGTGAGTTCACCCCGACGCCGGCGATCAGCCAGGCCATCCTGGTGCACAACCAGGGCCGCAGTTCGGGCCTTGCCGATGGCATCGTCATCACCCCCTCGCACAACCCGCCGGACAGCGGCGGCTTCAAGTACAACCCCACTAATGGCGGCCCGGCTGACAGCGATATCACCACCTGGGTGCAGAACCGCGCCAATGCGCTGCTCGAAGGCGGCCTGCGCGAGGTCAAACGTATGCCCCTGGCGCAGGCGCGACAGGCGGCCAATGTGCAGCAATACGATTACCTCGCCAGCTATGTGAATGACCTGGGCAATGTCATCGACTTTGCGCCGATCCGCGCAGCCGGTCTGCGCTTGGGTGTCGACCCGTTGGGCGGTGCCGGGGTGCACTACTGGGCGCGCATCGCTGAGCAGTACGGCCTCAATCTGGATGTGGTGAGCGAGATTATCGATCCGCAGTTTGCCTTTATGAGCCTGGACTGGGACGGGCAGATCCGCATGGACCCATCCTCCAGCCATGCCATGCAGCGTCTGATTGGCCTGAAGAACGGCTACGACATCGCCTTTGCCTGCGACACCGACTACGACCGCCACGGCATCGTTGCGCCGAGCGTCGGCCTGCTGCCGGCCAACCACTTCCTCAGCGTGGCCATCGATTACCTGTTCCAGCACCGCCCGCAGTGGAGCGCGAGCGCGGCGGTGGGCAAAACCCTGGTCAGCAGCGCGATGATCGACCGCGTCGCTGCACGCTTGGGGCGGCCGTTGCAGGAAGTGCCGGTGGGCTTCAAATGGTTTGCTGGCGGCCTGTTCGATGGCTCCCTGGGCTTTGGCGGCGAGGAAAGCGCCGGGGCGACCTTCCTGCGCCGTGATGGTCGGGTCTGGACCACCGACAAGGACGGCATCGCCTTGGCCCTGCTGGCCGCCGAGATGACCGCCGTGACTGGGCGTGACCCGGGCGAGTTGTACCAGGGGCTGAGCGATGAGTTCGGCGCAATCTATGCCGACCGCGTCGATGCACCGGCCACACCGGCGCAGAAAAAAGCTCTGGGCAAACTCTCGCCCGCGCAGATCAGCAGCCGTGAACTGGCCGGTGATGCCATTACCCAGGTGCTCGACAAGGCCCCGGGCAATGGCGCGGCGATTGGCGGGATCAAGGTGGTCAGCGCAGGCGGCTGGTTTGCCGCACGGCCATCGGGCACCGAAGACATCTACAAGATCTACGCCGAAAGCTTCCGCGATGCGGCGCACCTGCAGCGCATCTTTAGCGAGGCGCAGCAGATCGTCGATGGCGCCCTGACCGGCGAATAGAGCTGCGCCTGTTGGTGCGATAGCGCACCGACGGCGGCTGCAGTGGCGTACAGGATGAAGAAGCGCTTGGGTGCCATGTCGGCACCTGTTGTTTCGGCGCGCTGCAGTGACTCATCAAGGAGAACGCCATGAGCCTGGGTACCATTTTATTGATCGTGCTGGTGCTGTTGCTGGTCGGCGCCATACCGGCCTGGCCACACAGCCGCAGCTGGGGCTACGGGCCTACGGGCGGCTTGGGCGTAGTGGTGATTGTGCTGTTGGTGCTGCTGTTAATGGGCCGAATTTAAAGGCTATGTAGCCATTGCGTGTGCATGCAATGGGTAGGTTGGCGCTGAGCGCAGCGAAGCCCAACAGGCTGTGACAGGTCTCGTTGGGCTTCGTCGCGTTGCTCCTCAACCCAACCTACCCACTTGGCTGACGTGTCCCTTTCACCTGATCTGATCAGGCGTTAGTCTGCGCAGCGTATCCCCCGCTGTGGTCGCCGCATGTACCGTCTTGATCTGAAAATCCGCCTGCATAACGGCTCCGACATTGCCATCGGCCCTGGCAAGGCCGAGCTGTTGGCGGCTATCGCCCAGCATGGTTCGATCAGCGCCGCCGCGCGCGCTATGGGCATGTCCTATCGGCGTGCCTGGCTGTTGGTGGAAACCATGAACCGCAGCTTCAAACAGCCGCTGGTCAGCACCCTGGCCGGCGGCAAGCAGGGCGGTGGTACCCAGCTCACCGCTACCGGCGAGCTGATTCTGCAGCGCTACCGTGCCCTTTGCGCCGCCGCCCTGGCAGCGGTGCAGAGTGGTTACGGCGACCTGGCCGAACTGCTGGCCGAGCCGCCCGCCAACAACGACCTATAACTCGATCCGCAAGCGATGCGCCGAGCCATCCAGGGCCACTTTCAATGACCCTTGCGAGCAGTCGATGGGCTGGTCGTCCAGCCAGGCCTGGCGAATGCCCTGGCTGCGTTGCGCCGGGTTGCTCAGCTCAATCTGATAGTGGCTGCCGGCCAGGGCGATACGTGCGCTAAAGCCTGGCCACTCGGCCGGGATGCAGGGGTTGAGCAGCAGCCAGTCACCCTCGCGGCGAATACCGAGAATCCCTTCCACGCCGGCGCGGTGCATCCAGCCGGCCGCGCCGGTGTACCAGGTCCAGCCGCCGCGGCCGTTGTGCGGCGCCACCGCGTAAACATCGGCGGCCAGCACATAGGGCTCGACCTTGTAGCGCTGGCAGGCTTCAGGGCTGTTGCCGTGGTTGATCGGGTTGACCAGGTCAAACAGATCGAACGCCTGCTTGGCGGAGCCGAGCTGGCAGTACGCCAGAATCGCCCACATCGCCGCGTGGCTGTATTGCCCGCCGTTCTCCCGTAGGCCCGGCGGATAACCCTTGATATAGCCGGGCTCCAGCGGCGTTTTGTCGAACGGCGGGGTGAACAGCAGGGCAATGCCGTCGTCTTCGCGGATCAGCTGGCGCTGCATAGCGGCCATGGCCATGTTCGCCCGCAGCGGATCGGCACTGGCCGACAGCACCGCCCAGGACTGGGCAATCGAGTCGATCCGGCATTCGCTGCTTTGTACCGAGCCGAGCCAGGTGCCGTCATCGAAGGTCGCGCGGCGGTACCACTGGCCATCCCAGGCATAGGTCTCCAGCGCCAGGCGCAGCTGCTCTGCATGCGCTCGCCAGCGCGCCACGCGGGCGCTGTCGTGCGCCTCGGCATAGGGGCTGAACAGCGCAATGCTGCGCAGCAGCAACCAGCCCAGCCATACGCTTTCGCCTTTGCCGTGTTCGCCCACGCGGTTCATGCCGTCGTTCCAGTCGCCGCCGCCAATCAGCGGCAGGCCGAGCTCGCCGGTCAGTTGCAGGCACTGGTCGAGGCCACGGGCGCAGTGTTCAAACAGCGAGGCGGGTGCATCGGCCTGCATCGGCTGGAAGAACGCATCGTGTTCGCCGGCGGCCAGCAGCGGGCCTTCGAGAAAGTCCAACTGCTCATCGAGAACCGCTGCATCGCCGCTGCACTGGATGTACTGCGCGGTGGCGTAGGCCAGCCACACCCGGTCATCGGAGATGCGCGTGCGCACGCCCTGGCCGGAATGCGGCAGCCACCAGTGCTGCACGTCGCCTTCGACAAACTGGCGGCTGGCCGCGCGCAGGATATGCGCGCGGGTCATGGCCGGGCTGGCGAAGGTCAGCGCCATGCCGTCCTGCAGCTGGTCGCGAAAACCGTAGGCGCCGCTGGCCTGGTAGAACGCCGAGCGCGCCCAGACGCGGCAAGCCAGGGTCTGATAGAGCAGCCAGCCGTTGAGCATGATGTCCATGGCGCGGCTTGGCGTCTGCACCTGCACCGCGCCGAGCACCCGTTGCCAGTGCGCCTGCACCTGGGCCAGTACGGCGTCCAGATCGGCCTCGCGGTACTGCGCAACCAAGGCGCTGGCCTGCTGTTCGCTGGCGCATTGGCCGAGCAGCCAGAGCACTTCAATGCTTTCCCCTGGCTGCAGTTCCAGCTGGCATTGCAGCGCCGTGCAAGGATCAAGCCCCGCACCCAGGCTGCCGCTCAGTGGGGCCAGGCGGGCCAGTGCGGCGGGCTGCGCGAGGCTGCTGTTACGCCCGATAAACTCGCTGCGATCCGCCGTCCAGCTGCTCTGTCGGCCGCCCAGGTCGCTGAACGCGCTGCGCCCGGTAAAAGCGATGCTCCAGGGATTGCGTAGCAGAATGGCGCCGGTGGCGCTGTCCTGGCGGCTGAGGATAAACGGCGCATTGGCCGCTCGCGTGCTGCCCAGCACCCATTCGGCGTAGGCGGTAACGCTCAGGCGGCGTGGCCGGCCGGAGAGGTTACGCAGGGTCAGGCGGGAGATCTTGATCGGGTCTTCCAGCGGCACGAACTGCAACAGTTCCATGGCAATGCCGCTGGCCTGGTGGCTGAAGCGGCTGTAACCAAAGCCATGCCGCGCTTCATAGTGGCCGCTGTCGCGCAGCGGTTGGGCGGTGGGGCTGAACAGCGCCAGGCTGTCTTCGTCGCGCACATACAGGGCTTCGCCTGGCGGGTCGCTGACCGGGTCGTTGGACCAGGGCGTGAGCTGGTTTTCCCGGCTGTTGTCGGCCCAGGTGTAGCCGCTGCCTTCGGCCGAGACCTGAAAGCCGAACTGCGGGTTGGCGATCACGTTGATCCACGGCGCCGGGGTGTTGCTCCAGGCGTTCAGGCGCACCACATACTCGCGGCCATCCAGGTCGAAACCGCCCAGGCCATTGGCAAACTCCAGTGGGCTGAGCGGCGGCGTGTGGCATACCGGGAGCGGTTGCGCACTGTGGTTGCCAGTGCTGGCAGGTACGGCACTGGCGCAGGGCGGAATACGCGCCAGTTGCTCGCTGATCGGCCCACGATGGGCCACCAGCAGCACCCGCGCCACCGCTTGCAGGTGTTCGCGGAACTCGCCACTGAGCAGGTCGGCGCGCAGTACAAACACTGAGCCTTGCGATAGTTCGGCGGCAAAACGCGGGCGTGACTGGCTGCTGCGCACGGCGGTTTCGATGGCCACCTGCAGATCCTGAAGGTAGGAGGAGGCGTGTTCGTTGACGATCACCAGGTCCACCGCCAGGCGCTTCATCCGCCAGTATTCGTGGGCGCGCAGCAGTTGCCGCACCTGGGCGATGTCTTCGGCGTCGCTGATGCGCAGCAGAACGATCGGCAGGTCGCCGGAAATTCCCTGGGACCACAGCACCGACTGACTGCCGAGACCGCGCAGCAGGCTGGCCGGCGGTGCGCGAAAGCGCGAGTCGGCATACAGGATCGGTGCCGCCAGGCGCTGAAAATCAGCGGCTTCGGCGGCAAGCATATCGAGGTGGCGCAACTGCACCTGGGCTTGGGTCCAGGCCAGGGTTTTCGCCCGGTCGAAGGCGCTGCGGTCATGGTGCTTGTCGATCAGGTCGAGCAGCGCCTCACGGGTCGGCGCCACCACCGTCCAGAACGCCACGCGGGCGATCTTGCCCGGCTCGATCAGCAGGCGCTGGCGCAGCGAGAAGATCGGGTCGAGCACCGTGCCGACGGTATTCGATAGGCGTTGACCCTGGCGAATCACCGCGGCGGCGTGCAGCGCGCAACTGCGCCCGAGAAACTTCGCGCGGTCGGATTCGTACTGCGGCTCGGCGCTCACTTCACCTTCAACCACGGCAAAGTGCGCAGCCCACAACGTCGGCTCACTGGCACTGCGCGGACGCCGGGTGGCAAGCAGGGCGGCGAAGGCGGGCAGGTACTCGGTGACCACAAACAGTTTGGAGAACGCCGGGTGGGCGTTGTCGCTGGCGGCACTGGCCAGCACCAGTTCGGCATAGGAAGTCAGTTCGATTTCCCGCGCCACGCGGCCGCTGTTGGTCAGCGAAACGCGGCGCACTTCACCGTCGTCTTCGCCGGAGACCAGCACTTCCAGGCTGGTGGTAAGGTTGCCGTCGTGGCGGCTGTAGCTGGCGTAGTCCTCGGCGAACACCACTTCGTCATAGGGGTTGCCGCTGCTCGGCTGCGCGCCCAGGGACCAGTGCGTGCCGTTGCGGGTGTCCCAGAGGAAGATGAATGAGCCGTGCTGGTCGCGGGTGCTGTCTTCCTGCCAGCGGGTGACGGCGATGTCGCGCCAGCGGCTGTAACCGGCGCCGCTGGTGGTGAGCATCACGCTGTAACGACCGTTGCTAAGCAGGTGGGTGACCGGCGGGTTGCTGTTGAAGTGGTTCAAGCGGCGTTCGTTGTGCAGCGTGCAATCGGCTTCTGCGGCGCAGGCGCTGACCTCTTCGGCGCGTGGGTGGGCGACGGCGACATTGCGCGGCATGCGTTCCTGCAACAGCAGCTCGCAGGCCTGGATCATCGGTTCACGGTGGAAGCGCGCGCGCATCTGGCCGTCATGCAGGGTGTTGGCAATGGCGACGATGCTCATGCCCTGGTGGTGGGCCATAAAGTTGCGCACGATGGCAAACGGCTGCTCATCCGGCAGCCGGGTGCGGGTGAAGTCCAGCGCTTCATAGAAGCCATAACGGCCCAGTGCGCCCATCTCACTCAGGCGGCGGTAGTTGGCCAATGCGCCTTGCGGATCGACCATGGTCGCCAGGCCGGTGGCGTAGGGGGCTATCACCCGGTTGGCGGACAAGCCGCGCTTGAGCCCCAGGCCCGGTACGCCGAAGTTGGAATACTGGTAGGTCTGCTCCATGTCGCGGGCGTTGTAGGCCGATTCGGAAATCCCCCAGGGGATGCCCAGGGCGTCGCCATAGGCAGCCTGGCGTGCGACCACCAGGCGGTTGGTCTGCTCCAGCAGGCTGCCGGCCGGGGCGCGCATCACCAGTGAAGGCATCAGGTATTCGAACATCGAGCCGGACCAGGAAATCAACGCCGAGCCGCTGCCCAGTGGCGTGGCGGTGCGGCCCAGGCGGAACCAGTGGCGGGTGCTGACATCGCCCTTGGCGATGGCGAACAGGCTGGCCAGGCGCGCCTCCGAGGCGAGCAGGTCATAGCAGCTGCTGTCCAGGCTGTTGTCCGCCAGGCAGAAGCCAATCGACAGCAGTTTGCGCTCCGGCTCCAGCAGGAAGGCGAAATCCATGGCCAGGGCCATGCTGCGCGCCTGCTCGGCAACGCTGCGCAGTTCGTCGTGCAGTTGGTTATCGGTCAGCTCGGCATCCTCCTGCAAGTCGGCCAAGGCCTGGGCCAATGCCTGCAGCCAGAACTGCAGGTCGCCGGCCTGGTTGTCCGTGTCCAGTGGGGCGAAGCCGCTGGCCAGCTGCGCGGCTTTTTCACTCAGGCGCAGCAGGGTTGGCAGCAGGCCGTGCAGCGGCTGTGCACCATTCAGGCCCGCTTCGATCTGTTGCAGTAATTCGTGCAGCTGTTGGCTGCGTTCATTCCCGGCGGCGGGTAGGGTCGCCAGTGCGGCGCGGGCCAGGTGCAGGTTGTCGTGCAGGCCCTGGCGGGCGTCCGCGCTGACCGGCGCTTTCAGCCATTCCTCGCAGGCATTGGCGACTACCAGCAGGTGGCCGGCCAGGTTGCCGCTGTCCACCGACGACACATAGGCCGGCGCCAGCGGGCGTAAATCCTCGGTGTCGTACCAGTTGAAGAAGTGCCCGCGATGGCGCTGCAGCTGCGCCATAACCGCCAGGGTGGCTTGCAAGCGGGCGACGGTGCGCTGGGTGCCGGCCCAGCCGAAATCGCGGGCAGCGATGGCGGAGAGCAGGTACAGGCCCATATTGGTTGGCGAGGTGCGGTGGGCGATGACCGGCTTGGGGTCTTCCTGAAAGTTATCCGGCGGTAGCTGGTTGTCGGCTGGCGTGACGAAGGTTTCGAAGAAGCGCCAGGTGCGCCGAGCGATCAGCCGCAGCTCGCTGGTTTGTGTCGGATCGACCAGCAGGCGTTTGGCCACGCGCGGCGAGCGGCTGACCCGTAGGGCAATTGCCGGTGCGCTGAGCCAGAGCAGGGCAAAGGGCAGAACCACAGGCCAGATGGCCGGCGACCAGAGCAGGGCGGCGGCGCAGAGCAACAGGCCGAGCAGCGTACCGCCAGCCATGCCGCTGTAAAAGCCCAGCAGTTTCAGGCGCGGGCTGATCGACGCCTGCGCGGCGGTGGTCCACTCCAGCAGGTTGCGCCGGGTGATCAGCAGGCGGGTCAGGGTGCGGCTGATCGCATCGAGCATGCGCCAGCTCTGGTCGGCGAGAAACGTCAGGTTCAGCACGCTTTGCAGCAGGGCCAGCAGCAGGTCATCGCGCAGCTTGCCGAGGTGGCTGCGCCAGCGAATGCCGGCGCGCGCTGGTAGCAGGCCGAAGCACAGCGGCAGCAAAGCCGGGATCAGCAGGCTGGCAATCAGCAACAGGCTGGCGCAGAGCGCTGCCGGCAACGGCAGCAGCCAGCTCAGGCCCAGCGCCGCCAGGGTGGCGGGGGCCAGCAGGGAGCGGCGCAGGTTGTCGAGCATCTTCCAGCGGCCGATGCTCGGCAGCGCCTGTTTGCCGCGTAGCGGACCGAAAATCCACGGCAGCAGCTGCCAGTCGCCACGGGTCCAGCGGTGCTGGCGCTTGCCGGCTACGTCGTAGCGTGAAGGGAATTCCTCGACCACTTCCACATCCGAGGCCAGGCCTGCGCGGGCGAAGACGCCTTCGAACAGGTCATGGCTGAGCATGCTGTTTTCGCCGACCCGGCCGGCCAAGGCGGCCTCGAAGGCATCGATGTCGTAGATGCCCTTGCCGGTAAAGGAGCCTTCGCCGAACAGGTCCTGGTACACATCGGACACAGCTGCGGCGTAGGGGTCCATGCCGCCGGGGCTGGAGAAGACCTTCTGGTACAGCGAGCCTTCACGCTGCAAGGGCAGCGACGGGGTGACCCGAGGTTGCAGAATCGCGTAGCCGCCGACTACCCGTTGTAGCTCGGTGTTGAAGCGCGGCTGGTTCAGCGGGTGGGCCATCTTGCCGATCAGGCGCAGCGCCGCATCACGCGGCAGACGGGTGTCGGCATCCAGGGTGATGACATAGCGCACATCTGTGGGGATGCGCTGGCTTAGCCCAGGCACCTCGGTAAAGCTGGTGTCGTCGGCGCCGCGCAGCAGGCGGTTGAGTTCATGCAGCTTGCCGCGCTTGCGCTCCCAGCCCATCCAGACGTTTTCACTGGGGTTGAACTGCCGGCGGCGGTGCAGCAGGAGAAAACGACTGCCGGCGATGCCGGGGCCGTAACGCTGGTTGAGCTGGTCGATGGCGGAGCTGGCCAGTTGCAGCAGGGCGGCGTCGCTGGCCAGGTGCTCCTGCTGGGCATCCAGGCCATCGGTGAGCAGGGCGAAGGTCAGGTCGCCGCCATACCCTGCCAGGTGATGCACTTCCAGGCGCTCGATCTGCTCCAGCAGATCGGCCTTGCTGCCGAGCAGGGTCGGCACGGCAATCAGCGTGCGCAGGTTGCTGGGCACCCCTTCGCTAAGCTCCAGGCCCGGCAGGCCCATGGCGCCGAAGCTGTTACTGACCGCGCGGTTGACCAGCGCGGTGGCCACCTCAGTCGCGGGCAGAAAGCCCAGCACACCCAGCGCCAGCAACCAGCCGGCCGTGACGCCCTGGCTAGCCAGGCTGTACAGCGCCAGACCCAGTAGCAGGCTGGCGAGGCCGACGATGGCGCCGACGTAGCCGGGCATGCCGAGGTGTATGTGGCCACGGCTGATGCGCAGGCGCAGCGGCGGGCGAAAGTTGATGCGCTGCTCCAGCGCCAGGCGGCCTTCGGCAATCAGGTGGTAGCCGGGGTCGCTGGTGCGTGGGTCGGCATGCTCGGTTGCGCCGGCCAGTTGGCTGGCCTGCAGGGCCTGTTCGGCAATTTCCAATTCACTGCAGGTGCTGCCGCGGGCCAGTTGTTCGATGGCGCTGCGGTACTGGTTACGGGTGGCGAAATCCATCGCGGCAAAGTCGCTGCGCGCGCCCAGGCGGGCATCCACCAGGCTGACGTTCTCGAACAGCTGCGCCCAGTCGATGGAGGAAATCAGGCGCATGCTGTTGATGATGTTGCGCACCGTGAGGTTGGACGCGCCCTGGCGCTGCTGCGCATGCTGCACCACTTCATCGATGCTGCTGCCCTGCGCCCCGAGGCGCTCTTCCAGCCAGCCCAGCGCCGGCGTGGTGAGCGGGTCATGGTCACGCAGGCGCTTGGCCAGTTGCGCGGCAAACGGCTCGCTGAGTGGTATGCGGGCGCGCTCGTGCAGCTCCTTGTCGAGTGCTGCGTGCGTGGCGCTTTTGCCCAGCAGACGGCTGGCCAGGGCATCGGCGTCCGCCCGCGCGCTGCGCCCGGCGGTCATCTGGTCGGCCAGGCGGCGTAGATTCTCGATCAGCACTATGCGCAAGGTGATGGCCACCGCCCACAGCTCGCCGATAGTCAGCGGCTGCACCTGCTGATAGGCGACGAGAAAGCGCTGCAGGATGTCCGGGTCGAAGTGGCTGTCGGTGTGGGCGATAAACGCCCAGGCCATGCCCAGCACCCGTGGGTAACCGGCAAAGGGGCCGCTGGCGAGTTTCGGCAGTTGGCGGTAATAGCCGGGCGGCAGGTCATCGCGGATCTCGCGAATCTGCTCTTCGACCAGGTGGTAGTTATCCAGCAGCCACTCGGCCGCTGGCACCACGCCGCGACCGTTGGCCAGCTCCGCAGCACTGGCGCGGTAGGCCGCGAGCAGCACCTTGGCGTTGTCATTCAGGCGGCGATGCAGGGACAGCACGGCGGGCGGCTTACTGCTTACCGGCTGGGCAGCGGCCAGGGTGCAGGCGTGTTGTTCGAGGCGTTCGATGCCGAACAGTTCTTCGCGTACCGGGGCGTGATCAAGCCATGGCGAGGGTGCAGCGGCACGGCTGAATAGAGCAGAGAAGACTGAGGTCATAGGGCGCGGTTCCAGCCATCATTGGCATGCGCGATGGGCGTCGAGGTGCGAGACCCATCTGAGAAACCGCGACAGCGGACCTACGAAGTCACGATTGCCGTGCCCCTGTTGCTTCGCCGTGCTGATTTTGCATATTGGCCGCAGACGCTGGTGTGACCGGTCAACACCCAAGACCCGGGTACCGCGATGGCGGGGTAAACCTGCACCATCGGGAAGAATGCTGTCGCAGCATTGTCACCACCCTACAGCACGCCCCTGGCTGGCGTCTGTTCGCTAACGGACATAGTTGCAAATGGGCCGGCGTTTAACGCAGCTGCGCTTCGGCGAGGGTAAGGCAGCGCGGAATAAGCGATGCGTCCCAGTGCTGGCTGGCCCAGTGCAGCAGTTCAGCGGGCTGGCCGTAGCTGGCGCCGTCCGGCAACTGCTGGCCAAGCGCACGCAGGGCGCGGATCAGCAATGGCGTTGCTTGATTGGCCGGCAGCGGCGGCGAGCGGTAGGATTTGCCCAGCTTGTGGCCGTCCGGCTGGATGATCAGCGGCACATGCAGGTAGCGCGGTTGCGGCAGGCCGAGCAGCTCCTGCAGGTACAGCTGGCGCGGGGTGGAGTCGAGCAGGTCGGCGCCGCGCACTATATCGGTGATGCCCTGCCAGGCATCGTCGAGCACCACGGCCAGCTGGTAGGCATACAGGCCATCGCGGCGGCGAATCACAAAGTCACCGACCTCACGGCCCAGGTGCTGGCGGTACTCGCCTTGCACGCGGTCGACAAAGTGGTAGCTCAGCTCCGGCACGCGCAGGCGAATCGCCGCATCGGCAAAACCGTGGCCGGCATTGCGGCAGGTGCCGGGGTAGATGCCCTGAGTGCCTTCCAGTTGTTTACGTGAGCAGGTGCAGGCGTAAGCCAGGCCCTGGCTGAGCAGGCGTTCGACCAGCGCGGCGTATTCGCCGTGGCGTTCGCTCTGGCGTACCAGCTCGCCATCCCATTCGAAGCCGTAGCTTTCCAGGGTGCTGAGAATGCCAGCCTGGGCGCCGGCGACTTCCCGTGGCGGGTCGAGGTCTTCCATGCGCAGCAACCAGCGGCCGTTTACCGCGCGCGCGTCAAGGTAGGACGCAAGGGCGGCGACCAGTGAGCCGAAGTGCAGATAACCGCTTGGGGTGGGGGCGAAGCGGCCGATATACGCGGGTGTGTTCATATGTGCGGGTCAACAGGCTTTGAAAACTACCTGCGTGGTCGATACTGCGTTAGAAATGACCTCGAAATGCTCATTTACACCAGTAAACTCCGCTTTCTCGGTCATTTCTGCCTTGTCTCGCCTGCCTCGCCTACGTTTTCAAAACCTGTTGCGGATACATATGCAGAGACAGAAACAACAGAGGGTGCCGAAGCACCCTCTGGGTCAGATCAGGAACCGATCTGTTTTTCTTTGATTTCCGCCAGCGTCTTGCAATCGATGCAAAGGGTGGCGGTGGGGCGTGCTTCCAGTCGGCGGATGCCGATTTCTACGCCGCAGGAATCGCACCAGCCGTAGTCGTTGTCTTCGATCAGTTGCAGGGTTTCGTCGATCTTCTTGATCAGCTTGCGCTCGCGATCACGGGCACGCAGTTCTAGGCTGAATTCTTCTTCCTGGCTGGCGCGGTCCGCTGGATCGGGGAAGTTGGCTGCTTCGTCCTGCATATGGTGCACAGTACGATCAACTTCCTGCATCAATTCCAGCTTCCACTTGTTGAGGATGCCGGTGAAGTGGGCGCGCATCGGCTCACCCATGTATTCCTCGCCCTTTGTTTCTTTATAGGGCTCGAAACCACGAGTCAGTTGGCTGCTTTTTGCTTTTGCTTTGGTGGGCATGGATGACCGCCTCTCACTCTCTCTAATCCACTGCGCAGGACGGTGTCCCTTGCCGATCCTACGTCGCGTAGAACTGGCCCTGCGGCTGCAAGCGGGCGAACTTACCAGAACAACTCCCGCCGCGCCACTCCCGGTTGTCGTGGTTGCGCCGGGTATGCTGCAGCAGGCCGTTGAAAAAACGTAGGCGAGGCAGGCAAGACAAGGCGAAAACAGGCGAGGAAGCGGAGTGTACTTTTGTACATGAGCATTCCGAGCCTGTTTTTAGCGCCGTATTGCCAACGCAGGTAGTTTTTCAACGGCCTGTTAGAATCCGCGCCTTAATCCAGACCAAGGCAGTCCCATGGCCCAGTCCTACAGTGCGCGCAGCCGCGCCATAGAACCTTTTCACGTGATGGCGCTGCTCGCTCGTGCCAATCAGCTGCAGGCCGACGGCCATGATGTGATTCACCTGGAAATCGGCGAGCCAGATTTCACCACCGCCGCGCCGATTGTCGCCGCCGGGCAGGCGGCCCTGGCCGATGGCCACACCCGTTACACCGCCGCGCGCGGCCTGCCGGCCCTGCGTGAGGCGATTTCCAGTTTCTATGGCCAGCGTTACGGTCTGGATATCGACCCGCAGCGCATTCTGATCACCCCGGGCGGCTCGGGCGCCTTGCTGCTGGCCACCAGCCTCTTGGTCGACCCCGGCAAGCACTGGCTGCTGGCCGACCCCGGTTACCCCTGCAATAGGCACTTTCTGCGCCTGGTCGAGGGCGCAGCGCAGTTGGTACCAGTTGGCCCGGATGTGCGTTATCAGCTGACGCCCGAGCTGATCGAGCGTTATTGGGACCAGCACAGCGTCGGCGCGCTGGTGGCATCCCCAGCCAACCCGACCGGTACTTTGCTTAGCCGTGATGAGCTAAGCGGGCTGTCGCAGGCACTGAAAGCGCGCGGTGGCCACTTGGTTGTCGATGAGATCTACCACGGCCTGACCTACGGCACCGACGCTGCCAGCGTGCTGGAAGTGGATGATGAGGCCTTTGTGCTCAATAGTTTTTCCAAGTATTTCGGCATGACCGGCTGGCGCCTGGGCTGGCTGGTGGCGCCACCGGCTGCGGTGCCGGAACTGGAGAAGCTGGCGCAGAACCTCTATATCAGCGCGCCGAGCATGGCTCAGCATGCTGCGCTGGCGTGTTTTCAGCCGCAGACCCTGGAGATTCTTGAGCAGCGTCGCCACGCGTTTCAGCGCCGCCGCGATTTTCTCTTGCCGGCGTTGCGTGAGCTGGGCTTCAAGATCGCTGTGGAGCCGGAGGGCGCCTTCTATTTATATGCCGATATCAGCGCCTTCGGCGGCGATGCCTTTGCCTTCTGCCAGCACTTTCTGGAAACCGAGCATGTGGCCTTTACCCCCGGCCTGGATTTCGGTCGCTACCAGGCTGCGCAGCATGTGCGTTTTGCCTACACCCAGGACCTGCCGCGCTTGCAGCAGGCGGTGGATCGCATCAAGCGTGGCCTGAACAGCTGGAAGCCCCATGCAGTTTGAGCCGCCGCTAGAAGAAGGGCGCCTGCTGCGTCGCTACAAGCGCTTTCTCGCCGATATCGAGACCGCCAGCGGCGAGCTGCTGACCATCCACTGCGCCAATACCGGCTCGATGCTCAACTGCATGAGCGAGGGCGCGCGCATCTGGTTTAGCCGCAGCAACGACCCTAAACGCAAGCTGCCGGGCACCTGGGAGATCGGCGAAACACCGCACGGCCGCCTGGCGGTAATCAATACCGGGCGCGCCAATGCCCTGGTGGAAGAGGCGCTAAATGTTGGACTGATCACCGAGCTAAACGGCTTTACCAACCTCAAGCGCGAAGTGCCTTACGGCCAGGAGCGCAGCCGGATCGACTTTCGTCTGGACTACCCCACAGGCGTGGCGTTTGTCGAAGTTAAGAGCGTCACTCTGGGGTTCGCCGATAGCCGCGTCGCCGCCTTTCCCGACGCGCGCACCGAGCGTGGCAGCAAACACCTGCGCGAACTGGCGGCACTGGCCCGTGAGGGGATTCGCGCGGTGCAGTTGTATTGCGTGAACCTGACGGACATCGATGCGGTGCGCCCGGCCGAGGAAATCGACCCAGCCTATGCCGCTGCGTTGCGTGAGGCAGTGAGCGCCGGTGTTGAAGTGCTGGCTTACGGCGCGGCGATCAGCGCGCAGGAAGTGCGGTTGATCAAGCGACTGGATGTGCGGTTTTAGGAACGGAGCTTTCCGTTTCAACCCGTAGCCCGAACAAGCGCAGCGCAGTCCGGGGGACAGTGACCTGTGAGTAGGGCGGTGATTGCTCCCCGGATTGCGCCAAGGCTTATCCGGGCTACGGTGCCTGATCAAGCGTCTGGATGTGCGGTTGTAGGAGCGGACTTGTCCGCGAGCTTTTGCTGTTTCAGTCCATTTTTTCGCGGGCATGGCTCGCTCCTACAGGGGCTTCAATGCTGCGTTCTGCCGGCCGGCAGCTCCGCTACTGGTTGCATGGCAGTACGTAGATGCTGCTCGAACAGCTCGACAATCGCCGGCCAGCCCTGGCGTGAGGCATGTAGCCGGGCATTCAGGCGCACCCGGCGCAGGCCCTCGTGGTCGGTCAGCAGCCAGCTGGCGGCGTCGATAAAACCTTGTTCGTCCTCGGCCACTGCCAGCGCGCCGTTATGCCCGTGGCGGATATGTTGCGCAGCCGCCGCCTGATCAAACGCCACCACGCCAAGCCCTGAAGCCAGGGCTTCGAGCACCACATTACCGAAGGTTTCCGACAGGCTGGGAAATACAAACAGATCGCCCGAGGCGTAATGCGCGGCCAGTTCCTCGCCGCGCTGCAGGCCGCAGAACACCGCCTCGGGCAGTTGCTGCTGCAGGTTGGCGCGCTGCGGGCCGTCGCCGACCAGAATCAGTTTCAGCCGCCGCTGCGGGTGCGCCTGCTGCAGCGCCTGAAAGCTCTTGCTGAGCAAGGCCAGGTTCTTTTCTGCGGCCAGGCGGCCGACATGCAGGATGGCGATGTCCTGCTCCGCCAGGCCCCAGCGCTCGCGCAAAGCTGCGCAGCGTTTGGCCGGGTGAAACAGTTGGCTGTCGACGCCTCGCGAGAGCAGTTCCAGGTTGTCGAAACCACGGCGTTGCAACTCGATCTGCTGGCTGACGCTGGGCACCAGGGTCATCTGCGAGCGGTTATGGAACCAGCGCAGGTAGTTGGTCAGAACGCGGGTCAGCAGACCAAAGCCGTAATGCCCGGTGTATTGCTGGAAGTTGGTGTGAAAACCGCTGACCACCGGAATCTGCAAGCGCCGCGCCGCGCGCAGGGCGGACAGGCCCAGCGGACCTTCGGTGGCGATATACAGCACATCCGGGCGCTGCCGTTGCCAGTTGCGCAGCAGCTTGTGCATCGACGACTGACCCCACTGCAAACCGGGGTAGCCTGGCAGCGGCCAGCCACGGGTCAGCAATAAATCCTGATCGACCGCGCCGCGCGGGTCGACGCTTTGTCGCGGCCGTACCAGTTGCACGCGATGGCCACGGCCACGCAAGCCCTCGACCAGGCGACCGAGGGTGTTGGCTACGCCGTTGATTTCCGGCGGGAAGGTTTCGCTGATCAGCGCGATATGCAGGGAAGCTGTGCTCATGGCAGCAGTGTCCGCTGCCGCTATGTAATGACTGTGACGCTTTGATTGCGCTTGTATTTCAGTCGAGCAGTTCGATCAGCTGTTGGCGCAGCCAGGCGTGCGCCGGGTCGAGGTGCTGCTGCTGATGCCAGATCAGGCTGACTTGCACCGGCGGCATATCGAAGGGCAGCGGCGCGATTTCCAGCGCATGCACCGGAGCGAAGGCCTCGGCCAGGCGCGCGGGCACGGTGCCGAGCAGATCGGTCTGGGCGACGATGGCCGGGATTGGCAGGTAGTTGGGCAGATGCAGGGCCGCTTGCCGGCGCACCCTGGCCGAGCCGAGGACGATTTCCAGCGGTGAGCCGCGCCCTGCGCGTGGGGTGACGGTGATATGCCGCGCCTGCTGGTAATTCTCCAGGCTTAGCCCGCCGGCAAAGGCTGGGTGCCCTGCGCGGCCGATGGCCACCAGCGGTTCTTCACGCAGCGGCGCGTAATGCAGGTCGGGCGAATCGAAGTGCAGGTAGTCGATGGCCAGGTCCAGCGCGCCGCTTTCCAAGCGTTGCACCAGGCTGTCGGCATCATCGGCTTGCACCAGCAGCTCGACCTGCGCGGCGACTCGCGTCAGATGCGCCTGCAACATGGGCAGCAGCGCGGCTTGCGCGTAGTCGTTAAGCGACAGGCTGAAGGCATGCGGCGTCTGCGGGTCAAACGGCTCGGCGGGGCCCAGGCCGGTCTGCAGCAGGCGCAGCGCCTGGCGCACTGGTACATACAGGGCCTGGGCGCGGGCGGTGGGGGTCAGGCCACGTGCGGTGCGCAGGAATAGCTCTTCACCCAGTTGCTGGCGCAGGCGGGCGAGGGCGTTGCTCACCGTCGACTGGCTCAGGTGCAGGCGTTCGGCAGCGCGGGTCAGGTTGCCTTCCTGCATCAGCGCATCGAAGACCAGCAGCAGGTTGAGGTCGAGCTGGCGCAAATTCGTTATCAAGAATAATGCTCTTTCTGAATATCCATTATCGGAATGATCTGGCCGCGCCTAGACTGCTGTCAATCCGCACAGGAGTCATGCCGTGGCCTATAACAACGACAATGCCCAGGCTTTCCGCACACGTTATCGGGATGCCATCCACCCGCTGTACAACCCCTGGCTGCATGCCGCCTTTGTGCTGGCCTACGGCCTGACTTGTATAAGCCTGCTGTGGCGCACGCTGGACGCGGTGACGCTCTGGCAGTGGCTGCTGGTGCCGCTGAGCCTGGTGTTCTTCAGCTGGGGCGAATATCAGGTGCACAAGCGCCTGGGGCACAACAAGACGCGCTTCGGCCAGCTGTTCTACAAGCGCCACACCGGTGATCACCACAGCTTTTTTGTCGAAGGCCAGATGCGCTACGAGACGCCGCGCGACTGGCGGGTAATCCTCTTTCCCGCCTGGCTGATCGTGCTCTACAGCCTGCCGCTGCTGGGCATTTGGTGGGTTCTGGCGCCTATCGACGGCAACCTCGCCGCGCTGTTCGTCGGCAGTATGCTGTTGGGGTATATGAGCTACGAGGTGGTGCACGCCTGCGAGCATCTACCGGCTGAACATCCCGTCGCGCGACTGCCGTGGATTCGTCAGATGCGCCGTCTGCATGCGCTGCACCATCGCCGTGAGCTGATGCATGCGCGCAACTTTGGCATCGTCCATCCGCTGATGGACTGGCTGTACGGTACCCTGCACTGGGAGCCGGAGCCGACGCATCAGCAGAATCGCCAGCAGCATCGCATCCGTCTTACCCGCCCGGCGGACGAGGTGCTGAGCTATGCCGCCGCCCCGGCGCATTGGCCCGAGTGGCACCCGTCATCGCTACATATCTACGGCCGCGAGGGCGCGTTGCTCGCCGGTGAGGTATTCGAGGAAGATATCCACGCCGGTGGCCGTACCGGCCATCTGCGCTGGGATGTGCTCGACTACCAGCCGGCCCGCCGCTGGCAGGCCAGCGCTCGAGGCGATCACGGCCTGGGGCTGCTGCTGACCTACGAATGCCTGGAAGTGGAGGGCGGTTGCGAGTTTGTCCGCACCCTGGAATACGGTTTCAACGGTGCGCTGATGCGCCTGGCCAACCGCCTGCTGCTGAGTCGGCGCATTGAGCGCGAATCCCAGGCCTCGATGCAGGCGCTGCGCAGCGTGCTTGAGCGCAGCCAACCTGCAGGGTGATTACTTAGGCGGTGGACGTGAGCGCCTGCTCCTGGCGTTCACGCACCCAGAACACCGTGGCGCCGGCCACGGCTGCCGGCATCATCAGGATATTCAGCCCTGGCACCAGCAAGGCGGCGTAGGTGATGCCGCCGAAGCCGAGGCTCTGCCAGCGTTTCTCACGCAGCCAGGCGAGCATGTCCTGCCAGCTCATCTTGTTGTTGTCTGCGGGGTAGTCGATGTATTGAATCGCCATCATCCACACGCCGAACAGCAGCCACAGCGGCGCGGCGATCAGGTTGACCACCGGGATAAAGGTCAGGATCAGCAGGGCGATGGCGCGCGGCAGAAAATAGCCCAGTTTACGCAGCTCCCGACCCAGGGTGCGCGGCACCATGGCCATTAGCTCAGCCCAGCTGAACGGCGGAAAATCGTCCTGGCCGCGCACCACCACTTCGACCTTCTCCGCGAGAAAGCCGTTAAACGGCGCAGCGATGATATTGGCCAGCAGGGTGAAGGTGAAAAACACCATCAGCAGTACCAACACCACAAACAGCGGCCACAGCACGTATTCAAGAAAGCTCAGCCAGCTTGGCAAGCTGGGCATAAAGGTATCGACCCAGCCGCCGAACTGCTGCAAGGCCAGGTAAATCAGGCCAATAAACAGGATCAGGTTGATCGTCAGGGGCAGCAGCACAAACAGCCGCAGGCCAGGGCTCAGCACCAGTTTCAGGCCTTCGCTGAGGTATTGCGGGCCGGTCAGTACGGGAGCGGGCATGGGGAGAGTCTCCGCGAGGTTGAAGTCGCGCCGACCTTACCGGCTTTGTGTGGCAGGTGAAAGCCTCTGCAACGGGCGCTAACGATTGTCTGGCGGGGTTATAGCGCTTGCCTATGCACGGTATTGGCAAAGCATATTTCCGCCGTGGGCTGGGCGGGCATAGGCTGCGCAGCATCCCTTTGTGGGGCTTCCGACCTAAGAACCTGCTTACGACCTCGCGAGCTAGGAGCCTGCAAGGCAAAAACAGGCGAGGAAGCGGAGTGTACTTTTGTACATGAGCATTCCGAGGCTGTTTTTAACGCAGCAGGACCGACGCGCAGCAGGTCATAAACAGGTTCTGTTGCCTTCCCCTGGTGCTTGTGGAAGTCCCTTTTTATTGCCGGCTCAGCCGGGTGGAGTTGCTGATGTCTACCAATCGTCATGCCCGTGTGATCATTCTGGGCTCCGGCCCTGCCGGCTACAGTGCTGCGGTCTACGCCGCGCGGGCCAATCTCAAGCCGCTGCTGATTACCGGTCTGCAGGCCGGCGGCCAACTGACCACCACCACCGAGGTGGATAACTGGCCGGGCGATGTGCATGGCCTGACAGGCCCTGCGCTGATGCAGCGCATGCAGGAGCATGCCGAGCGCTTCGAGACGGAAATCGTCTATGACCATATCAATGCCGTGGACCTGGCCGGCAAGCCGTTCACCCTGGTGGGTGATAGCGGCACCTACAGCTGTGATGCATTGATCATCGCCACCGGTGCCAGCGCCCGTTACCTGGGCTTGCCTAGCGAAGAAAGCTTTATGGGTAAGGGCGTTTCCGCTTGCGCCACTTGCGATGGTTTCTTCTACCGCAACCGTGATGTAGCAGTGGTCGGTGGCGGCAATACGGCAGTGGAAGAGGCGCTGTACCTAGCCAATATCGCCAGCAAGGTGACCCTGGTGCATCGCCGGGAAACCTTCCGCGCCGAGAAAATCCTGCAGGACAAGCTGCAGGCGCGGGTCGCCGAAGGCAAGATCGTCCTCAAGCTGAATGCCGAAGTGGATGAAGTGCTCGGCAACAACATGGGCGTGACCGGCGTGCGGGTGAAGAACAACGATGGCAGCTTCGATGAGCTGAGCGTTGACGGCCTGTTCGTCGCCATCGGCCATACGCCGAACACCTCGTTGTTCGAGGGTCAGCTGGCGCTCAAGGACGGCTATCTGGTGGTCAACGGCGGCCGCGACGGCAATGCCACCGCCACCAGCGTGCCGGGCGTGTTTGCTGCCGGCGATGTGGCTGATCACGTTTACCGCCAGGCGATCACCTCGGCCGGTGCCGGCTGCATGGCGGCGCTGGATGTGGAGCGTTATCTCGACGGCCAGTAGGTCTGTGAGTACGAAGAACTTGATGTAAACCGCAATGCCGTTCACTTGGATCAAGTGAGCGGCATTTTTTATGTGGCCGGCAATATGTGGCGATGGCGAAACCGCGTAGGAGGCGCTTTAGCGGCGAGCTTTTAGTGGTTGTATCGCGGCTGAAGCCCCTCCCACATCAGCAGTGGTTCCTCAGACCCAGGTATTCAACTTCAAATCCCGCGAGCTCATGCGCAGAAACTGATCGCTGGCTTTGACCAGCAGGGCATGTTCATCGACGGTCAGTTCGCTGCTCTTTTTGCCCTGCGCTTCGCTGCGGTACAGGGTTCTGCCGCCTTCTTCGCGCAGGCGCTGGTAGCGCTGGCTGCGTGCTTCCACTTTGAGGGTCAGCAGGTCGACGTAGGCGACTTGCATCAGTTCGCTCTGCCCGGTTTCCAGGGCGCAGCGTTGTAGGGCTGGGGTGTGGGTAAAGGGTGACTCGGAAAGCATCACCTGCTGGCATTCGCTGAGGTCCGGGCGTGGTTCGCCGTTGTGGAACCAGTTGCCGCGAATGTCGCGCTTGAGGTTGAGGCTGCGTTGGCCGTGGTTGTCGACCTTCAGCCACAGGCGGCGAAAGCGCCAGCGCGGGTCGCAGTTGAGCACGTAGGTGGCGGCGATGCTGTGGCCTTGCAGGCTCTGCATCAGATGACTGGTGGCGTTGATGCCGTGTTCATCGATGTTCAGGCGCAGGTTTTCCACGCCGGGGTTGTGCCATGGTTTCCATACCAAGGTCTGCTGCATCTAAGCGACTCCAAGCCAGGTAGGGTTGGAGAAACCGGGGAAGCGCGGCCATGACGCAGCACGGAGCACCTTCCCTGGTGTTCTCGTTCAAGTAATGGCGCGCAGCATAGGGGGATTCAATTGTGATGTCTGTCAGCTTTTGCCGACAGTTGCGCAAGTTTCTGCGCGTTAGCTCAAGCGAGTAGTTACAGACTGTTGCGCTGCAGCGATGGCTGCTCGAAGCGCACGCCCGCCAGGCCGGTTTCCATCAGTGCGCGGATGTTGCCATGGTCGCTACCGCTCGGGGTGGCCAGTACGCTGCGGTAATGCTCGCCAAAGCACAGCAGGGTTTCTTCCAGGCTCAGGCCTTCGAGCAGGGCCAGGCCGAGGGTCTTGCACGAGCCTTCGTTCTGCCCGGCCGCGTTGGCCACATTGCCGTTGCTGAAGGCGCTGGGCTGGTACTGGTAATGCTCGGCGATAAACGCCAGGGTTTCGGCGAAGGTGAAGTGCTCGCCGCGCAGTTTGGCGCGAAAGTCGGTGAGGCTGCTCATTACTTGTTTCCTTTGCTGAAGGCGGCCTGCTGCTCGGCGCTGGCTTCCTTCTGGTATTTGGCTTTCCACTCGGCATACGGCATGCCGTAGACCTCTTCACGGGCCTCATCCGGGGTGATGGCCACACCGATATCGTCGGCGGCGGCCTTGAACCACTTGGACAGGCAGTTACGGCAGAAACCGGCGAGATTCATCATGTCGATGTTCTGCACATCCGGGCGTGAGCGCAGGTGCTGCACCAGGCTGCGAAAGGCGGCGGCTTCAAGTTCGAGGCGTTCTTGCTCGGTCATGGCGATGCTCTCTAAAGGCAGGCGGGAGTGCGTGGCGGCGATGATAAGAGCATGCCCGCCTGGCGGCAACGGCCCGGCGCAGGACGCGCCGGGAATCATCTGAGCAATTTTTCAGACTGTTGCTTAACGGTGCCCGGCGAGGGTGATCGACACCGATTCGGCAAAGCGCAGGGCGTGCAGCTTGTCCACTTCCACTTCGGCGTAGCGTACGTCCGGGTTGGCCATGACGAGGTCGAGAATTTCCTGGGTCATGCGCTCCAGCAAAGCGAAGCGATTTTCCTCTACGTGGCGAATCACCGCCTTGGTGATGGTGCGGTAGTTAAGGGCGTGGTCGATATCGTTATCGCGCACCGCTTCAACGGCGGGGTAGAGGATGGTCAGGTTGATCAACACGTCCTGCTTGTTGTTGATCTCCTCTTCCTTGATGCCGATGTAGGTGCGCAGGCGCAGGTCCTTGACGCGGATACGCGCCATCCCAGGTTCCAGTCGCGGCATTACTTGCTCCGTCCGATCAGTTGCAGGAATTCGTGGCGAGTGTTGCAGGATTCGCGGAAGGCTCCAAGCATCACCGAAGAGGTCATCACCGAATTCTGCTTCTCCACACCGCGCATCATCATGCACATGTGTTTGGCCTCAACCACCACGGCCACGCCAGCGGCGTTGGTAACCTGCTGGATCGCATCGGCAATCTGCTTGGTGAGGTTTTCCTGGATCTGCAGGCGGCGGGCAAACATGTCGACGATGCGGGCCACTTTCGACAGGCCGAGCACCTTGCCGGTGGGGATATAAGCCACGTGAGCCTTGCCGATAAATGGCAGCAAGTGGTGCTCGCAGAGCGAGTACAGCTCGATATCACGGACGATCACCATCTCGTCGTTATCCGACTCGAACAGCGCGCCGTTGACCACTTCGTCAAGGCTCTTGTGGTAGCCGTTGCACAGGTACTGCATGGCCTTGGCGGCGCGTTTGGGCGTGTCCAGCAGGCCTTCACGTTCGGGGTTTTCACCAACGCCGAGGAGAATCTCGCGGTAGTGGTCGGGCAGTTCTGGGGTCATTACAGGGTCCTCGCGGCCAGGCTCATTTGAGATGGCGGCCGCCGTTGACAGTCAGTGTGGTGCCGGTGACGTAGGGGTTGTCGAGCAGGTAGCGCAAGCTTTGGTAGATCACCAGAGGCCCGGGTTCGATGCCCAGTGCCGATTTGTTCAGGGTTTTGCTGCGGTAGTCGGCGTCGTCGTCCGGGTTGAATAGGATCAGCGCCGGGGCGATGCCGTTGACCTTGATCTGTGGGGCGAAGCGTGCGGCAAACGACAGGGTCAGGCTGTCCAGCCCGGCCTTGCTGGCGCAGTAGGCCGGCCGGTTGGCGCTGCCTTTGCGCGCCACGTCATCGCTGATATGCACGATATCGGCCGGCGTTGAGAGCGCCAGCAGTGCTTGGCAATGCAGGTTGATCAGGTAGGGCGCGAGCATGTGCACGCTAAACAGTTGCTGGAAGGCCGCCGCTTCTTCGCCCGGCGCCTCCACCAGCCAGTCGGAGGCGTTGTGCACAATGGCGCGCAGGCTGTCGGTGTGGTTCTTGAGCTGTTCGATAAACGCCAGGATGCCGGCTTCGCTGGCAAAGTCTGCCTGCAGGGCCAGAGCGCCGCGCTGCCTGAGCGCAGCAATGCCATCGCGCTCGCTGCGGTAGCTGACGATCACGGCGTGACCATCATCGAGCAGGCGTTCGGCGCAGTACAGGCCGATGCGCTGGCTGGCTCCGGTTATCAGGATGGGGGCGGCGCTGACGCTCATGCTCGACTCGGCAGAAGGAAAAGGGTGGGTTCAGCGATGCTGCGCCGGGTTACCTGACCAGTAGGGCGTGGCTTCGACTGAACCAGAAGTAAAGTTATACCAGCAATAGGCTTTGTACAACCATGCGCCCTGTGCGGGTACTGGTCTGTTTTATGCCGTTTAGCCTATTTCATTGAGCTGTATCGGTATTTTTTCTATGGATGGGCTGAATAAAATTGTTTTTATCGTGTACAAGATTGGTTTTCTTGTACAGGTATGTGCCGTTATGAAGCCTTGGCAGTTGAGCAT
>Ga0209504_1000215_pt1 | contig 54711 bp, 60 predicted proteins | sample COGITO_mtgs_1005_FD_184791 | JGI IMG/M metagenome (GOLD analysis project Ga0209504, IMG submission 184791) | Pelagic marine microbial communities from North Sea - COGITO_mtgs_100511 (SPAdes) (version 2) | ecosystem: Environmental > Aquatic > Marine > Epipelagic ... | reverse complement strand
CTGATTGTTATCCTGATTATCCAGTCTTATATGGGCAAGTCTGAGGATGCGGCGAGCGAGGCCAAGCCGGCAGCGCCTGTTAGTTCTGCCGAGCAGTAGCAGCAGGGTTGGTAGGCCTGGCAATGAGCAGCCGTAAAATAATCCACGTTGAAGATGATTGGGGTTCTTTCTAGATTTTTTACGTTCGCAAAGTGGCCGAAAGCCGCGCCATAAAGGGCTTTTGCGTTCGCTTTGGTTCGCTGGCGTGCTGTCGCAATCGCCGCGAAAGCGGGTATTAAAGCGGGGTATATTTCAGCCCTAGGTAATACCCGCTATGCCCCTCACTGATTTAGCAATACGCCAGGCGAAGCCTGGTGACAAACCCCGCAAGCTGTCGGATGAGCGTGGCCTCTATAATAGAGGTGCGTCCAACCGGCGGGAAGTACTGGCGATACCGGTACAAGATCGATGGGGTTGAAAACGTGTTTGCTATCGGTGAGTACCCAGAGTTGGGCCTGGCAGATGCCAGGGCCGAGCGTGACCTGGCGCGGGCTTTAGTCAAGCAGGGGCGGCATCCTGCGCACCTGCGCCGAGCTGACAAAGCACGGCAGATTGCCGAGAACGGTTCCTCTTTTAACGTCGTCGTTCTTGAATGGATTGGCACCAAATCCAAGGCTTCCGAATCCTATCGGCGGCAGCTGACAAATGCTTTCACAAACAACCTGTTCCCCTACATAGGCAAGATGCCGGTGCGTGAGGTGTCCTCGACTCAGTTGCTTGAGTGCCTGCGGCGTATGGATAAGCGGGGGGCGACGTTCTACGCGATCAGTCTGCGTAACTGGATTTCGCAGATGTATCGTTACACGATTCGGACTTTGCGGGCTGAGAATGATCCGGCGGCGGCGCTGGTCGGTGCTTTTGAGAGAGGCCCCGTGAATCACAGTCGGCCGATGAGTACCGAGATGATGGGCGAGTTCCGGCGAAGCCTGAAAAAGTATGCCGGTTTTCGGTCGAACACCATTGCGCTTGAGCTGTTACAACTACTGTTTCTGCGCACTATTGAGGTTCGCCGGGGACGCTGGCAGGACGTTGACCTAGACGCAGGCGTCTGGGATATCCCGGCAGAGCTCATGAAGAAGCGCCGGCGTCATATCGTACCGTTGGGGCCTAGGGCGCTTGAGTTGCTTCGTGAACTGCACAGCATCACTGGCGGGCGCGAGCTGATGTTTCCTGGCTTGCGGCATCCTGACAAGATGGTAGACGGCACCACTTTCAATAGAGCGCTGGAGTTCATGGGGTTTAAGGGTTGGACCTGCCACGACTTTAGAGCGACGGCATCGACCCATCTTTACGAGTCCGGACTATTTCGCAGCGAGGTGATTGAGCTGCAGCTTGCGCATGCCGATGAGAATAAAACAAAGCAGGCTTACAACCATGCTGAATACATGGTTGAGCGGGCAGCCATGATGGTTTGGTGGGAAAAGACTTGTATGAATGCAGAAGGGTAGTTTCTCTTTTCGTCCAATTTTGCAGAGGAGCAAATTGCCATCTATCTTTGTGATGGAAAGGCCAATTCACATAAGGAAATGTTCACATGTCTAGTGTGGCTATTAGAAATTACATTTTATTGTTTGCTTTGATTTTGACTATTTTGCTCTGCTCTGTGTATCTGGTGGTTAGTCAAAAGCCAACAGCTACGTTTAGTGGAAGTAATGAGCTGATTCTAGATGTGCTATACGCAACAAATAGAAAGGCAACTGGTTCGGGTTGTAGTTTCGGCGGTGAAAGGGCTTCATCAAATAAATTATCTTACGGGTTGTGTAATGTAAGTATTCCGCCAGATCACCGCATAGGTGAAATTGAGTCGCCATTTTTTAGTTGGCTTCCACTCGACCCGGCAAAGCATGTTGTTTTGCGTGGTGGAACTGGAATGCCAAAGTCAGTGTTTGATGGTTATCTGTCTGAGTCCTTAAAGCAAAGTGGATCGTCGCTTGTTTTTGTGCATGGTTACAATGTTGCTTTTGAAGATGCTGCAAAACGCACGGCGCAAATGACTTATGACCTAAAATTTAAAGGTGCTCCAATTTTTTTTAGCTGGCCTTCAGCTGGTGCTCCTGAAAAGTATCCGGCAGATGAGGCTACTATTGAGTGGTCTTATCCTGCGATGCATGCATTTCTTCTAGACCACTTGGAGAGAGTGGATGTCAAAAATGTGTATTTAATTGCCCATAGTATGGGCAATCGAGCGCTTACTCATGCTGTAACTAAGATATATACGGATAGACCAGACCTGGCGGCAAAGGTTAAGGAAATTGTACTTACTGCTCCAGATATTGATGCGGGTACTTTCATGGATGTGATTGTTCCAGAAATGATAAAGGGGGATGCTCCAATTACCTTGTATGTTTCTTCCAGAGATAAGGCTTTGATATTGTCTAAGGGGTTCCATAGCTACCCCCGTGCAGGGGATTTTCCAAATCCGGTTAGAACTGTGCCTGGTCTTGAGTTGATAGATGCTACGACGGTAGAAACGGACTTTCTTGCGCACTCGTACTATGGTGATAATTCGTCTGTGATTTCAGATTTATATTCAATAATTAAGGGTGATAGACCCTCTGAGCGGTTTCACTTACAGGCAAAAGGGACGGGTGAAGGCTTGTATTGGGAGTTCAGAAAATAGCTAAAGAAGGGCAGCTAAGCTGCCCTTCTTTGCTTCTGTTGCTCAATCCAGTTCTGAATCTCGATTTGTGACCAGCGTGAGTATCGACCAAGCTGCACCGGGGTGGGGAAGTCCTCGAGTTGGATAAGATCGTAGATTTTGGTCTTACCCATGCCGACCTGAGACATGACTTCTTCAATTTTTATTAGACGGTCTAGAGATCGTTCTTTCATTAGAGCTTACCTCGCTTCTGCTTCTTCTCGCCGTGGAAGCGGGTGACGGGGGCGGTGTTGTTCATGCTGCACCTCGCTGAGTTGAGATGCAGCTAAACGGCATTCCCGCTAAAAATAGGATGGCAAGGAGCCATTGCACATGCCTAAGTTCGACATGCCGGAAAACATGAAAATTGCGAGCATTTGGGTGGTATGGGGGTTCATTTCTATCGGTGCTTTGGGTTGGGCGCTGTTTGTGGTGCTTTGCCATTTTGGCGTTGAATCCACTGCTGCAGCATGGGTGCAGGCGGTTGGTTCGGTTGGTGCGATTTTGACCGCTGTTTGGGTTTCTGAGCGCGGGCATAAGCGAGATCGTGAGCGAGCTGAGAAAGAAGCTGCTGGCGAATGTACCCGTCTCATTGGTTTGGCCGAGCGAGCCGTTTATGAAGCTGTTTGCGCAATTGAGCAGCTGCCAATCGTCCTTGCCGATTACATCGCTGGAGCTGCTATTCAGTTGAATCTGGTTCGCCTCGAGCAGGTGGCAGATATATTGAGAGGTGTGATTTTGCAGCCTCTGCCTCACTCGACAGCTAAAAATGTTTTTGAAGTGCTTGCGCACGTCGCTGAGCTTTCTACTGAGGTCCGTTCGTGGAGCTCTATAAATCACCCGCCTGACTGGAGGTCGCGCATCAATGCGCACTTTGTTGTTGTGAATCGGTGCTATTCCAGGATTTTGCGTCAGAAAAAAATGTAAGGTCGTAAATGATTTATATCCTTCGAAATGCTCCTCGGCCGGTACAAGATCAGCCGCTAGGTAGCAGTGCTTGGCCACGCTGTAGAAGTGGGAGGTGTGGCCGTTGAAGCGGCACTGCATGCTCAGGCTGTGGGCGATATCGGCCGGGTGCACCATGGCGGCGGTCGGGTTGGCCAGGTCGAACTTCTGGCCGCTGCGAGTGATGATCCAGGTCATGCGGCCACCCCCTTCTTGGAAGCCACCAGGCTCATAGCCTGGTCGAAAGACAGCACGCGGCGGATAAATTGGGAGAAGGGTGGGGTCTCGGTGGTCAGCACCAGGGTTTTGGTCGTGGGTACACGGGCGCCTGAGTGCCAATTGTCGAGGATGTCGGTCAAGCCGAGGGCGTTGGCAATGGCTTGGGCGTTGGTGGTTTTGCCGCAGCCCTCTGGGCCATAAACCAGCCAGCTTTTGCCGTTGGGCGGTACGTTAGCGGCGAAGGTGAGGATGTCATCTGCTGTTGGCGTAGCGGCCGGAGGTGCGGCGGCGATGCGGTCGATCACTTGGCCGACGTTTTGCGCGGCGGTATTGGCGAAGCGCGCCTGGTCGAGCAGCTTGAGGTTGGTATAGGTCCGCACGGCCAACAGCAGCTGCTTGTTAACGATGCGCATGGTGTGGATGTCATTGGCAGTGAGTGCCCGGGCGGCATAGATGGCAATGCGGGCATCTGCGTCTTGGATGATCGCGTCTCGCTCCAGCTTGTGGGCTGTGCGTTGGTTCACCGCTTTGAGCTGCAGGTGCTCGATCTCGTGCTGCTGATCGGCGATGCGCAGCTCGTGGCCGCGCTTGGCGTCGTCGTAGCCGAGGTCATACCCTTTGACATGGGCCTTCTGAGCTGAGCGGTAGGCCCAAACGGCCAGGCCGATCAGGGTGATTACAGCGAGCGCGGCGATGATTTGAATCTGGATGCTGTTTGACATGTGCTGTGTCCTCGTAGAGCCCGCCGCCGGGTATGAATGTGAGAGTCCGGCGGCGGGTTGGTATTGGGCGTTATACCCGGTTAAGCCGCTGCCTCTGCCCGTGAGTCGAGGTAGGCGGCTAGGTCCGTAAGGCGCACGTACAGCGGTGCCAGGCGGGAATCGGTGTGCTTGAAGGTGGGCAGCTGCACCTCCCCGGAACGGAGCAGGGCGCGTAGGCGCTTGTCCGTTTTGATGTGCGGGAAGTAGTGCTCGCGCACCTGGGTCAGCGGCAGGCTGTTGGCCTTCCAGCGTTGCTGCAGCAGTTCCAGCGTTGTCATGCCTGGGCCACCCCGCGCCCCGCCGGTAGCCGGAGCCGCAACAGCGCGACGAGACTGTCGACAGTCTTGCCTGTGTCGCGGGCGGCGATGTTGCCGGCTTCGTCGGTGATTACGGCGCCGAAGGGGCGCACCGGGTCTGTGGTGAGGGTGACGTGCGGCAGCCAGCCAGCCGGGGTGATTGCCAGTAAGCCGGTGTAAAGCGACACCAGGTGCAGCGCCTCCGGCTGGATGGCCTCCAGGCGTTGCAGCACCTCGGCGGATGCGTCGCGCACAACGCCAGCGGGTACTGCTGTTGGGTTCTTGAAGTGCATGCCGGCCAGCTTGACCACGCCAATAGCGTCGGTGATGGGGTTGCTCATGCGGCGCTTTCCTTCTGCGGGATTTCCTTGATTTCGATGCCCATCTGCGCGGCCAGCCAGTCGATACCCGCCTCGGTGACCATCAGCACGGCATAGTGCTTGGTGATGGGCGCGCGGTTGGCGGGTTTAACCTGAGTGACGCGCGGCTGCATGAACAGCTTGCCGCCGTTGTGATGCCTTGCTGCCAAGGTGCCGTCGCGGTTGAGTGCGTTGCTGGCCTGCAGGTGTTTGCGCAGCGCGGGTTCGGTGATGCCCAGTACCTGGGCGGCCTCTTTAACGGTGCGGTTCATGGTGCGGGCCTCAGGCAGCGTTGCGCTTTGAGCGCAGCAGCACACGGATCAGGCTTTCCAGCTCGTCATACAGCTGCTCGAACGTGCCATCGTTGGCCAGGGTTAGGTCGCCAGGCAGGTGGCTGACGCCGCTCTCGCTGGGGTGCATGGCCACAGCTTCGGCGTCTGCCCGGGTGATGTGCAGAATCACGCCGCCTTTGCTGCGCACCCAGTCCGCTTCGTTGTTGAAGCGCACGTCGCGGATCACAACGCCCTGCATGGCCTGGTCGTGCTCGGCGAGCAGCTGCAGGTTCCGCTCGGCCAGCAACAGCCAGAGCTGCGGGTGCACCAGGTCGCGGCCCCATTCGGTGCCTAGCAGTTGCATCAGCTCGCGCGGCGACTTGCCCAGCCAGGCAGGGGCTGTTCCTTCTCCGCGCCTTCCAGTTGGGCTGCGGTGAGGTGGAACATGCCAGCCAGTGCCTGCTTGAGCGGGTCAGCGAAGGCGTAGCTGATCAGGGAGAGGTGTGCTGCCAAGTAGCGGGCAGCCGTGTCTTTGCCGGTGCGGGCCTTGCCGGCTAGGCCAATCAGAATCTGGCTCATGCTGCTGCCTCCTGAGAGATTGCAGGTGTCTGCGGCATGTAGGGCTGCAGCCTGGCGATCAAAGCCTCAAGCTCGGCAATAGCGGTCGGCAGCTGTTCTTCTGCCTCCAGATGGCTGTGCTTGCTTGGTTCCCAGTAAGCCGATGTGGAAAACAGCGTTTCCCGTTGTACCCCGGCGGTGTACTCGGTGGTGGCTGGGTACACGTGGACGTCGAGGGTGCGCACGTGCCCGAACTGGGTGGCGAAGGCATGGTATTGCCCGGAGGCGGTGATGCGCAGACTCATGGCGACGATCTGCAAAGCCAGTGTCTCGATGGCTTCATTCATGCTGCGTCACCTCCAAACGGGCCGGTGTCGATTTCATTAATGATGAAAAAGCGGCGATTGGCTACGTGTGCAGGTAGGTAATCCTTCTCGCCAGTGGCGAATAGGAAGAGCGGCTGAGACTGGAGGAGCCGAGCCTTGCCGCCATTGATGACTACCAGACGGCCGGTGGCCTGCTGGACAGCGCGGATGGCGTCAGGGTTGGTGGTGCAGGCCGGGTGCAGGAGCACCGGGCAGCGGGTGTGCTGTGTCGATGGCATGTCGCGTACTCCACAAGGTGAGAGTTTGGGTACGCGCTCAAATTATACCTTGGGTTTAAATAAATCAACCATAGGTTTAAACCTGTTGGGTGGTCAGTACCTTTTGTACTTACCAATAACTACTCCGCAGATATTCCAGGCTCCGGAAATCTGGATTACTTGCTCTGGCCAGCTTTTATTCATTGCCTTCAAGAACCAAGTGTCGCCGTCCTTCTGAAGGCGCTTGAAGGTCACTTCGTTCTGGTCTTGTTTCCTTGCGATCACAAAATCACCTGGATGGAATTGCCTGTCAGGGTCGACGAAAATGACTTCTCCATCGAAGAATTCATCTTCCATGCTGCTCCCTCTGACCGTAAGGGCAAATGTGTTGTGACCATGTGGGTATGGGCACGGGAGCCAGTCCTCAGCGTCATTAGGAGCCAGCGAATTCAATGCCTCGCAGAAGGCCCCTGCTTGGACATAGCTAATGAGGGGAATCAATGGCATTGCTCTACTAGATGGCCTGGCTCCAGGAAAGCTGGCCAAGCCGCTGTCGGAGTCAAATTGATAATTGACTTCGTCCGGGCCTTGCAGAAACCACTTCAGAGTAAATCCGGTGAGGTCTGCCAGTTTGGCTAGGTTGGTTTTGTCTATCTGGCCAGACCGGAGCCATTTATTGACTGACTGAGGAGTGACGCCAATCTGCTCTGCAGCGGCGGTCTGGGAGAGCTTGGCGCGTTGAAGTGCATAGCGAATACGCTGGCTGAGATCGTTCATTTAAGCATGATCCTCAATCTGCGGTTGACGGTCTATAACGCTAGGGCTTATCGTTTAAGCCAATGGTTTAAATCTGAGGTTGAGACAATGTCCGCCATTGATCGATTGCTCGAGCTTGTGCACAGCCAATCCCGCTTTGCTCGTGAACTAGGAATTTCACCCCAGGCGATTGACGGGTGGAGACGCAGGGGGCAGGTGCCTGCGGAGAGGGTTCTTGAAATTGAGCGGATCACGCAGGGCTCTATCACTCGTTATGAGCTGCGTCCCGATATATACGGCCAGCCACCTTTAAGTGCTGCATAAAAGGAGCCGGCCCCAATGGGGCCGGCGGGTTGCCTTCCTGAGCTCTCACACTCAGTCGGGCGGGTGATGCGGGCTGCGCTAGCGCACATGCATGTAATAGCGTAGATCGCACCGCCCTTTGACGCGGAGCTCTCACACTCCGTGTCGTGCCAGCCGAGGCTCTCACACCTCGCCAGGCGCACGACGCTCGATGCCGACACAGCACGTGGAAACATCGAGTCGCCGTAGCCGGAATAGTAGGGGATACCCTGTTGCTCTGGCTATGTCGTTAAACGGCAGGTTTAGGTAGTACAGCGCACTGGAGCCTCTCACCTCCATGCGGACGGGGCCGGGCAGGGCGACTCTCGCCGCTTTGTTCGGCATGACACAGCACACTGCCGGCCCCATATGGGGCCGGCTTGGGGTAGGTATGAGCCGACTTGATTTACTGCCGGGCGCTGGTCCGGTGCTCTCTTTACGTCATGCACTTTATCGCGCCGGGCGCGACCATCGGGGCGGTATTGGTGCCTTGGCCACCGACATGCTGTTGGACCCGGAAACGGGCTACGACACGCTACAGAAGAAGCTGAACCCAACCGAGGAGCGCCGCTGGCCCACCCCGGACGAGCTTGAAGACATCATTCGCCTAACCAATGACCCGCGCCTGCTGGATGCCGTGCTGCGCCCAGCCGGTGCGGTGTGGTATCGGCCAACGCCGGTGCCGGCTACCCAGGACGCCCTCAAAGCTGTGGGCGAGCTGCTGCAGAAGGAAGGCCAGTTTGTGGGCAGCCTGCACACCGGCGCAGCGGACAATGTTTGGCAGTCCCATGAGGTGGCGCTGCTGGAGCATCACGGCAATGAGGTGATCCGCGCGGTGCTCGGCATCATGGCCGGCGCACGCGACGCGATGGAGGGCAGCCACGATGGATGAGGCCCAGTTCGAGCAGGCGCAACGCCTGCAGGAAGATCAGCTGTTGCAGGCCATCGCGAGCCGCGTGCAGTACCAGGGCGAAAGCGCGGAGTACTGCGACGATTGTGGGGTGCCGATACCCCAGGCGCGCCGCCTGGCCGTGCCAGGCTGCCAGTGCTGCGTGGATTGCCAGGGGCTGCGGGAGGTGCGGCGATGAGCGTGGAACTGGTGTTTGAGGAGCCGAGTACCTGGCTCCTCTATGGGCTATCGAGCATCTTTGGCAACAAGATGATCGATAGTGATGCGGAAATCATCGTTCCAGGCAACATTTTCGGTTGCATGACTTGGATCGTGTGCCATCGGCTCGAAAATGGTGAGACCGTATTGGGGATCATCTTTAACCAAGAGGACGCGCACACTCGCTTGGCTTGGTGGGGGCCCAAGGTTGACGTACCCGGAGGCGCGTTTCCATGTATCCGCACTATGACCGAGTCTCGGAGTGGGATAAATGAGCTCGCGTTGAGCCTGAACGGCAGCTGCAAGAGCCTTCGGCGGGGTCATTTCTTCGATGAGCGCCCTCATCTTATGAATCTCGTCACGCAGAGTACAGAAATCATATGTGGAAGCAGGCTCAGCTTCGACCTCGATCAGTTGCTTCTTGAGCACGGCGTTGATCAAGGTTTGATACCCGATACCTTGTTCGTCTGCACGAGTACGGGCTGCTTCGAGAACAGAGTCGTCGAGCATGATAGTGATTCGAGTCTTGCCCTTGTTCGGGGCGATAGCGCCGCGCTTGCCGGAGCTAAAATCGTAACGGTCTTTCATGCTTCACCCTTTTGCGTATTCATCGATTTCATGCCGCTCTGCTTTTCGTACGGAAATCAAACGCACGAAATTTGGGTCTCGGTATGTATAGACAACGACCAGGATACGTCCCGTTCCATCATCTCCGATCGTGACCCAGCGTTGCTCGTCATAATCTCCATCTTCGATGGTCAGGGCTCGGCTGTCGTTCAATACCGACTCTCCCTCCGCCAAGCGAACGCCATGCTTACTCAAATTAGCTCTGGCCTTCTCGGGATCAAACTGGATCTCGAATTCATTCATTATGCATATCTTGTATGTATGTGTGGGAAATTGGGACGAAATGCAAGTGAAAAGGATCGGGCAGTATGAATGCGGCCCAATCGAATGCCAAATGGGCGCGACGCTATATCGAAGTGTTCAACCTTGCCCTGGTGTCCATTGACCCGGGCGAGAAAGCCCCTAAGGGTAATGGTTGGAACAAACCGGGAGGCTACATCACGGATGCCGAGGCGGCAGAAGCTTGGTGGACGAAGCACCCGAACCACAATATGGGCGTGGTGCTTGGCCCGAGCCGGGTGTGCTCGCTGGATGTTGACCATGTGGAGTACTGCCGCCAAGTGATGCTGGATGTGCTGGGCATCGATCTGGATGCGCTGGCAGTGGCTTACCCAACGCTGGTGGGTAACCCGGCGCGCTTTCGCATCATGTTCAAGATGCCCGAGGGGTTGGACTTCACCCGGCACTCGCTGAGCTGGCCCAACCCGCTGGACCCGGACGGCAGCAAGCATAAGCTGGCCACTGCGGCACTGAAGCAGGCGCGGGACACGGGCAACAAGGATCAGATCACGGCCATGCAGGCGCGGCAGAAGGAGTTTGCGCCGGTTACGGTGTTCGAGCTGCGGGCCGGGGCGGTGCAGGATGTGTTGCCGCCTTCGATCCACCCGGATACGGGCAAACCCTACCACTGGAGAAACCCGCCCACCGATGGCCTGCTTGAGTTGCCGAGCGACCTGGTGAAGACCTGGCAGAACTGGGACATCTTCAAGCGTACGGCGCTGGAGACCTGCCCCTGGGCGCCGACAGCAGCGAAGCCGCCGGCCAAGGTTAAGAAGAACTCGCCACCTCAGTTGCCGGCCGGGGATCACCCGTCTGTGATTGATGCATTTAACCGGGCCACGGATATCGAAAACCTGCTGCAGCGGCACGGGTACGCCAAGCGCGGGCGCAAGTGGTTGGCACCGCAAAGCTCTACCGGGTTGCCGGGGGTGAATGTGGTGGATGACAACGGCGAGCAGCGTGTGTTCTCGCACCATGGCTCCGACCCGCTGGCCAATGGGCACATGAGTGATGCGTTTGATGTGTTCTGCATTCTGGAGCACAACGGCGACTCGGCTGCCGCGACCCGGGCGGCAGCGCGTGAGCTGGGGATGGAGCACAAGCGCTCTGTGCCACGGCCACCTGATCCGCCACCAATTGAGGTTTCACCAATCTCCCTGGATGAGTTGGACGAGATGATTGATCGGGACGCTTCGGCAGTTGAGTGCCTCCCCGGCGCCCCCACCACTGCGAGCGGTGAAGCAGGGCCGGACTTGGCCGGTGCACACACTCCGGGGGGCGCGGGGGGCTTCCGCATCGGTGAGCAGGAGTTACTTAAGGATTTTGTTCTGATCTACGGCACGGACTTGGTGTGGGACTGCAATCGGCGGCGGATGGTGAAGCTGGCAGCTCTGCGCGAGGTGGTAGGTCGCGAGCGGATCAAGCTCTGGCAGGAAAGCCAGCACCGGCGCATTGCCGAGGATGTGCTGTTCGACCCGACCGATCGGTGCGGGCCTACGATGTTGAACCTGTACGACGGGTTCAAGATGGCGCCTGGCGCGGTCGGGCAGGAGGGATGTCGGAAGATCCTGGCCCACCTAGGGCGCCTTTGTGGCAACCGGAAGGACGAGTACCTGTTTGTGCTGCGCTGGATTGCCTACCCGCTGCAGAACCCTGGCGCGAAGATGGCCACTTCCATCGTGATGTTCGGCGCGGAGGGGCCGGGTAAGTCGCTGGTGTGGGAGAGGGTGGTCAAGCGCATCTATGGAGAGTACGGCGTGACTATCGGCCAGGCGCAGCTGGAGAGCCAGTTCACCGGCTGGCAGAGTCGCAAGCTGTATGCGCTGGCTGAGGAGGTGGTGAGCCGGCAGGAGATGCGCCATTACAAGGGTCTGCTGAAGCACCTGGTGACAGGTGAGACGCTGCAGATCAACGAGAAGATGCAGAGCCTGCGTGAGGAGCGGAACCACCTGAACTTCGTGTTTCTATCGAACTCAACGGTGCCGCTGGAGCTGGATGATGGTGACCGGCGTTATCTGGTGCTGTACGTGGATCAGGTGCCGCCGAAGGAGTACTTCACCGAACTTGTGCACGAGATTGAGAGCGGCGGGGTTGAGGCGTTCTATCAGTACATGCTGACCCTGCCCATGGAAGGGTTCAATGAACACACGAAGCCGCCGTTGAACGAGGAGAAGCAGGCGCTCATCGAGGGCAGCCTGAGCCCGGCGCGTTACTTCCTAAGGGTTTGGCAGCGGGGGGAGCTGGATATGCCGTATGGCGCCGCGGTTGCGGGTGATTTGTATCGGGCGTTTTGCCGATGGTGCGAGCGGGCCAACGAATTCAAGCGGCGTGAGCGGGAGTTCTATCAGGAGATCCAGCGCGACCTGGTGCAGGTGCGTAAGGACATCAAGTTCCCGGACCAGCACTCTGACTTCAAGACGTGCCGCATCTATCTGCCGAAGCTCTTGACCGAGCAGCACGATGACCCGGATTGGCTCAAGCAAGTGGCGTTGCAGTGCAGGGCGTTCCATGGGGCGCTGAGTGACCGTTTCCGGCCGGCTGAGGCGGCTTGATGTTCCGACATTCCGACGCATATCAGACAGATATTCCGACAGGATGCAGGCCCTCTAGTTCGGGGGTTTCCTACGTTCCGACGCATTTTTGAGAAAGAGACATCGTGCGCGCGCACATGTATGGTTTTTATGTGTTTTGCTGTCGGAATGTCTGAATTTTAAATAACTAACTGTTTTTTAAAGACAAATCATTCAGACAGATATTCCGACACTAGGCCGACAGACGTTTTTAACCGTAGGAGTAAGAAGTATGGCTGTTTACAAAGTTGTAAAAGGCGAGCTGGAGAAGGTTGGTGAGACGCTGGAGGGCCTGGTGCGTGAAGACCTGGCCAACTGGGAAAACTTTGATGAGGACCTGATGTACAAGGGCCTCGGCTTTGTGCGCTACGACGAAGAGGATGGTGTCTATACGCTCTTCCGTCGCAGTGAAACGGATCGTCCAGCTGATGAACTGCCTGGGGTGATGTACGTGTTCGACGTGAACATCGACGAGTCGAATATGGATTACATCCTAGTGACTGATGCGCTGCCAGAGTACTTGGCCGTGGTGAAGATGCTCGAGCCGCTGGTTGCCCGGAAGCTGCGCTTGGATGTGCAGCTTGATAAAGAGGTGGCTGGTCGCCGCTGAATACTGCTTGGGGAAGCACAGCATGATCGAAGCTATCGAGAGCGTGATGAGGCATTGGGGCGAGCAGCAGCGCAAGTGCGGCACCAGTGGCGGCCTGGGTAGCCCGGCCGGGACGCTGATGGAGTGGAAGGGCTGCCCACCGCGCACTGGTTCGGGTGGCTCGCGGATACTGCTGGCCGGCGCCGGGCCTGATCACCTGGCCAGTGAGGTGGCGGCGGTGTTGGCGGTCATTGAGGGGCTGGAGGATGGTCGGCAGCTTATGACCCTGGCGTTGCTGCGTTACACCTATGATCCGGCGCTTACGAAGGCAGTGCAGGTGCGTGACCTGCAGCTGGGGCAGGGGGATGCTGGGATGAAGGCGTACACGCGCTTGGTGGCTCGGCTGCATCAGTTGGTGGAGGCTGAGTTGAAGGCGCGGCACGCGGTGGCTGCAAACCAGCTCAGTGAGGCGAAGCGGGCCGGGGATCGGATGCGCAAGGCTTCGGTGAAGCAGGCGGCTGCGGCGCATCGTGGGCGGGCGGTTGAGTTCGAGGAGGCGCAGGGCGGGCGGGGTGCAATCGCCGCGCATAAGGCGCTTAAGGCTGCTGGTGGCAGCGCTGCTTGTGACCGTTTGTCTGGTGACTCGGCGTCAGTCGGCTCCGTAGCGCCCCGGCAAGCCCCCGTCAGGATCAACCGTTAATTGGGGGTTTTCGGTTTGTCCTTTCACCGGTACAAAGTCCTCACGATTCGATAGGTACGCCTAGAGAGCAACCAAGCGCACGTGCTGTGCCGTCAAGCCCCAAGCTACCCCGCTTGGGCACCTGCAAACCCCGCCCATGTGGCGGGGTTTTCTTTTCCGATTCCTCGGGCGCTGATAAATCGGCCTTGTTCAGAGAGGTATGTAACTAGAAACCTCACCGGAAGCCCGGCCACGTGCCATGTTCTTAATTTTGGCATTCGTGCAATTACTTGCAGGCTTCTACAAGCGCTTTTGCTTTCTCTTGATCGGCAGCGACTGAGGAAGCTGCAAGCTTGGCCACTGCATTGGATATCGCGGTTACGCAGCCGCGTGAGGCGTTGAAGTCACGCGACACATTCTGCGCCGCCATGCCCGTGGCGAAGACTTTGCCCACGCCGATTGACTCCCGAAATATTGAGTTCGTATCGACAACGGAGAACACGGATAGCGCGTCTTTTCGGTCTATGGATTTGAGTAGTGCTTCGGAAAGCGTTGCCACAACATTTTGCTGAGCTTGCACGGCATCTTTCTTCAATTTCTTCTCTTCGTCTGTCGCCGTGTTAGCGGCGATCATTTTCTCATACGAATCAAATGTTTTTTTGTACAGCGATGTAGCTGTAACTAGCTCGCTGGCAATGGCTGGGGCAACAATGGATTCTTTTGCAATCGTATTGCCTGTGTTCGTATCGTTATTTACAAGTGCTTCTTTAAGCTTTGTTTCCAGATCCGTAACCTCTTGTTCTTTTTCGGGCTTTTTTTCTGCTGTCGCTTTGGCGAGCTCTTGCTCTGCATTTTTAATTTTTTCTTGTAATGCTTTTATTTCATTACGAAGTGCATTCGCATCCTCTGGTTTTTCGTAGTCCTTAGCGTTGTCGCCAGACAAGACCAGGTGGAGATCTTTCTGTTTATCGATTATCTCGACCACTGGGACATACGCAGCATCGAGGGATTTCCATCCAAAGTTGACGCTGATTTCAGTACTGCCTGTGGTGGGTGTCGATACATCTAGCCCCACTGAGGTTTTGGAAACAAACAGCAAGGGCGATTCGTTTGCGCAGGCTGATAGCAGTGCTGCCGACGCGATTAATGCGGTGAGTCTTAGGGGCTTCATAGGGCTTCCTTGTCGTTGGTGCAGGCGTGCTTGAGGGCATCCCCCAGGATCTGTTTCGCTCGTTCGAGCTCCTGGTGGTTTTTAACTATAAGGATGAGTTCACACCCGGCAGCGTTGGGGATAACAACCACCTCTTGGTCGACATAGCCGAAGTTGGTGGTTCCTTGAAAGTTTGTTGCGCCTACGCCGAGCGTAGAGGTGACTATCGCGCGTGCGGGTTGATCGGTTTTGAGTAACACGGGGCCTACGTTGATAAAGCGTTCGGTTGTTGTGGCGCCAGAGACGGAGACAAACGAACAACCAGACAAGCCCACGCTCAAGCCCAGCAGGGTGAGAAGTAAGCGCATTTAAAGTCCTTTTTGAGCTGGGCTTTTGATCTATAGCTGCAGGTTTGCATGCTGTCAAAGTAGTGGCTCGGGAAAATGCTGAGCGCTATCCGCGTCGCAGCAGCCGGCTCTCGGCAAGCGCCAGGCTATCTGTATTCGGCTCAAGTGCTTTGGGCCGTTCTCCATTCGCATCAAAAGGTGATCACGATGACTCATGAGCAACAGCAGGCGCTGGCCGACCTACCAATCTGGGGGGTGATCGCGGTTGCGGTTGCTGCCGGCTTCAGTGGCGAGATGTGGCGCGCTGACCGCGATGGGTTGCGTGGCCGAGAGCTGGTGTATCGGGTGATCCTGCGGGCCGGGGCGTCGGTGGTGTTCGGGCTGTCAACCATGCTGTTGGTCTGGGCTAGTGGCGCGCATGTGCTGGTGGCCGCGGCCATCGGTTTTGTGGTCGCGACCATGGGGGCGGACGTGGCCAGCGGGTTGTACGAACGCTGGCTGGCCAAGCGTGCGGGCGTGTGCGAAGTGCCGGCCAAGCCTGATTCAGATGGCGCCGCGTGAGAGGGCGCATCACTGCCGATGGCTTGGATGATGCGCTGGCTGTACTCGCAAGGCTTGGTGATGGGTTGGCGCCCAGCGCGTTGGCTGATGCGCTGAACCACACCGCCAACCAGGCACGGCAGGCGTTGCGTACTGAGATGGAGAACATCTTTGAGCCAAAGCCTACGCCGTGGGTTCTCAACTCCATCCGGGTGCTGCAGGCCAAACCATCAGCCAGCCCGGAGGCCGCTCTGTGGGTTCAGGATCAAGCCGCAGGTAAGAACCCGTTCACTGCTAAAGACTACCTGATGCCCCAGGTTGAAGGGGGCGAACGGATTAAGCGGCGCAGTGAGGGATACTTGCGCGAGTCGGGAATTCTGCCTGCCGGGCGTTTCATCGTTCCTGCAGCCGGTGCTCGAATGGATGCCTACGGGAACATCCAGAAGGGCCACATGATGCAGATTCTGTCTGGCCTCAAGGCGATGAAGTTGGCCGGGTCGGATAACGCTGCTACGGATAGCAAGCGCTCACTACGCAAGGGCCACGCACTGGCGTTCTTTGTGCTGAAGCGCGGCAAGACACCCATAGGCATTGCAGAGCGGCGCGGGAAGAACTTGGTGATGGTGCTCGCCTTCGTGCGTCAACCGCAGTACCGCGAGCGCTTCAAGTTCCATGATGTGGTGCGACGGGTTGCCGAGAACGATGGACAGCTCGAAGCGAACATAGACAAAGCGATTGCCGATGCACTGAGTGGGCGCCTGCCGAAGATGCGCGGCAGACGGGGCTAGTGGCGTGCCATGCGCGGACTTGTCGGGACAGGGCGTGGCTCAACCTGTCGGGGCCCCTGGGGCGCTGGATGCGGCAAGGGTAATTCAAGCCCCGCTCTCGCGGTAGTGGGAGGCTCTGAGGGTTAGTTAACAGGGGTTAATTCGGTTAACTCTGTACGTGTTTCTGGTTAACAGGTGAATTCATGACGGTCATGAAGAAGTCAGAGTTCGCAGATAGCCAAGGCTGGTCCCGGCCCTATGTGTCCAAGCTGGCCGGACAAGGGCGTCTGGTACTGAACGAAAAGGGTCACGTCGAGGTTGAGGCCACTCTGGCGCTGCTCGGCGAGACCGCCGATCCAAGCAAGGCCGGCGTTGCTGATCGCCACCAACGTGACCGCGCCGAAAAGGGAGTGCATTCCCTGGTTACGCCGCAGGCGCCGGCCTCATTGCCGGTTCTATCCAGTGGTGGGGACAACTATCAGAAAGCCCGTGCACACCGCGAACACTACCTGGCGCTGCTGGCAGAAGACGAGTTCTTGAAAGGCCGAGGCCAACTTGTTGAGCGCGCCGCCGTTGACCGTGCCGCTTTCTCGGCAGCACGCACCCTCCGCGACCTAGTGCTGGGCTTGCCGCCTAAGGTGGCCGGCGAGCTCGTGGCCATCACTGATTCTTGGGAAATGGAACGCCGCCTGACCGAGTTGCTGCGCAGCGTCCTTGAGGACGCCGCCAGCCTGGTGCAATTGGACTCCGAACTGGAGCAGGGGGCGAAGGAGCCAAACTAGCCATGCAACATCCGTATGCCGACGGTGCCGCCACGTACCGTGCGGCATACCACCGTGGCCTTGAGCTCGATCCCGAACTGTGGATCGACCAATGGTCCGACGAATACCAACGCATCCCGAAGGACACCGGCGCAGCTGAGCCCGGCAAGTACCACACCGACCGTACGCCGTTCGCCCGCGAGCCAATGCGTTGCCTGTCGCCGCTGCATCCCAGCAAACGCGTGGTGACAATGGTCGCTTCGCAGATGATGAAAACGCAGATCGCGCTGAACTGGATCGGCGGGAACATCCACATGGCGCCGGCTAACATCCTGGCGCTGCTGCCTAGCGAGAAGCTGGCTCGCCGCGTATCCAGCCGGATAGACAAAACGATCAAAGCGGTACCGGAGCTGGCCAAGCGCGTTGCTAAGCCGCGCTCGCGTGATGCCCGCAACACCCTCGACACCAAAGAGTTCGAGGGCGGGACGCTCTACTGCACCACAGCCGGCTCCGCTGCCAACCTGGCAGAACTGTCCGCACGTTATGTGTACGGCGACGAGATTGACCGTTGGGATGTGGACGTAGACAGCGAAGGCGACCCCATTGAGCTCGCCGAGGCACGCGGTACCACGTTCGGCCGCAAGGCGAAGTTCTACTTCTCCAGCTCGCCGACGATCAAGGGCGCATCGCGGATTGATGACCTGTACGAAAGCAGCGACAAACGCCGCTACTTCGTCCCGTGCCCGCATTGCGGAATGCACCAGGTGCTTGATTGGGAAAACCTCAAATGGACTGCCGATTACAAGCGCGTTGACTACCTGTGCGGCAACGATGGTTGTGGGGCGCTGATCGAGGAGCACCACAAAACCACGATGCTCCAGGCGGGCGAGTGGCGCGCCACGGCGCAAGGCGACGGCGAGACAGTTGGTTTCCACCTCAACGCCTTGTATTCGCCGCTGGGTTGGATGGCCTGGTCGAGCCTGGCCAAGCAGTACGACAAAGCCAAGCTGGCCGCCGACCGTGGCGACAACGAACCCATGCAGGTGTTCTATAACACCCGCCTGGCCTTGGTCTGGGATTCCGCTCAAGCGATGACCAAGGCCACCGAGCTGAAGGCCCGCGCCGAGGATTACCGCTTGGGTTCGGTGCCACCCGGTGCGTTCATTCTCACCGCCGCAGTGGACGTGCAGCACAACCGGCTGGAAATGCTGGTTATCGGCTGGGGCGAAGGCCTCGAACGTTGGGTGGTCGACTTCCAAGTTGTAGCCGGCGACCCAGCAGATGAGCGCACCTGGAATGCACTGGACGAACAGTTGAAGCGCCGATATCGGCATGCCTCTGGCGTTGAGCTAGCCATCTGCGCAACGGCCATCGACTCCGGTGGCCACCACACAGATGAGGTCTACAAGTTCACTCGGCTACGTCGCTGGCGCAACGTGATTGCCGTGAAAGGCGCGAGCAAACCAGGCCGGCCGGTGCTGGCCCAGCGCCCGTCAAAGGTCGATGTGAAACACAACGGCCAGACAGAGAAACAGGGCGCTGAGTTGTGGATCATCGGTACTGACACCGCGAAGGACTGGATCTACAACCGCTACCCGTTCGTCGACGGCCCTGGCGCCTTGCACTTCTCCAATGACCTGCCCGACGAGTTCTACGAGCAGGCGGTGGCCGAGAGGAAGATCACCGTGTACGTCAAGGGCTACAAACGCACCGTTTGGGTCAAGGGCAAGGCTGAGCGCAATGAAGTGCTCGACCTGCTTGTTTACAACCAGGCCGCTGCCCAGTTCCTTGGACTGCACCGTTACCACCAGGCTGAGTGGAGCAAGCTGCGGGCGGCAGTCAGCCAGGGCAGCTTGTTCGCGTATCCAGCAGCAAGCAGCAACGTTGTTGCGGTGATGGAAGAGGCGGCTCAGTCCACCTCTCCACCGGCAAGCAAGCCAGCACCGCAACCAACTGCGCGTCGGGTCTCCCGGAGCGCCTACCTGAAACGATGATAAGAGGGCGCCCACATGGCAAGCGCACAACAGCGCCTGGATGAAGTCCGGGCGTCGATCAAGGAAATCCTCGAAACCGGGCAGAGCATCAGCAAGGGTGATCGCCGTTTGGATCGCGCCGCGCTCGCCAGTCTACGCATGCTGGAGTCGCAGTATGCAACCGATGCCGACCGCGAGGCGCGAGCCGGCAAGCCCCGGCAAGTTCGGCTCTACAGTCGTGGCAAGGGGGCGTAATGGGTTATCGAATCCGAGCCAATCCGCGCCGTCTGCAGACACTGAACAGCTACGAAGGTGCCGGTCAGGGGCGGCGATCCCAAAGCTGGGATGCTCCCGACGCTGCGCTTAACGCCGTTGCTATACCGGCTCTGCCGACCCTGCGCAAACGTTCCAAGGCGGCAGTCCGCAACAACCCCTGGGCTGCCAGTGGGATCTCCAAGCGGGTCAGTAGTCTGATCGGCACCGGCATAACTCCACGCGCGCAGATCCTAGATCCTGTCCTGCGCAGTGCAGTCAACCAGCTTTGGAGTGACTGGGCCGACGAGTCGGACGCCGATAACCTGACCGACTTCTACGGGCAGCAGAGCCTTATTGCCAGAATGGTCGAGGAGGCCGGTGAATGCTTCGTGCGGCGGCGCTACCGCCGCTCTGAAGATGGCCTTGCTGTACCGCTGCAATTGCAGATCCTCGCTGCCGAATTCGTACCTCTGGATCGCAACTTTGTTACTCGGCGCGGCAACGTGGTGCGGGCAGGGATTGAGTTCGACCAGGTAGGCCGGCGGGTTGCCTACTGGATGTGGAAGAACCACCCAGGCGACTCACGCGCCCTGGGTGCCAGCTACAACACGCTGAACCGCATCCCGGCCAGCGAGGTGCTGCACATCTTTGAACCGCTGGAAGGTGGCCAACTGCGGGGCATCCCGCGCCTGGCGCCTGTGCTGCTGCGGCTCAAGTCGCTGGACAACTATGACGACGCGGTGTTGTTCCGGCAGGAGGTGGCCAACCTCTTTGCCGGCTTCATCACTAAGCCGCGTGGGGAAGGGCCTCAGGCCATTGATCCTGCAACCGGACAGCCATTCACCACGGACACCGACGGTGTACCGATGGTGGCGATGGAGCCGGGCACCCTGCAGGAATTAATGGAGGGGGAGGAGGTTAAGTTCTCTGACCCACCAGCAGCCGGCGACACCTACGTCGACTTCATGCGCCAACAGCTTATGGCTGCCGCTGCAGGTATCGAACTGCCCTATGAGTTGCTGACAGGCGACATGGCCGACATCAGTGACCGCGTTTTGCGTGTGCTGCTGAACGAGTTCCGCCGCCGTATCGAACAGCTCCAGTTCGGTGTGTACGTGTTCCAGCTTTGCCGCCCAGTGCGAGCCGCCTGGCTTGACGCTGCATGGCTCTCCGGAGCCATCCAACTGCCTGACTACCAGGCCAAGCGGCGCGACTACTTGCGCACGCGCTGGGTGCCGCAGGGCTGGGCCTACATGCACCCCGTGCAGGACGTGCAAGGCAAGTTGCTGGAGATCAAGGGTGGTTTGGCCAGCCGCAGCGAGCACGCACTCCGCAGCGGCTACGACGCCGAAGTCATCGACCAGGAAAACGCCGACGATAACCTCCGGGCCCAAACGCTCGGGCTTGAATACACCACCGACACGGCCGCTATGGCGGCCGAGAAAGAGGACGAAAAATGATGAAGCACAAACACCTGGCTCTCGCCCTGTCCGTCGCACTGGCGGCGCCTGGGTTCGTTTATGCCGATCCGCCTCGCATCCTCAACAAGGCAGGCGGCATGCCTGAGCTGCAAGCCGAAAGCTGGTACAGCATTAAGGCCGCCGAACAGGCATCCGGCAAGCCAATCGAGGTCTACATCTACGGCGATATTGGGTTCTGGGGTGTGACCTCTGGTGATTTTATCCGCGACCTCAAGGAGGCTGACAATGGCGTGTCAGAGGTGCACGTGCACTTCGACACCGAAGGCGGGGATCTCTTCGATGGCATTGCCATCCACAACACTCTGCGGGCACTGGGTGAGCGCTGCACTGGCTTTATCGATGGTGCTTGCTTCAGTGCTGGCAGCGTGGCCGTGTGTGGGGCGCACCGTGTAGTCATGGCCGACAACGCCATGCTGATGATTCACAACCCCTGGACTTGGATGGCCGGCGACAGCGACGAGCTGCGCAAGATGGCCGACATGATGGACAAGGCCTTCGAAAGCATCATCACCAGTTACCAGCACCGCGCCTTGAACGTGGATGACGCTGAGCTGCGGCGCATGATCAACGACACCACGTGGCTTACCGCCGCCGAAGCACTGAGCCATGGTTTCGTCGATGAAGTGCTCGGCGGTGGCCAGCCGTTCGCCAACAATGCCGAGCGGGGCAAGATCCTCAACCGTTATCGCAATGTCCCAGAAGCGGCGCGGCGCTTGGTGGCGGAAGTTGTGGAGCCGCCCGCCCCAGTACCCGAGCCAAATCCAGAGCCTGAACCGGTGCCCAATACCCCGGAAGCCTCGGAGCTGGCCGCCAAACTTGCAGCCGATTGTGAGCAGGCAGGCCTGAGCAACTGTTTGCCCTATCTCATTCGTGCAAGTGCCCTGGCCAGTACCGATGCAGTACAGGCGCACCTTACCCGCGCTAAGGAAGTTCGCGCGGCATGCTTGGTGGCCAAGCTACCGGATGATGCCCAGGGCCTGATTGAAGCCGGCCTCACCGGTGACCAGGCCCGGGCGAAGCTGTTCGACAAACTGGCCAAAAACAGCAGCACGGTCGAGATCAGCAACCTGCCGCCGCTTGATGATGCCCCGCAGGCCAGCGCACACCAACCCCCGACGCCGAGTCAGGTCTACGCCCAGCGTCGTATTACCCAAGCCTCGAAAGGAGGAAAACAAGCATGACCATCAAAACCGAAGGCGTGTACACCGGTGAGTTCCTCCTTTCGGAGGCCAACGGCACCCGTAGCCGCGAGGAGGTGGTCATTGCCGCCGGCTCCGGGATTCTCGAGGCAGGCACCTTGATCGCACTGATCACCGCCGCCAACGCTCTGACCCCCACCGCTGATGGCGGCAACACCGGCAACGGCACCATCGGCTCGGTTACCGTCACCAGTGCTGCTATCAGCGGTAGCTATCTGCTGACCATCACCGAAGCCGCCGCCAACGGCGGTAAGTTCGAAGTGGTCGATCCGACCGGTGCTGTGGTCGGTGAAGGTACTGTTGGCCAAGTATTCACGGGTGGTGGGCTGACTTTCACCCTGGCCGATGGTTCAACCGACTTCGCTGTCGACGACAGCTTCACCCTGGCGGTGGTGGCCAGCCTGGGTGAATACACCGCCTATGACGACGATGGCACCGACGACGGCCGTCGCGCCGCCAGCGGCATTTTGTTCGCCTCGGTGGATGCCACCGTGAACGATGTTCGTGCCGCCGCCGTGATGCGCGATGCCGAGGTGATTGAACGCCTGCTCACCGGCCTGGATACCAACGGCCGCGCCGACCTGATCGCCAAGGGCTTCGTCATCCGTCCTTAAAACCACCCGGCAAACCCCATCACCCCAAGCCCCGCACCAGCGGGGTTTCGCATTTCTAGGAGCCCACCATGGCCGAAATCACCATTTTCCAAGACGAGGCGTTTGGCGTACCTGCGCTGCTCGCCGTCATCAACGAAGACCACGTATTGCCGGGGCAGATCGCTGCTGCTGGCCTGTTCGAAGAGCAGGGCGTCAACAGCACCGTCGTGCAGATCGAGAAGGACGGCATGACCCTGGCGCTGGTAAAGGCGGCAGCCCGCGGCAGCACCGGCCAGGTTGTAACCGGTGACAAGCGCTGCTTGATCCCTTTCAACACCGTGCACCTTCCGCAGACCTTCCAGATCCTGGCGGACGAAATCCAGGGCATTCGCGCTGTCGGCAGTATGACTGAGCTGATGCAGGTTCAGGCCTACGTGGCAAAGCGTGTTGAAAAGGTGCGGCGTCAGCTCGACCTCACCCATGAATTCCAGCGTATTGGCGCGATCATGGGCAAGGTGGTCGATGCCGATGGCCAAAGTGTGCTGTTCGATATCTTCCAGCGTTTCGATATCAAGCGCCCAAAAGCCTTCAGCATGGAGCTGAACAACGACGATACCGACGTAAGCGCCAAGTGCGTCGAGGTGCTGGACACGCAGGAAGACGCACTCGGTGCTGTTACCAGCACGGGCGCCCATGCGTATTGCGGTAAAGAATATTGGAAGAAACTGATCGGCCATCCGAAAGTCCGCGAAGCCTACCTCGGCTGGCAGGCTGCAGCGCAGCTCTTGGGTGATCGTCGCCAGCCGTTTGAATTCGGTGGCATCACCTGGGAGCGTTACAAGGGCCAGCTGGGCGGCTCTAACTTCGTACCCACTGATCGCGCCTTCGTTGTGCCGATGGGTGTGCCGGAACTGTTCATCAGCGCCTTCGCGCCGGCTGACTACATGGAAACGGTCAACACCGAGGGTATGCCGTACTACTCCAAGCTGGAGGTGATGCGGTTCGACAAGGGCGTAGAGGGCGAGGCGCAGTCCAACCCGCTGCACCTGTGTACCCGTCCGACCTCCGTCCGCGAGCTGATCATCTAGCCATGGCCGGGTTCGGCGCTTGTATCGCTGCGCTCGACGCTGCAGTGATGGCCTCCCTCAGTGATGGCCTTGCCGATTACCTCAATGCCTCCGGAGCCATATTGGTCTGGGGGATTGAGGTGATGCTCGATAAGGATATTGAGCGCGTGGACATCGTCAGCGGCATGGTGGACCGATCGGTGACCATCACGGTTCGTCGCAAACTGCTTCAGCCGCTGGATCGCCAGGGGGCGTTTCGCCTCGATCCAGCTGTGTGGGGCGCTGACGGTAAGACCTGGCACATCGACGGCATTGCCGAAGATGACGGCCACCTGATCACCTTCTATGTGAAGCCCTGACCATGCCTATCGATATGCAATCCGCCATCGTTGCGGAGTTGAAGGCGCGCCTGGCTGCCGTCGATTCATTCGGCGGCCGGGTGTTTGAGGACAGTGTGCTGCGCGTCATCGACTCCGCTGATGACGCCTTGCCGGATGACTTCATCGTCATCCAGCCGGGTACCACTGAGGAGGTGGAGCGCCAGTCCGGCGGTGGTGTTCGTGAGCGTGTGATCTTGAACATCACCTGCATTACCAAGCGCCGCGACTTTGCAGTGCACCTGCGTGCAGCCCGACTGGGCATCAAGGTCGCTCTGCCAGGTATCAAGGCAGGGCTTACCACCCAGGGTGTCCAGCTCGCTGCTTTTCAAACTGAAACCCCCATGCCCCCCGGCCAAGGCCGGAGCTGGGCCTGTCACGTGCTGCCTGTGCAGATCACCTACGTGCAACCCCTCAAGTGAGGACACCGCAATGCCCAAGATCACTATCACTGAGCCATTCAACTTCGCCTCGGGCGGGGTCGTGACTCACTACAAAAAAGGCCCTGATCAGGATGTGCCTCAAGCTGTTGCTGAGCATGCCCTGAAGCAAGGCTACACCCCGAAACCCAAAGCCAAAGCCAAAGCTGAAGCGCCTGTCGCCCCGGCTGAAGCTGGCAAATAACCCGCCCAGCCAGGAGAGCTCAAATGCCTCAAATCGACCGCTCGTTTATTGGCGAGGGCATTCCCTATGCCCGCGCCTACCAGTCTCAGGATGCTTTTCTTGATCTTGGCAACTGCGACGTCTTTAACATCAGCTTCACCAGTGACCGTAAAACGCTGCGAAACTTTCGTGGCGGTGGTGGCAACCGCAACGTGCGCGAGCAGGTCACTGACGTGGCGTCCACCATTGGACTGTATGACCTGACCGCAACCAACCTGGCGCGGGTTACGCGCTCCACTGTCGTACCGGTTGCAGCAGGGGTGATCACTGCTGAGCCGCGTACCTGTGAGGGTATTGAAGGCGAGCTGATTCCTTTCAAACACCTGCCTGACTTGACCGCACCAATCACGGTTGTCACTGCTGCTGATGCTGCCCTGCAGCCGGGTACTGACTACCTGGTTACGCCGCACGGCATTCTGGTGACGGGCAGTGGGGTTATCACCTCTGCCGGGATCAAGGCCACCTACACCAAACTGAAGTCGAGCGCTGTGCAGATGCTCAACGGCAGCCAGGTGGAGTTGGAGATCTACATTGCTGGCCTAAACGATGCCCAGAGCGGTGAGCCCTACAGCTTGCACCTGCGCCGCGTGAAATTCGGCATGCTGTCGGAGTTGCCAGTGTTCGGCCAGGAGTACCTGAAGCTGGAAGGCCCTGCCGAGCTGCTGGCTGATCCGCTGGTGCTGAGCAACGACATCTCCAAGTTTTGCGAGATGAATATCGTCGACAAGGCTGCGTGATCATTCCTCAGATGTGGAGTGATCTGTAAGTAAAACGACCCCGCACATGCGGGGCTTGAAGGTAGAACAAGTTCTGCACTTAGAACTGAGCTGTTCAGTTCTAGGTGCAGCCTTGGAAGAGCAAGCTGATTTGAGGATGGTGTCAGATCGTAGTATCTACAGACCGAGGTACGAAGCGATATTTCTTGCGTCGTGCTTCCGTTCTTGCCTCATCCTCCGCCCTGCAGCCTACGAATTTCTTGGATTTTAAAATATCAAGGGGAGGGGTGCTTTCTGCAGTTCTCCCAGACTTGATATACAAAGATAGATCCGCGTATATCATTATTTGTCTGGTGAGCACCCAGCGGGAGTGTGCATACCAAGAGCTTGAAGATAAAAGATCAAAGTCCTCTGCATTCTGGTTAATTGGCGCGCCAATGGATGCGCGACGCAATATGTTTAGGACTTCATCCTCAGCAGTTAGCATATAGATACGCTTGTCCTCTTCTCTTGGAACACCTGTTCTAGGACTTGGGTTTAGAGCCCAAGCTTCAATGACATATCCTCTAGTGTCTGGGTGTTGTGCAACATGCACTGCCAAACCTCCTCCAAGAGAGTAGCCAGAGACGATTAAATCAAGACCATTGGATTCAGGGTGAGCAACTACATCTTTTATATAGTTTCGTGCTGGCTCGAATTGATTGGGCCAGAGCCAAGCGTTATGTTTGTACCAATCTTTGAATTGATCGGTTCCGCGAAATGCTACGACAACATTTTTGTTGCCGGTGCTCGGGTTAATAATAATAAAAGTCTCTGCCTGAAAGCCGGACTTATCGTTCCGTGACAATGAGTCGATTTTTGTCATGTAACTAGGAAGTCGGAAGTTGTACTTGTCGCTTTTAGGACTTTGCAGTGTGTACGCTGCGGCCAGTGAGTACAGGTAGCCTTTTTCAGAAAGGGCCAGTCTTTTTCTGAAGGCAGCACCTGATGTTTCAGGGTGTTGATAATACTCATTCATATCTAAGTAACGATTGCTGCACCACACTTCACCTTCCTCTTTTCCCCAATTGCTCGGAATCATGTTTTTGATCGGCGCGCATCCAGTTGTGATAAGGACAGGGATAAGAAAAAGTATTCTTAGCATGCGTGAATAGATCATGGCTTCCTTTCCTTTGTGTGTTTTGATGACGGTAATAGATGTGATCAGTTAATGATGTCGTTTTAATGGCCTAGGTTGAAAATGTAGTTGAACTCTGGCTTTTGTAAATTTTTCCCTTAACCCGCACCGGCGGGTTTTTTATTGCCCGGAGAAAACAGCGTGAGCATTAAAGACCGCCTGATTCAGTTCGTGCTGCGTGGCAAAGATGAGCTTTCGCCAGAGGCCAAGAAGAGCGCTGAAGCGCTGGCAGCGGTCAGTGCTGAAGCTGAGGGACTAGGCAAAGTGCTCGACTCTGCCAAGGATGCCCGCGGCCTGGCCCGTGGTTTGGAAACCACCCAGCGCGCTGCTGAGCGTGCCGAGCGCGGTCTGGTTCAGGCTGACCTGCAAGTTAAGGACTTGCGCGATGCACTGACCAAAACGCCTGGCTCTGCAGGCTTGGAACAGTCGTTGAAGGATGCCGAGCGCGAAGCCCGGCGGATGCAGCGTGGGCTCGATGGCCTGCGCAAAAGCCTGGCTGACCAAGAAAAGGCAGCCCAGGCTGCGGGCATCGATACCAACAACCTTGCCGGTGAAGAAAAGCGCCTGGCGGCCGAGGTCGACAGGGCCAGGGTTGCGCTTGACTCAAATTGCCAGCAGCTCAAGGTGCTCCAGCGTGATCAGGCGGCCGCGGCACGCGGCGCGGCAGAACACGCATCCCGTATTGATGCTGCGCGCGGGACAATGACCAGTGGTGCAAAGCAGGTGCTGGCCTTTGCCGCTGCGTACATCTCACTCAACGCAGCGTTCGGCTTGGTGCAGAAGGGCTTAAACCTGGTGCGTGACGGCATCTACTCGATGCTGCAAACCGGTGACCAGTTTGAGCTGCTAGATAAACGCCTGGCTTCCTTGATGGGGTCGGTTGCGGGCGGTGAGCGTGCCACGGCCTGGATTAAAAAGTTCGCCAAAGACACCCCGCTAGAAGTGGCGGAAGTCACTGAGGCGTTTGCGCTGCTGAAGACCTACGGGCTCGACCCGATGGACGGAACGCTGCAAGCCGTTGTGGATAAAAACGAGGAGCTAGGTGGTGGCCTCGAACGGTTAACCGGTATCGCTTCGGCGCTTGGTCAGGCCTACGGGAAGCAGAAGTTGCAGACCGAAGAGATCCTGCAGCTGGTTGAGCGTGGCGTCCCTGCTTGGTCAATGCTGGAGAAGGTCACCGGTAAGAACGCGGCGCAGCTGGCGGAGCTGGCCTCGAAGGGAAAGCTTGGGCGTGACGTGATCAAGGCGCTGATTGCTGAAATTGGCAAAAGCGCCCAGGGTGCGGCGGCGTCTAGCATGGGAACGCTGACCGGTCTGGCCAGCAACCTCAGTGATACGTGGTCTGGTTTTCTTGATCGGATAGCGGATAGCGGTGCGCTGGACTATGTAAAGGGCCGCCTAATGGCCCTGGCAGACACCATCGATCAGATGGATAAAGATGGTCGACTTGATGCGTTGGCGGCCTCGCTGAGCAAGGCATTTGTAGACGGAGCCAGCAAGGCCGAGGAGTTTGCCCAGAAGCTGCTGAAAGTCGACTTCAAGACATTGATCGATGACAGCACCAAGTGGCTCAACGGATTCGGCACTGGGGTTGATACTGCTCTAGCTCGCTTTGACGCGTTCACTGCAACCACCCGGGGATTCTGGAACGCGCTGACCATTGCCGGCTCCAGTGCTGATACCCTGTTCGCGACTGTGAAGCTTGGTATTTTGGAAGTGGCCGGGCTGATTGCGAACGTGCTGCCTGAGTCAATTGGCGGTACTAAGCTGAAAGCAGCCGTGGCGGATATGAGTGCCACGGTTAAGGCGTCTCTGAAAGACTCGGTCGCCGGTGTCAAAACCGATGCCGAAGACCTTAAGTTGGTGTTCTTCGGCATTGGTGCCGATGCTGCTGATGCCGCCAAAACTGCTGCCGGGGAACAGACGGCTGCAGTTAAAAGTGCGTTGAAGCAGCAGCGCATGCTGGACCAGGCGCATGCTGATCAGTTGATCGCAAACCAGGGCAAGGTCAAGGATGCAGCGCTGGCCGCAGCAGCTAGCGGCGTTGCAGCAATTACCAATATCGGTTACGCGATCAATCTGATCGACACCGCTAGATCCGTGCAGCAACTGGAAGGCCTGCGCGGTGCACTACTCACGGCGTTTCAAGAAGGCCAGCTAAGCCAAGAGGAATACGCCCAAGCCACCAGCCTGCTCAATAGCAAGCTGTCTGAAATAGGTGGAACCGCCAAGGGCGCAGCGAATGGTGTATCTGACCTTGAGGAAAAGCTCGGCGACCTTGCTCAGGTGCAGGCTGCAATTAGCAATGCCAAAACAGATGTAGATATCAACGCCATCCGTGCCGCACTGAAGAAGCTGTACAACGACGGCCAGATATCTGCTGCCCAGTACAACGCGGAACTGGAGAAAGCCAGCGAGCGCCAAAAGGAACTCAAGGGCGCTGTCGAGCAAGGCAGCAAGGCTCAGGCTCAAAAGAACGCCGTCGACAAGCAGGCCATTGTCACCAGCGAGCAGTTGCGCCGTGAAAGCGGCAAGCGCATGGAAGCCGAGCGCAAGGCTGGCGACCAGGCGATGCAGGATCGGCGCAAGGGTAGTTCTGAAGCAAAGCGCGATATGGGTGCGCTGGAAGGTTTCTTTTCCGGCGTTATTAGTGGTGCGCGTGAGTCACTGGCTTCCATGAGCAAGGCCGCCCTGGATGCCTTCGATAAGCTCCGTGGGATTTCCTCGGTTGATGTCTCAATCGACACCAGTGACCTGGGTTCTACAGAGGCTTCACTTGAGCGAGTAACGAAAGCGCTGGGTGATGTTCAGGCTGCAGCCTCAAGGCCAATGATGAGTGGCCTGGGCAAGTGGGCATTAGAAACCCAGCGGGCGAGCCTGGAAACGCAGCAGGCTTTTCTGGGGCAGAAGGCGAGCCTTCAGGCGCTGTTGGCCGAGTATGCCCGTGGGGGAATGTCAGCCCGGAACTTTATATCAGCAGCGCGCGGTGCTCAGTCGGCGCTTGGGCTTTTGGATAAGTCCGATTTGAGCGGCCTGGAGTCGGCCATCAGTGCGGCGCAGCAGCGCATGGACCAGATGAACCAATCCACGCGCGGCACGCTGGAAGGCTTGATGGATGAGCTTGATGGTCTACAGGGTCGCACCGAAGATATTGAGCGGCGGCGCTTTGCGGCCCGGCAGCGGGAGTTGCAAGCGCAGTTGGCAGAGGCCCAGGCCGGCGGTGATTCGCAGGCGGTGGCTAATGCCTCCCGCGCGCTGGGTATGCTGCGGCAGATCGAGGCCGAGACTACCCAGCAGCGGCAGCGTGCTGAGCAACAAAAGCGCATTGATGATCAGCAGAAGGCCAACCCCGCGCCCGTTGCACAACAGGCCGCGCCCGCCAAGGTTATTCGCCTGGAAACATCCAGGGGCAAAGCGGTAGACATAGCCGTCAATAGTGCTAGTGATGAAACCAACCTGCTCAGCATTCTTGAGGATGCTGGGTTGAGGGCCGTGTAATGGCATTAACCCTGGACAGCATCGACCTGGCGGATAACCCCGACCTAGGCGGTGAGCAGCTCGAATGGACGGATGAGTGGGAATGGAACGCCATCGAGCAGGAGCAGGATCGCAGCCTGACCGGTGCGTTGATCGTGCAGGAAGGCATCAAGCTGTATGGCCGTCCGATCACGCTCAGCAGCAACGGGGCGGCGTGGTTCACCCTGGCCAAGGTGCGCGAGCTGGAAGCCAAGGCCGCTGTGCGCTTGGGCGTGATGCTGCTCACCTTGCCGACCGGTGACCAGCATTACGTGACCTGGAATCGCGCCGCCGGTCCCGCCGTGCAGGCCAAACCCCTGTTTCGCCAGGTCAACCCTGACGCCGATTGGCTGCATGAGCTGACCCTGCGGCTGATTACCGTGGCGCCGCCGCCCGATCCTGAACCTTGACCCTAAACAGCCCGCCCAGTGCGGGCTTTTTGTTGCCCGGAGATTGGCATGACGATCAACGTCACCGATGTGAAGCTGCTCAAAAGCCAGCGCCTGACCGATGAAGACGATGGCGGTGGCCGTGCCACCGGCAATGCCGTGGTCGATGGTGAGGTAAACAACGTATTCCCCGATATCAGCCGGCTCGACCGCACCACTGGCCGCATCAACCTGCGCAAGCTGTATGGCGGCCCTATGACTCTCAACGCGGATGCTTACCTGGGCGCCCATGCGATTGTCACAGAAGCCCCGGCTGACCCTCGCGTGAGCGTGCTGCTGTTCAACACCGACAGCCAAACGGACGAACGTCGCGATGCGCAGAACGCAATCGAAAGCTATGTGGCTGCTGCTACCACCGCGCAATTCGACTTGCTGGGCACCCAGTTGGCCGGCCAACGCGCAATCGCTTGCGTGCAGCGTGAGGAGCAGCGCGTGCCGGAGATCGGCGATGTGTTCCAGTTGGTGAGCGCTAGTAACTCCCAGTACGTGCGGTTAACGGGTGTGGCGGATCGTCTGGAGCAGTTCACCTACGATTACGGCAATGCCAACTTTGTGAACTTCACCCGGCGCCGGCTCGATCTTACGATCAGTGCGCCGCTGCTCAATGAGTACCCCGGGGGCCAAGTGACCCCTGCTGGCACTACAGGCACCTCGCTGAGTGGTGCCGCCAAGGCGCGCGTGCTGTCCACCCAGGTGGCGGACGCTGCCCGTTACTATGGCATCAGCCCGCTGGCCGAGGCCGTGTCGCAAGGCGCGCTGAACCTGCGTGTGCAGTCTGTGTACAGCCAGTTGGTGCCGAGCACCACCAAAGAGAGCGCTCTGGTCGACGTGCTTGGCGGTTACCAGCGGCAACTCTATGTGCCGGCTGGGCCATCGCGCGCGGTAACCCTGACTGTGGCCGCAGGCGCTGTGGTGGGGGAGTCGCGTACCTTCCTGGGCACTGGTTGTGCGCCGGGTACCCTTAGCCTTGTGGCCAATGGCGGCACCTTTGCTGATGACAGCAAGGGCGGCCTGCGCTTCGTATCGGGCAGCAACTGGTTGAGCTCCGGCCGGGTGGATTACCAGACCGGTGAGGTCACCTTGATCCGCACCGGTACAAGCTGGACCGGCTCTGCCACCGGCAACTACAGCCCAGGCGCAGCTGCTATCGGCGACACCATTACCGGTGAGCTGGAAATCACCCTGGGCAATCGTGGCTATGTGTACACCTTGAACCTGGCTGGGGCAGTGCCGCGTGCTGGCACCCTGTCCGTAAGCTATATGGCGCTGGGTAAGTGGTACGAGCTTCGAGATCTTGGCGATGGCCTGCTGACTGGGGAGGGTGCTGGCACTATCTCGTTCGCCACCGGTAGCGTATCCGTCACCCTCAATGCCTTGCCGGATGTAGGCGGTTCACTGGTGTACAGCTACGTCAGCTCAGCAGATAACGCCATTACCCAGCGTGCTGGAGGCAGTGTGGTGCCCAAGCTGGAGGTGCGTTACACCCTGGCTGACGGTGGGGTTCTGCCTGGCTCGTTCTCGGCAAGTTATACCGCCGGTACGGCGCGCACCATAACCGATGACGGCCAGGGCAACCTGACCGGTACTGGCGGCACGGGCACCATTGCCTACAGCTCTGGTGAGATCATCATGCTGCTCGCCGCTACTCCCTCCGGCGGCATTACCTACAGCTGGCAGCAGGGCAGCGTGGACAGTGGCGCGCAGAGCGTGGCCAGCGATGGTAGTGGCATGGCCACCTTTACTATTCCGGGCGCGCCGCTTAAGCCGGGTAGCGTGCGTGTGAACTGGCTCACCACGCTCCGTCAGGCCGCACCGGCCATCAATTGGCAGGTGATCGAAAGTGGCAACGCGCTGCCGGTTTATGACGGCTACCTTGACGTGAGCAATGTTGCGGCCGACAACGGCAGCGGTGGTTGGCAGGGCGGCCGTGCTGGCACCATCAACTACACCACGGGCCAGGTCACGTTGCAGGTGGCGCAGCTGTACAGCTACACCGAGTACACCTACACCACGGTAGCGCGGCGCTTCTTTGGTGGGGCCGTAACAACGCCGGCCTTGGTAACCACGCCCGTTGAGGTGCGCGAGGCGTTTGGCGGCACCATCACGCATGCATCCCAAGCTGACAGCGTGAGCACTGATCCGCAGACAGCCAGCCAGGCTCAGCCGGCGATCACCGTCGAGCTGCTGCCGGGTATTGCCGAGCCAATCGTGCCAGGCTCGCTGCTGTTCAGCTGGAACGGCGGCTTGTATTGCGACCGCTCCGGGATGCTCTACCGGGACGTGGCCAGTGCCACGAATGGCGGTATCGCTGTAGGCACGGTGAACTATGCCGACCGCACCGCAACGCTCAGCAGTTATAGCGGCAATGCCACAGGCGCAGTCACGCTGCTGGCCTGTCTGACTGCAGCGGCCGGCTTCAGCGTGACGGGCGCTACCTTCCGTACGCCAGGCTCACCGTTGCGCGCGGGCAGCATGCAGCTGACAGTGGTGCGCACCGACACGGCCGAGCTTGTAACCGCTGCAGCGAACCTTAATGGTGAGTTCAATACAGGCATCATTCGGGGCTCGGTCGACACTACCACGGGTATTGCGCGGCTGGCATTTACCACAGACCCAGATGACGACACCGGAGCCAGCGACGTGCCGGTGATCCCGCTGCTGATGCGCTACAACGCCGTGGTGCAAACCCGGTTGCCGCTCGATGCTGGCCTGCTTGGCCTTGACCCGGTGCGGTTGCCGTCGGATGGGCGAGTGCCGATTTACCGTGACGGCAATGTGCTGGTGATCCATCACACGGCTGAAACCTTCATCGCATCGCCTGCGCCTGGTGGCACGGTAACGCTGGACCGTCAGCAGCAGGCGCAGATTGATGTGGTGGACGGCAACGGCGTGGTGCTGCGGGCTGAGTCCTTCGATGTTGATCGCGAGTTGGGCACCGTGACCTGGGCCAACCCGTTGGTGATGCAGGATGCCGAAGGCAACCCGCTGAGCCTGCCACTGATCATCCGTGACCGCGTGGAGCACATGGCCATGTGCACCGAGGTGCAGATAACCGGCGCGCTGGGCATCAGTTCACCGTTGCCGTGGGATCTGCCTGCAGGTGAAACCAAGGTGAGCAGTGCTGTGGCGTGGGGTGACTTGCAGGCGCGCATTCACACCTGGTTCACCCAGCAAACCTGGAGCCAGGGTGCACCGAACTGGACGAACGCTCCGGTGGGCAACACCACTACCGCGCAATACAACAGCCTGAGCTACCCGCCTGTGATCACCAACGCGGGCGCCGTCGACGGCAAGTGGGCGCTGGTGTTTACCTCCGCGACCGTCTTCAACGTGGTTGAGGAAAAGTTGGGTGTGATTAGCACCGGCAACACCTCGGCCGATTGCTCGCCGATCAACGCGCTCACTGGCCAACCGTACTTCACCATTCGCAAGGAAGGTTGGGGCAGCGGTTGGGCGGCCGCCAACGCTGTCCGCTTCAACACCGACTCGGCCTTGGGCGCTATGTGGTGCATCCGCACCGTGATCAGTGGGCAGGGCACGGTTGATAACGACAACTTCAAGTTGCATATCAGAGGGGATGCGGACTGATGGCTATTGCTTATCATCGGGATCAGGCAGGGGCTCCGGCGTTGGTTTACAACACAACGTCTGGCGCAAACGCCCACTTCACCGCTCTGAAAACTATCCTCAAAGCGTGCCTGGTTACCGGCTACGGCTCTCAGGCTGCAGCAGGCTGGGCGCTGATTGCCGAAGGCACCAATTACATTGTGCTGCGTAATGGAACCCACTCCGGGTATGTGTGCCGTAGCTGGGTTACTGGTGGAGCAGTCCGGGTGTGGTTGGCCGAGACGTTTACCGGGATGAGTGGCGATGTAATGACGGGTGCTGGCCTGAAAACCGGCACTGCAGCGAATAACGCCACCCCGCAGGCAGTTGGTGCTTCTTATGTGGCTTATTCGGATGCGGCTACGGCCTGGAAGCTGGTCGCAGACAGTAAGACGTTTGTCATTAACAACCTGTCAGGGCCGTCCGCGTCATCGGCCAGCGCGGTAACTGGGGGTAATGGTCAGCTGCTTTATGTCGGGGAGGATACGGCTGGGGGATTTATCGCGGTTGGCGGTAACAGCAATACCAGCGCGAACGGTGCCTTTTACCAGCTGGAGTTTGAGGGTTCTTTAGGTTTTACAAGCCTAAAGAACCCAGCGACGGGTCTCCTGGTCGGCCTTGGCTCGTTGGCGGTGATGACTCCAGGGCTTCTTATGACGACGATTCGCAACTCTCCAGTCGGTGCGTTTGATTCAGCAGACCTTGTGCGGCAGCCGTGGTTTGGGGGTGGTGTTTTGGCGGGCCGGTTGCGGGGCATTGCCCTGACGCCGTGCCTCAACGATGCGCGCGGTGCTAGCGAAATGGCGCAGTGTCTGGGCTTCCCAACCGTCATGTCTTACCGTGATTCAGCGACGCCGATTGACCTGGGGGATGGGCATACCTACTTCGTGAGGGGCGGGCACCTGAACTGCGCGCCATTCCTACTTACTGACAACCCGGCGTTTTGGTGATGACTGCCGCCACGATTGCCTACCGGGTAGGCATACCCTCATTTATAGCGCCGCCAACGGTGGCCATACGGTTCCGCTTGCTACGTGATGGTGAAGCTACTGCCTCTGCCAAAGAGCTGCGTCTTTATGCCAATAGAGATGACATGACCAACGTTGCAGCGGTGTTTTGGGCGGAGGTTGGCTCTGACGGTTTCTCCCAGTATTACCGTCTCGACCTCGCCACGTTGCTGGCTCAGGGTGATTGGTTGGGGCTCGGATTGGATGATGCGTCGCCGCGTGTGGTGCGCTCTGCGTACCTTAATCTGGCTGCGTCGGGCACTTACACGTTCAATTTAAGCAGCGGCGACGGCGGCGGTGATGCAGGCACGCCGGCAGTTGTGCAGGCCCGCGTACGTGTCGATGGTCTATTGGCTGCCCGTGAGGTGGTATTCGTTGAAAAGCCAAGCGATGGCCAGTGGCGGTTGGCGGGTCATGGGTTAGCGGTGGGTGGTGATGCCGCTCTGGATATACGGGTAACCGACGGTAGTGTGTATGCCATTGGGGTTGATGATTGGGGTACGGCGTTTACCGGCTCGCTGGCGGTAACTGTTGGGCAGACCATTCGCCCTAGCGAGTACACCGGCTGGCTCTACCGCATCACCGAGGCCGGCACCCTGCCAGCCAGTGAGCCAGAGTGGTGGGCAGCGGAGGGTGACAACGTCCCGCGTTTGCTCGGTACGGCCCGCGCGGTCGCTGTGCGTTATTACCAACCGTTGGCCCATGGGCCGGTAACCGTCGAGATAATCTGATGCTCTCAATCGAAGTGGGGGGCGGCTGGTCTACAGCGCGTCCGGTTAACCCGCGCCCGTCTGTTGCGCAGTGGGGCAGCACCGTGCCGCTGGGGCTTGAAGCCCAGGCAGCTTGGCGGCGCGCGGTGGGGCACGAGGTGGCAGCGACGCTGCCCTGGGATGAGCTTGCCGGCAAGGATCTGTTGGCGGCCGGTGCCTGGGGAGGCGCCGTTGGGGCGGACGCTGCTGCGGTTGGGCCGTGGAAAGATGTGCCGGCCAAGGATTGCGATGTTGCTGGGCGGTGGGATCGCTCGATCCGCCCGCGTGACGTGCGCCTGGTGCTGATCTACAACCCGATGCCAGCTAAGAAGGATGTCCTTGTGGCCAGCCCCAGCCGCCGGGTGAATGCCTTCGGCCCGCGCTATGACGCGGCGGCGGCGGTGCAGGCCAGCTTGTATGTGCCAGGTAATGGCCCGTTGTCGTTCAACTTCGGCGGCAGGCCGTACTTCCCTCCAACCTCGCCGCTGGTGTTCTTCAACTTCCAGTACACGCCAGCCACGCCACGCATTCAACCGGTGGACAGCGGCAGTGGTGTGCGCTGGCAGGATGCTCGCCGGCTCAACCTGCAGGCGCGCATGCCGTGGGGCAAGGCACGGGTGCTGGATGGAGCGTTAACCGGGCTGCCCTATGTGGACTACCCCGGCCCGGTCAAGCCGTTACCCGAGCCGCCTGCTGATCCAACCATTCTGGATACCTACATGATTGCCAATACCGTGAACCTGGTGGTGCTGCCGTCGCGCACGCCGATTGAGGCGAAGAACGTGCGCATCGGTCTAGATGCCGACAGCTTCAGCTGGAAGTTCAGCACGGACATTTTCACCAAGGCGGCGCTCGACCTGGTGGCGCCTGATGAGGATGGTGCCAAAGAGATCGAGCTGGATATCAACGGCTGGAAGTGGGTGTTGCTGGTGGAGGGCTACAGCCGGCAACTCAAGTTCCCGACCGAGGCCTACAGCATCAAGGGCGCCACGCGCACTCAGCTGCTGGCTGGGCCTTATGCGCCGTTGCGCACCGGGCTGAACGCCGCCCCCATCACTGCGCTGCAGGCGGCAACTGAGCAACTGCTGTACACCGGCTTTAGCCTGGTTTGGAATGCTGAAACGGTGGGGCCTGCTGACTGGACCTTCCCGGCCGGCGCGCTGAGCTATCAAAGCCAAACGGCTATGCAGGTGATTGCCCGCATTGCCGAAACAGTCGGTGCGGTTGTGCGGCCCGCGCGCGCCACGGATGAACTTGAGGTGCGGCCGCGCTACCCGGTGCCGCCTTGGGAGTGGGGGCAGGTAGACGCCCCCATTGATCGCATCATTCCGCCCGCGATGATGACTGCCCTCGGTGGTGAGTGGACACCGCAGCCAGCCTGGAACGCCTGCTATGTGTCGGGCACCAGCCACGGTGTTTCTATGCTTGTGCGGCGTGCTGGCACTGCGGGCGATAACCCGGCACCGGATGTGTTCGATGACTGGATCACCGGTGAGGAGGCCAACCGAGCACGCGGTGTGCATGAGCTGAGCAAGGGCGGCAATACGGAGATTGTCGGGATCTCTATTCCGCTATTCCCGTTCACGGATGACCATGGCGTTGGCTTGGTGTTGCCAGCTCAGCTCTGCCGAGTGCCTGAGGAAAGTGGCGCCTGGGAGGGGCTGTGCCTAGCAGTAGATATCAGCGCCACCGGCACGGGTGCCGCGCGGGTAGATCAGCAGCTCAAACTAGAGAGGCACTTCTAATGGCGACCGTTAATCCCTGGAAGCGCTTTATCGGCCTACTGCCTGGCGGGGTGCGCACGGTGGCCGAGGTTATCAGCATCAACAGCAGTGCCGGTATCAGTGAGGTAGAGCTGCGTACCGGCACGCGGGTGACTGTGCGGGGTGTTGATGTGCCTGTGAGCGGCAAGGCTTACATCGCCGATGGGGTAATCACCGGGCCGGCGCCGAGCCTGCCGTACTATGACGTGGATGTTTAATGCCGCATCTATCTTAGCTCGTGAGCTAGCAGCTCTTTACGGCGGATTCTGATATCACGCGGCGTGCAATGCCGTTGGGTTGCCGAGAGCTGGAATATCCGGATTGGCGCGCTACGCTCCTAGGCACCTGTGCAAAAGGAGTTTGCCTATTATGTCCGTGCTCACCATTCCCCGCGTTATCTTCTATCCGTGCACCACCATCTTCGCTAGCGTTTTTTGGTACATCGGCTACAACCATGGCCTGGACACTATCCCTCTCGGGTTTGAAGTTATTGAGCTTCCCGTCTGTATGCCGGATGCCGTTGCGCCAGTCGTGGCCTTGTAACGTTAAGGCAAGCAAGCCCGCTAAGTGCGGGCTTTTTGTTGCGTGTTTGGGCGGTGCTATGCAGCTGCTCTCGTTGCGACGAGTTGAGCGTATGGGATGGTTAGTCGGATGCTACGCGCCCGGGAATTGGGGGCATCCCTGGGCCTGGTGGAGGTAAGGAGCAAGGAGCGCCGACGGGCATCCAGTTCCCTGAATATATCCAATAGAGGTTTGGGTCGTGAATGGCGCGGCAACGGTCGTTGTACCAGACCCCAGTAGCAGCGTCTCGCCAGGCTGGCGCCGCCAGTGCATAACCGGATGAGGCCGCCAGAAGTAAAACAATCAGATATCGCAGCATTTTAACTTCTCCATGTTGTTTGGTGCGGTAGTGGCGGTTTGCCACTTGGCATTAATCAATCTAGACGAGACCGGATAAATTCACCAACTGCCAAGTCCGCTTTCCATGCGGTTTTGCGTCGGCCTCTTTTGCAACAAAGCAAGTTGCTTTATCCAATACACCCTGCTTAGGGCGTGTTGTTTGGGTTTCGATTTAACTCACGAGTGCTGGTATCCGTGAGGTGGAGCTGCGGAACGGCACGCGGGTGACAGTGCGAGGTGTTGATGTGCTTGTGAGCGGCAAGGCTCAGATCGCCGATGGTGTGATCACCGGCCCGGCGCCATGCCTGCCGCACTATGATGTGGATGTTTAATCTTTGTCCGAGTCGAAATGATATGAGTCGCCTAAGATGCTGTCATATTTGATCAGTAGGCGCGCTCTTTCTGCGGCGAGATTGCGTGTGTCTTCGGCGCTTTTGCCTTGGACGATTATCGTAAAGACATCGAATTTTTTGCCGGCGGAAATGAACTCTCCGGTATTAAACATTTCTACGCCGTAGTTGACAGCCGTAATGTCAAACATCGTCTTTATGGCCGCGTCAATTAGCTCAGGCCCTTCGCCTTCTAGAGGCTTGCCGTCTACCAGCAAATTGATCTCACGAACAATTGCGGGGCCAAGCCCGTTGTTTTCAAGTGTGAAAATATACGTGCCGGTATCACCATCAATATGATTCCAACCAGATAGATGAGGTGTTGCCATCAATCTGTTGTGTTGTTCATGCATTTTGATTTGCTTATTGCTAAACCTCAGGGCAAAGCAAGCAATAAGAACTGAGGCAAGTGATGCAATAGCTGCCAGAACGTTTGAAATTTCGCTAAGGCTGCTTGCCGCTTCGGGGATCACATACACCACATAATCCACTATCGATTCCATTCCAACTGTCTCCCTCGTTGTTTGGATGGCGATCATAACCAACCACCAAGCCCGCAGCACGCGGGCTTTTTTGTGCCCGGAGAAAAGTATGCAGATCACTGAGCAGCAGTTGCTGAACATCATGCCCAACGCCCGCCGATCTGCGGGCGTTTTTGTACCTGCAATCAACGCCGCCGCCAAGCGCTGGCAGTTCGATACACCCAAGCGGATGGCCGCGTTCCTCGCTCAGATCGGGCATGAGTCCGGCCAACTGCAGTGGACGCGCGAGCTGGGCAACAACGCCTACCTTGCCAAGTACGACACCGGGCCGCTGGCCGAGCGCCTGGGCAACACGCCCGAGGCCGATGGCGATGGCCAGAATTATCGCGGGCGCGGGCTGATCCAGATCACCGGCCGCTACAACTACGGCAAGTGCAGTGCCGCGTTGTTCGGCGATGACCGCTTGTTGCGTGAACCGCAGCTGCTGGAGCAGCCCGAGTGGGCGGCGCAGTCGGCCGGCTGGTTTTGGTGGGTCAAGGAGCTGAACACTCTGGCCGATCAGGGCCGATTCACCGAGATCACCAAGGCGATTAATGGCGGCGTTAATGGCCTAAAAGAACGCCGTGAGCTGTGGGTGCGAGCGCATGAGGTGATTGAATGAATATCTACAGCCTAATCCCCACGCAATATCGACTGCTCGCAATTGGTCTTGCCATAGCTGTGCTGATGGCCCTGGCAGCTGGTACTGCCGCTCAGTTCCAGGCTTACCGCTACGGCGAGCAATTACAGCGTCAGGGCCGGGGGTTTGAGCAGCAACTTGCCAGCCGCGACAAACTTCATGCCGACACCCTTACCGAAATCCAGCGTGCAGCAGCTGCGCAGCAAAGGAGCGAGCACGACAAGCGACTGAAACTCGAAGTCGCACTGCAAGCTGACTCAGAAATCCACCATAGGAAGTTGACTGATGCAAAAAACGTTACTAAGCGTCTGCTTGATCGTCTTGCTACTGCTGACCTACGGCTGTCATTCTTACTCGACAAGACCGGTGCAGGTCAGCACTGTGGAGTGCCTTCCACCGCCGTTGCCGGAGGTTTGGTTTATGGAGCCCCGAGAGCCGAACTTGACCCTGCGCATGCTCAACGAATTATCGGGATCACCAATGATGGAGATGCAGGAGTGATAGCCTTGGCTGCTTGCCAAGCATATGCGCGTGCCGTCAGCAGCCCTTTGGCGCGGGATGAGCATCATCTGCCTGGAGAGTGAGCACCGTTTCTCTCAGTACTTTATTATTGGCATTACTGAGTTTGTAAATCGTCAACGTCGGCGCACAGCTATTGTCCACCGTGGTTTTGGTTAGCAAAAAGGTGATACGGGTATCCGCTAAGATAAGTTTCCCCACGAGGGTTTTATTGTCTGCAGTGGTAATCCTTTGTTCTGCCTTGTACGTTCCACCTTGGTCGCTCCCAATGAATTTCTTTAGATCTGCTTGCCCGATATCTAAGCCAAGGCTAATGCCTTGTGCTGGGGTGATGGATATGAAGATTAAAGGTATGAAAAGCGAGAACAGAACGCTAGCCCGTATACTGGCCTTAGCCTTACCAACCAACGCGAAAACAAAAACCGCGCTTATGAGCAAGCACAACATTAGCAACGCCGCAGTACCCGCATAAGGTACGCCTTCACTTGCTTTGAATATGGTTGAAAGGGCATAGATATACCCGTACAGCAAAAGTGTGGGTTTGCCGATTTCTAGTTCGTTGATATCGATGCCGTAGAAATCATAGTTACCTACCAGCACCGAATAGCCATATATAAGCAATGCGCCCTGTGCAACAATAATCATCAGACTGGTGAGCTTTATCGCTAGTCCGATATCAAAAGTTGGAGGTTCAGGCACGGCCGGTTGTGCTTGAGTTTGATCGACCCCTGAAACCAATACCGATATGGATAGTGGGTTCGTTAGCTCTACTCGTACTGTCTTGTTTCTGCTCCAGAACATAGTTATCCCTGTAAATGTTTGTCAAAACCGCACCTGGGAAGGGTAGTCCTAGCCCTCCCTTGAGCGTCACTCCTGCTATTAAGCACATGCCTCGCCACGGTTGCTCAACATAACTAGCCGCGTTGCAAATTTGTGCGCAAAAAAGAGCGACCCGCTCAGGTGTTACAGCACCCGGGCAGGCCACTCGACCCGCAGCCATTCCTGCAAGCCAAGCCAAGGCTCCCACTCCGTGCACGAAGCGGGGGAGAGCCTAGAACTTGTTTATTTATACAGTAAAGGTTTGCATTCTATGACCAGTCCTATCATCCCTTGGATGGGTGGCAAACGCCGCCTGGCCGACCGTCTTATCCCGCTCTTTCCTCCCCACGAATGTTACGTCGAAGTCTTTGCCGGCGGTGCTGCGCTGTTCTTCATGCGGCCGCAGCCGGCGCCCGTGGAAGTGTTGAACGACATCAACGGCGACCTGGTGTCGCTGTACCGAGTGGTGCAGAACCACGTCGAGGAGTTCGTGCGGCAATTCAAGTGGGCGCTCTCCAGCCGGCAGCTGTTCGAGTGGCAGAAGATCACCCGCCCGGAAACCCTGACTGACATCCAGCGCGCTGCCCGGTTCTTCTACCTGCAGCACCATGCCTTCGGTGGCAAGGTCAGCGGGCAAACCTTCGGTACCGCGACGACAGGCCCGGCGCCGAACATCATGCGCATCGAAGAGAACCTATCCGCCGCCTGGCAGCGCCTGGCCGGTGTGTATGTGGAGAACCTGCCGTGGCTTGAGTGCGCCGAACGCTATGATCGAGCGCACACCTTCCACTACATGGACCCTCCGTACTGGCAGACAGCCGGCTATGGCGTCGACTTCCCGTATGAGAACTACGAGCGCATGGCCGACTTCATGCGGCGCTGCAAAGGCAAGGTGATGGTCAGCATCAACGACCACCACGATATCCGCCGGGCGTTCGATGGCTTCCATATGGAGCAGCTCGATATCCGCTACAGCTGCACCAACCAGCGCCAGGGCGTGGCTGAAACCACGGGCGAGTTGGTGATTATGAATTGGGTGCCGGCTTCGCTCGGAGGCCTGTTTGATGGCGTCTGATTCGCTTGCTATGCCTCGGTACCAGAGCGTTACTGGTGCCAACGGAAACCATAAAGGAATCGACAATGAACCTGCTCGAGCACCTCCAACCCCTGCCCACCGAACTGCTGAATGCCATGGCAAAGGGTGAGGTTGATACCCAAGCGATTGCAGCGCAGCTGATGGTGGGGCGCGGGCTGGATCGGGATGGCAAGTGGGTGGGGTTTGAAAAGGCTAAACAGGTTTGGAAGGTCTAGTCGCTGTGTAAGCCCCGCCGCCCGATTCAGCGAAAGGGCGGTGGATCAATGAAGGGTAGGTCAGTTCAAGCTCAAAGCGGCAACGTGTTCCGATTGCTGTATAGAGGGTGCAGGCATGGCCATGCGTAAGCTCTCACGGTATTGCTCTGCAGAGGCCTCATGGACGACTTCAACTGCTGCGTCATAGTTTTCACGAATCACAGCCTCAATTTCAGCAATATCGGCTCTGAAGAACTCTTTGCGGCCGTTCACCTTATTCAGGCGCCCAGCGGCGAAGCGCTCGTGTAGTTTTGCTTCCAGGCCAGGTGCGTTATCTGAAAAGACCATAGCGTGAACATCAAACCAGAACGGTACTGATGCATCACCCAATTCGTCGACGCGCTCCATTGGTTCAAGGCGCCGGGTCATGCCGATTTTGTAAACCCCTTCGCCAAAAGCGCCCAAGTTCGAGATCACGTAAACGTAGCCTGCTTTGGCATTCTGCTCGCGGTAGTCTATGAGCTTCTCTTCACTCTCTAGCTCGGCTTTGCCAGCTTCGACTTCCGCCACTTTAGCTAATAGAGTTGCGCGTTCTTCTTCATCGGTGGCTTTATCGAGTCGCGCTTGGAGGTCTTTGAGCGCGTTAGTGAAGTGTTTGCGCTCTTTGGCGATCTTATCCCGCGCAGCTCGGATTTCCTGCTCAAGCTTTTGCTGCTCGCGCAGTTCTTCACGAACACGCTTAGCTTCCTCCTTCTCTTCCTGCTTTTTGATCTGGAACTCATGTGAAAGGTGCAGTTCGTCAAGCTTGAGCTTTAGGTACTTGCTCGAAAGCTCGACAGTCATCACCCGGCCGAGGCGGTTACAGGTTTCGAAGGATTTGAGGATGCGTTTTTCGCCCAACTCAATGTTGTCGAACTTTACGTTATCAACGCAGTAGTCGGCTTCGTTGTTAAAGGAGCGGATGACCAGCTTGATCATGTCATTGACGAGTTTTCGACCTTCAGCCTTGCTCCCGTTAACCTCCCAGCCCATGTTCCCCGTTGCAGCTTCTCCTCTTTTTATCATCTCTTTCTGCCGCTCGCGGACTGCAGCAAGGCGGGTCTTGTAGTCGGTACTTGAACTCATCTTGAACTTGGGTTCGTAGAGCGCAAAGCTTTCTAGAAGTATCGTCTCTTCCAGTACCAGTATCTGGTCAAGCAGCTGGTTGGATCGCTGGGCGAGTTCAGCGATGTTGTTCTCGGCGCTCTTTGCAGTTGAGCGTAGGGTCTGCAGTCTTTGGTTCTCGCGTTCGATTTCGTGTTGGATTTGCAGTGCATCCATTGCGCCGAACTTCTGCGCTAGCGCTTTGACTTGATCGAGTTCGCCTTGAAGTTTAGTCAGCTGCTGTTCAAGTTGTTCAGCGCGCTGCCTGTGAGCTGGTCCTTTGAAGTAATCACTCAGGCTCATCCTTTCTCTCCTTGTTCCTGTACCAATCACTAGTGGCTTGAACCATCCCTGGGTATAGGTTGGTAGGCATGGCTGCACGCACTCTATCACCGGTGCTTGTCGTTAGCTGATGGGTGACGCTTCACATGGTGATAAAATAACTGCATAAAAATACAGTATTCTGAAAGAGCATCCCTCAATGGCCACTGCAATATTCCTCGGCCCCCTGGGCCGTTCAGCAATCGAGCTGCCCTTTTATTCCTTCCGCATTCCGGCCGGCTTTCCAAGCCCTGCGCTGGATCATCTTGAGCAAAAGCTATCCCTCGATGAGCTGCTGGACATCGATGCACCGCACACCTACCTGGTGCGGGTGATCGGCGACAGCATGACGGGCGTGGGTATCTTTGAGGATGACATCCTGATCATCAGCAAGGCCCTGCCGGTGCAGCACGGCGATATTGTCGTGGCTGAGCTAAACGGGGAGACCTTCGTCAAACGCCTCTCGCGCAACGGCCAGCAATACGTGCTGTGCTCTGAGAACCCCAAGTACCCGCCACGCTACGTCATGGAAGGCGATGAGCTGCTGATATGGGGTGTTGTGACGGACAGCCTGCGCCGCCACCGCCATCATGCTTGAGCCAACCATTGCCCTGGGTGATGAATTGCCCGCAGCGCCTAACTTTTTCCAAATAACTTCCAATAGCGAGGAATCGTCCCCGAAGGCTGCTACTCATTAAGGTTTGCTGAGCTTGTCCAGCAAGACGGCTTTGGCCGCTACTTTGGCGAAATTTTGCGCTATCCAAGTCGAATCATGGTCAACGCCCCAATTTCCTTCGTGGACGATCTTACTGCGCATGGCGTAAATAGATTTGGCCGCCTCTTTCATATCGTTGATCCAAGGATGGCCATGTTCCAGATGCGTGGCGATGCTGGTTGAGTGCGCCACGATGAGCCTCTGAAATTGCGCTCCTATCGACAACTTCTGAATCCTGCTGATGGACTCTAAAGTCGCTTGCAACATGCTCTCATGGACCGTATCAGCAGTGGCAAAGTCCAATTTCTTTAGAGAAGTCCTAATCGCTTTTAATGCTGCGACTTCGGCCGGAGGCCTACTCTCCTGTTCGCACAGGGTTTCTAAGCAGATTACGAATCCAACGAATTTCATCATGGGGGTGTGCGTGGCACACGCAGCGATGTAGGCCTCCACAGCGAGACGTACTTTGGGAAGAAGAGGGCCTGGCAGGTCACACGTCAGATCCAAAGCATCGCGTAGTTGCTGAGATCTCATTTGAGGATCGACATGCCCCAGCATGACGCCTTGGTCATAAACCTGGAGGTGCTCAGGAACGACCACCGCACTAGCCAAATTCACGAACGCATCGATAGAGGCGTCGAAGCCGAAGGTCAAGAGCACATCTGGCACACTTACCTTCATAAGCTCCTGGCCAAAGAAAATTGGATACTGGGCCTGGACACAAAGCGTCACGAGATAGCGAATGGTGCGATGGAAGACCTCATTAGCCATCTCCTCAGTAGCAAACGGCCCCATGCGCAACTGCTCCCAGCCGTTACTCCCGTGAATCGTTGCATCTTCCACGGAAAGCTTCTTGCCGAGCTCGCTTGCCAGTAGCTGCAAATCGATGGGCCGCGATAAACGATGCATCACAAGCGGAATGTAAAGCGTGTAGCGGGGCTCTCCGTGACCCGCAGTTATTTTTTTCATGCTCTCCCCCTTACTCCGCTTCGGCTTTCGATACCACTGGAGAGTTTCCGTTTGTGAGCTATTTCTATCGACCCCCAGCACCCGCTTCTGGCCGATCGTTGTTGCTTACGGTAGCCAATAACAGGCCTTTGTAGCGGCAACAGAATTTGTAAAGATCAACCAACGCTAGGGCAGCCCAGTGATACGAAGCAGACTATCGGCCTTACAGGGTGTTGGCGGCGGGCCGGGGCCTGAGCTGGACATGCTGAACCCGAGCAATACCACTATGTGGAGACAGTGAGGTCCGGGACCGCAGGTACATTCTGTGATACCGGGCCTTTTGTATAGATGGTGGTGCAGTTCGATAGCAGCAAACGTGGGTATCATTGCGTACGATGTCAGCCGTCTGTCGGAAAGCATTCACACCATTTTGTCAGACGTTGTCCGAGCTCCAAGTGGATAAAATAGCGGGTATTGATGCGGGTATTTTTTGGAAGATTTATTCTTAATGCCATGAATATCAATATCTTATGAAGCAAAGAAAGATCATCCACGTCGATTGCGACTGCTTCTACGCGGCAATCGAGATGCGGGATGACCCGAGCCTGGCCAGCAAGCCCTTGGCGGTCGGTGGTTCGGCGGATCGGCGCGGGGTGATTGCCACCTGTAATTATGAGGCGCGCAGTTATGGTGTGCGTTCGGCCATGGCCTCCGGGCAGGCGCTGAAGTTGTGCCCCGATCTGGTGATCGTCAAGCCGCGGATGGATGCCTATAAGGCAGTGTCGCGGGAGATTCAGGCGATCTTTCGTGATTACACTGAGCTGATCGAGCCCTTGTCGCTGGATGAGGCCTACCTGGATGTAACCGACAGCCCGCACTTTGCTGGCAGCGCCACGCGCATCGCCCAGGATATTCGTCGGCGGGTCTCGCAGGAGCTGCATATCACCGTCTCGGCGGGCGTGGCGCCGAACAAGTTCTTGGCCAAGATCGCCAGCGACTGGAAGAAGCCTAACGGCTTGTTTGTTATCACTCCGAATCAGGTTGAGGATTTTGTTGCCGCCTTACCGGTGAGCAAGCTGCATGGCGTGGGCAAGGTCACAGCCGACAAGCTCGGGCGTTTGGGCATTCGTACCTGTAGCGATCTGCGCGAGTGGAACAAGCTGGCGTTGGTTAAGGAGTTCGGCAGTTTCGGCGAGCGCTTGTGGGGGCTGGCGCGCGGGATTGATGAGCGAGTCGTGCATAACGACAGTCGGCGTCAGTCGGTCAGCGTAGAAAACACCTTTGATAAGGATTTGCCGGACTTGGCCGCCTGCCTGGAGCAGTTGCCGGCGCTGCTGGAGCAACTGGCCACCCGTATGGCCCGGCTTGATTCGAGTTATCGGCCGGATAAGCCGTTCGTCAAAATCAAGTTTCACGACTTCAGCCAGACCACCCTGGAGCAGGGCGGCGCGCGGCGTGATCTGGAGAGTTATACGCGGCTTATGAGCACCGCCTTTGCCCGTGGCAACAAGGCGGTGCGCCTGCTCGGCGTTGGCGTGCGCTTGCATGACCTGCGCGGTAAGCACGAACAGCTGGAGTTATTTGCGCCCTGACAGCGGCGCTGAAAATAGAAAAGGCGAAGCCGCAGGGCTTCGCCTTTTTTAGTTGCGCAGGGATCAGTGCTTGCGCGGGACTGGCTTGAGCAGCTCATCAGGCGGCATTTCGCAGGCGATCTTGCGGCCCAGCAGCGCCTCGATGGCAGGCAAGGCGTAGGCGTCGTCTTCCCCGGCAAAGCTGATCGACGTACCGCTGCTGCCGGCGCGGCCGGTACGACCGATGCGGTGCACGTAGTCGTCCGGGGTTTCCGGCAGGGTGAAGTTGATCACGTGGCTGATGGCGTCGACGTGGATGCCGCGGCCGGCCACGTCGGTGGCGACCATCACGCGGATTTTGCCTTCACGGAAGCCTTCCAGGGCGCGGATGCGTTTGTGCTGCGGTACGTCGCCGGACATCTGTACGGCACTGATGCCGTCGCGGGTCAGGCGTTCTTCGATGCGCCGCACTTCATCTTTGCGGTTGGCGAAGACCATCACACGAATCCAGTCGTTTTGGGTGATCAGGTTGTACAGCAGCTTGTATTTGTCACTGCCGGCCACGGCATAGACGTGCTGCTCGACGGTATCGCTGGCGACGTTTTCCGGCTCGATCTCGACGATCGCCGGTTCTGTGGTCCATTGCTTGGCCAGGTTCATCACGTCTTCGGTGAAGGTCGCGGAGAACAGCAGGGTCTGGCGTTCGCCCTTCATCGGAGTCTGGCGGATGATCTGACGAACCTGGGGGATAAAGCCCATATCGAGCATGCGGTCGGCTTCGTCTAGCACCATCACTTCGACCATATCCAGATGCACTTCGCCACGCTGGTTGAAGTCAAGCAAGCGGCCCGGAGTGGCCACCAGAATGTCGCAGAAGCGCGATTCCAGCAGCTTGAGCTGTTTGTCGAAGTCCATGCCGCCGACAAAGCTCATCACGTTGAGGTCGGTGTATTTGGTCAGGTCCGCGGCGTCCTTGGCGATCTGCACCACCAGCTCACGGGTCGGCGCGATGATCAGCGCGCGCGGCTCGCCCATATAACGCTCTTTCGGCGGCGGGGTTTGCAGCAACTGAGTGATGATCGAGATCAGGAAGGCGGCGGTTTTGCCCGTACCGGTCTGCGCGCGGCCGATGGCGTCACGGCCGCTGAGGGTGTAACCCAGCACTTGCGCCTGGATCGGCGTGCAGTAGGGGAAGCCCAGGTCATGGATGGCATGCATCAGCTCGGGGGAGAGCTTGAAGTCATGAAAACGGGTTTTGCCCTCGGCCGGCGCTACGGCGAAGTCTTCCAGTTTCCAGGTGTCGACTGGTTGGGCAGGGCGTTCGCGGCGCGTTTTCGCCGGTTTTTCCTTGCTCTGTAACGGTTTTTCAGCGGCTTCAGTTGGGCGCGGTGAGGCGCTGCGGCTGGATTTGTCAGCGTTGGCGTCAGGCTGGACGCGTGGTGCGCTAGGCGTTACAGGTGACGGAGTTGCTGGGCTGGGCTGCTCGCCCTCGGCTTTGCCGAATATTTTCTTGAGTGCTTTGAGCACGGTCATCTCATCAATTGGTTAAGGAGTGAACGGTCGCCAGTGTAAAGCAAGAAGCCGGCGCGGCGAAGTGCCGCGCCGGATGGCGGTGGTTGGCTGATTTTTACTCAATTTCCGGGAAGGCTGGCAAGCAGCAGACGCTGCACGTTGCCTCCCATGATCGCGGCAATGTCCGCGTGGCTGAAACCCGCCTTGAGCAGGCCTTCGGTCAGTTGCGGCAAACCTGTTACATCAAACGGTGCATGGATGGTGCCGTTGAAATCCGAGCCCAGCGCCACGTGCTGCACGCCAATCAAGTTGGCGGTATAGCGCATTGCCTTGACGATGGCCTCGACCGAGGTGGCGCAGATGGCAGCATCCCAGTAGCCGATGCCGATGACTCCGCCGGTGGCGGCGATGGCTTTCAGGTGTTGGTCGCTGAGGTTGCGCGTGCCTTTGCAGGTGCCTTCCACGCCTGTGTGGGAGACCAATACCGGGCGCGTGCTGATGGCCAGCACGTCATCGATCAGCGGGCGCGAGGCGTGGGCCAGGTCGATGAGCATGGCTTTTTCTTCCAGGCGCTTGATCACTTGCCGGCCCAGCGGGGTCAGGCCGCCTTTTTCCAGGCCGTGGGCCGAACCGCCGATTTCGTTATCAAAGAAGTGGGTCAGGCCGGTGATGCGAAAGCCTGCGTCATACAGCGTATCGACGTTCTCCAGTTTGCCCTCGATCGGTTGCAGGCCCTCGGTGGCGAGAATTGCCGCTACACGCTGCGGGTCTTTCTGCCAGGCGCTAACAAAGCTGGCCAGATCGCCACGGTTCTTGATTATGACCAGGCGGCCGTCGCTGTTGGCACTGGCTTCATTGAGTTTCTGCGCCTGATAGAGGGCGCGTTGCAGCAGGCTGCCCCAGGTTTCCTTGGGCCAGCGCTGGGCCATGGCCAGCAGGGTGATGTTGTCGGTCTCGCCGCTATTGCGCTCATAGTTGATGCCACGTGGCGTCTTGGTCACGGTGGAGAACACCTGCAGCCCCACATGGCCTTCGAGCATGCGCGGCAGGTCGGAGTGGCCAAAGTCGTAGCGCTTGAGCAGGTCGCGCTCCCACAACAGCACGTCGTCATGCAGGTCGGCGATAAACAGCTGCTGATGCAACTGATTGGCCGACTCACTGGCGGGGTAAGGCGCGGGGGATTCGACGCTGTTCATCTTGCGGTCAAGCAAGGACGGCAGGGCAAACACGCTGCCAGCAGCGATCAACAGAACAATCAGGAAAGTAAGCAGAATTTTGCGCATATAAGAAGCCATCCGGGCGTTGTTGTTATGCGCAGCACTCTAGCAAGTGCGGAGGAAAATGTGATGGCGGGGTGCGGCGCAGCAGGTCTTAGGAATTAGCCGCAGAGGCAGTCGCGGCCTTGCTGTTTGGCCTGATACAGCGCGCTGTCGGCGCGGGCGATCACGCCTTGCAGGCTGTCCTTGGGCTGCATTTGCGCCAGGCCAATGGACACGGTCACCCCTGGCAGCACACCAATCGGTGAGTGGAACGAGCTGACATTGCGCAGCGCCAGGCGCAGCCGCTCGCCGATGCTGCGGGCTTCATCGATGCCGATTTCCGGCAGCAGGATGACGAACTCTTCGCCGCCATAGCGGGTCAGGCTGTCCTTGGGGCGTAGCTGATTACGCAGGGTGTGCGCCACTAGGCACAGGGCATAGTCGCCGGCGAGGTGGCCGTGCTGGTCGTTGTAGGCTTTGAAGTGGTCGACATCGAGCATCAGCATGCACAGCGGTTTGCCATTGAAGGCGCTGCGGGTGCTTTCGCGCTCGAAGATATGTTCCAGCCAGCGGCGGTTATAGGCGCCGGTGAGGGCGTCGATATTGGCGGTCTGCTCGCTGTCGAGAATGATCCGGTTGCCTTTGCGCACGCGGTCGCAGAGCAGTTCGAGCATGTTCTGCATCAATTCCGGCGATTGCCGGAACAGGTTGAACAGCGATTCGCGGTGCAGGCGCAGCACGCAGCAGGGCTCGGTCGCCACTACATAGGCAGACGGGTGTTCATTGTCGATAAAGCTGATTTCGCCGGCGCAGTCGCCGACGCTCAGGGTGCTGACGGCCTGGCTGTCGAGCGAGCCGAGATAGACCTTGAGTTGGCCCTTGAGCAGCAGATAGAGGTACTGATTGCGGTTGAAGGGTGACAGCAGTACTTCGCCGGCTTCCAGATCACAGGCGCGGAATTCCTTGAGCAGCTGGCTGATGCTGCTGGCGGCGACGTTATTGAACAGTCGCAGGTGGCGAAGTTGCTGCAGGTCAGCCTGCCATTTGGCGTTTTTCATTGGATCGGCAGGTGTGACAGTTGTGGATTGGGAATGTTGGTCATCGCTAACGCTCCCTGCATTAAGGGCGAACACCATGCCTGAACATATTCCGCTGTCTCAGGCCTGACAATCCTTGTCAGACGCACGGGCGACCAGTGGTCTTGAAGTTGAATGGTTGGTCACAAATCTGGCGCGATCCTTGCGCTGGCACTTGCTTACTCGGCGGGGTGCAGTTCTATCGCAACAGCAAAGCCTGCCAGGCGTTGGCTCACCGCGTCAGCCAACGCTGCCTGATCTGCTGGCAAATAGATGTGGGCGACCTGACCGCGCTTGTCATCGCTGAGCACTTCCACGTGTAGACGTGCATCCAGCTCCGCCAGCGCAGCCTGGTAGACGCGCGCAATAGCGTCGAAGCGCAGCGCCGGTTTGAAGGTTTTGCCCACGGCGGTCAGCGGGATGGCGTCGATGATCCAGGCGTCCTTGGGGATCGCCGCACGCTCGGGGATGTGTTCGGCAGCATGCGCCAGCAGTTCGGCTTCGCTAACCTCAGCGCCGGGTTTGAGTTGCACGTACACCACTGGCAGTTCGCCGGCTTTCTCATCAGGCTTGCCGACCGCTGCGGCCATGGCCACGGCGGGGTGCTTGTGCAGCGCCTCTTCGATCATCTGCGGGTCGATATTGTGGCCGCCCCGGATGATCAGGTCCTTGCTGCGCCCGGTCAGCCAGATATAGCCGTCGGCATCCACACGGCCCAAATCGCCGGTGTTGAACCAGTCGCCGTCAACCCAGATGCCGGCGTTCTTGCTGCTCTGCAGATAACCCTTGAACACCGTGGCGCCACGGATGCACAGGTTGCCGATTTCATTGCGGCCGGCCTCTCTTAGGTAGTTGCCCTGTTCGTCGAGCACTTTGATAGCCACTTCGCAATAAGGCATCGGCAGGCCGATGGAGCCGGGGCGACGCTCGCCGGCAGGCGGGTTGGCGCAGCTGCCGCAGGTGCCTTCGGTGAGGCCGTAACCTTCGATCAGAGTCAGCCCGGTTTTGCTTTCGAACTGGCGGATCAGTTCCACCGGCATCGGTGCGGCGCCGCACAGCGCGTATTTCAGCGAGCTGAGGTCATGGCCTTCGCTCGGTACCTGCAGCAGGCCGGCGTAGATGGTCGGCACGCCGCTAAAGAAGCTGACCTTGTGGCGTTCGATGATCTTCCAGAAATTGCCGATCAGGTTGGGGTTGCGATACCCCTGCGGGGTGGCCAGCAGCACTTCGGCGCCGCCGATAAAGGCGGTGAGGCCGGTGACTATCACGCCGTTGACGTGAAACAGCGGCAGGCCGCAGAGGGTGACATCGCCCGGCGCGAAGCCGGTGACCAGGTTCATGCTGTAAGCCATGGCCACTTCGTTACCGTGGCTGTGCGGCGCGAGCTTCGGCGTGCCGGTGGTGCCGCCGGTGTGGAAGTAGCTGGCGATGTCGTCCGGTGCGATGACGCGGCCACTTTCCAGGCGATCATCCGGGCAGCTGGCGATCAGCTCGTCGAAATCCAGCACGCCGTCCGGCAAAGGCCCGCGCTGCGCCTTGATGGCAGTGCGCTGTGGTTCCGGCAGCAGGTTGGCCATATCCACGCAGATAATTGCTTTGAGCGCCGGCAGTTGCGCGCGCAGGCCTTCGACCTTGGCCCACAGGTCGGTGCCGGGGAAAGGTGCCAGGGTCACCAGCAGTTCGGAGTCCGAGGCCTGGATCAGTTCGGCAATATGTTCCGGGTCGAGCAGCGGGTTGATCGCGTTGACGATACCGGCTGCTTCGCCGCCCCAGATGGTGAAGTGGGTGTGCGGCAGGTTGGGCAGCAGAAACGACACCGCTTTGCCCGGGCGCAGGCCCAGGCGATGAAAGGCGTTGGCGGTCTGGGTGATCTTACCCAGCAGTTGCCCATAACTGAGGCGGTAAGCCGCCTCATCTGCCGTGCCCTGGAGAATAAACGAGAGTGCCGGTGCATCCGCTTGCCGCGCGGCGCTGCGGCGGATCAGCTCATAGGTGCTGGCTGGCAGGTCGCGCTCGGCCAGTGGGGTTTGCTCGATCAGCTGGATATCGCGCAGGGTTTTGATCGCAGGGATGGCAGGCATATGTTTCGCTCGCAGACAGTCAACTGGTGAACCGTTGCTCCAGCCAGTCGGCGATGTCGCGGATTTCCTCATTCACCACTTCGTGGCCCATCGGGTAATCACGCCATTGCACGCTGACGCCGGAAGCACTCAGGTAGTCATGGGCTGCACGGCCCATGGCCGGCAGAACTATGTCGTCGAATGTGCCATGCAAACACAGGACCGGCAGTTGTTTTTTTGTATCTGCCAGCTGGATGTCGTCGCTGAAGGTCGGTGCATAGGTCGACAGCGCCATTACCCCGCCGAGGGCGAACTGCCAGCGCAGGAAGGCGGTGTGCAGCACCACCGCGCCACCCTGGGAGAAGCCGGCGAGAACGATGCGCGCAGGATCAATGCCGCTGTCGCGTTGCGCTTCAATCAGCGCGATTACCTGCTGCGCCGAGGCTTCCAGCTGCTCGCGGTTGATCGCCCGCGCTGGGCTCATGGCCAGAATGTCGTACCAGCTGGGCATGGCGTAGCCGCCGTTGATGGTCACCGCCTGAGTCGGTGCTTGCGGCAGAACGAAGCGGGTGCTGTGCAGGCGCTTCTGCAGCATTTCGGCAACCGGCATAAAGTCGTAGCGGTCGGCACCCAGGCCGTGCAACCAAATGACGCACGCGTCGGCGGCAAGTGTGGACTGAAGAATCAGGGGTTCGCTCATTTGAGGCTCCGCTGTGGTGCGTGCGCGCTGATTTAGTGCGCGAGAGATTTTAGGGAGTGGCGATTCTAGAAAGAAGTTGTCGCCAGGGTGCAAGTTTTGCTCTTGACCTGTCCGTATGGTGCTCAAAGCGCGGCGCTGGTACGGGCCTTGCTATACACCCTAGGGACTGATGACGCTGCCTGGTAGTGGTAACACTGCCACCAAACTGGGCACGGAGCAGACTGAAATGCCTTTGCCGGCGTTTCACAGGTTCGCCAGGCGCTGCATGCTGTGCGACAAGTCACTTGCTATCTGTCTCTAGCCCATTCAAATAATGGGCGGGTGAGAGTTTATGGCCGCTGGAGCAATCGGCAACTAAACTCGCGCTAAGGTTTGATCCCCGGTTGAGTGTGTTGCTGCCGACACAGTCAACGAGCCCCATAAGGGTACGGTGGTAGAACCGAGACTCCAAACACAACAAAAGCAACTGGAGGTTTTAATGAAGATGGTGAAATCCACATTGGCAGTACTGACCACCGCCGCTGTTCTCGGTGTCAGCAGTTTTGCTCAAGC